>Ga0172379_10000911_pt1 | contig 66165 bp, 53 predicted proteins | sample GrowelOW334metaG_FD_119756 | JGI IMG/M metagenome (GOLD analysis project Ga0172379, IMG submission 119756) | Groundwater microbial communities from an aquifer near a municipal landfill in Southern Ontario, Canada - Groundwater well OW334 metaG | ecosystem: Environmental > Aquatic > Deep... | reverse complement strand
GAAAAAGCACCAGCGAGCATTGCCCCTCTGGTGCGGGATTTGGTAGGCGCGGGCGGTTTCGAACCGCCGACCTCTACCGTGTCAAGGTAGCGCTCTCCCCCTGAGCTACGCGCCTGCAGCCCGCAAATGTACCGGACTAGCGGGCTATACGTCAAGATCTGCGCAACATCGGCAGTACATTAAAGCGCCAGATAAAGCCCGGGATGGCAAAAACGGCGAACATGCACAGGGCAACCACATAAAACTCCCAACCCTGAGCGTGGTTCTGCCCATCCAGACCACGCTCCATGCCCATACCGATGATACCAACGATGAGATACATTGCCAGCCACTCAAGCAGATACCACTGCAGTGCTTTCTCACCAGCCACGGCACGGAAAAAAAATAGGCGGTTACCCAGCCACGGCAGATTAGCCGCGATAAAAGCCAGTGCAATATAGACCAGCACCCAGTCTTGCATACGCATCAGATCACCCCCTGCATGGCGTAGAAGCAAAAGGCCATCAGCGGCCCCGGCAGAATGCCGAGCACCAACAGCGCCAGACTATTCATGCTTAATGCAGTACTGGCCAAGTCATCACGCACAATAACCCCCGTCTCGGCATCTGCGTGGTCAAAGTACATCACTTTGACCACGCGCAGATAATAAAATGCGCCGATCACCGCGAGCAGTACGCCGATCACCGCGAGCCAGACATACCCTGCGGCAATCACCGCCTGAAACACCGCCAGCTTGGCATAAAAGCCCACAGTCGGCGGTACCCCGGCCATGGAAAACATGATGATCAACATCAGGAAGGCATACCAGGGCTTGCGCTGCGCTAGGCCCTTGAAGTCATCAATACGTTCCGCTTCAAAACCCGCCCGGCTGAGCAGCATAATCATGCCAAAACCGGCCAGGGACATCAGCACATAGACCACGGTATAGAAAAATGCACTCGCCAATCCAACCTCAGTGCCCGCCACAATGCCCAGCGACAGGAATCCGACGTGACCGACGGTGGAATATGCCAGCATCCGCTTAATGTTCTGCTGGGCAATAGCGATCACATTACCGACCACCAGAGACACCAGACTCAGCGCGACAAAAATCTGCTGCCAGGATTCCAGCATTCCGTAGCCACCGTCTACCAGCAAACGAATGATCAGGGCGAAGGCACCAATTTTTGGTGCCGAGGCGAGGAAGGTTGTCACCACCGTGGGTGCGCCCTGATAGACATCGGGTAACCACATATGAAAAGGTGCCGCGCCTAGTTTGAAGGCAATACCGGCGACGATAAACACCATGGCGAAGACCAGTACCAGGTTACCCCCAGTCACCTTCACCAACGCGCTGGCGATATTCCGCACATCCAGGGTTCCCGTCAGGCCGTAAAGAAGCGACATACCATAGAGCAGCATTCCAGAGGCCAGAGCGCCGAGGACGAAATATTTCAACCCGGCTTCTGACGCCGCCACACTGTCGCGATAGAAGGCGACCAGGGCGTACTGGCTCAGCGCCAACAGTTCCAGCCCGAGATAAATGCTGAGCAGGCTGCCGCCCGAGACCATCACCATGACGCCCAGTAAGGCAAAGAGCAGCAACACGAACACTTCGCCCCGGTAAATGCCGCGATCCACGAGGTAGCGCCTAGAATAGAGCACCACCATCAGTACAGCGAGATAGCTGAACAATTCCGCAACATTGGTGAAGGGGTCGAGAACGAAGAGACCGGCAAAGGCTGTACCGCTCTGCCCCATCTCAAAAATGGTCAGCACGACGGCGCCAATCAGGGTCAGCGCCGTCAGCACCGCTGCAAGATCACGCAGACGATCGCCCCAGAACAAGTCCGTCAGCAAAACGACGCAGGCCATCGTCAGTACCCAGATTTCCGGTATGGCGAAAGTCCAGTGCATAAGGAATGAATTCATAGGCAAAGTCCTTTACGCCGGAATTTTGGAGAGAGACACCTGAGTCACCAGATGCTGTACCGAGCTGTGCACGATATTGAGGAAGGGCGCTGGCCAAAGCCCCAGTAGCAAGGTAAAAGCGGCCAAAGTACCCAGTACAAACATTTCCCGACCATCAAGGTCTTTCAGTCCGGCCACTTCGGAATGGGTAACGCTGCCAAAAATCGCCCGCTTGAAGAGCCAGAGGGTATAGCTGGCACCGGTAATTAAGCCCGTGGCCGCCAGAATCGCAGCCCATGGGTTCACCTGATAGGTTCCGAGCACCACCATAAACTCGCCAACAAAGCCAGAGGTGCCCGGCAGACCGACATTACCCATGGCAAATAACATCATCAGCGCCGCAAAAATCGGCATGACATTAGCCACACCACCATAGGCTTTGATATTACGGGTATGCATCCGGTCATAGAGCACCCCGACACAAAGGAACATGGCCGCACTGATAAAACCATGAGACAACATTTGAATGATACTGCCCTGAATCGCCACGCTATCGAACACAAAAAAGCCCAGAGTCACGAAACCCATGTGAGCAATGGAGGAATAAGCAATCAGCTTCTTCATGTCTTCCTGCACAATGGCCACCAGCGCGACATAAATAATCGCGATGAGGGACAACAGAATCATCAGCCAGGCCAGCTTATGACTGGCGTCGGGCACAATGGGCAGGCTCAGGCGCAGGAAACCGTAAGCGCCCATTTTCAGCATCACGGCTGCAAGAATGACGGACCCCCCTGTCGGCGCCTCCACATGGGCGTCGGGCAACCAGGTGTGCACCGGCCACATGGGGACTTTCACCGCGAAGGCAAGGAAAAAGGCCATGAAGATAAGAACCTGCGCGCCCATCCCCAGAGGGGTCTTCTGAAACTCCAGCAAACTGAAGCTATTACCACTGTGGAAGTACAGATAGAGCAGCGCTACCAGCATCAGCACCGATCCCAGGAAGGTATACAGAAAAAATTTAATAGTCGCGTAGACCCGTCGCGGGCCACCCCAGACCCCGATAATCAGGAACATGGGAATGAGCATGGCTTCCCAGAATACATAAAACAAAACGGCATCCAGCGCGCAGAAGACACCAATCATCATACCTTCCATGATCAGGAAGGCTGCCATGAATTGTGCCACCCGCTCTTTCACATTTCGCCAGGAACTAATGACCACCAGCACCGTAAGGAAACTGGTGAGCAGAATAAACCACAGGGAAATCCCGTCGACGCCCAGGTGATAAAAGATGTTCAAGGAGGGAATCCAGGCAACCCGCTCGCTGAACTGCATCGCCGCCGTATGCGTATCAAACCCGGTGAAAAGTGGAATGGTCACAGCGAAGGCAGCGAGAGACACCAGTAGTGCCAGCCAGCGCGCGGCCTCGGCACGGCGATCACCTACCACCAGGACCAGCAGACCGCCAACGATTGGCACCCAGATGGCATAACTAAGGAGGGATGAAGGCGCCATACTTTACCCCCTCCAGACCACGAAATAAGTCATGAATAGAATCAACCCGATAATCATCGCAAAAGCGTAGTGGTAGATATAGCCCGTTTGGACACGCCGCCACGACGATGCCGCCTTGCCAATCTCACGGGCCGTGCCGTTGACTAAGATGCCGTCGATGAGGCGCTCATCGCCCACGTGCCAGAATAAACGACCAAATTGTAGGACACCACGCACCAGAACCGCCCGGTTGAAAGCATCAAAACCGTATTTGCTCTCCAGCACCCAAATAAAGGGGCTGAGGAATCGGGTCAGTGCCACTGGCAGACCCGGACGTAACCAGTAGAACCAGGTGGCAACAGCAATACCAGAAAGTGCCAGCCAAAACGGCGCGGCGCGCAAACCATGCAGCAGGAACTCTCCGGTACCTTGCCAATGAGTGCTGATCTCCCCAACGGTATTTAGCTGCGGGGCAATCACCAGCGAAGAGTCGAGGAAGTGTCCAAAACCGATAGGACCGATATAGGCCCAGCCTGCGTAAATCGCCGGAATGCTCAGGGCAATCAGGGGCACAGTAATCACCCTGGGTGACTCGTGCAGATGCGCATGGGTGTGGGCATCCATACGGGGAGCGCCATGAAAGACGAGAAAGAACATTCGGAAGGTATAGAGTGCCGTGACGAAGGCGCCTGCCACCAGCATGAACTCTGCCCAGCCGGCACCGGGCAGGGTCGAGAGCCCCACGGCTTCAATAATGAGGTCCTTACTGAAGAAGCCGGCGAAGGGTGGCATGCCCGATAACGCCAGACTGCCAATCAGGAAGGTGACATAGGTGATGGGCATCGCCTTGCGCAGTCCACCCATTTTGCGAATATCCTGCTCGTTAGCCATTGCATGAATCACCGAGCCCGCTGCCAGGAATAACAAGGCCTTAAAAAAGGCATGGGTCATCAAATGGAAAATTGCCGCAGAAAAAGCAGAAGCGCCCAGCGCTGCGGTCATGTAACCCAACTGGGAAAGGGTCGAGTAGGCAATGATGCGCTTGATATCGTTCTGCACCAGACCGATGAGTCCCATAAAGAGTGCGGTCACCGCGCCGATGAAAAGCACCACGGTAAGGGCCATCGCTGACTGTTCATAAATCGGCGACATCCGCGCGACCATGAAAATACCCGCAGTGACCATGGTCGCCGCATGGATCAAGGCAGAAATCGGGGTCGGACCCTCCATGGATTCCGGCAGCCAGACATGCAAAGGCACCTGCGCCGATTTACCCATGGCGCCGATAAACAGGAGCAAGGCAATCCAAGTCAACACACTCCAGGGATGACCGGGGATGATTTCTAACGTCTGCCCCACCAGATGGGGTATGGCCGCGAATACCGTGCGGTAATCCAGACTGCCGCAATAGTGGTATATAGCCGCAATCCCGATCAAAAAACCAAAATCGCCAACGCGGTTAACAATGAAAGCCTTGAGTGCTGCGACGTTGGCGCTTTCCCGCTGGAACCAGAAACCGATGAGCAGATACGAAACCAGACCCACCGCCTCCCAGCCAAAAAAGATCTGGAGAAAATTATTGCTCATCACCAGCATAATCATACTGAACGTGAACAAGGCTATATAACTGAAGAAACGCGCGTAACCCGGATCACCGTGCATATAACCAATGGTATAAAGATGCACACACAGAGATACAAAGGTCACAATGACCAGCATCAGTGCCGTCAGGCTATCGATATCAAAACCAATAGATACCGGGAGATGCCCCAATACCGCCCAGGTATAGACATTCCCGTAAAAGGTGATGCCGTGACTGGACTGCCACAGCACCGCTAAAGACAGATAGAAAGCAATAACTACGCCAATAGTCGGCGCCCAATGCGCCTGTTCCCGAAGCTTCCAGCCCCAGAAACCGGCCATCAGGGAACCCACCAGCGGCGCCAGCGGAATGGCCAGATACACGGCGAGAGGGGGAAAGGCGTTTAACCAGTCAAAAACCCACATATCAACCCCTCAACTCGTCGATATCATCTACATTAATGCTATGGCGATTACGGAAGTACACAACCAGTATCGCCAGGCCAATAGCCGCTTCGGCAGCCGCCACGGTGAGAATAAAAAACACAAACACCTGTCCGTCGAGATTGCCGAGATAATGGGAAAATGCGACCAGGTTGATATTCACTGCCAACAGCAACAACTCGATCGCCATCAGCAGAATGATGACATTTTTGCGATTGAGGAAAATGCCGACCACGCCGATGGAAAAAAGCATCGCCCCGAGAATCAGATAGGCCGCCAGGGTCGGTTGTCCAGCACTCATGATTTTGGCTCCCGCAAATCCACCAGATGCACCCGATCTTTGGCGCGCACGGCCATCTGTGCACCAATATTCTGAGTTTTCGTACCCGTCCGGCGCCGCAAGGTCAGAGCGATGGCGGCAACAATAGCTACCAGCAGAATAACTGCCGCTATTTCAAACGGATACAGATATTGGGTATAAAGAAGAACCCCCAGCGCCCGCGTATTATCGGCATTGGCGGGTATAGCTGCGGGTGCGGAAATATGACCCAGCGGAGAAGTCCAGAAAACAGCCGCCAGTTCCAGCACACCGAGGATAGCAATAGCCAGACCTAATGGCAGATAACTGAGAAAGCCTTCTTTGAGACGTGCCAGGTTGATATCCAGCATCATCACCACAAAGAGGAAAAGCACCATCACCGCACCCACATAGACCAGGATAAGAATCAACCCCAGGAATTCTGCTCCCAGCAGGATGAACAGGGCTGCCGCATTAAAAAATGCCAGCACCAGATACAAGGTCGCATACACCGGGTTACGCGCCGTCACCACGAGGGTTGCGGAACCCAGCAGTATGGCCGAGAAAATATAAAACAGGATCGTGGTTACTGGCAGCATGGCATCCATTCTCCGTCAGCGATAAGCGCGATCAGCATCGCGATCGGCAGCCAGCTCTGCTTCCAGGCGATCGCCATTGGCCAGCAGCATGTCTTTGGTATATATCAGGTCGCTGCGAGCTTCGCCGTGATAAGACAGCACCCGGCTTTCGACGATGGAGTCCACCGGACAGGACTCTTCACAAAGCCCGCAAAAAATGCACTTGCTGAGATCAATATCGTAGCGAGTCGTCCGCCGCGTACCATCGCTGCGGACATCGCTTTCGATGGTAATGGCCAGCGCCGGACACACGGCCTCACAGAGCTTGCAGGCAATGCAGCGTTCCTCGCCGTTCTCATAGCGGCGCAAGGCGTGCAGGCCCCGGAAACGCGGCGATTGCGGCGTTTGCTCTTCGGGGTATTGCACGGTGATTTTTCGCGCAAAGAAATAACGGCCGGTAAGCTGCATGCCGCGCAGCATCTCGGTCAGGAAGAAGGTGTTAAACCATTGCTTGGGGCGAAACTGCATATTGTTCTCCTCAGCGCAAAATGGCACGTAATGGCGTTTCCAGAGCAACGCCGACTACGACAATCCAGGCGATCGTCACCGGGATAAACACTTTCCAGCCCAAACGCATGATCTGGTCATAGCGATAACGGGGAAAAGTGGCGCGAATCCATAAAAACACGTAGAGCAGGAAAGCCGTTTTTAGCAACAACCAGACTATTCCGGGAATCCAGGTGAGCACCGGCGTATTGATCGGCGCATACCAGCCACCGAGAAAGAGCACCGTCGTCAACACGGAAACAAAAATCATATTGGCATATTCAGCCAGGAAGAACAGTGCGAAGGCCATCCCGGAATATTCCACATGGAAGCCTGCCACAATTTCCGACTCCCCTTCCGCTACGTCAAAAGGGGCGCGGTTGGTTTCTGCTATGCCGGAAATAAAATACACCAGAAAGAAAGGGAATAAGGGCAGCCAGTACCAGGACCAGAAACCGCCGCCCGCCTGTGCTTCAACGATTTTAGTCAGATTCAGGGTCTGGGCCAGCATCAGCACCCCCACCAAGGCAAAACCCATGGCGATTTCATAAGCCACCAACTGGGCCGCCGCACGCATGGCCCCCAGAAAGGCGTATTTGGAATTGGACGCCCAGCCCGCAACGATGATGCCATATACCCCCAGACCGGCAATAGCCAGCACATAGAGCAGGCCTGCATTCATATTGGAGATGGCCATATCCGGACCGAAAGGAATAGCCGCCCAGACCAGCAGCGCCGGCACAAAAGCCAGCACGGGTGCCGCCAAAAAGAGAAAGCGATTGGCGTTGGTGGGAATGATCACTTCCTTGAACATCAGTTTAATCGCATCCGCAATCGGCTGCAGCGAACCTTTGAAACCCACCCGGTTGGGGCCCAGACGCACCTGTATATAACCGATCACCTTACGCTCCGCCAAGGTCAGATAGGCCACGCCCAATAGTAGCGGCACCACCACGATAATGATTTTTATCAGCGACCAAAGGATCGCCCACCACGCCGTATTCTGAAAATCCTGCATGGCTCCGCCTCCTAAGCACTGGCCGCGGCGGCAGGTAGCGTCGCCATGGTCACCGAGCAGGTCGCGTAAGTGGCGCCTAATGCTGCAGTTTCGTCATACCCCATAGGCACCCAGACGGTACCCATCGGAATCCGCACGTCCAGTACCAGAGGCAGAAAGATTTTGCCGCTGGAACTACTGATTTCGACAAAGTCCCCGCTTAGAGCCAGCACCGTGGCCTGGTCCGGATGCATTTTCGCCACGGCAGGCTGGGTCAGAGGTGCTGCACGTCGCACCAGTGGATCGCCCCGATAGATGGACCAGTCGCCCAGACGGCATAACCCATCAGCAGACATAGTCTCAGGAGCCAGCTCCAAAGTGGGGAAGGCATGGAAAGGCGGCACATCCAGCGCATACTCACCAATTTCGTGCTGCCAAGCGGCAGTGACTTCACTCAGTTCATTAAACTGGAATCCAGACAGCTCAAGGCCATCACCAAGTACGCGCAGTATCTTCCAGGCCGGACGCGCCTCGCCCGGTGTTTTTACCGCTGCCCGAAAGGTTTGCAGGCGCCCTTCATTATTAATGAATGACCCGGAACCCTCGGCAAAAGCCGCCATGGGCAATATCACGTCAGCATACTGCTTCGCTTCGCTGGCAAACTGCGTGATGCTCAGCACGAACTCCGCTTTTTGCAGGGCGGCCAGCGCTGCACCGCCGCGCATCGCGTCCATACCAGGCTCTGTCGCGAGGAGCACAAAGCCGCGTATATCCGAGTCCCAAAGCGCATCGGCAGGCAACCCCAACTCCTGTGCGGTATGACCACCGGGCAGACGATGCGGTACACAACCACTCAGCCAAGCCCCTGCACTATTAGCCTCTTCCGCCAGCCAGCCGACCCGCCCGCCCGCCAGTTCAGCGAGCGTCTCAATCCGGGCAATCATCTCTGCCGCCTGTGGGTGATGCAGCAAGGCGCTGCCAATGAGAATGAGCGGGTTATCCGCAGCAAGCAATGCTCTAGCCGCATGAGCAAGCAGATCGTCACTCGCGGTTCCGGAAAGGTCTGACAGGCGGTTGCATAGGGCGTCATAAAGAGCAAGATCCATACCCGCATCAGCTATCAACTGCGTCACGGGATAGTTAAAATCCTGACGCAGGCTGTCCATGGCAATGACCTTACCCCCCTGCAATACGGATTTGCGCAGCCGGTGGTTAGTCAGCGGCTGTTGTTGCCGGGGGAACGCATGGCAAAGCAGCACGACAGGCTCATGCTCCAGATCTTCCAGCGCCATATTCAAGGCCGGGTAGACTGGCATTGCGGCATCCGCACGAAAATCCTGCTGACGCAAACGGTGGTCCACATGCGGACTACCCAGACCACGCAACAGCGCCTGGAAAAGAAACAACTCTTCATTGCTGGATTGCGCCGAAACAAGTCCCGCCAGCCGCTCCGGGCCGTGCCGGGCGATCACTTGCTCCAGGCCAGACAAGGCCGCATCCAGGGCGTCCGCCCAAGGGACTTCGCGCCATTCGCCATCCACCCGCAACAAAGGCTGAGTCACACGATCTCTGGCCTGCAAACCGGTGTAGGCGTAACGCCCTTTGTCACAAATCCATTCTTCGTTGACCGCCTCGTTTGCTCGCGGCAGCACCCGCAACACCTCACGTCCCAGACTCTGCACATCAGTATTGCAGCCCGTCGAACAATGCGGGCAGAGTCCCGGCGTATGCTTCAGCTCCCAGGAACGCGCCTTATAGCGGAAAGGCTTGCTGGTCAGCGCGCCCACCGGGCAAAGGTCAATCATGTTGCCGGACAATTCCGACTGCACCGCCTTGGCGACATAGGTGCCAATGGCCATATGCTCGCCACGTCCTGTCGCCCCCAGCTCCATGATCCCGCCGATCTCCTGGCCGAAGCGCACGCAGCGGGTACACTGGATGCAGCGGGTCATTTCCGTGGCGATAAGTGGCCCGATGTTCTTGTCCTCCACGACCCGTTTCTCTTCCGTGTAGTGGCTGTGCGGATTGGCAAAGCCCATGGTGACGTCCTGCAAAGGACATTCACCACCCTGATCACAGATAGGGCAGTCCAGGGGATGGTTGATGAGCAGAAACTCCAGCACACCCTGCTGTGCCATCTTCGCCTTGCGCGAAGCAGTCGCAATCTTCATGCCGTCGGCGACGGGTGTCGCACAGGCCGGCAATGGCTTGGGGGCTTTTTCTACATCCACCAGACACATGCGGCAATTGGCCGCCACCGACAACTTCGGGTGGTAGCAGAAAAACGGAATATAAATCCCCAGAGACCCTGCGGCCTCCATAATGGTCGTCCCCGGCGCCACCTCAATGGCGTGCCCGTCAATTTCGATGTGCGGCATCAGGCAGCTCCCATGCTGATCAGACAACGCTTGTGCTGAATGTGATATTCATATTCTTCGCGAAACAGGCGGATAGAGCTGACCACCGGAGCTACGCCGCCATCGGCCAGAGCGCAGATGGTGCGACCCTCGATGCGCGAGCCCACATCCAGTAGCAGTTGCAGGTCCGCTTCGCGGCCTTGACCGTTTTCGAGGCGATGCATCACTCGCCACAGCCAACCCATCCCTTCCCGGCAGGGCGTACACTGGCCGCAGGATTCGTGCATATAAAAACGGGCGATGCGCTCCACGGTTTTCACGATGCAGACGCTGTCATCCATGATAATCACCGAACCGGCGCCCAGTGCCGAACCGGCTTTGGAAATGGAGTCATAGTCCATGGTCACTTCCATCATGGCAGATCCCGCCACCATAGCGGTGCTGGTTCCTCCGGGAATAACCGCCTTCAACTGACGGCCTGGCCGCAGTCCACCCGCCATCTCCAGCAAGTCCTTAAAGGGCAGCCCCATGGGCACTTCATAGTTACCCGGCTTCTGCACCTGACCCGTCACCGAAAAAATTTTGGTGCCGCCATTATTGGGCTTGCCCAGACTCAGGAACCAGCCCCCCCCCTTGGTGATGATGTCCGGGACTGAGGCAAAGGTTTCCACGTTATTGATAGTAGTAGGCCGTCCGTACAAGCCGTAACTGGCCGGGAAAGGTGGTTTGAAGCGTGGCTGCCCTTTCTTTCCCTCCAACGCCTCCATCAGCGCCGTTTCCTCACCGCAGATATAGGCGCCTGCCCCTCGGTACACATACAGATCAAAGGAGAAATCGGTACCAAGAATGTTCTGCCCGAGATATCCCTTCGCGTAAGCCTCTTCCAACGCCCCTTCCACAATCTGGATTGGCTCTACAAACTCGCCGCGGATAAAAATGTATCCGGCACTGGCCCCCATGGCGTAGGCACCGATAATCATGCCCTCAATCAGACGATGGGGTTCATAGCGCATAATGTCCCGGTCCTTGCAGGTACCGGGTTCACCCTCATCGGCATTGCAGAGCAGGTACTTGGTACCTGTCACGCCCTTGGGCATGAAACTCCACTTCAGCCCGGTGGGGAAACCGGCGCCCCCCCGCCCACGCAGGGCAGATTTTTTTATCTCGCTGATGATCTGATCGGGCGCCATGGGTTCCAGCAGCACCTTGCGCAGAGCGCCATAGCCCCCGGTCCCGGCATATACGGAGAGGCGGTGGGAATCGGGCATACCACGATTCTGCAGCGTAACACCGTTAACGAACATCGTCGGGCCCCCCACGTAATTTCGTCAGCAAGGCATCCAGACTTTCCGGCGTCAAGTTCTCGTAGTAGTGATCACCGACCTGCAGCATCGGTGCATCTTTACAGGCACCCAGGCACTCCACTTCCTGCAGGGTAAAAAGACCGTCTGCGGTCGTCTCCCCAGGGTCCACACCCAGTCGCTCACTGAGGTGCTGAAGTACCGCGTCGGAGCCGTTCAGAAAACAGGATACGCTTCCGCAGACGCAGAGCTTGTGTCGACCCACCGGCTTGAGGTCGTACATACTGTAAAAAGTGGCCACCTCGTAGACCTGAATCGCCGGGATGCCGAGCAGATCGGCAACATACTCCATCACCGCTTCGCTCAGATAACCCTGCTCCTCCTGGGCAATGCGCAGCGCCGCCAACAAGGCAGAACGCGCCTGATTCGTCGGATATTTGGCCCGTTCAAGAGCAATTTCTGCCAGAGATTTTTCCGATAACATGGCTTACCTGTCGATCTCGCCGAAAACAATGTCCATGGTGGACAAAATAGCCACCACGTCCGCGATCATATGCCCACGCGCCATCTCATCCATGGCGGCGAGATGCGGGAATCCGGGTGCACGGATTTTCATCCGGTAGGGTTTATTGGCACCATCGGAAATCATGTAAATACCGAATTCCCCCTTGGGGGCCTCCACCGCGGTATAGACCTCGCCCGCAGGGACCGCCATGCCCTCGGAAAAGAGTTTGAAGTGATGGATCAACGCTTCCATGCTGGTTTTCATCTCTTCGCGGGGCGGCGCGGCCACCTTGAAATCATCAGTAATCACCGGGCCGGGGTTCTTGCGCAACCAGTCCACACACTGGGCAATAATCTGGTTGCTCTGCCGCATCTCGGCCACACGGACCAGGTAGCGATCATAACAGTCCCCAGTTTTTCCCACTGGAATATCAAAATCCAGGTCGGCATAAGCCGCGTAGGGTTGTGTACGCCGCAAATCCCAAGCCACCCCGGAAGCACGCAGCATGGGTCCGGTAAAGCCCAGTTGAATGGCCCGCTCCGGTCCCACGACGCCGATACCCACGGTGCGCTGCTTCCAGATACGATTATCTGTCAGCAGAGTCTCATACTCATCCACATAGGTGGGAAAACGGCGAGTAAAGTCCTCAATGAAATCGAGCATACTGCCCTGGCGGCTGGCATTGAGTGCTTCCAGTCGCTGGGCATTCCGATAGGGAGACGGTTGGTACTGGGGCATCTGTGCAGGCAGGTCACGGTAGACGCCACCCGGGCGATAGTAGGCGGCATGCATGCGCGCGCCAGAGACGGCCTCGTAGACATCCATGAGATCTTCCCGCTCGCGGAAGCAGTAGAGAAAGACACTCATAGCACCGACATCCAGCGCATAGGCGCCCAGCCAGAGCAGATGATTGAGAATACGGGTAATCTCGTCGAACAGGGTCCGGATATATTGGGCCCGCACCGGCACCTCAAGACCAATCAACTTCTCGACCGCCTGACAATACGCGTGCTCATTGCACATCATGGACACGTAATCCAAACGGTCCATATAGGGCAAGTTCTGCAGATAAGTCTTGCTTTCTGCAAGCTTTTCGGTAGCGCGATGCAGCAGGCCGATGTGAGGATCGGCGCGCTCGATCACCTCACCATCCAGCTCCAGTACCAGACGCAGCACACCATGGGCCGAAGGATGCTGCGGTCCGAAATTCATCGTGAAATTGTTAATTTCGGGCATTATAGTGACCCTCCCCTTCCTCGCGGATGATACGCGGCACCACCACGCGCTCCTCGGTGCGTGTCGGCTCGTAGACCACCCGGCCCTGGTCCGCGTCATAACGCATTTCCACCGTACCGACCAGGGGGAAATCCTTACGGAAGGGATAACCTACAAAGCCGTAGTCCGTGAGGATACGCCGCAGGTCGGGATGGCCGTCAAAGAGAATCCCGTAAAGATCAAAAGCCTCACGCTCAAACCAGTTCGCCGCCGCCCAGATATCCACCACCGAGGGCACAATCGGCAAATCGTCATCCGCAAAAATGCGCACCCGCAAACGCTGGCGATGTTTCAGGGAGAGCAGATGATAAACCACAGCGAAGCGGGGACCTTCCCAAAGCCCATCGCCGTAGTCGACATAGTCCACACCGCAAACGTCCACCAACAAATCAAAGGCACAGTCCGCGTCATCCCGAAGCCGGAGACACGCCGCCAAAAAACCCTCACGGGACAACTCCACGGTCAACTCACCGCGATCCAGCCGCACGCTGCGTAGTGTCTTTCCCAGTTCCGCGCCTAGATACTGGCGCAAATTTTCGAGTGCGTCAGTCATAGCTCACCTGGCAATGGTATTCGTACGACGGATTTTTTTCTGCAACTGTATCAGGCCGAAAAGCAGGGCCTCAGCGGTGGGCGGGCAGCCCGGCACATAAATATCCACGGGCACAATGCGATCGCAGCCACGCACAATGCTGTAGGAATAGTGATAGTATCCCCCACCGTTCGCACAGGAGCCCATAGAGACCACCCAGCGGGGTTCCGGCATCTGGTCATAGACCTTGCGCAAGGCTGGCGCCATCTTGTTGACCAGCGTCCCCGCCACGATCATCACGTCGGACTGGCGCGGGCTGGGGCGAAAGACAATGCCGAAGCGATCCAGATCGTAGCGCGCGGCGCCAGCGTGCATCATCTCCACCGCACAACAGGCGAGACCGAAGGTCATGGGCCAGAGAGAACCAGTTCGGCTCCAATTCACCACGGTATCGATACTCGTGGTGACGAAGCCTTTTTCGAGGATACCTTCTATTCCCATTCCAGTGCCCCCTTCTTCCACTCATAAATGAAGCCGACGACGAGAATGGCAAGGAAGATCATCATGGCGAGGAAACCCGTCATCCCGATCTGATCGAAGACCACCGCCCACGGAAAGAGAAAGGCGATCTCCAGATCAAAGAGAATGAAGAGGATGGCCACAAGATAGTAGCGCACGTCGAATTTCACGCGCGCGTCCTCAAAAGCCTCGAACCCGCATTCGTAGGGTGAGAGCTTTTCACTGTCCGGCTTGCTTGGCCCCAGCGAAGCCCCCATCAGCAACGGGACCACACCAACCACCAAGGCAACGAGCAGAAATATGAGCACTGGCAAATAGTGGTTCAACATCCCCAACCCCCTCCACCTAATCTGGGCTCTGGAAAACCGCATCCAAAAGCCGCCTATAAATTATTTTTCTTGTATATAAATCAGGGCCCTGTCAAAACCCAGAGACAAAAAAACAGCCCTATAGGCTGCAATTTGGTGCCGAAGACCGGACTCGAACCGGTACAGCTTGCGCCGCCGCCCCCTCAAGACGGTGTGTCTACCAATTTCACCACTTCGGCTTAATATTTAAAACTCTCTCATGACACGCTAACGACGTCAAGGCTTGACGGGGGTTTTTCCTGCAGAAGCAGAAGGAACCGCACCGGTCGCAGGACCCACTGTTGCTGCTACCGACTGCGTCGGAGCAGCAACGACGGGTACTGCTGTCGTCACTGGCACTTTGCTAGGCAAGGCTATACCAGAAACCGTACTGCTGGAATGGTCGGAAAGATAGGCCAATCCGAGGCTGTTCAAAAAGAATACAGCGCCAATCACGGCAGTGGTGTGGCTCAGGAAATTACCCGCACCGCGCGCACCGAAAACGGTCTGCGAACCGCCACCGCCGAAAACCGCGCCAATATCCGCACCCTGCCCCTTCTGAATCAGAATAAGCCCCACCAGGACGATACAAATGATGACCTGGAATACCAGCAACGCCGTGTACATCGCCTCAGCCTCCTCGTCCTGCCGACTCGGCAGCACGACAAATTTGGATAAACTCACCCGCCTGCAAGGAAGCACCACCGACCAGACCGCCGTCAATGTCCACCTGGTCAAAAAGTGCGGCTGCATTGTTACCTTTAACGCTCCCGCCGTAAAGCACTAAGAGACGTTTGGCGAGTTGCGCCGAGTATACGGCCACCAACCCACGGATGAAGGCATGCACCGCCTGTGCCTGTTCGGGACTGGCACTCAGACCGGTACCAATGGCCCAAACGGGTTCATAAGCAATGATCATGTTGGGCTGGCTCGCTTCGAGATTCAACAGTGGCAGTATGGCTTCGACCTGACGGCGTAATACCGCCTCCGTGGCACCTTGCGCACGCTCCGCTTCAGTTTCACCCACACACACCACCGGAACAAGACCCGACAGCAGTGCTGCCTTAACCTTCTGGGTGACCTGCAGATCGCTTTCCGCAAAGATTTGCCGTCGCTCGGAGTGCCCAATCAGCACATAACGGCACCCCATATCACGAAGCATGGCACCCGATATTTCTCCCGTATAGGCACCGCTGGCTTCCCAGAAAAGGTTTTGCCCACCCCAACGCAAGGCGCTGCTTTTGGCCTCCTGAGACACTGCGTGGAGCAACGTAAAGGGCGGGAATATCACCACCTCTGGACGCATCGGCTCCAGCCCGGCATGGAGGATGGCCTGAGTGAGATGCACCGCATCCGCACCCAAGCCATTCATTTTCCAGTTTCCTGCTACCATTGTGGGACGCACGCTAATTCTTCCTTATGATCAATGTCTACGACGACCTCATCGCCCCTGGGGTTGCCGATGGCACGGTCATGATTATCTAATGTGGCGGCCAGTGTAAGGATTCAGCCTCGAATGGTCAATTTAGCGCTCCTGGGACTGCGTGGGTAAGTGCCAGCTTGGCCAACTCTGTGGTCAGCATCGCCGCCACATCGCCCGCCACATCAGCGGATGCCGCCTCTACCATGATCCGTAATACGGGTTCCGTACCAGATGGCCGCACCAGTAAGCGTCCTGTTCCTCCCAAGCGATCCTCTGCATCCGCAATCAACTGACGCGCCGATGGCTGGTCGAGCAAACTGTGCGCACCCGCCATGCGCACGCTCTTCAGCACCTGAGGAAAAGGACGATAACCTTCACGCAGCACTGCCAGCGCCTCACCAGCGCGGCGCAGGATAGCCAATATCCGCAACGCGGCAAGGATGCCATCACCGGTAGTGTTCGCGGGTGTAATGATGTGCCCCGATGACTCGCCACCCAACGGATAGCCATGGCGACGCATGGCCTCCAGCACATAACGATCACCTACGGGCGCGCGCAGCATCGGCACACCGCAGCCGGCCAGTGCCTGTTCCAGAGCGAGATTAGTCATGACCGTACCGACCACACCAGGGAGCTCGCCGTGCTGACACATATCCCGTGCCAGCAACCAGAGAATTTCATCACCGTCAAGTAATTCACCCTGATCGTCCACCAAGAGCAGGCGATCACCATCACCATCAAAGGCAATGCCCATATCTGCGCCAGTGCGGAGCACTGCGGCACGCAATGCTTCGGGATGGGTGGAGCCCACCTGATCGTTGATATTGATGCCGTTGGGCTCTGCCCCCAGCAAGTCCAGGGTAGCACCCAACTCCCCGAAAATCATCGGAGCCACCTTATAGTTGGCACCATGGGCGCAGTCCAGCACCAGACGCATACCACGCAGGTCGAGATCGGCAGGGAAGGTGGTTTTGCAAAACTCTACATAGCGGCCCGCCGCATCATCTACCCGCCGCGCCTTACCCAGACGCTCTGATGCCGACAAGGTCATGGGCCGCTCCATCCAAGCCTCGATGGCCTCCTCCTGAGCGTCCGGCAACTTGTAACCATCCCCAGAGAAAAATTTGATACCGTTGTCCTGATAGGGATTGTGCGAGGCGCTAATGACGATTCCAGCATCCGCGCGCAAGGTGCGCGTCAGATAGGCGATGGCTGGCGTCGGTAAAGGGCCGACCAGCAAAACATCAACGCCAGCTGCCGCCAGACCGGACTCCAGAGCGGACTCCAGCATATATCCCGACAAACGGGTGTCTTTGCCAATAACCACCCGGGGCCGACCCGGCGCGTCGGCGGTGAGCACATGTCCAGCAGCCCAGCCCAGGCGGAGAACCCATTCAGGATGAATAACAGAATCACCGACCTGACCGCGCACCCCGTCGGTCCCAAACCATTTTCTCGCCATAGTTTCTTTGACTCCACATAGGGGCGGTTTGTCAGCGCCTGGGGCGTAACTCTGCCTATAGTTAAAAAAGGTGAACCTTTATTTCTTCAACTCAAACCCATTCCGCGCCAGACCCGCAGCGCCTGCACCGTTTCGCCCACATCGTGGACACGCACGATGTGGGCGCCGCGCTCTACTGCCCAAAGTGCAGCAGCAATACTGCCCGCCACACGCTCTGCAGCCCGTTCCGCACCGGAAAGTGTACCGATCATGCGCTTGCGGGACAGACCAACGAGCAGCGGCGCACCTATGGACGCAAAGGCATCCAAATGGCGCAGTAAACTGCAGTTGGCTTCCAGATCTTTGGCGAAACCAAAGCCGGGATCAATGAGCAGATGTTGTCGGGGAATGCCTGCCGCGACACAACACTCTATGCGCTCAAGCAGGAAGCTCTTCACCTCCGCTACCACATCGACGTAATGGGTTTCTGCTAGCATATTCTGCGGAGTACCCCGCATGTGCATCAGACAGACGGGAACACCCAACTCAGCAATAGTCCCCAATGCCAGCGGATCACCACGCAACGCGGTCACATCATTCATCAACCCTGCGCCCAAGGACCAAGCTGCACGCATAACGGCGGCTTTGCTGGTGTCAATGGAAATGGGCAGCGGCACCTCTGCCGCCACCGCTTCCAATACCGGCAGCAGGCGCCGCAATTCTTCCTCCAGCGCCACCGCTGGCGCCCCCGGACGGGTGGATTCCGCCCCGATATCGATGATATCCGCGCCCTCTTCCCACATCCGTTTAGCGCGCGTAAGCGCAGCATCCACAGACAGATAGGTGCCACCGTCGGAAAAAGAATCAGGAGTGATATTGAGCACCCCCATAACACAAGGGCGCCCGAGAACCAGTGGGCGCCCGTTGCAATCCAGCGTCAGGGTCAAACGGGGTGTTCTCCTGGATTCAGGCCAGGCAACGACTGCCCGCCCGATTTGTCGGCCGTCGTGACATTACCACTGGGTGTGGAGGGATAGTTTCCCGTACCCTCTGCCGGCGGCTGCGGGTCGCGGCCAGCCATGATGTCACTCACCTGCCCCGCGTCCAGTGTTTCATACTTCAGCAGGGCCCTAGCCATGGCCTCGACCTTGTCACGATTCTCTTCAATCAATTTACGGGCAATGCCGTAGCGCTCCTGGATAATATCGCGCACCTCCCCGTCCACGGTTCGCGCCGTCTGCTCGGAGATATTGCTGTGCTTGGTCATTTCCCGACCGATGAACACCTCTTCCTCTTTTTCACCAATGACCATCGGCCCGATGCCGGACATGCCCCACTGGGTCACCATGCGCCGCGCCAGGTCGGTGGCACGCTCAATGTCGTTACCCGCGCCTGTCGTCATCTGGTTGAGGAACACTTCTTCTGCAATACGCCCACCCATGAGAATGGAGATGTTACAGAGAATTTCCTGACGCTCGTAATTAAAACGATCCTCCGTCGGCAACTGCATGGTGAGCCCCAAGGCCCGGCCACGCGGAATGATGGTGACTTTATGCACCGGGTCCGTGCCCGGCAACAACTTGGCGACCACCGCATGGCCCGACTCGTGATAGGCCGTGGTTTCCCGCTGTTTGTCGCTCATGACCACCGACTTGCGTTCAGCGCCCATCATGACCTTGTCTTTGGCATCCTCAAAGTCATGCATATCTACCAGACGCTTGCTCCTGCGTGCCGCCATCAGCGCCGCTTCATTGACCAGATTGGCCAAGTCCGCGCCGGAGAAGCCCGGGGTACCCCGGGCAATGACCTTGGGGTCTACGTCCGGGGCAATCGGCACCTTACGCATGTGCACCTGCAGAATCTGCTCGCGCCCGCGAATGTCCGGCAAAGGTACAGTGACCTGCCGGTCGAAACGACCGGGTCGCAACAGCGCCGGATCCAGCACATCCGGACGGTTGGTGGCAGCAACAACAATAATGCCCTCGGTACCCTCGAAACCATCCATCTCCACCAACAACTGATTCAGGGTCTGCTCGCGCTCGTCGTTACCGCCACCCAAGCCCGCACCGCGCTGACGACCCACCGCATCGATCTCGTCGATGAAGATAATGCAAGGAGCATGTTTTTTAGCCTGCTCAAACATATCGCGAACCCGCGATGCGCCGACACCGACAAACATTTCCACAAAGTCGGAGCCGGAGATAGAGAAGAAAGGTACTCGTGCTTCGCCCGCAATGGCACGCGCCAGCAAGGTCTTACCAGAACCCGGCGAGCCCATGAGCAATACGCCCTTGGGAATCCGTCCACCAAGGCGCTGGAACTTCTGCGGATCGCGCAGGAATTCAACGATCTCTGCAAGCTCATCCTTGGCTTCTTCAACACCCGCCACGTCGGCAAAAGTGACCTTATTGTTTTCTTCCGTCAGCATCCGCGCCTTGCTGCGGCCGAAAGTCATCGCTCCCCGACCGCCCGCGCCACCACCGCCCATCTGGCGCATGAAGAAAATCCATACACCGATCAGCAAGAGCATCGGGAACCACGAGATGAGGATAGAAAGCAACAGCGATTGCCCTTCCGGCGGCTTGACCGAGATCTTCACCCCGGCAGCCAGCAGTTGGGGAACGAGTTGCGTGTCGTTTGCCGGAGTGTAGACGCTGAATTGCTGCCCGGAACTGAGGCTGCCATTCACATGATTACCGTTGATGGTGACATCGGCAACCTGACCCTGTTTGACGCTATTCACGAAGGTCGAGAAATCCATAGCCTGAGCCGGCGTCGAACTGCTCGTATTGAGGTTCTGAAACACCAGCATCAGAATGACGCCAATCGCCACCCACAACAGCACATTTTTTAAGATATTATTCATTCGCACACCCCCCAAACGGGAGAATTAGACCGATTATAAGACCAATATATCGTTCGATGTTAGCGTTCTCAAGACCACCTGACAAGAGCAGGGTTCTCAACCTTGTGTTCCACCCACGGTCAGATCACGGATTTTCAGCGTCGGCTGCCCAACACCTACGGGCACACTTTGGCCATCCTTGCCGCAGGTACCCACTCCTGTATCTAGTTGGAGGTCATTGCCGATCATTTCAACCCTGGTGAGCACATCCGGGCCGTTGCCAATCAGGGTGGCGCCTTTGACTGGCCTGGTTATCTTTCCATTTTCAATAAGATACGCTTCAGAGGCGGAAAAAACGAACTTGCCGTTAGTGATATCCACCTGACCGCCCCCGAAGTTGACGGCATAGAGCCCACGCTTAACGCTGGCGATGATTTCCTGAGGATCGCGATTCCCGGCCCGCATGTAGGTGTTGGTCATCCGCGGCATGGGCAAATGCGCGTAGGATTCGCGACGCCCGTTGCCCGTCGACCGCGTCCCGGTCAGACGGGCATTGAGGGTATCCTGCAAGTAGCCTTTGAGGATGCCATCTTCAATCAGCGTCGTGCACTGGGTCGGAGTTCCTTCATCATCGACGTTCAGGCTGCCACGGCGGCCAGCCAGCGTACCATCATCGACAACCGTAACACCCGGCGCCGCGACCCGCTGACCGACCCGGCCACTGAAGGCGCTGGTCCCCTTGCGGTTGAAGTCACCCTCGAGACCATGGCCAATGGCCTCATGCAGTAATATGCCCGGCCATCCCGGCCCGAGGACCACTTCCATGCAGCCAGCAGGGGCCGCCTCAGCCTCCAGATTGACGAGGGCCTGACGCGCCGCCTCCCGGGCGAAGTCTTCAGCCATATCGCCCTGAAGAAAGGTCTGATAATCATAACGGCCGCCACCACCCGCACTCCCCTGCTCGCGCCGACCGTCCTGCTCGGCAATGACGGAGACGTTGAGGCGCACCAGGGGGCGCACGTCGGCAGCCATGGTACCGTCGAGGCGCGCCACCAGCACCACCTCAAAACGGGCACTCAGACTGGCCATCACCTGAACGATACGTGGATCACAGGCCCGGGCGGCCCGTTCCACGCGCTCCAGCAGGGCGATTTTCTCGCTATTGGGAAGAGAAGCCAGAGGATCGACAGGCGAATAGAGCGCCAACCCCTGACGCCGCTGCCAGACCAGCCCCTTCTCCTGTCCCGGATGGTGAACAATGGCGCGCGCCGCATCTGCCGCCGTCAGCAAAGCATCTACAGCGATTTCGTCAGAATAGGCCAGCCCCTGACGTTCACCGCTCACCGCCCGCACACCCACGCCTTGTTCGATAGAGTGACTGCCCGACTTCACGACCCCTTCTTCCAGACTAAAGCCCTCGCTGCGGCTGTACTGAAAATACAGGTCAGCATCGTCCAGGGCGCGATGGGAGAGGCGGCCGAATACTTTTTCCAACTCCCCTTCGCTGATTCCGCCGGGAGCAAAAAGCGTAGCGCGGGCAATTTCCAAGGCTGAGGCAGTCATGACGTTCCTTCCTGACAGATAATGTGATCAGTATGCGCCCAACCGGCGGTTTAGAACAAGTCCAAATTCATAAACCGGCAGAGATACTCTGCCGCCCGCCCACGGACAAGAGATAAAATTTCATTGTGAAATGATGCTTCTGATTGAGTTATCCACATCTTTTGCCCAACTTGCGCACGACATTATGCACAAGATATGGTTGACACAGACAGAATCAGGTCTATATTTAGTGCTTGGGCGCTCTGCGATCCGTTTTTGCACTTCGCCCCGGCGTATCCCTTCACGCCGCCTCGCTGTTTGCGTTCAACTATCGCCCCGATCATAGGAGTTGCCCATGTCCAAACCTGCCGCCCAAGCCATCGTCAGCAACCCTGCCTACGACCCCTCCGAAGCGAGCCACTACAAAGTCATCCGTCGCAACAACGCGATGGTCAATTTTGACGCCAGCAAGATTCACATCGCTGTGACGAAGGCCTTCCTGGCCGTGGAAGGCGGCAGCGGGGCGGCGAGCGCGCGCGTCCGTGACCTTGTCAGCCGTTTGACGGAACAGGTGATAGAAGCACTGAAACGGCGCCAGCCGGGGGGCGGCACCTTTCACATTGAAGACATTCAGGATCAGGTGGAACTGGCGCTCATGCGCGCCGGCGAACACGAAGTCGCCAGGGCCTATGTGCTTTATCGCGAAGAGCGCGCGCGGGAACGCCGCCAGCAAGCTGCGGCGGAAATCCCAGCCGAGGTCCCGGTTATTAAGGTCAGCCATCCGAATGGCAGCCAGCGGACACTGGACATGGCACGACTGCGCGCCGTTATCGAAGAAGCCTGCAGTGGCTTGGGCAGCGCAGTGTCGATAGATGCCATTCTCGGCAATACCGTCAAGAATCTCTACGACGGTATCAGCGAGGATGAACTGTTTCAGGCCCCCATTCTGGCGAGCCGGGTACTGATCGAGCGCGATCCCGCCTATGCCTACGCCTCGGCACGTCTGCTCCTGGACCGGGTACGCTGGGAAGTGCTGGGTGAACCGGCGACCCAGGCCGAGATGACCGTCCGTTATCCTGAGTATTTCCGCGACTATCTGCAAACCGGCATCCAGAATGAGCTGATCGACCCGCGTCTGGGGCAGTATGATCTGGAGCGTATCAGCGCCGCACTCAAGCCTGAGCGGGACCTGAATTTCCAGTATCTGGGCATGCAGATTCTGTATGACCGCTACTTTTTACATGTGCGGGAGCGTCGCATCGAATTGCCGCAGGCCTTCTGGATGCGGGTGGCCATGGGTCTGGCGCTCAATGAAGTCGACCGCGAAACCCATGCCATTGCCTTTTATGAGGTGCTGTCCAGCTTCGACTTCGTCAGCTCGACACCGACCTTATTCAATGCCGGAACCCTGCGCCCGCAGTTGTCCAGTTGCTTCCTGACCACCGTGGGTGACGACCTGGATGACATCTACGAAGCCATCAAAGAAAACGCCATGCTCTCCAAGTTCAGCGGCGGTTTGGGGAACGACTGGACGCCGGTGCGCGCCCTGGGGTCTTTCATCAAAGGCACCAATGGCAAATCGCAGGGCGTCGTGCCCTTCCTCAAGGTAGTCAATGACACGGCGGTGGCAGTCAATCAGGGCGGCAAGCGCAAAGGCGCGGTCTGCGCCTACCTGGAAACCTGGCACATGGATATCGAGGAATTCCTCGAACTGCGCAAGAATACCGGCGACGACCGCCGTCGCACCCACGACATGAATACCGCCAACTGGATCCCCGATCTCTTCATGGAGCGCGTGGAAAGCAACGCGATGTGGACGCTGTTCAGCCCCAACGAAACGCCGGACTTACACGAGCTCACCGGGTCGGCCTTCCGGGAGCGCTATGAGCACTATGAGCGCATGGCGGATGCGGGCAGCATCGAATTGTTCAAGCGCATGCCCGCCATTCATCTCTGGCGCAAAATGCTGACCATGCTGTTCGAGACCGGCCATCCCTGGATCACCTTCAAGGACCCGTGCAATCTGCGCAGCCCGCAGCAGCACGTCGGGGTGGTGCACAGCTCCAATCTCTGCACCGAAATCACCCTCAACACCAACGCCAAGGAAATTGCCGTCTGCAACCTGGGGTCCGTCAATCTGGTGTCCCATTTGCGGGCAACGGCGAGCACCGACACTGGCGCATTACGCGAGGACAGCAGCCCGGAAGCGTTGCTGGTGCTGATGGATGAGGAGAAGCTGAGCCGCACCATTCGGGTGGCCATGCGGATGCTGGATAATGTCATCGACATGAACTACTACGCCGTCGCCAAGGCGCGCAACAGCAACCTGCGGCACCGGCCGGTAGGTCTGGGGCTGATGGGCTTCTCCGATGCCCTGTTGCAGATGCGGATTCCTTACGCTTCGGCCGCAGCCCTTGCCTTTGCCGACATCAGCCAGGAAGTCATTTCCTACCATGCCATTGATGCGTCGGCCGATCTGGCCCGGGAACGGGGCAGCTATCAGAGCTTCCCAGGGTCCTTGTGGAGTCAGGGTATCCTGCCCATCGACAGCATCGAACGGCTCGCGGCCAGCCGCGAGCACGGCGTGGACGTGGACCGCAGCCAGCGCCTGAATTGGGCTGCACTGCGCGACAAGGTCAAAGCGGGGATACGCAACAGCAATTGCCTGGCTATCGCACCGACCGCCACCATCTCCAACATTGTGGGCGTCAGCCAGGGTATTGAGCCGATTTACCAGAACCTCTATGTCAAATCCAACCTGTCCGGCGAGTTTACGGTGGTGAACAGCTATCTGGTCCACGACCTGAAACGCCTGGAACTCTGGGATGAGGTCATGGTCAATGACTTGAAATACTTCGATGGTTCGGTCATGCCCGTAGACCGCATTCCGGCCAGCATCAAGCCCTTGTATGCCAACGCCTTTGAAACCGACCCGGAATGGCTGGTGGAAGCGGCGGCGCGGCGGCAGAAATGGCTGGATCAGGCCCAAAGTCTCAACCTCTATTTTGGCCAGCCTTCCGGCAAGAAAATTGACGAAACCTACCGACTGGCCTGGAAACGCGGCCTGAAGACCACCTACTACCTGCGCTCACTGGGCGCCACGGCAGCGGAAAAATCGACGGTGCAGACGGGCACCCTCAATGCCGTTGTATCAGGTCAACCCAAAGCCTGCGCGATCGACGATCCGACTTGTGAGGCCTGTCAGTGATACGGGAGTTGTTTAAACAAAGGAAAACATCATGCTAAGTTTTGAAGAAAATCTTCGTAAAGAATCCATTCCCAACGGACCGTTAGCGACGCGTCCGGAACATATTGGTGGCATCGAGGAGACTGGCACGACCAGTTTTGAACGGGTGCGCGCCGAAGACAAGCGCATCATTAACGGCCACGCTGATGTCAACCAACTGGTGCCTTTTAAATACCAATGGGCCTGGGATAAATACCTTGCCGCCTGCGCCAACCACTGGATGCCGCAGGAAATTCAGATGTCCAGGGACATCGCCCTGTGGAAAGACCCCAAGGGGCTGACCGAGGACGAGCGGCGTATCGTGAAGCGCAATCTGGGCTTTTTTGTGACGGCGGACAGCCTGGCGGCCAACAACATCGTGCTGGGCACGTATCGTCATATCACCGCCCCGGAATGCCGCCAGTATATGCTGCGCCAGGCCTTTGAAGAGGCCATTCATACCCATGCCTATCAGTACATTGTCGAATCCATCGGCCTAGATGAGGGCGAGATATTCAACATGTACCATGAGGTGCCTTCGGTACGGGATAAAGACCAGTTTCTGATGCCCTTTATCGACATTCTGGCGGACCCCCACTTCAAAACCGGCACCCTGGAAAATGACCAGAAATTATTACGCTCGCTGATCGTGTTTGCGGCGATTATGGAAGGTACCTTTTTCTATGTGGGTTTCAGCCAGATTCTGGCGATGGGTCGGCAGAACAAAATGGTGGGCGCGGCGGAGCAGTATCAGTACATCCTGCGCGATGAATCCATGCACTGCAATTTCGGTATCGATATGGCCAACCAGATCAAAGTGGAAAATCCGCAGCTCTGGACGGAGGCGTTCCAGCAGGAAATCATCGACCTGATCCGCCGTGGCGTAGAGCTGGAATGCGCTTACGCCGACGATACCATGCCCCGCGGCGTACTCGGTCTGAACGCGCCGGTCTTCAGGGAATACGTCAAATATATCGGCAATCGCCGTCTGGTGCAGCTCGGTTTGCCGCAGCAGTATCCGGGCGTACAGAATCCCTTCCCGTGGATGAGCGAAATGATGGATCTCAAGAAAGAGAAGAACTTTTTTGAGACGCGGGTCACCGAGTATCAGACCGGCGGGGCGCTGAGCTGGGAATAAGCGGGCTGCTCCATTGGACGACACATAAAGTGAGATTCCCGCCACATAAAGTGAGACTGGCGCGACACATAAAATGAGATCAAAAGAGACCAGTCAGCCAAACGTAGGCTGCCACTTCTTGTGAAGTGGCAGCAAAACACAAAATTCTCGTCTCGCGCGTAATGTATGCCCATAATTTGAATGTCCACAGTGCAGCGGGAGCGGACATTCGGCGACTTGGCCAGCATGTTCTCAAAACTCGTCACCATGGCGGGAAACCGTAACCGTTTTTTGAGAATAATTTTCGAGAATTGCAACCCCTTGATTAACCGTGAGGCAGCCATCACCAGCCGAAGACTCCCAAAAACAGTGGGTTGCGAAATTCTGGAATTTAAGCTGTGTACTTGAATGAAATGTTATGGCTCAGAACTATTTTCCTAGAATGGAATGCTGTCATCAAAGGAATCCGAAGGCTGTTTTTTCAATACAAACAGCGATTCGTTATTCTCAATCCAATTCCATCCGGAATCGGAGACCCGTGCGATTGTGTACATTTCGTTTCGATTTTCTTCCCATTCATCTTTTACTTCAATAAGCTGCTTAACATTTAGGCGCCGAAATGCGAGCGAAAAGCCGATTGCGGTTAGGCCGGAACGTTCTGAATCTTCTTTGAGTCGGTACAGCGTAGTTCCTGTTCCTGGAAGTGCAGAGTCACCCGCGAGAGTCGCGAGCACCATCAACTCCCCTTGTGAGAGACCGTGAGTTGGGGCTATTTGATCAGCCTCAGCAATTTGTCGAAGGGCTTCAGATCTATTCAACATCGCATTGATACGATCGGATATGGTTTTTTTTAGATTTTCAAAGTCACTCGGAGACTCGGCCGTGTAGCTGATTACAGTTCGATGCTGAATGTCAAAGGGGTATTTGGTAGATATTCGCTCGTTTGAACAGATCATAACTACGGGACGTCCGATTGCGAAGGCAAAACCCAGTTCGTACCAAACGTTTGGATTGTCAGTCGTTATGTCGGCAAGGCAGACTGCTGACTTGCGAATACCTTCCTCAATGCCTTCTATCGGTATTTCTACACACGGATCGCGATCAACTCGGTAAGCCTCAAGTCCCGCTGACTCGATAGCATGGATGTAAACGTCATCAAACCGCTTATCAAACTTCCCACGATCAAAAGGCTGAATCACAAAGCAAGTTGGCATGGTATCACCTCAGAAGCATTACCGTTATTTTTAATAATAAATCAAATCAGTTACCTGTTTTTCCTAATTTGTCCCGCACGGTTTGTGTTTGTGCTGGGCATGGTGCGACCTGGCTCACCTGGTGCGGTACTTGTCTAGCTTGGGTTTGACTCTGCAATTGGGTCATAGCTTGAAAGCTATTTTTCAGTTTTGCCATTTGATTAAAACTCTCGCTGACCGGCTTTAACTTGCCAACATCATTAAAACCATCATAAGCCGCAACGGGCTTTGACGTACTTTTCGTCTTGTCGTTTGACATCTCGTTTCCTTTATCGCTAAACGTGTTAATTGCTGAAGAAATGCCAAGTGCCGCCGAAAGTAGCATGGCGATAAAAAACGAACAGCTTGCGGCACTATCAAGCACAACAAGAAATGGATCAGCCGTGATTTGCCGGTTAAACACATCAATAATGTGTTTTTTGTTCCTTCTGAATATCATCAAGACGAAAACAAGGCAAAGCATAAAAGCAAAAATTGCTCCGACATAAAGCAAAAAAGAGGCAACAGAGTCTATAGCCGTTTGCATCACTGAAACCAAAACGCCTATCCCAGCCACGGATAGGGTTAGCAGGCTTTTGTCATGCTCCAATGCCGTGCCAAACCAAGCCGCCATCCCTTGCGAATAGAACTCCACCTCCTTGGATTCTTTCAACCTCTCTTCTCTTTCTACAGCTTTCTCTTCGTTATCTTGGAGGCTCATTCGGTATGCATCAATGATTCTGCGTGATGTTTGTTGGGTATATGCGTCAGATTCACAACTGGGGCTTGATGCCAAGCTCGATTGAGTCGTTATGTCTGGCAATAGCCCGCTTTGCAGCATCTTTGGAGCTATAGACGGCCGGACGACCGAACTTGTCGGCCAACATCATTGCGCCTTTTGAACTTGATAGGTGAACATTCCACCCCCCCGTTGCTTTTTGCAACTGAGCTGCATTCGCAGCCTTGATGTTCGCGATAGCTTGATCTGTGAGGCGATTGCGCGGCATAAGTTTCTCCATGTGATGGCGATAAGATCGCCATATGATATACCGTACAGAAACCTTTGGCAACCCCTTGTGATCACCGTGTGTGCGCCATAGAACTTCCAGATTGGATTCGGCAGCACTGTTATGTGCAGTTTAACTAGGAGCTATGCGGTATAACATTCCGACTGAATTATGGGACAGAAGGGATCAAATTGTCCCATGGTGCTGATTCGGCAAGCGGCGATATGCCCACTATTACGGGTGTTTCTGCATGCAGGGAAGGAACCAACAAGGGACAAAAAGTTAATCATCATCTCGACGACCTCCATCCATGCAGAATATCCATCCCTCTCATTTGTAGTCTCCAGAATGGCAAAGACCAAGTGACACCTTCTCGGAATAACGGTGGAACGATGTGGATATCATAGTACAAATATGTTGGTTCCGTCATCCGGACGCTGAGCATATGGCGCCTTGGAATCAAGTGTTATCCAATGACTGCTATCAGTCTGCTGCCGACCATCAGGGCTCAACGGCGGCAGGGCAGCGTAACCGGTTATCTAGGAATTGGTTGTCAGTACACAGCGCGCTTGGGTGATATTTACTAGACATAGAAAGAATAAAAATCCCCACAGCCACTATTTGTCGAATTTCGCTGCAAGCAGCTGGAAATCTGACCCGGAGAGAGTAAATAAATAGAGCTTTTAAATATATAACCAGTGTCAATAAAACTGTTCTTTTGCGGCATTAGACTTTATGTTGTAGACAATAATTATATTTTCCGTGTTATTTTTTCTTCTTTAGGCGCGCAGTGAACCCTGCTTCTATGTTTTCTGCAAAAGCGATAAGACCATTTAGCTTTTGTTCTTCGGCAGCATCAAGAGAGCCAGATATATATCTGTGATACATTGCCCTAATAAGCCTTTTTCTATCCCGACCAATAGAAATTGAATGTGTTGGTGTTAATGTGATACCTGTTACATTTCTTCTGCCTGATCTTGAGGCAAAAATTGTTTTTTTATCATTTATTATTATAGTTGGGTATTCTAATTCCATCAATAAGTTAGTGATTACACCAAGATACTTATCAATTATCCCATATGTTTCGCAAGAAATTGTGATGTCATCTGCGTAACGGGTATAAATAGCATTTTCTTGTGAGCAAATAGAAGAAAGATTCTGATCAAAATCATATAAAATACTGTTTGATATGATTGGCGATGTGGGCGCTCCTATGCATAATATTCTATTCCCCTTGCTTTTTTCCCATGAGCACAGCCTGGACATCATATCTATTGATTTTTTATCTATCGAGCAAGATAAAAATCTATCAAAATGGGCAGATATATCGCTCAATTTTATTGACGTAAAAAAGTTCTTGAAATCTAATTTCATTAAGTAATTGCTGTTCTTATGGTTAGATGCATTGATCTTGATTGAGGAGCCGGTTTTGTAGGCTGTCGTCGCGTTGTCAACCGGTAGGTTTTCAATTAGGATGTTATTAATTAGCCATCGTTGAATTAATTTTACGTCACGGGATGGCTGAGCAACCTCTCGCATGCCCCCGGACCTTTTTTTTATATAAAATACCTTGTAGCTTACCGGCGCCTTTTTTATTATCTCAATAATATGATTTTTCTGTAACCCAGTATCTACAGATATATTATATAATAGCTTGTTAAAATCCAGCATGCTTTCGAGCCTCTTGAATGGCTAAAAACCTTTTTTTTTCATCGCGACGATACAGATCAAGCATCGTCGCACGAAAAATATTATGATCGTGCAATTCGACAAGTACGTTGTATTCAATAAATAGATCTGGAGTATTGCTAATGTAGAATCTCTGCGCCCCTTTTGGTTGAATTTTTACCAGATCAACGAGGTCTAGAACGCGCAAAGTTTGTTTCAACTCGGATTCTGATATTCCGTTACAAAAACCATTTAATAAAGAAAGCACCTCACGCAAAGTTAATGCTGAATACAAGTTTAAGATGTCACAAACAAGTAACGATTGGTGAAGCCAACGACTGCATGAAAAAACTTCAGATGTTTCGTGCGACAGCCGTTCTTCTAACGATTCAACGACTAACTCTGCAGCCTCTAACATCTTGGCGTGAACCAAAACCTCACCTTTTAACTCTTCTTTTTTCCACTCATGGCACTCTGCAATATTTTGCCGATCATTTTCCAAAAATGTTATTGGACCTAGGCGTACAAATGAACTGCTGTCATAATGTTTTGTTTCGATAACAACAAGCAACTTATTTTGGTATTCAGCAAGCGCCGAAAACAGCCCAAGCTCAGCTAATGAGCCTGGGCTTTCTAATACTAATACTATTACCGAAGACAGTTCGGCAATATGTTTTTCAAATGAAATTAGATCGTTGTATATTGATTCATAATTCCAATCTTTGTAATCTTCGGCGATACGTATGCGATTTATTAGTCTGCTTTGTGTAGATAGTTTATTGTAGATTGCGTCACGAATTGATGCTGGCATTTGTGGTTGCGAGCCACAAATTGTGCCTCCGCATAAAAAAATAAAGCCATTATATGGCTTTATTTTTGATGGCCTAATGATATTATATAGTTCAGACATGTTTTATTGTGGTCTTTACCTTGATGCCGCAGAAAAGGCGGTTCGGGTTTTCCGAGTGCTCGCAGGAAAAGGCGAACCGCCTTTTCTGCGGAAAATGTGCTCAATAAGTGATTGTCTGGCGAAACGCCCGACATAATCTACGAAACCCAAGCGTAGATAACGCGTAAAGACCACATATTATTATCCTCGTGCCATCTGTGCTGTCAAGGGCTAATGATAGGACAGCATGTATCATATTGCCTGGTGAGCGTAGACCTATCAGGGGTGGATGCCTTGGTTTTGCTGAGTTAGTCACTTACCCATTGGGTGCCATTTTGAGAAAAAAGGTTGAGGCTGCTCAAACTGTCATGCCGCTGCCATGGTCATATCTCCTGCTGGCATACCGTGATGAGGATCATAGTTCAATTCAGTCGGCCAAGCCATCCATTACACAATCGCTGCCAAGGGTCTTGCTGAACAAGCCTACGAGGGCCCCAATGACCGCAATCAGTCTGCTGCCGACCATGAGGGCTAACCTTATTCGTTAGCTCTCATTTTTCTCAGCCTTTATGCATGCCTCGCGCAGTCGTTTTATAAGCCCCTCTTCCGGTCGGGAGTCTAACACGTAACCAACAGACGAGAACATCTATGCTGCTGAGCTGCGCCATGATCGCGTAATCGCACTCATGGGCAGCATCCAGTTCAGCCCGAATCATTCTGAGTTTTTCCAAATCAGATTGTCTTCCGCCATCCTGTATCTCCCTTGGCATCCATGGAAAGGTTATGGGTGCCGGAGCAGGAAAGAGTCATCATCTCCTCCCTTACCCACAAACGCTACCGCCCTATGGACGGCTTTCGTCCAGAAATGGGGAAACCAGCCGGGCTGTGGCCTGTATCATCTACTTCACGCAGGACTCCGGGTTTCCTAAGCTGAACCGGGCCAAGCCGGGTGCAGCCAAGCCCAAAAGTAAGCCAACCGCGGCCTCTGCCCGCCCAGAAGCGAACAGGCCCTGGATATTTTAATCCAGGCTCTGCGCATCGGTTGCCACTTAAGGATGAGCGTGTCTATATTGTGGCTGGAATACTGGGTAGCGCAAAGATGCCGCTAGCCAGTTTTGATTTTTGACGGAGAAGAAAATACTACATGGCCAAGCTTGCCGACCTCATTTGGAAAAACGCCGAACTCCTCCGTGGAGCCTACAAAGAAAACGAATACCGCAAAGTCATTCTCCCCTTCACGATCCTCCGTCGTCTTGATTGCACCCTGGAGTCCACCAAACAAGCGGCTCTCGACCAGTGGGAAACCATCAGGGACCAAGGCTACACGCCAGAGATGAATGACACCTTCCTCACCCGCGCCTCTGGTACCGGCTTCTACAACCTCTCCCGCTTCACCTTGGCTGGCCTGCAGGCAGACCCAGATGGCCTGCGCGATAATCTCGAACACTATGTGAACGGCTTCTCGCACAACGTCCGGGAGATCTTTGAGAAGTTCACCTTCCTGCAGGTGATCGACAAGCTCCAGGAAAAGGAGCGCTTGTTTCTGGTGCTGCAGCGTTTTGCTGAGACCGATCTGCACCCGGATGTCGTGTCCAACATTGATATGGGCCAGGCCTTTGAGGAGCTACTGCGCCGCTTCAATGATTTGTCCCCGGCTGGTGAGCAGTACACCCCGCGCGATGCCATCCAGCTCATGGTCAACATCCTGCTCGACCCTGACGACGAAATTCTGTCTCGCCCAGGCGTGGTCCGATCGATCTATGACCCGGCGGCCGGCACCGGCGGTATGCTCTCCGTTGCGGAAGAACACATCACCACCATGAACCCCCGGGCCAAGCTCAGCCTCTTTGGTCAGGAGCTGGAGGATGAGACCTACGCCATATGTAAGGCCGACATGCTCATCCGCGGTCAGGACCCGGCGAACATCGCCCTGGGGGACAGCCTCAAGAGCGATCTCCATGCTGGAAAACGCTTCGATTATCTGCTTTCCAATCCACCCTATGGTGTCGAGTGGAAGCCTGCCAAAGATACGGTGGAAAAAGAGTACAAGAAGGGCTATGGCGGACGCTTTGGCCCAGGCCTTCCACGCATCTCGGATGGCCAGATGCTGTTCACCCTGCATTTGCTGTCGAAGATGCAGCCGCTCACCAAGACTGCTGACGGCACCATCACGGGTGGCAGCCGCATCGGTGTAGTCCATAACGGCTCACCGCTGTTCACGGGTGACGCCGGGAGCGGCGAGTCCGAGATTCGCCGCTGGATACTGGAAAACGATTATCTGGAGGCCATCGTGGCGCTGCCGCCGGATATGTTCTACAACACAGGCATCAACACCTATCTCTGGTTCCTCACCAACCGCAAGGAGCCGCATCGCAAGGGCAAGATCCAACTGATCAACGCCGTGGATCTGTTCATCCGGCTGCAGAAGAGCCTGGGCAAGAAGCGTAATGAGCTCTCCCAGGATCAGATTGAGGAGGTGACCCAGATCTATGATGACTTCCAGGCAGGATCGCGCTCCAGGATATTCGATAACACCGACTTTTTCTTCCGCAAGGTGACCGTTGAGCGGCCATTACGACTACGCTTCGATGTTTCGGCGGAGAAAGTGGGGGCCTTGCGGGATGATCCTGCGTTCGGACGACTTAAGCCGGAAATGTCTGCTGCGCTGATTTCCGCGCTTGAAACTCTGGTTGGTCATAAGCCGTGGATGGATGCAGTTAGTTTCAATGTGGACCTGCGGATGGCGTTCACCAAAGGGTCGGAGCGTGTTCAGGAATGCAGCGCTCAGGCTGCATCCTCTGCTCCTGCGAAGTCCATCCAGCCTACTGATGCCATCATCAAGCTCGTCCACAAGCATATTGGTGAGCGTGATGAAGATGCCACAATTGTCAGGGACGTCGACGGGAAACCGCTGCCCGATGCAGAACTCCGGGACACCGAGAAGGTGCCCTACGGCGAGGATGTGAAAGCCTACTTTGCGCGCGAAGTGAAGCCGCATTGGCCGGAGGCATGGATCAACGAAACCGTCCGTGATGAGAAGGATGACCAGGTGGGCCTAGTGGGCACCGAGATCAACTTTAACCGGTATTTCTACATCTACCAGCCGCCTCGACCTCTGGAGGAGATTGACGCGGAGTTGAAGCAGGTGGAAGCGGAAATCGCGGCGTTGCTGGCAGAGGTAACGGAGTGATCGCTAACGCCGCGCAATACTTGGTATTCCGCCGGGGAATCGTCTATGAAGGTGGGCGGGACCAGCTATGGGCGCTTTATCCGATGCCTTTAATCTCTCCTGCGACCTGCGAGCGTATCGAAGTACGGGATCTGGTTTTTCGGGAGGACTCCTTTGATCCCCTGACAAGAATCAGACGCGGGCGCTTCTATCAACGCTATGGCGGTCGCGGAGCGATGCGGTGGCAGGCTTCTTTCGTTTCCAACGGACTTTACGGACCGCTGCTTGGCGTGCCGTACTGCGACGAATTTGATGAGGAGGACAGTTGCAAATTGGTGCGTATCCCAGACGAAAAAACGATTCGAACAGCGGTCGTTCAAATCGGTACGGAAAGCGCTACTACGGCATGGCGTGTCGTCGATATCGAACAAAATTTGTTTGGGCAACAGGTGGTTACCCTTCGTGCGAAATCGTTGTTCGGTGTGCTGCCAGAGCTTTCTGGCGAACTGCTTGATAAACAAAACAGCTCGTTGAAACAAGACAAGATCACACAGATTGGATTGTCTCTGGATCGGCTTGTCGATACCCACCATCGCCTTCAACCCGTTCCGACCGTCGATGTTGCGCGGGAAACGGCCAGAGTCCTTCTGGCGGCATGGATCGGCAGCGAGGCCGTCAGCAAAGATTTGAAGGACGTGATCGATCTGATCCCAGAGAAGATGAGCGTGTTGCGCAACACTGCGTACATCGTGAACCGCCTGCATCCTCGCGCCAAGACTGCGGAACAAGAAGCGCAAGCCCGGAAAGGAAACAGCCTTCGGGAACCCATAGAAGACGATGCGCAAACCAGTGTGCATCTGATCGGGATGATGCTTCGGGAAATCGGGTGGGCCGCCGCATGAGTCACTACAAGCACTATCCTGCCTACAAGGATTCTGGGGTGGAGTGGCTGGGGGATGTGCCGGAGCATTGGCAAGTCGCGCAGTATAAGCATTTGGTAGATATCCAGAACGGCTCCGACTATAAGCATGTCGAGATGGAAGAAGGGTTTCCTGTCATCGGCTCAGGTGGAGCTTTTGCTTTTGCCTCGGACTATCTCTATGACGGCGAGTCCGTGCTGTTGGGCCGGAAAGGCACAATCGACAAGCCGAGGTATGTCACCGGCAAATTTTGGACCGTTGACACCATGTACTGGACCAAAATTGCACCCGATGCCCATGGCAAGTATACCTACTACACTGCGTTGACCATTCCGTTCAATTACTATTCTACAAACACAGCGCTACCCAGCATGACCAAGGACGCGCTCAGCTCCCATGCCATCGCACGACCGCCGCTGCATGAGCAAATGGTTATTTCGGCCTTCCTTGACCGCGAAACCACCCGCATCGACGCCCTGATTGCCAAGAAGACCAGGTTCATCGAACTCCTGCGCGAAAAGCGCCAGGCGGTGATCACCCGGGCCGTCACCAAGGGGCTGGACCCCAACGTGAAGATGAAGGACTCCGGGGTGGAGTGGCTGGGGGATGTGCCGGCACATTGGGAGGTTAAGGCGATAAAGCGAGAGTCATTAGTGCAACGAGGCGCATCTCCTAGGCCAATAGATGACCCTGTCTATTTTGATGATCGTGGTGAGTATGCGTGGGTTAGAATTTCGGATGTAACTGCTTCAGAAATGTATTTATATGAAACAGAGCAACGGTTGTCATCTCTCGGAAGTTCACTAAGTGTTAAAATGCAGTCGGGTTCTCTATTTTTGAGTATCGCTGGCTCTGTAGGTAAACCATGTATCGCCGGAATAAAATGCTGCATTCATGATGGGTTTGTGTATTTCCCTGGCTTGAAGAAAGATCCAAAATTTCTATTTTACATATTCGTTTCAGGTCAACCGTATAGCGGGCTTGGTAAGATGGGGACACAGCTTAATCTGAATACTGATACTGTGGCCTCAATCTATATTGCATCACCACCTATCGAAGAGCAATTCGGTATCACTATCTTTCTTGACCGCGAGACCGCAAAAATAGACTCTCTTATCACTAGGGCTGAGCAAAGTGTCGCCCTGCTACGCGAGCGGCGGTCTGCGCTTATCACGGCGGCGGTGACTGGTCGGATTGACATCCGTCAGGTGCTGCCAGAATTGGTGGACTAAGTCATGTCAGAGATGTCCTGGTCCCCCTTGAAGTATAAATATAGCTTTCCTGTGGTTATGGGCATTGCTTTCATCGGTATGCTGATAGTCTCATCGCGGATGAAAGTAGATTTCAAATCGGTGGCCTCAAAGTTTGTCTTTATCTCGAAAGACCGGTCCAGTAACCCCCTGCGCTATATTTCAAAGCAGGGCAATTCCGGAAGGATCGTAGACCTCGAAGACTTCACGAGCACGATCCAGTCTCTCGTCATTGTCGGCGCCTCTCCAACTGTCGCTATCCCGGATGACATATTTGAATCATTTACGAACTCTAAGCGGCACTTGATACTCGCATGGGCGGAGATGGAAGGACTGCAGAATAGCGTTAGCTTGAGTGCCGCGGAGTTTATAGCCGCCAGGAGCTTGGAGATGGCTCTAGGCGACAAGATCGCACCTGTAATGAGGCACATCGGCAAAGCCAAGAAAAAGACTCCAGTGCTGCATGAAATGCTGGAATTTTTTGTCGAGGATGTTTTGAAGAAGTTTCAACCAAGCTGGCTTCAAGACTATGCTTCCGGTGAGTTTGACCCGCTGAAATGTCTTTGTGCCCTAACCGCCGGCCGTAATGGTTATGCCCACGGACAGCCTGAGCATTTGTCATACGAGGTTTTAGACCTCCGTAGGCTCCAGTTGATGGCTGACTCCATTGGTTATCTATACTCCGACGACTTTTCAAGCCTGACAGCTGAACGTATAACTATAACAAGCACTGAAGGATGATTTACATGCCCGCCATAACCTCCGAAGCCCAATTCGAAACCGAAATCGTCGCCCATCTGACCACCCACTCCGGCTGGCTGGAAGGTCATGACGCCGCCTACGACGCCCATCTTGCCTTATTCTGTGAGGACGCCGTCTCCTGGGTCCAGGAGACACAGCCCGAGTCATGGGACAAATTCCGCTTCAACCACCCAGGCAACGCCGAGGAAGTCTTCTGCAAGCGCCTCGCCGAGGAACTGGATCGCAAGGGAACGCTTACCGTCCTTCGTAAAGGTTTCAAGGATATCAACGCCACCTTCCGTATGGCCCAGTTCGCCCCTGCCAACGGTCTCAACGAAAAGACCTTGGCCGACTATGATCGCAACCGCCTGCGCGTGGTCCGCCAGGTGTATTACTCCGAGCATAACCGCAACTCCATCGATCTCGTCTTTTTCGTCAACGGAATTCCGGTTGCCACCAGCGAGTTGAAAACCGATACCACCCAGCCTGTCCAGAACGCCATCCGCCAGTACCGCGTGGACCGTCCCCCCGTAGACACCCGGACCAAGGCCAAGGAGCCACTCCTGCAGTTCGGTAAGCGCGCCCTGGTCCACTTTGCGGTGTCCTGCGACGAAGCCTGGATGACCACCCATCTGCAGGGCCCCAAGACCTTCTTCCTGCCCTTCAACCGGGGCACCGAAGAAGGCGGCGCCGGTAATCCGCCCAATCCCCACGGCTATGCCACCTCCTACCTTTGGGAAGACATCCTGCGGAAGGACGTTTGGATGCTCCTGCTGGGCAAATATCTGCATGTCGAGCGGAGCGAAAAAGAGGATCCGGTTACTGGCAAGAAGGTCACCCGCGAAATTCTACTCTTTCCCCGCTTTCACCAGTTCGATGCCGTGCGCAAAATCCTGGCAGCCACCCGAGCGGAAGGCGCCGGCGGCAACTTCCTGGTCCAGCATTCGGCAGGCTCTGGCAAGTCGAACACCATCGGCTGGCTGGCCCATCAGCTCGCCTCCCTGCACGACGCGCTGGACCAGAAGCTTTTCGATTCTGTGATTGTGATCACCGACCGCAGGGTGCTCGACTCGCAGCTCCAGGATACGATTTACCAGCTTGACCATCAGCACGGTGTGGTCCAGAAAATCGACGAGAACTCCAAGCAGCTCGCCGAGGCCTTGACGGCGGGCAAGCCCATCATCATCACGACCATCCAGAAGTTCCCCTTCGTGCTGAAGCAGGTCTCGGAGCTGGCCGAAAAGCGTTTCGCCGTGGTCATCGACGAAGCGCATTCTTCGCAGTCGGGTAAAGCCGCGCATGCCCTGCGCCAAGCACTTTCTGCTGGCGTATTGGTTGATGGCGCAGATGCAAATTCTGCAGAGGAAAATGGTGGAGAAGACGAGATCAGTGGCGAGGACGCCGTAGCTACCCTGGTGGCCAGCCGCAAACGCCCCCCGAACCTCAGTTACTTCGCCTTCACGGCCACGCCAAAGCCCAAGACGATTGAGCTTTTCGGTCGGCGGCCGGACCCGTCCTTACCTGCCTCGGACGATAACAAGCCCGAAGCTTTCCACGTCTACTCCATGCGCCAAGCCATCGAGGAAAAATTCATCCTTGACGTGCTCAAGAACTATGTAACCTATTCGGTCTTCTGGAAGTTGGGCCAGGTGGGGGAGGATAAGGAGGTCGAGGCTGGCAAGGCGAGCAAGGTCATTGCTCGCTATGCAAAATTGCATCCAACGAATATCAGCCAGAAGGTCGCCATCATCGTCGAGCATTTCCGCGAGAAGGTCATGCACAAAATCGGCGGCCGGGCGAAGGCCATGGTGGTCACCGATTCCAGGCTGGCAGCAGTGCGCTACAAGCTGGCCCTGGACAAATATCTGAAGGCGCAGGGCTACACCGACTGCAAGGCCTTGGTAGCCTACTCTGGGACCATTACCGATGCCGAGAGCGGTGTGGATAAAGTTGGAGAAGGCGACCTCAATGATCAGCATCAGCGGGACGACCGGATCCAGGAGGATTTTGCGACTGACGAATACCGGGTGCTGCTGGTGGCGAACAAATTCCAGACTGGATTCGATCAACCGTTATTGCACACCATGTATGTTGACAAGCGGCTATCCGGCGTTCTCACTGTGCAGACGCTCTCCCGGCTGAACCGGACGTGTCTCGGCAAGGAAGAGACTTTCGTCCTGGATTTCGTCAATAAACCCGAAGATATCTTGGCCGCATTCCTGCCTTACTACAAAACGGCCACGCTCTCTGGCGTCAGCGATCCCAATATCCCCCATCGGCTCAAAGAGAAGCTGGACGCAGTCGGCGTGTATTTGCGGCAGGAGGTAGAGACCTTCGTCAAAGTCCTGCTGGCCCGTAACGGCTCTCAGGCGGCCCTGCAGGCTCAGCTCAAGCCGGCGGCGGACCGGTATAGAGCGCTGGACAAGGGGGAGCAGGAAATCTTCCGCAAAGACCTCGGGAGCTTTCTCCGCGCATACGAGTTTCTGTCGCAGATCGTGCCATACGAAGATCCGGACCTGGAAAAACTGTACCTCTATGGTAAAGGCCTGTTGCCGCGCCTCAATCAGTCACAGGACTCCGAGGATTTGCATCTGACAGACAATCTAGTGCTGACTCACCTGCGCATTCAAAAACGGGCTGAGCAGGCTCTGCGGCTCGAAGGGGAAGAAGCGCCGCCCTTGGATCCGATGACCGACATCGGTACCGGCCTTGGGCACGAGGACCTGATAGCGCCCTTGTCCCAGATTGTCAGCAAGCTCAACGACCTGTTCAGCGGAGATTTGAGTGACGCCGACCTGATCGGGTACGCAACCCACCTGATCGGTAGGATGACCGAGAACGCGGGATTGCGGGAGCAGGCCCAGGCGAACGACACGGTGGGCCAGTTCGCCAAGGGCGACTATCGTAAGGTCCTCAAGGATAGCGTGATCGACGCGATGCAGAGCCATCAGCGGATGGCAGAGCAGGCGTTACGACGGGAAGATACCTTTGATGGGTTGGCCGAATTGCTGGTGGAGGCGGTTTACCAGCGGTTACGCGGGGAAGCCTCCGGCCAGAAGGCCTAACCGGGCCAACCTGCTCAGCGCTGATTGTAGGCATGCAAGTGGACGCTCAGTTTTTCGGCATTGCCTGATCCGCTAACTAATACTAGGGGGTATGGTGCTCTGCGGGATAAGCGGTTCGCTATTGATTATCATCGGTTGATCTATCCCTACCGGCGGCTTTGTCGGCTGGAGCATAAATTGTTGAGCCATTTGAGGCATGCCTTGCATTAGAACAGTAGCCACTCCCTTATGGTTCTCGACAATCTTGATCGCAGGAGTTTGCGCGAAGGTATGCATGAAAGCATGATGTATCGTAAGGATCAAATCCTGTAAGTAATTGTCAGCTTCAAGTTCTTCTATGTTCAACCCTATTTCCCTGCAACGCCTCATCGAAATGTGCCGTGAATGGGTTTTTGTTCCAGAATGGTCACTAAGCACCTGGACGACACGCTTGGCTTTAGCTTTGACATCGGCATCTTGAATAAACATATTTTCCTGAAGCCAGGATTCGACCATTTCACGGGACAAATCAATTGCCTGCATACACTCCAGTAGGAAAGTTGGATGATATTTACCGATAATTGCTTGCCAGAGAGGCGCGCTGTGTGGGTCCTGTTTTATGCTTTCCACAGCCATTTGAAACTCATCAAGCACAGCCTGTGCCGCCACCCCGCCAAATTGAGGATCCACCGGACCAAGGCTGGATTCCTTGCCCATTAAAATAGACTTTGCCGAACAGGCAATCATGGTTCCAGCCGACATGGATATCTGCGGCACAATAACACGGATATCCTTATTGAACATCGTCCACAGATAATCAACAAGAGATTCGGTGGCCGATATGCTTCCGCCAGGAGTGTGCAAAATAAGATCAAGTCCTATCGATCTGTCTAATTTGTGGACCGCCGCCATAAATCCGTTTTTGTCATCATCTCCTATGTCCATATTCGGAATTTGCGGAGGCCGTGAGAGCCATCCAGAGTAATATGCGATGACATTACGCTTTGTGTATTTATGGAGCTTGGCAAGATAACTTCGCCTTACTAGGTCAACTGATTGTAGGCCGTTAGTCTGTCTACGTCGGATCTGATCAAGGACGGTATTCCAACTGGGCATGACTAGATAGCACTGCTGGTTGTTGACGTGAGGAAGGTGTGGACGTTTGGATCTGTTAATGAAAATCGTTCAAATGGTCCAGCCTGTACAGCTCCAGGCAAGGGAGTGAACAATTGGTTATACCACTCGACGGACATATCTTTAGACAAGGTCGGTACCCCATCCTTGCCCTTCGAAGCATGGAAGGCGGTTTCCAACAGGCTAGGCCCGGACGACAACTTCAAGGTCAGTGGCATTGCAGTTCTCTCCAAAAATGAGACTAGGTAAGTAAGTATAGTTATCCATCAGCACAGATGCCAGTCTGGGGACCATAAAAAGCATTGGCCTAGCTTAGGCCTGTTGCCACAATCATGGCCAGGGAGTATGTATTCGCTTTGCGTTATGCGACATATAGTGATACATAGCGCAAAATGACTGCTATGTCTCCCTATCGTCACTGCCAATTCTTTATCATCATCCGTGCTCGACGCCGCTGAACGCACCGGCAAGCTCAACCTGCGCACTGAAGAAATTCGCGCGGCTTTGCCCGGTGTCACTCCGACAGCCTTGCGCCAGGCGATCTCCATACGCTTCGCGATGATCTCCTGGCTTTCTTGTGCGTAAGGCTTTTGGCCTTCAGCTATTATGCTGGGCACCGCCAAGTCGATGGGGGTCAACTCCGCCTATTTGCTGGGGGTACTCGGCCGATTATTGTATGGCCGTTTTGACCTCTTCTAGTGCGGTGGCGATATCTGTACTGCCCAACTGGACCATATTCGCCATCATCAACCGAAAATGCTCTGGCACCAGCGCCAGATCGGTAAACGCCTGCCATGCCTCCGCTTCATTTAACGGACGCTGAGTCGCATTCGCAAAGGCGCGAAGCATGTGCTGCACGAACTCTGGCCCCAGGTGGGGAAAGGGTATCTGATGGCTAAACTGGAAAAACGGGGCCTTTTCCATCTGAAACATCCGCCGCAGGCCTTCGCTTGATGACCCTGTGAAAACCGCTTTAATTTGGTCTCCATGCTTGTCGAGGGCGCTCCTCAGGGCGGCCACCAGTGCGCCATACCGCCTCTCGTCCGCCAGCGTCTGGATTTCGTCCACGAGCAGCAACGTAGGGTTTTTCTTCTCGGCCAACGTGTTCATCCACTGCCGGAGATCCAGCATGCGTTCGCTGGCCTCTGCCGTCCCCTGCTCCCATGATGCCTGTACGCCTACTGTACTCGCGTTGGCTCCGACACCTATTTTTGATCCTGGTCGGCCCAACCAACGCCGTACGCCCGAAATAATGCCCTCCCCCTCCGCCGCCTTTCGGATGGCATCGAGCAATACCGATTGGGGGTCTTCTCTGGACTCCCACAGGGACACGTAAATGGTGATATACCCGGCCTTTTCGGCGGCGGGCAACAGGTCCTTACGGAGAAATTCCGATTTCCCCATCCGCCGCTGGGCAAAGAGCACCAGACTCTTACTGAGTCCGATGGCCAACGTTTTCAGGTATTGATCGGCCAACGCTGTTCGCGGGTAGTGCCAAGGGTCTTTGACCATTTCTATCCTGTTTTATTGCCATGATAGATAATTATCTATGTTACCGATAAAACCAGGTAATTCAATCGTTCTGCTTTGTGGGAGGCTTCGGTTGCAAAATGGCGTTGACACCCCATCGTTTCGACCTCATATAGCTCGGGACATGCCACTTAAATTATTGCAAGATGTAACAGTACGTGCGTCCCCATCAAATATTTCGCTATTACCACTCATGATCACCCAGATTATAGGCCGCAATCTAACCGAGAGCGCAGTCTAGCTCAGCCATTTAGAATAGTGACGGGCATCCGATAATGGCTACACATGCTCCATGCCATCAGTGCTGACAAACACATCTAGGGCCACCATCACGAACGCAACCGTCAGTAACGCAAAGAACCCACTGCCGCTATCTATGATCCAGTTAAATGTAGCCTTCCTTTCACTGATCCGCTGATCATAAGACGGGTACGGAATACTATGGATGTAGTTAGCCGACGATAGCATCTAGACAGCGATCCGCCGAAGGCCATAGCGATAGACGATAAAGGACAAAAAAACTGTATGTTTGGTTTCATAATCCACGTTAACGTCTCGGGCGCCAACCAAATTCCGAGCATGTCTATGGCGCTTCATTTTAGATTCTTACCAAATATCGTGTGGTGGAATATTACCAACTATCCCATTGCGCAAATTGTGCAGCCCCCAATCACGCAACTTTCGAGCCCGTTCATACTCTTTTGTGGCCTTGTGAAAATTTTCTGAGTTAGGTGCTACTGGTACATGGAGAAGGGATAATCCCCACATAGCATCAAACCCAAATTTTCCTCTAAGCAGTTGCACTCCCGCGCGAGCCCGATCTTCACGACCCCACCCTATCTTCCGATCACCCATGAGTTTCCATAGTTCTCTGCATAAGAGGAAAGCAGACTCGGAGAAATCCACGGTATCCAGATCCAGCCTCATGTCGTCAACCACCACCTGGTTCAAAAGCCTATCACGGAAACACTCGAAGATGTATCCAGCCATCAACAAATAGGAATCAAATGCACAAGACACCAACAATGCACGGTACAGTGAATCGCTAATATGAATAGCATTATTCCCATGATATGAATAAATGTTCTCTGCCAATAGAATGGCTAGGCAGGCTACCGAATCGAACCCCGCCCTTACTTCTAATTGCTGGAGATGTTTTTCATTGATGTCAGGGCTAGTTAACGCTTTGCGTATGCTAAGCTTTGATTCGTTCGCGAAAACTATCCGTTGAATATCCGGCGCCAGCCGACCAAGCCACGACTCCTTCTTTTCCAGAACCCTATCTGGTTGCCGTAGAACTTCCCACATCGGGTGCCTAAGTATCCCCGCACTGCCGGGAACCATCGCCTCCACCTTGCTGACCGTCGTTTTTGATGGTTGGTGCAAACCGACGGCGTACTTGTCCCACTTCCGCCGGCGAAAGACTTCGTTGAATTGGGTACGCCCGAACCCTTCTGGTTCCAGGTAGCGTTCAATCGCGTAAGGCGTTGGGCTATTCCCAAGCATAGGGCGCAACAGTTCTCGCACGCGCCAGTACCACAGCACTGTGGCCAGAACCGCCATTTCGTCGCGACGAGGGCTGGTGGCGTTCGCCAAAGACTGGTTTACAGCACCTCTAAATTCTTCAAGTTTTTCTGAATACATTTATTTATCAAATAGATATAAAACTTCGGTGGAGTAAAGTTGGTATCCAATTTTACCTTCTACCAAGCCGCTGTGCCACATCTAATAATTATCTGGAAGATTGTACCACTGCAACTGAGAGCGCAGTCGGAAGGGTGGCCGTTCAACAGTAAACCCCACAGGTTAGGCGCTCAGGTACGCAGACATTTAACGGCCTGTTCGAGGATGCCATTTTGAAAGCATTGCCCAACGACGATCCCCAATCGCATAACCTAATTTTTATAAAGCCGTTCCTGGGATCACCCGGACCAGCAGCGTGCATTAGTCCGGACGAACACAAGTGCCCCACAGGAAATCAATACCTTAAAGTTTGCTGTATCAATCCGCATCAAAAAAGAAGGCGTCATGGGCTACTGACACCCCGTTGCATTATTTTCAACCTCGCAATCTCCGAGCGCGTCGACATGCGGCCCTTACCAACTACGATAAGTTTAAAGGGGAAAGTGAGTTTAACGAACAGCGAGAAATGTCGATTCTTTGCCAATACAGAACACCAATACAGGTAAATATGTTATTTCATACGCAGCATGCAAGCAATCGTTTTAATGTATTTTTAATGGGGACATTATGAACAACATCAGTGGACATTTCGCAATCACTGATCTGAATAATGATTTGCGGCCAGCTTTGCAAACAATTTTTTCTGCAGAAAAGCCACCGAGCAGCATTCTTCACGGGGTCCGCAAACTGCGCAAGGGACTACCTGAAAAAAAGATTGTATTTTTTCCGAGCACAAAGAATGGTGGTCTTATCCCTTGTGAGAGCAGACTGGAGGCGGCGTATTGCCTCTTCCTTGAGCACGACCGCACAATACAGATTTACCGTAGCCAGCCCGTAACGATGGACTTCGGACCAAGGGGTCGGTACACAGCGGACTTTGCCTTTTTACGCTCCGATGGTTCGATTGAATTAAGAGAAATAAAGTTCTCCGGCGTCATGAACGATCCAGATATTGCAACTTTTTATTCATGGCTGACGGATGCGCTCGCCCGCCTCGATATTGGTTTTCGAGTCGAAACGGAAGAGATGATTTATCAGGCACCGCGGCTGGGAAATCTCAAATATCTTTATCGCGGAGCTAGAGCACCGGATAGTGAACTCATATCGAATCTGACGCTGGCAATCTTGCAGGAATTAGGAGGTGCGCTTTCGCTGCGCGAATTTCATAGCGCACTGCGGCGGGCCGGGATTCCACCACTGGTGGCGGAGAAGTTGCTATTTCAAGAACTTGCGTGCTACGACGAGAATCTTCCGGTAGGTCCCCATTCGCTCGTTTGGCTAAGGAGTAACCAAAAATGATCCCAGAAACTGCCATGAAAATTGGACAGCGGTTCGTTGTCCGAAAAATCGAGTTCGAAATTCTCGCCGTCGAGGCTCGTCGTATTCGATATGCGGAAGTAAAAGGCGGTCGAATACGCCATATGGCCTTCGCTAAATTCAAGGAGCTTCGTGATCGGAACATAGCAGAACTGATAGGCGAAAAACTCAATGAAAACGATCTAGAGCGGCCATCAAAGTTGACTGAGGTGGAAATGACAGAAATGAACCGGCGTCTCAGCTATGTCCGTCCCATCACTAAAGCTATGGTCGCTAGATCACACGAATATGTTGAACCGTTGATTATTAATCTTGCCAAGGAGCGGAAGGAGGATCCACCGGGGACGTCTACCGTTCTAAGATGGATTAGGAAATACATCCTGGCCAATGAGAATCCGCTTTCATTAGCTCCACGATTTCGAGACCGCGGGAATCGCTCGTTGCGGTTTGACCCGCGCGTGGAGGGAATCATGTCAGATCGTATCGCGCGGGATTATCTGAATAGCCAGCGACTCAGCGTGGCCCGCGTTAGCTCTCACATTGTGGGGCATCTCATGGAAGAATTCGGCGATAATGACTTGCCACCTGCGGATTTAACATTTCCTTCCGAAAGAACTGTGCAGCGACGTGTAGCAGAAATCGATTTATATAAGCGAGACCGCGCCAGGTTTGGCCCGCATGCCGCGAACCGTCGTCACAAGGCGGCAGGTGCTCAGAGGTTAGTAACACGTGTGCTTGAAGTGACCGAAACAGACGGGACACTATTAGATGTACTTATTGTCGATCCCGATACGGGAGATGTGCTGGGTAGGCCATATTGCACTGCGGTGATCGATGTGTGGTCCCGTGCGATTATCGCACTGGTAATCACATTCACGCCTTTCTCTGCTCCAACGCTCTTAATGGCCTTGAAGATGGCTTGTAGCCAGAAATGCACGCAAAACATGGGCGGCGTCATGGAAATAGTGGTCTTCGATAATGGTTCGGATTATGGCAGTGACGCGGTGCGCAATTTTTGCAGCAGGACAGGAATTCAGGTTGAAACCTGTGCACCACGTGATCCGAATGGTAAACCGCATATCGAGCGATTCTTCAAGACCCTGAACCACCAACTTATCCATATAGTGAAAGGAACAACTTTCTCAAATCCGAAGGATCGCGGTGATTATCTATCAAATAAATATGCATGCGTTACCATGGATATTTTAAAATCACGCGTTTTTGAATGGTTGGAAATGGATTACCACGTACGCCTTCATCGTGGATTTGGTAGAACACCGTTTCATGCGTGGGAAGAAAATGCCAAAGACCATTCGCCGCTGGTATTTCCTATGGACGACTTGGATATCATCGCACGTTCGGTAGTTTTGCGCTCCATAAATCGTGGCCGCATTCAGTACGAAAACCAGCACTGGTATTCCCACGCACTCGCAATGTTAGAACAGCAGTTGGGATCCCACGGACTTCCCGATAAGGTCAAGGTCTTTGTGGATGAGTTAAATCTGGATCGAGTGTTTGTGGAAGATCCGCGGAGTCACGGAAATTTTATCCAAGCCGATTCTACTCGCCCAGAATACACCCGAGGCTTAACTCTTTACGAACACAGGAAGGTATGCCAGGAGATCAAGGATCAAGGAAAGGCGGATATGGAAAAACTGCCACCTTTTGCATGGGAGAAGGCACGCTGGGAGCTTTGGAAAAAAATTGTTGAAGACGGTGAATCTTATGCTAACAAGCAAATTGCTCGCCTGACCGATGGGAAGAAAAAAAGATTACTCGATGCGGATGAAAAAATCATGAAACAGACCGAAGATCTACCGGAACCAGATGATACTCTGGGAGATCCACCGGATGACGGCAAAAACGAGGAAAGTGTCGTCGAAACCAGGGAGAACAGGTATAGACGCCAAAAAAGTGACACAGACCCCATAGATATAGTTGAAACTTCAAAAAACAGTGCGCCAGAAAAAAGATCTTTTGAAGTTCAGAGAATCATTAGAGATCCCAATAAATGAACCATATTAGACGAAGATGCCCAACAGAAGAAGATGTTGCAGCTACTGATATCTTGGCACCACCGGATTTTTTAACAACCGCAGTTGCAGATGTCAACTGACATCTTTAGCAACGTAGTCCCAATTAGATTGTAGCAGAAAAGATAACCATACCCAGCATATCTCTTTTGGAATAGGTGTCTTGTGTACTGTACCGCAGAGCAATCATCTGGAACAGCGTTGATGTATTTATATTATGGAAACAAATCACAATATGTCTAATGAGGAATCATTGAAAATGGAACAGTTCGAAATCGAAGAACGCGCCAACCGAATTGACGAAATTTATGTTGCCCACACCTCCGCTCACCGAGCAGTAGCTGGCATCGAAGATTGCTTGCGGCGGTCATTAACCGCTGCAGAGCCCTTAAATGCTGTATTGATTGGACGTGCGGGAACAGGAAAAACTACGGTATGTAACGCCGTTCTGCAACATCTACCGCGGCGCATAGATGTGCGCGAAGGCAAAGAAGTCACCGTTATTCCTGCTTTTTATTCAGAAATCCCCAGTCCCGCAACCATTCGTGGCGTCGCGTCGTCGCTGCTAGGAGCATTAGGGGATGTGCACCCGGATCGCGGAACAGCCATAAATCTCACACATAGAGTAATAACACAACTCAAAGCGTGTGAAACACGATTAATTTTGCTGGATGAATTTCAACATCTTCTTGATGAGAAGCGCAGTCGACGCGAAGAGTACCGGCAAGATGTTTCCAACTGGGTAAAGACATTGATAAACAAGACGCATGTGCCAGTGGTGCTTGTAGGGATGCCGGAATGCGAGGTGCTGGTAGATGCAGACCCACAGCTCGCCCGACGGTTTCAACGCCGCTTTCGACTCGAGAACCTTGGCTTTGGTGGCAAGGAAAAAGGTGAATTCCGCCTATTTGTTGAGGCACTCGGCGCAGCAATACCCGAATACTGTAACCTCGCTGGATTTCCCGACCTCAGCAGTAAAACAGAAGCACTCGCTCTATATGCTGCCAGTGGAGGGAATCCCTCTTACGCTACCGGATTGTTGAAAGAGACAGTAATTGTTACCTTGCGCGCCCGGCGTGAGACCACAACAATGGAAGATTTTGCAGCCGCTTATGATATAGGAGTAAGCCAGGGCGGATCTCTGGTAAAGGTTAATCCATTTCGCTTATCACAGGAAGAGCTCGTACGGAATATAAAAAATGGGTTCAGGGGGGTCAACTAATGGCACTTCTTGTCCGTCCAATCCCATACCCAGAGGAGTCACCAGGAAGCCTTCTTCTGAGGGCGGCGGAAGAAAATGGTTGGCAATCTCCTGTCCAACTGCTAACCGCCTACCGTTGCATACGAAATTCCGATGAAAAACATTTGCGGACATTGTTTGTGCGACCGGAAGCCCTTGAGGAGATCATGCACACTCTGGGCATGAAGGAAGGTATCGGGGTCAATTTGGCATACCATCGTGATGGCGTGACAGAGGTGTCCCCCATCCGATGGGCCAGTGTCACGACACCTTGGTCATCCATGCGATTCGTCTCCGGCGCTTTTTGCCCTCTCTGCCTTAGAAAACAATTGTCCCTGCAGCGTACATGGGATCATCGTCTGGTTACCAGCTGCCCTAAACATGGGGTCCTCCTTATCGACCGATGTCCAGAATGTGGACTTCACTTGTCTTGGAACAGGCCTGGTATTGCAACTTGTCGGTGTGGGTATGATTTATCCTTGTCGGCCCCGGTGACGATAGATACTGATGCAACGGCCTTCGTGAAAGAACTTGCTACAACGGGGGATCAGAAGGTTTTTGATGCGCTGGACGCGTTATTTGAAGGATTGCTCCCGATTCTGGACAAGGTTGGATCCCTTGCCGAACAGCACAAGCTAGTCGAACTTGCAGTTTCTGGCATACGCCGACCAGAGTCACTCGTCCCGCTGGTCGCAAATTATATTTTGGATAATGAATGTGGTGGTCTATCCGTTCATCCAAGAATCACATGCCTGCCTTTATTGGCGTCAGGGAATACGGTGGTCCAGGAATTTGGTGTGCTGGTTCTAAGGGAGCTGGGTATTCGAGGTTGGCTGCCAGCATCGTCAATCGAAGAAGTCCCAGGACAGAAAGGAATTCGGGAGGCCGCAGCGGTTCTTGGACTCACCGAGGATCTAACAAAGAAACTTGTCCACCATAATATCTTGCGTGGGAAACGCAACAAAAGTAGCCACGCCTGGCGCATTGAGAATTCATCTCTCAACCGGCTACTCATGGATTTGGAGAACCGTAAATCCGTAGTAAAGGATGCCATATCGGTTTTCCTGTACCGCAAAATCCCAGGTCCACGGCACTCCTTAGCAGAAGCCATTAGCGACATCATAGCGGGAGCCCTCGTGAGCGGAGGATTTGATTTGGCGCCAGGTCTAGAAAGTTTAACTGTCGTGGCTCCTGCGCGGAAAGTATGTGCCCACTGGGATGACTGCGTGACTGTCGCCGAACTCGCTGAACGCTGTAATGTTCACACGGAAAATATTCGGTTCGCGATTAAAGCCGGAGTGATTCCTGCCGAGAAAAGAGTTACGAATGGCCGGAAAATGACTGTCATCGACATCTTCGACGCTGAAAAATTTGAGAAAGACTACATCTTTGCCGGCAGCCTAGCACGGCAAATTGGCGCCAGCGTGACAAACTTTGCAGAAAAGCTTATGTCGACGGGAATTCGTCCTGTGTCCGGCCCGAAAGTCGACGGAGGGCTTACCTACATTTTTCAGCGCCAAGATTTGGAAGCATTAGATCTGGGTGCCGTCGCGGCGCTGGAAAATTATCCGACAAGAACAGGGCGGAAAAAGCTTGGGCTGGCTCAACACACCATCGAGAGTACAATTTCTCTAGCAAAAGCGGCAAAAGCATTGGGACTAACTGTTCAACGGACAAAAGGCTTGGTTCCGAAAGGGCTATTGGAGGCTGCGGAATACGGTGGACGCGCACTTCAGATCAATAGGGATTCTTTCGATCGACTAAAGTCGATGCTCGACGACCAAAACCTCATAACTATTGATGATGCGGCTAAGATTGTTGGTGAGACTCGCTCAGCGTTCGAGCATCGCTGGGTGCATACCCACCTGGTCACAGTAATTGATCTCGGAGTACGTCGCGTTATCCGCAGACAATGTCTAGAAGAAGTCCAACGCTATAAGCGCATCTTTATTACAGCGGATGAAGCTGGGAAGCTACTAGGGTCGCACCGCAGTTTATTACCAAACTGGGAGCGTCGCGGGCTGATTGCACCGGAGAAAGTCATGGAATCCAAGATCGTTGGGGTCAAGCTATATCGGCGCGCAGATTTCGATCAACTACGCTTATTGAAGGAATATAGCGGACCCAGTAATGAGCATGAATAGCGCAAGACTTGTGAAATGACAGAAAGTCAAAATCATGGGGGTACTACTTATGTCAACGCACGCTTCTGCGTCAGGGGCAGGAATGTCTCGCACGATGGAATCGACTAGCACGGATTGCTGCAGCGTGGCCGCCATTGCCATACATCTTCCACCCCTTGCCAATCACCCAGGGTGGGTCTTGGGGCGTGAATTGCGCCCGCAGGGGGCTGTAGGGGGAACAGCGATGGTTCTCTCTACCGAGATATCACGATTAGTTATTTATGCCGACAAATGCGATGGACAAACCTATCATCCTACGGCCACAGCTTGACCAGCTTCAGTCTGGGCCTTATCATAAGGCTGTACACTGCCATCATCGTATAGACGTCGTGATGAGAACAGCCCGTAGGCACCGGGCGACGAAATAACCAGTGCCATGTTAGAATCTTGGCACGCTACGGTATACAGAGGTTATAATTCATCAATATTGTCTTTAATCTTTGGGAGATAGCATCCTCAAAGGATGCCTGATGGTTTTCATTGGTATCGCGCGGGGATTCAATTGGGTACCTGCCAAACGACTAGAAACTTTACTTCTGTAGATATGGCGCCGATAAGACCATATCAAGACATATCGAATTTGGTTTACAGTTTCATTTATATGAAACATGATCTCCTCTCGCAACGAGAATAATAGGACATCATCACCCCATCCTGAGTTCAGATGAGCCGCTTCCGAGCCTAACCCTGCTCCCGCGAGACGAACGCAGCGGATATCCAGAGCGTTCGACCGCTACCGAACCAACCAACATTGCACAACCCGACATCAATCTCGAACCGCGCTACCAATATTGGTGCCTCCTTTCTCATGGTTAGGGGCTATGATACCAGCAGAGAATATCATTTAATGCGTCGGTTTTTTTCATTAGTCTCCGTTTATGTGTCGCATAGTCTCGCTATATGTGACGCATAAATCAGTAGGCGACTGATTATTAATAGCCTACAATCTCACCATATGTGTCGGCCAATGTGCTCCGTTGGACGACACATAAAGTGAGATTCCCGCCACATAACGTGAGATTGGCGCGACACATAAAATGAGATCAAAAGAGACCAATCAGCCAAACTAGGCTGCCACTTCTTGTGAAGTGGCACCAAAACACAAAAATCTCGTCTCGCGCGTAATGCCCAACCATAATTCGAATGTCCACAGTGCAGCGGGAGCGGTCGTTCAATTTAGGTCAGGTGGGTGTAGCATCAACCCACAAGTCTGGCTTTAGCTGTAGATATCCAGAAATGTTATACGGCAACGTCAGCTGTTATGCTGCAGCCTCAGTGTAGTCTGATTTACGTTATAGTTGAATACCCCTTAGATAGTACCAACTTATTTTGCACATATTAAATGAGCCAGTATTTTTTAAAAAGGACTAATTTGATAATGACTGCTACCGAAATGTTTACTGACTTTCTTGATAATTTAAAAATTGATAATGCCGATCAGATTAGTCTTCGTTATGGCGAGATTACATCAATCTTGAACAAGAAATTTCGAGACTCATATTCCAATACAGCTAACAGCTTGCAAGTTGGTTCTTATGGTCGATGGACTGCGATTAAAGGGGTCTCCGACTTGGATATGCTGTATATTATGCCTAATAGCAAATGGGATTCATATAAGAACGGCAAGCAATCGCAACTCCTGACTGATACTAAAGATGCCATTAAGGTCAGGTATCCTACGACAGATGTTCGCGTCGATCGGTTGGTTGTAACAGCAACTTATGCAAACTTCCACGTTGAGGTTCAGCCTGTTTTCGAACAAGACGATGGAAGCTTTAAGTACCCAGATACTTATTGTGGTGGCAGCTGGAAAATAACCAAGCCTCGTGAAGAAATACAGGCAATTAAGGAGTTTGTTGATCAAAAGAACAAAAATCTTCGTCGCCTGTGCAAAATGGCAAGGGCTTGGAAAAACAAACATGGCGTAGCCATGAGCGGATTGCTTATTGATACGCTTGCACATAACTTTCTCAAATCAACCTCGGATTATGATAATAAAGGTTTCTTATATTACGACTGGATGAGTAGAGATTTTTTTCAGTACCTAAAGGATCAGCCAGAACAAGACCACTACAAAGCACTTGGTAGTGGTCAGAATGTAAAAGTTAAGAAAAAGTTTCAGAAGAAAGCCGAAAAAGCTTATGAATTATGCTTGAATGCTATTGATGCTGGAGATTCTGATGCTGCCAATGACAAATGGAAAAAAGTATATGGTCGGCCATTCCCCGCCAAGGCCAAGCAGGTAGAAGAATCAGTTAGCAAATCTTCTGGAGCCTGGAGAAATACTGAAGAATTTATAGAAGATAAATTTCCCATTGATATTCGCTATGATTTGACATTGGATTGCGAAGTATCTCAAAAAGGATTTAGGGAACATCTTATCTCAGTCATGCTTATAAAAAAAATACCTCTACTTACTAATAAAAAATTATTATTCATGGTCACCTCTTGCGATGTTCCAAAACCATACTCAATATACTGGAAGGTTTTGAATAAGGGCGAAGAAGCAGAGAGGAGGGATTGCATTCGAGGTCAAATTATCTCAGATGAAGGGTTCGAGAGAAGAGATGAATCAACAAATTTTCGAGGAAGGCATGTCGTTGACTGTTATGCTGTAAAAAACAGCATTGTTGTAGCCAAAGACAGGATATACGTGCCCATTCAATGAGAATCTTATGACAAAAGATGAACTGCTAAAATCAATTGCAGAAACTGGTTACAATGTTGGTTTTGGTGCTAAAAAGCACTTTGCCACCTATGACATTGTAGAAAAAGTACCCGGGTTCATTGGTTTTCTTTCCTTGGCTTTTGGTATATATGCGCTAGCATTTAACGGTTTGTCAACTAAATTTCTATCGGCATCGTTTATCGTCTTAGGTGTTATTGGGCTATATATATCACCCTATGAGCATAACAAATCTGAGTATATGAGTCTTGGTGTAAAATTAACTCAGTTATATAATGAACTTGGAAGACTGTATCGCGATGCCAAAAGCGCCGATGATGATGACATCGAAAATCTTGCCATTAAATTTGCTCAGCTGCAAAATACATATTATGAATCATGTCTAAGCAAACAAATTTTGTTTAGCGATTGGTATGCACACTATAAATTCTTTTGGCAACATCAAGTTGAATGGGTTGATGAACAAAAGAAATTTAAGTTATTTAGGGATAAAATTCCTTTAACGTTCTCGATATTTATTGTTTTTTTGTTTGTATCTCTAATTGCTTGGAGAGTTGAGTTGTTAGTTCATGCCTGTCAAGCAGTATCACCGTAATTGCTATAACAATTACATCCACCTGGACAGCAAAAAGTGGCGCGGCTTTTGCTGCGCTCCAGTCGCCCCGCTTTTTGCTGCCGGTGATGTGTAGCGTGAAGGGGTGAGTGACTGCAATCAGTCTGCTGCCGACCATCAGGACCCAGCGGCCACCCAGGATGGAGCGGACAAGCATTCCCACATACCTTTTTCAGACCAGAAAAGAACGGTCCAGTAGATCAATTCACAATCGCACCAAAAATCTGGACCCGAGCGTTCAAGCAACATAAGTCCTCGAACTGTTTATTAAATAAAAACATTCCAGTCATGCATCAATCTTAACGGGATAAAATAATAACCAATAAATATGTTTTTATATAGATTATTTCCAGCAAATTCTTCTCCGTAAATCTTGCAAAAGTAACCACCATTTTCCCTTATTATGAAGTAAACAAGCAGTGACGATACTTTTATATTTTTGTTATGATATTTGGTCGCAACATAAGAAATAAAATTTCTGTTGTTCTCCACCCTTAAAAAGTCCCCATACTCTATGGTTCTTAATGAGAACCCAGCAATATCAGAAGGCAGCGGTGAAACTAGATAGAGTAAAATTATTGTAGCTAATATGCCAAAGTAAATAGGTTTCATATAGTCAAAGAGACGTTTTACTCTAGCATTTGCGTATTTTAAGATGAGCAAGATAACAAGCAATGCCTCGCAACCCAAAGTCGACCAGAAAAAATATATCAAATCATTCTCTTTAAAGAATGACAATGACTTTTCATATGGAGGAATCCCACCAAAGCCATATATATCTCTGATATTTGTAAAAATAACAACATAATAAACATAATAAAAACCGACGAGAAGCAGCCCGATCAACGCTCCGTACACATACCTATTAAATTTTTTTTGCGCCTGTGGAATAGCTGATAATATTGCCGCCTGAGTAACAAGCAATGGCGATATAAATAAAAGAACCATAAAAAGGAATATTGACGATGTTATTATATCGAGATACAAAAAATTACCAACAGGAAACGGAACGTTTTTTTGCGTACAGTAAAGAACTAGATTTAAGAAGCCAAACACGGAAGCAAATATCGATAAATTTCTAATTGTTAATATTTCTTTTATCTCTTTATTCATTATTTTGGCCTTTTGTCATTTTAAGCGAGTTAGGATAGAAGCCGCTGACCGTGTCTCTGGAGCCGCACCAACCATCTTTCATGGTGAAATCTACCCACTTAGACTCTTGTCAACCAATATGTATCGCCCCATATTTTAAGAATATTTGCGCAAATCTTTGATGAAGGCATATGCTGTCAATATGAATACTTTGTTCTATATCGAGTTTTATTTTTCTATTGATCGTCCGTATTCTTCGTAAAAATAGGCTATGTCTACAAAACACCTATCATCAACGCTAAAAATGCCGTGATCATAGCACGAAGAGTAAACCTATGTATATTTCCTCGACGATCTCCAGGCAGAATAAAGACCGAATGAGTGCAACATGGAATTACGAAGCCGCCATATAACCGCTATTTCTGCTCCTTCTATATCCGTATAACGAGAGGGATATGCTTTAAATCGTTGTCCAACTTGTCCAGCGTCGCCACAAAGAAATTAGGCCAACAAATGAAGTCCAGCAAGAATACCCATCACACCTGTCCATGTTTGCACCTTTTGTGTGGCAAGTTTTTATATCTCTTCCGAGAAAATAAAGATTTCTGAATGTTTGTGGAATGGGCTAGGATCTTCATCTGGATTCCTAAAGTAGATTAAATTTATTGCAATTCAATTTAACTAAAAAGTGACTTATTTAATAAGAAGACTTGCTCTATTACGTCACAATATCCGTACTTCAAAGAGGTATACCCCTATTTTTTAATGATTTATTACTTACGCCACAATGTCTGACAACACAATGAACTGTTCCATCTGTACAACCATGTGCCAAACCCAAATTTAGCTTATTTCTACGACTGTTGCCAGTCCTTGGCCGCCATGACTACACCGGAGAACTACCGTCAAACCAATGCTCCGGAGATTGGTCCAAACGAACGGCCGCTTCCAGTCTATTGCTGCCGATCAGCCTACGGATCGCCGAGTCACTGCTGAGTCTGGCCTACCAGCCGTGCACTCTTCAGGTCGTAGAGCACATCAGTAATAGATCCATCCCGAATGCGCTGAACCGCTTCGTCAATCACATGGAGCGGCACCAAAAACCACTCCCTTGGTTTGACCGGATGTCCGAAGCGATCTTCGATGGTCAAATCAATCTGTGCTGCGCCGAATAAGCGATGGAAGATGTTTTCCAGCCTTGTGCGGTTTAGATTGTGGAGCTTGTAGGTGGCAACCACCTCTACGTCGGCTAGCAGATATGTGGCATCCTTTTCTGCGCCCGCGATGCGGGTCTCCACCTTGCCGCCGGTCACGCCGATCTTGTGAATCAGCTCGCGGTGCTCGGCGACGAATGGATGGCTGGACAGGCTGCGCAACACATAGATGGTTCCGGTTTCGATGTCGTCTGGCTCAGGCGCATCGCCAAACAGCGGCCCCATATTCGTGCCGGTCAACATGCGAGCGTTTTCGTCTTTGTAGAGCGCACGCTGTAGCGAGCGCATCAACAGATTGCTTTCGGTGCCGTTGGAGTAGACCACACGCAGGCGCGCATCTGGCTCGTTGTTGCCCGTGCGAAAGATGTCACCCTGCTCGGCCACATAAACCAACAAACCGCCCAAAACAAAGAAATTGCCCACCTTAAAGTTGGAGTCACGCCCAAACTGGCGGGACTGGCGAACGCCAGCCTTCAACTCCCGCTCCACCTGCTCAAACAGCGGTTGGAACTTGTCAAACTCTGCGCACGGCGTGCGCTCGGCGATTTCCTCCGGCGCACGCTTTTCGGTGCTAGAACGCACATGGCGCAGCACGGTGATGTCGCGTTGATCGGCGGGTTCATCGCCAATTCCCAACTCGGCCAGCAAGGTGTCTTCGTCCATCGCATCCACATCGACCGAAGCCGCTGCCGCGCCAGACAATAGCCCCGGCGCATCCAACCCGGCCAGGAGCGTTTGGGCTTCTGGCAACTGGCGTATCTGGTCCAAACGCACGGCATACAGGCGTTCAAAGATGTCACGACCCTCGCCATGCAATGGAGCGCGACCGTGGGTTTGATGAAAGCGCAGGATGTCCTCAAAGCCCGCGATGATGCGTTCCTCGCGCGGGGTTCGGCTGGACGCCTTGAGCGGGGCGACTTCTACCCCCAGCGCATCCAACAGTTCGTCATCGTTCATGTCAGCCATTGCCGGGCTCTCCTCGCGCCTGAGCAGCCTTGGCCTGTGCACGGTAACGCGTCAGCGCGGCCACGCCTTCGGCCATGCGCTTTTCCCATGCATCGGCGGAGTGGATGTCCGGCAGGCGGCCGCGTTCATTCTTGAACAGCAGGGCGCGTTTTGCCAGCTCGCGGGCTTCGTCTTCGGGAATGCTGAGCTTCTTGGCGGCAATGCTGGCCTGCACCTGGCGCAGTGATTTCTCATCCATCGCTTTCGCCAGTACCGCGTAGGCGGCGTCGAAGGGGTTGATGCGGTCGATCAGGTCAATGTCCAGGTCGCGCACGTTGACGAACTTGCGCACCCCATCCAGCAAGGCCGTACTGCCTTGATCTGCACCTTCGGCATCGGCCTGGGCCAACGCCAACTTGGCCTGTTGGGTGATGTTCATGGCAGCGATAGCATGCTGACGAATGGCCTCCTGATCGGCCTCGTTCAATTCCGGGTAACGCTCGCGCACGATCTTGCCCATGTGCAACTGGGTGAGTTCTTCGGGCAAGGTGTTTTCCTGGTCGAACAAGCCGCGCTCCAGCACCGTCTTGTCCTGCAGGAAACTGGTGACGACTTCGTTCAAGTCTTCTTTACAGATGCGAGTGGCTTCAGGGGTTTCCGGCGTGGCCAGTCCGTTGATCTCGACGTGGTACTGACCGGTGCCTTCATTCACCCCCACATTGGTGCGGCCTGGCTGATAGCCGTCGGGTCCATAGTCAAAGCCCTCCTTCGGCCCCATGTCCTTCGGGGTGAACTCGTAGCGTGGTGCAAGAACCTGTTCCATCAGCAGACTGGCGGAAATGGCCTTGAGCAGATCGTTCACCGCCTCGGCCACAGCGGCTTGTTCGGCTGCGGGTTCGGCAATCAGATTGGTGAAGCGCGCCCGTTCCTTGCCCTCGGCATCGCGGGTGGCGCGGCCAATGATCTGCACGATTTCGGTCAAACTGCTGCGGTAACCAATGGTCAGCGCATGTTCACACCAGATCCAGTCGAAACCTTCTTTCGCCATGCCCAGCGCGATGATGACGTCCACATGGTCGCGGTTGTCCTTCTGCGCCGGGTCTTTCAGTGCCGCCAGCACGCGGGAACGCCTGGCCGGGTCGCTGTCGTCCACGAGGTCTGCCACCTTCAGCGTGCCGCCGTTCGTGGTTTGTATCTGGTGGAAGCCGGTGGCCGGATCAATGCCCTTCCATTCGCCCAGCGCGTGCATGATCTCATTCACTTCGCGTTCTTTGTCTTGCAGGCTCTCGCGCGAGTTGACGTTGGGGATGTGAACGATGGTTTTTAGTGCCGGGTCCAGCACCTTCGCAACGGCGTCCACATACCGGCCCGTATAGAAGAAGTAGCCGATGTCCAGCGACTTGAGCCAGTTGTAGCCATTGAGCTGCTCGTAGTAGGTGTAGGTGATCGTTTCGAACCGGGCTTCATCCGCCGGGGTCAGCACCGCTTCGCTGTCGCCACGAAAGTAGGAGCCGGTCATAGCCACCAGATGCACCTTATCGCGGGCGATGAAGGCACCAAGCTGACTGCCCAGCTTGTTGTCCGGGTTGCTGGAAACGTGATGGAACTCGTCGATGGCAATCAGGCGGTTGTCGAATGCATCAATGCTCAACTCTTCCACCGCAAAGCGGAAGGTGGCGTGGGTGCAGACCAGCGTCTGGTCGGAGCTTGCCAGAAACTTCCGCACCGCGTCCACCTTGGACTTGGCCGCGCGTGGCTCGTCTACACCGGGGGCGTTGCACAGGTTCCACTGTGGGGCCACCCGCCAATCCCAATAGAAGCCGTGCTGGCTCAGGGGTTCATCGGCAAAGCTGCCGCCGATGGAGCGCTCGGGCACCACGATGATGGTCTGCTGCAAACCCTGGTTGTTGAGCTTGTCCAGGGCAATGAACATCAGCGCGCGGGATTTGCCCGATGCCGGTGGCGATTTGATCAGTAGATACTGCTCTCCGCGCTTGGCATAAGCGCGCTCCTGCATGGCGCGCATGCCCAACACATTGGCCTTGCTGGATACGCCGGTGCGCGCCGTGGTGATGGATACCGACGGCACGGTGTAGGCGTTGGTGGGGTTGGTCGTTGCGTTCATGGTTTCCGTCGTCGTGGTGCAAAGTGTGTGGAACCGGTGATCAAAACTGGATCAAAACTTTCCAGTTCCAACGCTATTTCATAACTTGTTGCAGTGCATTGATATTTTGTCAATCAGACCGGACGGTGCTTGGTTTCCGGCGAGCGAAATCAAAACCCGATCAAATCTACTAGCGCATCCGTTTCCATCCGTTTCCATCCGTTTCCATCCAATGTTCACGGGTCACGCCTGAGCAGAGCCAGCGTACTCGACGTACATCGAAGCCCGCCCAGCACCACGCAATTCGATCTTGTGCGAAACGACAAGGCGACGCAAAAGCTCTTTGGCCTGCCCCTCAGTCAACCGACACAACGCCATCACTTCCGCCCGCTTGATCTGGCCGTGCTGGCGAATGTAGCTCAGTACCATTTGCTCGTGCTGAATCGGGCCAAAGCCCACCTGGCGGGTGTACGCGGCCTTGTCGCTCACCACCGAATACACCGAGGCCGACAAGGTGTAGCTGCGCCCGCGTGTATTGCCATGCGCCTCGACCAAACCCGCTTCGGTCAATGCCTCCAGGGTGCGTTTGGCACTCGCCACATCGCGCTGAATGTGCCGGGCCAATGCTTCTGCCGACAGGCGTTTGAACTCACGCAAGACACCCAACGCGATCAGTGAGTCGATCGGCAACTCTGCATTACGCTGCCGTTCGATATCCACTACCATGCGCCGAAAGGCCACATCAGCAGGCACGGTGGGCAACTGTAGCACCACATTTTGCGCATCCGTGCGGCCATAGTCAGGCGCGGGGCGGCCAAATTTGAGCATGCCGCGATAAATCGTGTCCACCCCGCGGCCCGAGCGCTCAACCACGCCGATCCGCTTCATCGCATCGGCCAGCGCGCGATTGCGTGGACGCGGCTCCGTCACTAGCAAATTAGCTAAGGTCACCCCATCCACCAGACCGCCGGGGTTGCTGATTACCAGTGCTTCATCCTCCAGCCGCACATGCACCGCGCCCATGCGGTGGTAATCGCGGTGAATCAACGCATTGGCCACTGCCTCACGAAAGGCCGCCATGTCCACCAAGGGCACCGGCACACGAAACAGGCCTACCTGCAATTCCTGTTCGGGGTTGTAAGGACGAAAATTCGTTTCCAGCCAATCCAGCGCCTTGAGCAACGGAAAGCGGCGGAACTCATTGAACCGCACCGCCTGCTGCGCAAGCACCTGAAACGCCAGCTCATGAGTGGCCACGCGCTGCTGCAATGCCGCCTCGCGGCCAATCAATAACAGCCCCGTAAGCGTAGGCACCCGGCTCCCGTCGGGCTGACGCTGGGTGAACCCCAAAGCCCCATCCAGCGCCTCGTCATCCAGCTCCAGCAACACGCGGTCGCCACCATATTGACGTATCGCCTGGCGCAGCCGTTCACGCTCCAGCGGGTCAAAGTCGGCCAGCGTCGCACCGGCAACGACCTGCGCCGACGCATCCATCAAACCAAAATGGCCTGCCCGGCTGCTGCGATCATGTGGCAACATGGGGACGCATTCGGGCGTGCCATCCGGTTTCAGGCGGCGTCGCAGATATACCCCCGATGTGGTGGCAACCACCGTGCTGGATTTAGGCACCACAATGCGCGCCACGCGAACGCCGGAAAACGCCAGATCACTGACTATGACAGCGAGGGACGGCGAAGTTCTGGCCGCCACCAATCCCGGCAAACCTGCTAGATTCTGATGCGCCTCATGCAGGCCAGTGGGCGTGCCATCATCCTCCACGCCCAGCCAAAGTTCCCCGCCTTCGGTATTGGCCAGACAAACCAGTGCCTCGACCAACTCATCGTCGGACAAGCGTTTGCGGTCGCTCTTGAATTCAACGGCCAGCGTTTCAGCCAGCGGCAACGAGCCGGGTGGCGCGGTAGTCATGATGGCTTCTTCTCTCCCGCCAATTTTCGGGTGGGCTTGGCAATTCCCGCCGCCGTCATTTTCGTATACAGCTCGAACAGCTTTTCCAGCCGCTCGGTATCGTTCCTGAAGCGGCGACCGATGTAGATGCGCTCCAGCACTTCGTCGTTGCGCTCGTGGGCATGGCGCAGATTCTCCGGCATGTTATCCGGGTCGTACAGGTCGGCGATGGTGGCGGGGAAATGCGCCTCGCGGGCGAGCAGGATGTCTTCGGCGCAGGCGGTCAGGTCGGCTTTGTTCTGCTCGGTGAGGAGGGGGACGGGGAAGGTGTTCCAGCCGAGGGTGTTGGAGTAGCGAAAATCGGTTTTGAGCTTGCCGCAGACAGTGCCAATCCAGACCAGATGCAGGCGGGAAGCGATGAGGGCCATGTTCCAGAGGGGGGCGTCGTAGAGGGCGAAAGCGAGGTTGGAAACGACGGTTCCGGCAGGCAGATAACCGCAGGGCAGGTATTCGCGGGATTCGGATGAGACGCTAGGGACAATGAGCGTTGAATGCTTGCCGAAGTACATCCTTTGGAATTGGTGCGATCTTTCAGCGATGTCCCTTGCTGTCTTCCCTCCGTTGAGCCGCAGACTACGCACATCACGAAGACGTTGAGCAATAGGCTTGATGCTTTGTGCTTCAGCCAAGTGCTGATCTTCGATCCACACGCAGTAACGCTCTAGGCCACGAATGAACTCAGCCGAGCCATAAATCCGACGGACAAAGCGGCCTTGCTGCGCAGGCGTGAGTTGCAGTGCGTCGCGCTCGTCGCGAGACAGCAGCAAATGACCACCATCTATTGGCGTATTTCCAAAGGTCATCTCACTCTGTGCGCCCTGAGGCTGGCTAGCCTTGTCCACGATGACACTCTCGCCTGCCGCTAGATATGCGTTGATATGCGTGCATTGGCGCTCAATGGTTTGTCCCGAATTGTCCAGAGAGAACAAACGCCTCAGATTGCGTGGCTGCGTTGTGATACCAATGATGGCTACGGTCACACCTGCGTTGTGGCTCGCAAGGTTTGCCCACCGAAAGGATGTGTGGGCAAACTCGATCTGGCAGCCACTAGCAAAGATTTCCGGCCACAAAACTGGAACTTGCAGGCCTTGGCAGATGGAGTTGGTGGACACGAAGGCGGCATTGGACTGCGCTTTGGTGCCGTAGTCGGCGGCTTTCAGGAACCAGCCGGCAACATAGTCGAGTGACTTCCAGTTCTGGATTCGCTTGTCGAAAAGAACATGCAAATCAGCTTTTTGTTCGTCCTTCTGATCGCGCGAGCCAAGATACGGCGGATTCCCACAGATGTACGTCTCTCCGCCTTCATTCTCGAAGTCGATTTCCGTCTGGTTGAGCGGCGTGCCAAATAGGTCATCGGCGAGCACTTTCACCTCCGTACCCGTGGGCGGGCAGATTCTCAACCAATCCAGCCGCAGCGCATTACCGCAAACAATCCAGTTCTGCGCATCCAGCGGCAGAAACTCCGCCAGCGCGTCCTTCTGTCCGCGATACAGCACATCGCACTGGAACTCGGCGATGATGAGCGCCAGGCGCGCGATCTCCGCCGGAAAATCGCGCAACTCAATGCCACGAAAATTGGTCAACGGAATCTCGCTGCCCAGTTGCGCTTTGCCCAGGCGACGGTTGATTTCCGCCTCAATCTTGCGCATCTGCTTGTAGGCGATCACCAGGAAGTTGCCGGAGCCGCAGGCCGGGTCGAACACGCGGATGCGCGCCATGCGCTTGCGCAGGTTCAGCAGCTTGCGCTCGTTATCACCGGCTTCGGTCAACTGTGCGCGCAGATCATCCAGAAACAGCGGATTCAACACCTTCAGGATGTTGGGCACGCTGGTGTAGTGCATGCCCAAAGCGCCGCGCTCTTCGTCGTCGGCCACGGCCTGGATCATGCTGCCGAAGATGTCCGGGTTGATCTGATTCCAGTTCAGATTGCCGGCGTGCAGAAGGTAAGTGCGCGCCATCCGTGTGAAGCGCGGCACTTCGGTGCTTCCAGAAAACAGGCCGCCATTCACATAGGGGAAGCCATTGGCCCAGTTTGGCAAACGGGGCTGAGCATTGGCACGCTCGGCAACCTTGACGTTCATGGCACGGAAGATGGTTTTCAGCACCTCATGGGTGTTGGAGCCGTCTCGCTCGCTCATTTGTTCTACCGTGCGGGTGAAAAGCCCGTCGTCATTGAAGATGTCGGTGTCTTCGGCAAAAAAACAGAACACGAGCCTGGCCATGAAGTGGTTCATGTCGTGGCCGCGCTCGTCCTTGGCCCAGTCCGGGTTTTCGCTCAGTAGCTCGACGTACAGCTTGTTCAGCCGCCCGGTGGCGCGCACGTCGATAGGGTTGTCCTTGATCTCCTTGATAGTGGAGATTCCAGCCAGCGGCAGTAAGAAGCCGAAGTGGTTGGGGAGGTCCGGGTAGGCGCAGGCGATGGTTTCGCCGCTAATCAGTTCTTCCGCTTCAACGGTCAGCCCGTCGGTGGCGAGGATAAACTTGGCTTTAGCCTTTGCGGTGGCCGGGCTGGCGCGTAATGCCATGAGGGTTTGGCCGACACTGCCTTCTGCGCACACGGCGATATGAATGTTGTTGCGCTGGAGTACGCCACCGGGCACATCGGAGGCGTTGTTGTTGCCCGTGCGCAGGCGCTTGAGGGCCGTGTCCTTATTGCCGAAAGCGGCCAGGAACGCGAACGGGAACTCCGCCGCATCGAATGACTGAAAGGCGAGGTCTGATATGGCGGCTTCGATTTCTACTGCATTCATGGGGCACCTTGCCTATTGGAGTTTTCTTTTCCCATGGGCCTCAGACCCTCCTACCTAATAACATACTGAATCGCCCCACATCACGCAGCAAGCACCAAAACAAACCACCAAGAGACCTTGCACAAGCACTCGGTACAGATAGATCGAATGGCCGCTTCCGGTTTGCTCCCGACCATCAGGGCTCAACGGCGACAGGGCAGCGGTAGCGGTCATTGGCTGTTCCCTATCAGTGCCATCATGCGACCGACTACATTTCCTGACGTACCGCAGGCGTACAGCCTACTTTCCCCATTGGTTCCACCCCAATCGTAGCAGCGCCGCATTGGTGGCATGGCGGTCAAAGAGGAAGGGATTGAAGTCCTCACCGGCCCAACGGAGAAATTCCCGCACATCCTTGCTCTTAGGCTTGGTCTGGTAAAGTTCAAGGAAGTCCTGGTAGCCCGGTATGCCGCCACTGTCCTCTGGCGGGCAGGCTCCCTCTCCAGCCTCCACAAAGGCGGCTCCGTAGGGTTCGTCCTTGGTCTCGACCTTCTTGACGCCAATGAGGTGGTTCCAACTGTCCCCGAAATCATAGAGATAACTGAACGACAGCCCTTTTTTCAACAGGGAACCGAGTTTGACTTTCCGCTCATCCTGGATCGGCACCTCCCGCAGGTCATCGGGATGCGGTATGCCATAATGTCTTCCATCGATGGTGAATTCGTGCAGATGGGCGCCGGTCCAGCCCATGGCTGCCTGCAGAATGTGGTGCAAGGCATGCAGGGACATGTCACTTTCTACCCATACCCACCGCCAGATAGGTGGATCTATGCCTTCCAGCGTCACCTGCAGCAGATAAGCGTGATGCGGCGATGTTTTGGGGCCGCGCGGTGTGGCCATGCCATTCTCCAGAGCGATAATTCCAGGTCCAATCCGATCGGGACGACGAGCGGGGCACCCATAATCCCACCGTATCTGGCCAGAGTCACCAGTCCCAAGCTCATGGCAATCTATCGCCCCTGGACCGCCGCGGCAAGAGTGCTCTTCGGGATGCCAACGCCCTTTATCTTGTGTTCCGTTCCATTCTATTCCGCTCAGTACCGTGTTAGCTAACGGCCATCAACATCGAAGCCTATGAGTAATCGTGCCTAGCAATATCAACTCACTCGGTCGTCACTCATGCCCATGCCGTATGACTTGTGTTAACCATGTATTGACAACAGCTATACGCCGCTCTACCATTTGTATATCTGTTGTGTTCCATGAGGAGACTGCCATGCGCGCTGCCGCCATCAATTTACGTGCCTTGCCGGAGCAACGTGATCTCATTGACCACGCCGCCAACCTGTTGGGCAAAAACCGTTCCGATTTCATGTTGGAAGCCGCCTGCGAGCGTGCGCAATCGGTGCTGCTCGATCAGGTGTTCTTTGGGCTGGATGCGGAAAAATTCCAGCAGTTCACCGCCATGCTTGATGCGCCGCCACATGCCAATGAGGGTCTTGAGCGGTTGATGGCG
>Ga0172379_10000910_pt1 | contig 66168 bp, 64 predicted proteins | sample GrowelOW334metaG_FD_119756 | JGI IMG/M metagenome (GOLD analysis project Ga0172379, IMG submission 119756) | Groundwater microbial communities from an aquifer near a municipal landfill in Southern Ontario, Canada - Groundwater well OW334 metaG | ecosystem: Environmental > Aquatic > Deep... | reverse complement strand
TGCCGGCTTTTCTTTTGTTTCAAATACCTTTCAATCCTTTGCCTCTCATAGAGGCAAAAATGTTGGAATTTGCTCATACAATTTCATTGTACAAGCGGTCGGATTCAAAGGTAAATCTGCGGGTTGAGGAGGCACAAAATGGTAGGGATTCCTAATTTCTTTAAGCAACCCGCCATAAATTGGTGGGGTGAGCAGGAGATAAGGTTTTATGCCAACGAGTTTGGGTTAACGATCGAAGAAGCTGTTGAGCTTCTTGTAAAATATGTCGATAATCCCAAACTCGAACCGGGCGGCCAAGGAGAAGTTTTTATGATCGACACTTGGGACACAAGGTTAAAATTCTATCCCAACGTAGGAGTTTCAAGGGATGCAGCGATTGAAGCCTTAAGACATTTACAGGCAAAGCTAGCCAAAAAATAAAGCCTTGTATCAAGCTCTCGATTTCGGGAGGCCGCAGGCAAAGCGCTGCTAAAGGTCTCCATTTTTTCTTTCAATTTATTACTTAACAGAAAAAATAGCTTCAAAATTTGATTTCGAAGCTATTTTTTAATAACAAATCTGCTCATTTATTGCGATTACAACTTATTGACATTTCAGTAATAATATGTTTAAATATTAATATGAGCTTTGATTTAATGGCATGGCTTTACCCGCTGTTGGTAGAATGGATTGCGCCAATGGGATACAAGACACCTTTTTGGGAAATAACCTTTAGGGTATTTATCCTAGCGTTTGTGACTGTTGTAGCGGTTATTGCTGCACTTATATGCATAGCGGGAGTGATCAACTTAGTTTGCGGAACCGATAGAGCTATTTCGTCCGCTAAAAATGAAGGGGGTGAGCGATAAGCGATAGATGATAACTCGCCTCCTTTTCACATTTTGTTATTTAAAAACCGCCCTTGGGGCGGTTTTGTTTGTAATTTTATTTATTTTCTGCCTTGCAAGGCCGAGCTCAAGGTTTCTTCGTCGGCGTACTCGAGTTCGCCGCCCATGGGGAGGCCGAGGCCTAGTTTGGTGATTTTCTTGTTGAGGGGTTTTAGGATTTTGTCTAGATACAGGGTGGTGGTGTGGCCTTCGCTGGTGGGGTTTATGGCCAGGATAATTTCGTTGATGGACTTGCTTGTTTTGATCCGGTTCTCCAGTTCGGCGAGGCGCAATCCGGCTAGGTTTTCCTTGCGCAAGGTGGAAACCGTGCCGCCCAGGATGAAGTATAAGCCTTTGTAGGTTTTTGTTTTTTCAATCGAGGCCAGATCGGTTTCGTTGGCCACCACGCAAAGCATAACTTTATCGCGTCTTGAATCCGCGCAAACCGGGCAAAGCGCTTTTTCGGTTTCATAAACATTAAAACACATCGGGCAAGTTTTAATATTGTTTTTCAAATCCGCGATAGCCTTGATCAATTCTTTCACTCTGGCATTATCCAGCCGCATCAAATAAAAAACAAACCGCGCCGCGGTGCGGGGTCCAACAGTAGGAAATTTGGAAAATTTATCAATCAGATTTTGAAGGGAAGGGGAATACATTCTCGTTTAATTACCAGTTTTCAATTTTTAGTTTTCATTGAATTTTCAATTATCAATTATTCAAACAAAAACTATCGCAATGAGGTTGTGATTTTTTGGAATATCATAGTTAGTTCTTGTGCCTCCTGCCACAATTTTTCCGCTTCAGGCCTAGTGTTCGGGACGCATTTAACCATCATTCGAACCCAATGTTTTGTCTCCTGCGCTTCCTTTTTGCAAATAAAAATCTTATTGGCAAAATCTTTTCTAGAGCTTGCACCATTTGCTTCCATATAGTTCGCGCCAACACTCGTTCCAGATCGAATTAGCTGGGAAATAATCGGTTTGGTAATTATATCTTGCTTAATACTCTGACAAAATCCAATAACATTCTCTCCAAACTTTGCGGTTCGTTCTTCCAATTTGTATTTGTTTGATAACTGGTCCATTGATAATTCAATGAAAATTAAAAACTGTTAATTGAAAATTGATTTTATTGGTCTTGGTATTCATACCCCTCGGTATGGTTCTTGAAGCAAACCGTCCGGTCGTCGAAGTGCAATAACTGTTTGCCCACCGGGCCGTTGCGGTGTTTGGCGATGATGATTTCGGCAATGCCTTTTTGTTCGCTGTTTTCGCGGTAGCGGTCTTCGCGGTAAATGAACATGACCACGTCGGCATCCTGTTCGATGGCGCCGGATTCGCGGAGGTCGGAAAGTTTGGGAATTGGCGGGATGCGCTGTTCCACGGCGCGGGATAACTGGGATAGGACAAGCACCGGGATATTAAGTTCGCGCGCCAGGCCTTTCAGGGCGCGGGAGTTCTCGGAAACCTGTTGCACCGGGCTGGCCATTTTGTTTAGCGGTTCCATTAGCTGGAGATAATCAATGACCAATAATCCCAGGCCGTTTTCCGCCTGGAGCCGCCGGCTAAGCGCTTTCATTTGCAAAACAGAAGGGGAGCCGACATCATCGATGTAAAGCGGCATCTCGGCCAGGATTCCCAGCGCCCGCTGGATATTCTCGAAATCCTCGGTCTGCAATTTGCCGGTGCGGATCTTCCAAAGATCGACACCCGAATATGCCGATATCAAGCGGTCAACCATCTGGTCCTTTGACATTTCTAAAGAAAACACACCCACGGGAATTTTTTCGTTGTAGGCGATATTGGCGGCGATATTCAATGCCAAGGTGGATTTACCCAGTGACGGCCGGGCGGCCAGAATGATCAAATCCGAGCGTTGCAGGCCGGAAAGCATTTTGTCCAGATCCGCGTAGCCAGTAGGGATTCCGCGCGTTCCAGTGCCTTGGGAAAGCCGTTCGATGCGCTCGAACGCATCGGTCAAAGTGTCTTTCACGGCGGTAAAATTCTGGGATATGCCTTTCTGGGCGATATTAAAAATTTTCTTTTCGGCCTCGTCCAAAATTTCTTCCAGATCGTCGTTTTCGTTATAGCCCAGGGTCTCGATGTCCTGCGAAGCCGAGATCAGGTCGCGCAACACGTGTTTGTGGCGCACGATACGGGCATAGGTGGCGGCGTAGGCGCCGCTGGGAACGACATTGACCAGTTCGGTCAGGTAGGCGTTGCCGCCGATCGTATCGAGCAAATTTTTGTCTTTAAGGCGGTTGGAAACCGAAAGGAAATCAATGGCGTCGCCTTTCTCGAAAAGCTCGCGGCAAACGTTGTATATTTCCTTATGTATATGTTTGTAAAAATCGTCCGCCGACAAAACATCGGCGACCTTGGTGATCGCGTTGCGGTCGATCATCAAACAACCCAAAAGCGATTGCTCGATTTCGATCGATTGGGGAGGAATTTTGGAGGGAGTGTCGATTGAACCCATGATAGTAGATAGGACAGGAAAAAACGCCCGGAATGGGCAATTCGCTGTGTATGCATTATCGTAACAAAGGCCGAAAAATAATACAAGGAATTATCCAATAGCCTACATCCAATAACCGATATTCAATAACCAATAACTGAAAAAGCTATAAATTTAGACTCTAAACTTAAGGTGCTTGACAGGGGAAAATTTAATTAATAATATGATTAAAACAAATCGGTTTGGATATCGGCAATAGGGCGTTCGGCGGCTTATTGTTGGTATCCAAAACAGTATACAGGCTGAAGCGGTATGGTTTGGACGCTCTTATCCTCCTGCTTCACCCAAGCCATATCGTCTAGCTCCTTTCGATGATAGCCTGCCGCCAAGACCCATCGGATTGGCACAAGTTTGGTGCAAAAGCTGTTTTGACAGCCAAGCGACTGCCAATTCCCAAAATCAGAAAGTATGTGAATGTTTCTGGCCATTCACATACTTTCTGGCCCAATTTCTTGTTATTTTTTTCGCACTTCCGGCAATTTTTTGTTTACAAAAGCGTTTGTTGCCTGGCTGTGGATAACTATTATTGACAACAGTCATGGGCGGGGCTATATTGTCATCTGTGGCCGCGAAATAGTGGCAGAAATAATCGCGGCGCGGATATGTTGTGGCGTAATCGGGAGGTATTGACTTTCCGAAGGAATTATGTCATAATATATATGGACGAAGCTTCCCATTGGGAAACTAGTCCACAAGTAAGTGGAGGACAAGGAAAGTGGTTAGTCTATATAATGCGGTAGCGAATTTAGGTGTAAAATGTTTCGGATTCAGGCTATTGTGGCTCGCGTATTTATTGGAGGGGCAAATTAAGCTTTATAAAATGTAACCCCCTCAAGAACGCTTGTCATGATTTATTCTCCGTCTCTGAGATACCAGATCTCAAGCCACCGGAGTTTTTCTTTCAAATTTCTTCAAATATTTTGGAAAAATTTGACAGGAAAAAGCATAAACTCGATATAAAAATAAACAGCACTTGGGCATCCCTTGACATTATATTTGGAATAGACTAATATTACTTTGTTATCGTAAAAACATGGCAACAGAAAAAGCCAAGAAAAGCCCTAAAAAAGTGAATAAGAAAAAAGCGGCGCCGAAAGTTTGCACCTGCAATTGCTGCTCGTGCAAGTGAGGCTTTGCCGCCAAGTTAGCTTCAACTGCAATTTCCATATTTAGGCTGCAAAAAATTCATCAATCGTCGGCAGACTTATCTAAGTATGCCTCCTCATTCTTCATTTTTTTCGCACTAAATCTGAAAATTTCGTTCTGAAGCAAACTTGGAGCCAAAACCTTGAAATTGGCCGGTTGAAAGCAAGAAAAAAGTCATAAGGTATTTGTGACCGTTATGATTTTTTGTTTGTTTTCTACAAACTTAACGATAGATCGGAAAGAACTTCGACAAATAAATAGTTTGTGAAATATCTCTAAATTTCCACTTAGAATATTTCGAGCCAAAGTTTTAGTTTGTTAATTAACCGCTTTGAGGGTGTTAACAAACGAAATGGAACGCAAGTTTCATTATTAAAGAATTTTTTGAAGTTGTCTTGGACTCATTTTTCATTCCGAAAGGAATGCGAATTTATTGAGGATTTGATCCTGGTCCAGGATGAACGCTGGCAACGTGGATAAGGCATGCAAGTCGTGCGGGTTACATATCTTGCACAAGGGAATTCTTCTGTAAGTAGTATTTACAAGTTTCAACAAAGGATGCGGTTATATTGATATATGAAAGCCTTGAATGTTTGGAGCTTGGATTTTTGCGAGTATGAAACAGTTAGGATTTTCTTGTGCAAGATGTGTGACTAGCGGCGAACGGGTTAGTAATACGTAGGCGATCTACCATCGACACAGGAATAATTCCGCGAAAGCGGGACTAATACCTGATAGCCCCTCTCAAATTTTTGTACCAAAGCTTCTCGCTTGGGTAAAGAAATTTGGGCGGGTAAAGGCGCAAGCCGGTCAATGATGAGCCTGCGCACTATCAGCTAGTTGGTGAGGTAATGGCCCACCAAGGCTATGACGGTTAGGGGGGGTGAGAGCCTGTTCCCCAACACTGGAACTGAGACACGGTCCAGACACCTACGGGTGGCAGCAGCCGAAAATATTGGACAATGGGCGAAAGCCTGATCCAGCGACGTTGCGTGAGGGATGAAGACGTTCGCGCCGTAAACCTCTTTTATAGGGAAAGAAGCAATTGACGGTACTCTATGAATAAGCGGGGGCTAATTCTGTGCCAGCAGCAGCGGTAATACAGAACCCGCAAGCGTTATCCGGATTTATTGGGCGTAAAGTGTTCGTAGGCGGTTTGGATAGTCCGGTTTTAAACACCTCGGGCTCAACCCGGGGGCTGAATTGGATACTTCCAAACTTGAAGATGTTAGGGGCTATTAGAACGCACGGTGTAGGGGTGAAATCCGTTGATATCGTGCGGAATACCAAAAGCGAAGGCAAATAGCTGGGGCATTCTTGACGCTGAGGAACGAAAGCGTGGGGAGCAAAAAGGATTAGATACCCTTGTAGTCCACGCCCTAAACGTTGAACACTGGTCGCTTGAAGTGTCGACCCTTCAAGTGGCGAAGCTAACGCGTTAAGTGTTCCGCCTGGGAAGTACGGTCGCAAGACTAAAACTCAAAGGAATAGACGGGGGCTCACACAAGCGGTGGATCATGTGGCTTAATTCGACAACAAACGAGGAACCTTACCCAGTTTAGACATTCTAGTGACATTCCGATGAAAGTCGGACTTCCGCAAGGACACTGGTTCAGGTGCTGCATGGTTGTCGTCAGCAGGTGTCGTAAGATGCACGCTTAGATGCCGTAACCTGCGCAACCCTTATCGCATGTTTTACATGTCATGCGAAACTGCCGGGGACAACTCGGAGGAAGGTGAGGATGACGCCAAATCAGCACGGCCTTTGACAACTGGGGCCGCACACGTGATACAATGATTGTTACAGAGGGCAGCGATGCCGTAAGGCAGAGCAAATCCCATCAAAAGCAATCTTAGTTCGGATTGAGGTCTGCAACTCGACCTCATGAAGCCGGAATCGCTAGTAAACGTGAATCAGAACGTCACGTTGAATATGTTCCTGAGCCTTGTACTCACCGCCCGTCACGCCAAGCGAGTTGGGGATAGCCGAAGCGCCCCGCAAGGGGAACTAAGCTAGATTCAATGAGAGGGGCGAAGTCGTAACAAGGCACGGGTAGGGGAACCTGCTCGTGGATCAATTAATTTACATTTTTGAGTGTCGGCTTTTGTTGAGGGATGAGAATTCTTCTCTTAACACCAAGACGCTTATCGGTTCGTCTCTAATAAACCGATTTTCGAAAGTCCAGGACAACTTCAAGTAATTCTTTCATTGGCTCGCCGAAGCGATAAATCGCGAAGGCGGCTGGCTCGAACGAAAGCAACCCCAATGGGTTTGTTTTTGTTTCCGATACCGTTCGTCGAATTGACGTTTTTGCGTACGATCGCATATTTTGATAAAATCAATCAATTAGAACAAATTATGGAAGATAAAATCAAAATACCTAAAAAAATAGAAACTTTTCTGCTAAAGAACGAAGTGAAACATGAATTGTTGAAACATAAGACGGTTTACACCGCGTTCGACAAGGCAGCGACCCTCAAGGTGAAGCCGGGTGCGATTGCCAAGGTTTTGACGGTTAAAATGGATGGGGAGCTGGCCATGGCAATCGTCGGAGGTGACAGAAATTTGGATATGGACAAGCTGTTAAAGCTGGCTAAAGCTAAAAAGATAAATTTCGCCAAGGAAAAAATCATTAGCGAAACATTCAAAGGTATTGATCCGGGCGCGATTTCACCTTTTGCCGGACTATGGCAAATTAAGGTATATTGCGACAAAAAAATATTGGAATCGCCCAAGATCATCCTTTCTGCGGGCAGTTACGAAGCGTCTATAAAAATGGCACCCGGGGCCTTTAAAAAATCATCCTCGGAAATGATTATCGGAAATTTCTCCGCTCCGCGCCAAAGCCAAGCAAAGTCGGGCAAAGCCATAAAAAAGAAGCCGAAAAAGAAGCCGGTTAAACCCGCCTTGAATAAAAGAAAGAAATAGGGTATAAATAGCCTTGTGGCAATAAGTGCTTTTTGTGTTGTTTTTGGGCGCGTAGTTAAGTGGTATAACGCCGTCCTGATAAGACGGAGGCCGAAGGTCCGATTCCTTCCGCGCCCACAACGGTGAACGTTGCGCAAGGCACGTTTAGCATCCCACCAAAAACAAAATCCCTCTAAAGGGATTTTGTTTTTATTCGTGAAACTAATAGTGCGGCAACGATACACATCAACCCGGCAAAGATAAACGATATTGAATAGTTGCCAATTTCAAACAGTTTTACGATATTTTTACCAGCCCCAGTTACGGTTTCATAGGGAATACTTTGGCCGGCAGCCATTAATTTCGGCGCCAGCCATGGGCCGAGCAAGCCGCCCGCGCCATAGGCGGAAAACATAAGGCCGTAATTGGCGCCGATATTTTTTGCGCCGAAATAATCTGCGGTTATCGCCGGATATAGCGCAAGAAAACCGCCAAAACAAAAACCGATAATCGCCGCGGCCGCGACAAAACTCCAGAAATTGTCCAAATTCCCCAACACCAGCAGCATAACTCCGCAAAGTGCAAATATTGCCATCAGAGTTTTTTCCCGTCCTTTTTTGTCCGAAATTCGGCCCCAGGCAATCCGTCCCAAACTGTTTAAAATTGAAACCGCCATCACGGCCAGGGTTCCTTGCGCCAAGATTTGCGAAAATTGAGTTGCGGTAATAATTTCGGTCACCTTGGCAAACCCGGCGGCGGCTTGCGCCTGCCAAATATTCACCAAATTCATAATTACCAGCAATCCCGCCGTACAACCGATGGAATACGTGAACCACAAAATCCAAAAGCGGCGGTTTTTGATCATTTCCATGGTCGTGAAATCAGCCTTTTGATTGGTGGCAGCAACCAGTGGCATCCATCCGGCGGGACAATAACCGACCGGCGGCACGCGCATCAGCTGCGCGCCGATGATAATTGCAAAAAAATAGATCAATCCCAGATAAAACAACGCCGACATAATGCCGATATGGGCGATCAGATAACTCGCGAGCGGCGCAAACACCAGCCCGCCCGCGCCGAATCCGGCCACCGCAAGCCCGGTAATCAAGCCGCGCTTGTCCGGAAACCATTTGACACAGGTTGCGATCGGGCAAACATAGGCGGTATAGATACCAATGCCTCCCAGAACCCCAAAACCGAATGCAAATTGCGCCAAAGTTTGCGCTTTGGCGGCAATATACATTCCCAATAATAAAATAAACGCGCCGATTATGGCGGTTTTTTTAGGACCGATTTTATCCTGGATTTTTCCCGCGGCAACCATGCTCAAGGCGCCAATCGCCAAAAGAATTTGCGCCGGAAGCGCCAAATCCGTCGCCGACCAACCAGGGAAATGATTCTTAAGCGGCAGCTTGAAAACGCTGTAAATATAGATCGCGCCCAGGCTGACCTGTATCAAGAGCGCGCCCAAAACAACATGCCAGCGGTTAAATTTCATAATTTTATAATTTAATTATTACGCCATCATAACAAACCAAGGCATTAAAGCAATTGCAATCTGCTAATTTAAAGGGTCTATCCCTTGTGTAATCGCAAGGGTTAGACCCTTGCAAAGAATTTCGCATTGCAATCCGCTCATTTTTTGCTATTGTATATTCGTGCTCTGGGCCCATAGCTCAGCTGGTAGAGCGCCTCATTTGCAATGAGGAGGTCAGCGGTCCGAGTCCGCTTGGGTCCACATAAATAAAAACTAACAAAAAATCTGAAGATTATTTTCTTCAATTTTTTGTTTTGCGACTAATAACGCGGCGGGTTGTTGCGTATCTTTAAAATGGTATAATTTTATCATAGGAAATATTTTGCAAATGATTTCCGTTATCAGAAAATTTTTTGGAAATTGGAAAAAAACATCCAAGCTGGTTGGTTTTGTTTTGGTTGGAATGATGGCCGGATCTTTGCTCACCGGCCAAGCGCAAGCATTCGTGTTTGGCAGCCAGCGGCAGGTTTCACAATGGGTTCAAGCGGGCGCAAACCTGATCGGGTTGCGGAATGAAACCAATAATTTGCGCATTGGCGACGATGGCAATCTATATGTAGATACGACAACCGGCCGCGTCGGTATCGGCACGATTTTGCCAACCGCGGCTTTGCATCTGAAGGGCGGAACAACGGGCGCCAATACCGCACCGTTGAAATTCACCGCCGGATCAAATCTGGATACGGCCGAAGCGGGCGCAATGGAATTTGACGGCACCAACCTTTATTTCACTCCGGCGGAATTAAGAAAAACAATCGCATTCACCGATTCAAATATCACCGGCAACGCCGCCACCGCCACCAACCTCACCGGCCTCACCGCCACAATCGCGAATTTGAATTCGGTCACCGGATTGCTGGACACCGCGGCGTTCACTGCCGGTTCCGACTACGCCACCGCGGCGCAAGGAACATTGGCTGCTAACGCTTTGCCCGCGTCATCATTTACCGACGCGGCGGTCACCGGAAAACTGATCACCGGATATTCAAGCGGATCGGGAACCGTGGCCGCCACGGATACGATTTTGCAAGCAATCAATAAATTAAACGGCAATGACGCGCTTAAAGCACCGCTTGCCAACCCGACTTTCACAGGCAGCGTTACGATGCCGGGAACCGGAATCTGGAATTCTTCGGGGAATGTGGGGATTGGGACGACGAGCCCGGGGGCGCCTCTTGAAGTTGCCAATGCGGCAACTGGCGATATTGCTATCTTCTCAACTGCCGCCGGCACTGACCGCTTTAAAATCAGCGCCGATACCAGCGACAGCAATCTTTCGGGCCAAAGCGGAAATAATCTCAAGCTTGGTACAAGCGGTAGCGGAACCAGTTTGACAATTCTTAATAACAACGGCAACATCGGCATCGGGACGACAAATCCGGGATTGCCTTTGCAGGTTAACAGGAATAGCGCGACAACCGATGCTGTTTGGAACGCGGCTTATCTTGTATCGGTAAAGACCACCAGTATGGCCGATGGTTTTGGAACGGGCATAAGATTCAGAATACAGGATGATGCGGCAGTTGAAAATACGATTGCCGAAATATCGGCTGTAAGAGACGGGGCGGATAATAGCGGTAAAATACAATTTACTCCCCATAGCGCCGGCGCAAACTCGATTGGTATGGTTATTGACCATTCCGGCAATGTTGGCATCGGGACGACAAATCCGGGCGGTTTATTGCATTTATATTCCACTACAGCGGCTAATGACAATCCTCAATTTATAATAGAGAACCTTCCCGGCAGTGGAAGTTATAGCCCAAGTATGCTTTTTAAAGGTGTTTCCGCGACTTCCCCTACAATATCTCGTGATGTGGCAAAAATATACGCAGGTTTTACAACTGGCAATGCTTGGGCAGATGCAAATATACTTTTCCAGACTCCGAATAGCGTAGGAACATTAACAGACAGGGTTATTATAAGGGGAGATACTGGCAACATCGGCATCGGGACGACGAGCCCGGAAGAGGCGCTTGAGGTTAATGGGAATATCATAACCACTGCTGACGGCAGTTTGCCCCACATTGTTTTGGATTCAACGAGCAGCGGCGACAATTGGACGGCACAAGGAGCTTATATTTCCATTGGTGAAAACGGCGCTTTGGGCTCGGCATCAATGCACTTGACATATACGGGAGACGGGTTTGGCTACAGCGGCGCAGGCACAGTGGCAACAGGAATTCCGGCGGGCGGTTATTGGAGATACGCCTATAACAGCCAGGCGATTTACACTCCGGCCAGCGTCAGTATCGGTTCGCTGACATTGGGAGGAACGGCAATTTCCGCCACGGCCGCCGAATTGAATATCTTGGATGGAGTTACCGGACTGACTGCCGCGGAATTAACCAACTTGGGTGGAGTTACCGCAACCGCAACGGAATTAAACTATGTTGACGGCGTTACCAGCGCCATCCAAACGCAACTTGGTTTGAAAGCGCCATTAGCCAGTCCGACTTTTACAGGCACGGTTGTTATTCCCTCACCTTTCACTCTGGGCGCGACCAGCGTTACTGCGACCGGTGCCGAATTGAATATCTTGGATGGAGTTACCGGACTGACCGCCGCGGAATTAACTAATCTAGGTGGTGTTACCGCAACCGCAACGGAATTAAACTATGTTGACGGCGTTACCAGCGCCATCCAAACGCAACTGGGTTTGAAAGCGCCATTAGCCAGTCCGACTTTTACAGGCACGGTTGTTATTCCCTCACCTTTCACTCTGGGCGCGACCAGCGTTACTGCGACCGGCGCGGAATTAAATAAATTAGATGGAGTTACCGCCACCGCAACGGAATTAAACTATGTTGACGGCGTAACTTCTGCAATCCAAACGCAACTGGGTTTGAAAGCGCCATTAGCCAGTCCGACTTTTACAGGAAGCGTTACGATGCCTGGAACAGGTATTTGGAATTCTTCCGGTAGCGTTGGCATTGGAATAACAACACCAATGGCAAATTTTGATATTGCTGGAACGGGCGGATTGGTAGTTGCATCCGAGGCTAATCTTGATCCGGGTAGTAATTTTAATTTAGTTCCGTTGCGAAATAGTGGCAGGCTTTTGCTTGGTTGGAATCGGACCGGCGGCGGCGGTGAAACTGATCTTATTTCAAATATGGTCGGCGGGTCGCCCGGCGGGTTTAATTTCTACGAATATTCAGATGCAGGCACCCTTACACATTTGGTCACATTCCTTGGCACTGGCAACGTCGGTATTGGGATGACAGACCCTTCTTACCAATTGCAGCTTTCCACTAATTCCGCGGCAAAACCAACTCATAATGTTTGGACTATCGCCTCGGATGCCAGAATCAAAACCGATATTAGTAACTTCACCGATGGATTAGAAACAGTTCTAAAAATCAGACCAACAATATATAAGTATAACGGTTTGGGAGGAGTCGGATTTACTGACACAGAAAGTCATATTGGCGTTATTGCTCAGGAAGTAGAACTCGTTGCTCCATATATGGTAGAGACAGGCAAGGGACAAATCGGCGGAATAACAGTCAACGACTTCAAATCATATCAAGGGCACGCTTTGCCGTTTATTCTGGTTAATGCGATCAAAGAACAGCAGGGACAGATTGAAGAATTGAAATTGTCATTGGACAATTTGGGATTGATAAATTCAACCAGCACAAAGGCGAATTTATCAAATGCCGCGAACCCGTTTCAATGGCTGACAACTGGCTTGCAAACATTAGGTGTAACGCTGAGCGATGGCATCGCTAATTTAAAAGAAGTGGTTGCTTCAAAATTCAGCGGTGGTGAGGCGAATATCGGGAAGGTACAATCCGAACAGATAACTACTCGGCAAATGTGCGTGGCCGGAACCGACGGGGAAACAATTTGCCTCACCAAGGATCAGCTCAAATCATTGTTAGATAAAAACGGAATTGACCGATCTGTCATTGTAACCGCCGCGCCCGAAGCAACGCTCCCATCCGAAAACGAGTCAAACATAATTAACTCAACAACAACCGCAGCAACTCCCGAAAATCCAACCGCAACAACAACCGTTCCCGAATCCAAAGAAACAATCACGGAAGCAACCCCGGAAGTAAAAGCAACCCCACAAGCAGAAACAATGCCGGAAACAGAAATAACCCCGGAAAACGCCAGTTCCACAAATGACAGTCAAAATCAATAGTAGTATAATAACCATAATGTACAGATTTATAAAAATATTGATTATCGCCGTTGGTTGGATTTTTTGGAACACAACGGCGATCGCACAAAACGCGATGCTGCCACGATGCGAACCGGACACGGATTGCGTTATTGGCGAATTTGTTTATGACGACGACGGGCATACTCCGGTGATTACAGACAATTATTGCCAGATCACAATTACTAATCCCGTTGATTCAGTGATTGTTAATGGTGTCAATATGGCCGATAAAAACGATGGCTGGCATTATTACACTGCCAATGTCGCCTCGCCCAATGGCTTGTACCGCGTTTCAATGTGTTGCGATGCGGACGCGGCGCAGCAATGCATTGACAAATCTTTTGTTCTGGGAACAAGCTTGGATACCGTGGCCACCAAAACCGATATCGCCGGCATCGCGGCCAGTGTTTGGTCATACGGCACGCGTGCGCTAAATTCGTTTGACACCCTGATTAGCGAAATATGGAGCGCATCAACGCGGCGTTTAACCGACTATGGCAACAACATTACCGCCGCCGATGTATGGAATGTGTTCTCAAGCTCGCTTACAACCGCCGGAAGCATCGGCAGCCAGCTATCAACAAATATCGACAGTTCCGTTTCCAGCCGGGCGGCGCAAGCTTCCGTTGACGCAGTAAGAACCAGCCAGCAAGAACAATGGACTGTTTATCTTTCCGATGTTACGGACGTTTCCAAGGGAGAAACGTATCGCGCCAAGCTTTTCGTTTTAAACTATGAATCCTCGCCCGCCGACTTGGTATCCTCGCCCGCAATCTCGATTTACGATCCGGTTCGCAACAAAACCGTGGAAAATGTAAGTATGACAAAAATATCCGAGGGAGTTTACGAATATGTTTACAACGTGGCATCAAGCGCGGTGCAGGGTTTGTGGGAAACGGAAGTTTCCGCCACGGTTGAAAGCGGAAAAATCATCAAAAGAAGCGACTATTGGAATGTTGCTGGATCGCCCGCGCAAGTCTTGATAAATTCCCTGAGAGACACCGTAATTCCCGGGATTTCGGCTAACGTTACCATCAGCAACGAAGGCGTTGCGGGTTATGAATACCGCTACGAATGGTGCGTGGTAAATTCCCAAGAGAACGCCTGCGGCGGCAACGATGATACGTTTTATTCATCCGCGGCAAAGTTCATCCAGCCGGGCCAGGACTGGGCAACCGACTTGGCCGCAACGGTACCCTTAGCGGGAAACTATTATTTCAAGGTGATGGTATATTTCGGCACCGATAAATCCGGCGCCAGCCAATCTTTCAGCGCAACAGCCGCCTCCAGCGACGTTGCAGACACCGGCGGGGGAGGCGGAAGCTCTACTGCGGGCCAATCAATAATCCAGAACATCGAAAAAGGATTGTCTTCCGCAAGCCAGCTTGTTTGCAACCAGAATACTTTCCCATGCAACATTATCTTTAAAATCCTGGCGCGGCTTGATAAAAACGAAAAAAACACCTTGGTTTTGCAAAATGAATTTGCCAGCCTGAACGCCTCGGTAAACCGCCTGTTAAACGCGGCTCCCCGCCAAGTAACCGTAAGATCAAACCCGATAACCAAATATGTCGCCCCGGCTCCCAAGAAAAAAGCCAATATCAGGCTTGATATTTAATTATTGAATATGTTTAAATTATTTTTTGGAAAGAAAACAAATTTCCGTTTGCCGCGCGATAAGGCAATGTCCTTGGCGTTAATTTTTGGTTTCATGATTATTGCGCTTGCCGCGGTATATTTTTGGGGCAACAGATCCGCCGGAGTGCAAATAAACGCCATTTCCCGCGAACTGAAAAACCATTATGAAGCCTTGTTTTCCAATCAGGAAATCCAAATTGAAAAATACCGCCGGGATTTGGAAATACAAGCCGAGGATAACAGCTATGACCGGATAAGAATGGGCGACGCAACCAACATATTGCTTGCCCTGCAAAATTATAATTTTGAGAATGGAAACTTGCCCGACGGCCTGAAGGATTTGGCCAAAGATGATTTTTATAACGGAAATTTAACCGATCCGGAATCGGGTGGCGAGTATTTTTACAAAAAAATCGATTCTCAAAATTATATTTTATGTTTTTACTTATCAAGCGGCATTTGGGGAACAAACAAAAACCAGTGTCCGGCGGGTACGGAAAACACTCCTGGCGAAGCGGCGACAACAACCGTTCAATAACAGCAATCGGCGCGTCCCGCTTTTACGCGCATCGCCGCGGAAAACATTTATTCCGAGGTAAACCCCGGGCTTGCCCGGGGAACCGACGGAATAAGGATTCCAAAGGAAACATCCTTTGGCCGCCTTAGGTAATGCGGAAGTACCCTTCGGCGTGGTTTCAGACCACACCTGGCGAAATACCGCTTAAAATATATTTTTGATGTTTATCGAGACAATCAAAACGCCGCACCAAGTCGGGTGCTAAAAATAATTGAATACAAATAATTAGACTTGCCATTCAACGATTCTTGTAGCGAAATTTTCAAATTTCAGGCAGCTGCACCGCAGGCTTCGGCAAAGCTAACGAGCGGCAAATCCGGAACATCCGGTTCCCGCGAACACCGCCAATGCGGCGATAATATGAAAATTGCAGCAGGAAATCTTTGGGCGGCAGTCTGTATAATAAAAATATGAATTTTAATTGGTCTGGCATAGCGCTTGAAGCATTTCAAAACGCTTGGCTGGGAACATTGGAATTTTTACCAAGAATTATTATCGGGCTGCTGGTTTTCGTTATCGGCTGGCTAATCGCTTCCGGAGTTGGAAAGATAGTCGCGCGGATTTTGAAAAAAATTAATTTTGACTCGGTCTTCCAAAAGAGCGGATGGAAAAACGCTCTGGAAGGCGCGGATATCCGCGTCAACCCTTCCGAATTTTTGGGCGCGATATTGAAATGGATGATCGTAATTGTTTTCTTGCAAATATTTGTCGAGATATTGGGGTTATCGTCATTTGCCGGATTTTTGGCAGATGTTCTCGCTTGGCTTCCCAACGTAATTGTTGCGGCGGCGATTTTTGCGGTATCAATCATTGTGGCCGATATTCTCGAAAAAATTATTAAGGCATCGGTAAACCGGCTTGAAATCAAATACAGCAATTTGCTGGGAGCCATCGTGCGCGGCGCAATCTACACTTTCGCGACATTGGCGATTTTGCTGCAATTGGGCGTAGCCGAAACCATCATCAGCACCATCATTACCGGATTTGTGGGAATGTTTGCGCTTGCCTTCGGCCTTGCATTCGGATTGGGCGGCAAGGACGCCGCCTCGGAAGCTATTCGCAATCTGAAAGACAAGCTGAAAGATAAATAACCGCCTTTTGCCTAAGGAACCCCAATTCCTTCGATTCCAAGGGTAAGTCCGGGAGTCTGCATCTGGATCAAGAATATATCTTCCATTCAATACTTAAAAATTTCAGTTGACAAATACCGCTCGCCCCGGTCGGGAAAGATGGTAACGATCGTGCCGCGTTCCATCTTTTCCGCATAGCGCCGCGCAATCGCCAATGCCGCGCCCGAACTGACACCAGCAAAAATACCTTCTTCGCTCACAATGCGCCCGGTCATCTTTTTTGCTTCATCTTCACACACTTCAACGATCGCATCAATCAAAGATTTAGCGTGGTCGCCGCAAGGCAAATTATGGCGCATTACAATCGGCGCGGAACCGACTTCGGTAGCCGAATCGCTGCCCCAAATGCTCGGCTGGATGCCGATTACGCGAATATCCGGATTGCCTTGCCTCAATTGCCGTGAAATTCCCGCGATGGTTCCGCCGGTGCCGATGCATGAAATAAAATAATCTATCGAGCCGCGCACCTGGTCGATGATCTCCCTGCCGGTTGTGCGAAAATGCGCCCCGCAATTCTCTTTATTGGCGTAATGATCTAAAATCAGCAGATTCGGATCGTCAGCCGCCATCTTATTAACCATATTGATCGCGCCTTGGCGCCACATTTCCGGCTCCACCGCGATAATTTTGGCGCCAAAACCTTCAATTACGCGGCGCCGGTCTTTGCTGATCGTTTTTGGCGCCACAATGATAGCTTTATACCCCTTTGCCGCCGCCACCATGGCGATGCCTATGCCGGTATTGCCATTGGTGGCATCAATGATAGTTTTGCTTTCGGTCAGAAATCCTGTTTTCTCGGCGTCTTCGATCATCGCCAAGGCCACGCGGTCTTTCATTGAACCGCCCGGGTTAAAACCTTCGAGCTTGGCGAAAATTTTAACGTTCGGGTTGGGATTGAGTTTTTTTATTTCGACCAGCGGCGTATTGCCGATAGTGTTTAAAATGGAATTCATAAATTTTTTTAATATAAAACGCCCCTCCCTGATAGAGAGGCGCGGATTTAGTAATAATATACAAAAATCAGACCTCTCAACAAATAAGTCTCAAACAGATGCCGGTCGATTTTTTGTATCCTAAATTATTCATATTTTCTATGCGTTAATAATACCAAACAAAGTTTTGTTTTGTCAATATCAACAAGGCGGTTTATGGGACGCGGAGACGGCGGATAATTTTGGCACCATCGTATAAACTTTAGCACCTCTAATCTGAATATATGATTAAAAAATGTTACGCGCCGAACATTTCCGTACTCAGATATTTTTCACCCCGGTCGGGGAAAAGTGTCACGATTGTTCCGCTTTTTATCTTTTTTGCGTATTGCAAAGCCATAAACATTGCCGCTCCCGAACTGGCGCCGACGAACAACCCTTCTTTCAACGCCATTTGGCGCGTCGTCTCGAACGCATCAATTTGGCCAACCTCGATAATCGTATCGATGAGTGCGTCCGAATGAGGTCCGCAGGGCAAATTGGGCGCCAGGATTGATGCCACGCAGCCTGCTTTAGTCGACATCAATCCTTCGATTTTCTCTCCCATTTTAGGCTGCACCCCGACAACCATGGTTTTCGGATTTTCTTCTTTAAGGCGCCGGGCAATGCCAGTTATCGTGCCTCCGGTTCCTAGACCGCAAATCAGATAATTTATTTTTCCGCTTACTTGGTCAAGTATTTCTTTGCCGGTGGTGCGGTAATGGGCCTGGCAATTTTCCTGGTTGGCGAATTGATCCAATGTAACCAGGTTTTTATCTTTGGCCATCATATTTTTAACCAAGTCCATCGCTCCCTGGCGCCACATTTCCGGTTTGACCAGCACAAGCTCCGCTCCAAAAGCCTTGATCATTTTGCGCCGCTCCAAGCTCATTGATTCAGGCATCACGATGACCACCTTATAACCTTTCATCGCCGCCACCATTGCCACGCCGATCCCGGTATTGCCGCTGGTCGCCTCAATTATCGTTTTTCCGGGCTTGAGCGCGCCTTTTTTTTCGGCCGCCGTGATCATCGCCAGCGCGATACGGTCCTTTACCGAACCGGTAGGGTTAAAACCTTCGAGCTTGGCGAAAATTTTAACCTTGGGATTCAAATTCATCTTTTCGATCCTCACCATCGGCGTATTTCCGATCAAATCAAGTATCTTGTTCATAAGTTAAGTATGGGTATTTTTTGACGATTATTCGTCTTCCAACAAAAAAACCCTTACGGGAAGAGTCTTTGAGCGCACTCAAAAAACCTCTCGCGGGTTAAGGCAAATCAAAACAACAGCGGTTTTTTATGAATCTCAAATCCATATAAATAGCGTAACAAGATGGTTTTTCTTTGTCAATTTGATATACTGGTTAAATGCGGAACCGGGAACCGGTTCCGGCCTTAATTAAAACCACAATGAACAAACTGGACGCCGTAATCGCCATGGCTATTGGCGCACTGACCGGATTGTATTTTTTTGATCTTTTGAAGAACGCGGAAAACTCGGCCACCCTGCAACCGGTAGTCCCGGAACCGTTTTATTCGATGCTTTGGTTGATCTTTTTACTGTTCCCGATACTTGCGGCGGTTGCTTTGTGGATCGCGGCGCTGATCGGGAAAAAATATCTTTCCATATATCAACTGGCTAAATTCCTTCTTATCGGCGTACTGGCGACAATATTCGACTTGGGAGTTCTAAACTTGTTTATCGCTTGGACAGGTATCGCCGCCGGCGGATTGTTTATCGTTTTCAAAGGGACTTCCTTCATAATAGCCACTATTATAAAATACGTTCCCGACAAATATTGGGCATTCAAGAAAAAAGAAACTTCCGATATCAAGAAGGAATTCGCGCAATTCTTTACCGTAACCCTTACCGGGCTTATCATAAATATGTCGGTCGCACACATTATCGTAAACGTAATCGGGCCCCAATTCGGCCTGGACGCAAAATCCTGGGGCAACTTGGGCGGCATCGGCGCCACGATTATCACCTTCGCTTGGAACTTCATCGGCTACAAATTCATAGTATTCAAGAAGTAAATTCCAATTTCCAAACTCCAATTTCCAATGAATGTTACAATTTTCAATGTTTCAAACAAAATACTAATAAGTCCTCAGTTTGATTCATTGGCACGTTGAAAATTTATTGAAAATTGAAAATTGAAAATTGAAAATTTGGATTATGGACAACCTTGTTTTATACCGCAAATACCGGCCCCGGAAATTCGGCGACGTCGTAGGGCAAGATCACGTAACGGTAACCATCGCCAACGAAATCAAAAGCGGGCATATTGCTCATGCTTATTTGTTTTCCGGCCCGCGCGGTTGCGGCAAGACCACGACCGCGCGCATCATCGCCAAGGCGGTCAATTGCCTCAACAGGAAAACGGATAGCGCCGAACCATGCGATGAGTGCTCAAACTGCTTGGAAATTTCCAGCGGCCGGGCAATCGACCTGATCGAGATCGACGCGGCATCACACCGCGGCATTGACGATATCCGCGAACTCCGCGAAGGCATAAAGTTCGCGCCCACCAAGTTAAAATACAAGGTTTTTGTCATTGATGAATGCCACCAACTGTCCAAGGACGCGGCCAACGCGTTATTGAAAACACTTGAGGAACCGCCTGTGCACGCGATTTTTATATTGGCAACTACCGAACTGCACAAGATGTTGCCGACGATTCTGTCGCGCTGCCAACGATTCGACTTCAGAAAGCTTTCCCTGCCCGAACTGACCGCGCGCCTGCAAAAGCTGGCCGACGCGGAAGGCGTTAAGGTGGAAAAAGCCGCTTTGGAGCTCGTTGCCTTGAGCGCCGGGGGATCGGTGCGCGACGCGGAAAGCCTTCTGGGCCAGGTATTGGCAACCTCGGGTACCGGCAAAAAAACCGTTATCAAGGCTGAAGACATCCGCAAAAATTTGGGGATGGCCGAAACTAAGGCAGTCGGTGAATTCATGGAAATCCTGTCGCAAAACAAAACCGCCGCCGCAGTCAACTATTTGAACAATATTGTCGAAAGGGGATATGATATCCAGGAATATGCCAAAAGCTTGCTGGGGTACATGCGGCAGGGATTGATATTGTCCATAATGGGCGCCAAAGACGCAAAAAACGACAATTTTATGATCGCCGGGCTCACCGATGAGGAATTTGAATTGCTTCGGAAGCTTACCATGACAATCGGCGAGGTTAAGTTAAAAAAAATGATCGAAATATTCCTGTCCGCCCAGGATAAAATAAGATATTCGCCGATCCCGCAGCTTCCCCTGGAATTAGCGATCGTTGAGGTTTGCGGGATATGACAAAATGACAAAATACCGCCAAGAGATCATCTTGGCGGTATTTTTAATTATATTACTTGATCAATAGGAGTACCGGTAGTGATAATCGTTATAATTACAATTCGTGTAATTATAATCATATCTGTCCGCGCACCCCTTGTTTGATACCACCGGCCGGGTGTAATTAGTTGCCCCGGGCGTCGGATTGTTATAGCTATAGTTATAACTGTAGTTCACGGGACAATTGCAACCGCAACCAGAATTGTACGCGTAGTTGCAGCCATAATTATAGCTTCCCGTTCCATAGCAGTAATTCGTATTGCTAACGTAATCGGGATAAGCGGCCGCGTTCTTCCTTCCTTGGTACGTGTAAGTATGGGAATTGCCGTAACCGCTATCGCGTCTGCCGAATCGGCCATATTCCTGGTCCGAGCCATTATCGTAATGATAATTATTGTTTCTGCGGTTATAACCGCTATCGCCATAGTCATCCGATGCGTTGTGCGCAAGACAAGACGCAGAGATGCCGAATAATATCGCAAGAACTATCGCGAAAGTAACCGTTTTTTTAAACATAGGTTTTAATTTTTTAATATTATCACATTTTACAATGTAAATTGTTAAGTTTCAATCAAAATTATATTTTTCAAAGGTGTTTCGTCGGGCGGGGTTTGGATCCCGCCCGACGACCAAAGGATGCTTCCTTTGGAATTCTCATTTCTGTTCCGTAGGAACGGGAAACTGAAAGTTTCATTCGTTCCCCGCCCTAGAAGGGCGGGGTTTACAAATAATTAAAACCGTTTTCCCGGCATTGGTTGATATTTGCCCATTTTAAGCTATAATAGCCCTGTCAAAGCCAAATTGCGGGAACGTACAAATTTTTTTGCAAATTTTACGTTCCTGACAACGTAGATTTTTATTTAAAAATCGTACGTTGCGGGATCGTCTAACGGCAGGACAACGCCCTTTGAAGGCGTCTATCTTGGTTCGAATCCAGGTCCCGCAGCACCCATATGCTAAGTCAGGTGACCGACTCCCTGAGCTTAAAACTCGCATCGGTTCGAAATTTTTAGAGCCATAAGTATCCTAGATTCGAACGGCAATAGGGCGACCGAGTCCCGTTCGAATCCTATCGCGGCTGCGCTCATATGCTAAATCGGGTGACTGGGTTGCCTGCTCCTTAACATAGCCACACATTCTGCACACAAAACTACCGAAAAAAACGGCAGTTTTGTTGTATTTACATAATTCCTATATTTCGATAAGCTATGTATAAAGTTGCATACTGCCATTTAAATTCCAGGCATATAACCTTATATTATGATTCTAAACGATAATGAAACAAGGATAGATTTCCTCAATAATGAGGCGATCGCAAATACAATTATAAAACTTCTTCGCGAACGCCCAGACAGTCCGGTGACTTTGGGTGTGCACGGGGATTGGGGTGCAGGTAAATCTAGTATTCTTGAAATGATAGAAGCTGGTTTTGATGGTAATCCGGAAGTCTTATGTATTAAGTTTAACGGTTGGCGTTTCCAGGGTTTTGAGGATGCTAAAGTTGCCCTTATTGAAGGGATCGTAACAAGCTTGGTTGAGAAGAGACCAGCTTTGAAAAAGGCAACGGGGGTAATAGAAGAAACTTTTAAGCGAATTGATTGGTTAAAGGTTGCGAAAAAGGCCGGTGGTTTAGCGTGGACTGCCTGTACGGGTTTACCAAATCCAGATCAAGTCCAAGCGATCACTTCCGTTGTGAAGGGCTGGGTTAACGATCCAGAAAAACTTGTTACCAAGGACAATCTTCAATCAGTTGCAACGGGTCTTGATGGTTTAGTTAAACCATCAGAAACAAAACGCGTTCCTGAAGAAATTCAGGAATTTAGAAAAGCATTCGATAATTTACTAAAAGAAGCTGGCGTAGATCAACTCGTCGTACTAATTGATGATCTTGACCGATGCTTACCTGATACGGCCATAGAAACATTAGAAGCGATAAGGCTATTTGTTTTTACGGAGCGTACCGCATTTGTGGTCGCCGCCGATGAAGCAATGATCGAATACGCGGTAAGAAAACATTTTCCTGAGTTGCCGGATACGACGGGACCTCGTGATTATGCTCGTAACTACTTGGAGAAATTAATACAAGTACCGTTTCGCATCCCAGCGCTCGGAGAAACTGAAACGCGAATCTATGTTACCCTTCTTTTAGTTGGTGCAAGGCTTGGCGAAAATGATCCAGATTTTCAAAAATTAATTGATGTTGCGCGGGAACAATTAAAAAGGCCTTGGGCGAGTACTGCTCTCAATGCAGCTACTTTGAAAGATACACTTGGCAATAAAGCAACGTCAATATATGACGCACTCGCTCTCAGCGATCAGATCGGCCCAATCTTGGCGAGCGGAAGTAAAGGTAATCCGCGCCAGATTAAACGTTTTCTTAATGCGTTAGTCCTTCGTCAGCAGATAGCAGAGGCTCGGGGGTTTGGTAATGACGTGAAATTACCAGCCCTTGCAAAACTGATGCTAGCAGAACGATTTTTACCGGCGCTATTCGATCAGATAGCAGTTATTGCAGCATCTGTTCAAAATGGTAAATGTTCTGAACTTGAGTTACTTGAAGTCGGGACAACAAAAGCTGATAGCGTCCATAAAGTCAAAAGACAGTCGAAGGAAAAATCAACGGAAGATAGTCCATTAGTCACGGGATGGTTAGCTGCCGAGTCAATCAGATCTTGGGCATTGATAGAACCTCAACTTTTTGATGTCGATCTGCGCCCTTACCTTTTTGTGGCAAAAGATAGAAAAGATTATTTTGGTAGCAATTCAGCTTTGGGCAAATTGGCTACTGTCGCCGAACATTTGCTGGGGCCAAAAATTAGCGTTCAAGGAATGACTTTTGATTTAAAAAAATTAGCGGCGCCCGAAGCTGCCCAAGTGTTTGAAGAAGTGCGGGCTCAGGTGATGGGCAAGGCGGTGTTTGATACTCAACCGCCCGGGATTGACGGCTTGATCGTTCTCATTAACGCCCATCCCAGCTTGGAGCCCAATCTTTTGGATTTTCTCGAAGCACTGCCAGTTGATCATCTTGGAGCATGGGTTGTTGGTGGATGGGGTTCAGTTATCAGAGATCCAGCAACTACAACAAAGTTTGAAACTTTGCTAAATAAATGGGCTAATGTTGCTGGAAATGTTGCGCTTAAAACCGCAGCCACCGCTACTTTAAGTACCCGTAAAAAATCTGGATAATGGGAACATCAAATTCTAACAAAGGAACTCGCGGCAAAGGTACGCCCCTTCTTCCAACCTGGTTAGATCCCGTTGGTGGTATTGGCAGTGGTGTTAATTTGGCTGAGCCGGGAGATAATATTGAAGGAAACAATAGTGCCTCAGTATTATCAACTGTAGCACCGCAGCAGACTCTTCTCCCGCTACCTCCAGCCGGCGATGCGGACCGCTTTAAGCTTCCACGTACGAATTTTTCCCGATTTATCAGGTCGGGCGGTAATGACCGTGCCAGCCTGAGGCGAGCAATTTCAGGTTACGTAACTAAAACTGCGGGCGGTGCGCGTCAAGCAGCGCGAGGTATGGGTTTGTCTCGTGTTGCGAGTGCGCATATATTAGGATTTCTTACCGATGTTGCGTCCCGAGGGGCTCAAGAGGTTCTAAAATCATTAAACCTTGGTCAGTTAGTAGGGCTTCCAATTGAAGAGATTTTTTTAGGTATATCAGATTATGTTTGTCCCGAAGGTGGCACATTGGATGCAGGGATTGCGAGAGAAGCTTTTATCCAAACTATCGCTGACCTATCATTCAATGGGGTGGTCGATATTAATGGTTTGAATGTTGATCAGATTCAAACCGTATTCGAACTCTACGCAACCCATGCTATCGAGACGCGTCTCTATAATGAAATTGGTAATAAAACAATCATGCTTTCGGCAAGTGCAGCTGAGGCTGAAGTTATTCAAAGGCAACTCCGCGATTTTATAAAAAACAGCGTTGCGGATGCTTTAACGGCCTTACGATTACAACTCGAAAACCTAACGCCTGACCGCATTTTACCATTCGTTAATAGTGTGTATGAGCAAGCCTTTACGCTTCTATCGGCGCTCGGCAGCCCAGAAAAAAAATGAAAAGACATTTAGTAGTTGGTAAATTTGGGAATGGCGATCGCGCTTCAATTACTAAAAATAGTGACGAGGCTTTAACGCGTTTAAATTTCATAACGATCCGCAAGCAGTTAAATTATGGAATTGGTAACGCTCTTGTTGATTTGGTAAAGATGGGCATCTTTCCCTCAGAAATTGGAATTGATCTTTTAATTTTCGCTGCACATGTCCAAGCCGCTGATACTCACATATCAAGAGAATTAGAATCTCAGGATAGTTGGACGCGGGAAATTAGGCTAGTTGTGCCCGTTAGTAATCTTGAGAAATGGAATGCAGCATTGCCAGTTCTTAAACGAGCCTTAGATTTTTTGACCGGCGATATCTGGACTATAAGTTTCCGATTGCGTCCCGCCAAGTTTACTAGGCTTGTGCCGGTGGGTTCTCAGAAACTAATGGGAATTCCGTTTGACGCGCTTGCTCTATTTTCCGGAGGACTTGATAGTTTAGTCGGAGCGGTTGATTTACTTGAAAATGGCAAGAATCCTCTTCTAATTAGCCATGTTGGAGATGGAGCTACTAGCGATGCTCAGCAAAACTGTTTTAATAAACTGAAGGCCTATTATTCGAAGAACAAATTTGATCGTATGCGGGTGTGGATGAATTTTCGCGGCCTAAAAATAAGTGGCAATGAAGTTGAAAAAAGTACTCGTGGTCGTTCGTTTCTATTTTTTACATTAGGAGTATTGGCTGGTACGGGATTTAATTCTCCCTTTATTCTGCAAGTATCAGAAAATGGATTAATTGCTCTAAATATACCTCTTGATCAGTTGCGGCTCGGTTCGCATAGCACGCACACAACTCATCCATTTTACATTGCTCGTTGGAATGAGATACTTAATATTCTTGGCATTAATGGAAAAATCGAAAATCCTTATTGGAACAAAACAAAGGGTGAAATGATAGAAGCATGCGCAAATAGAGATTTACTTCAACAAATAGCCCCTGTTTCTTTGTCTTGTTCATCTCCTACGAAAGGAAGGTGGTTTGGTCAAGGTGTCCAACATTGCGGATACTGCCTTCCCTGCATAATTCGACGCGCCGCTATGGAAAAAGGATTTGGTAAGAACGCTGACACAACGAAATACACAATACGTGATCTATATACTCGTGCTCTTAAAACTTTTAAGGCAGAGGGACAGCAAATACGATCATTCGAACTGGCCATACAAAAAATTAAGGAAAACCCGAAACTTGCCCAATTCATCATTCATAATTCAGGTTCTCTTTCCGACGAGTCACCTTTACGGCAACGAGACTTAGCCAATTTATATGTAAGAGGAATGAATGAGGTTGATAGAATTTTGGCTGGCGTAACAACTGTTTCCAGATAAAATAAAAGTGAACTATGCAAAAACTTGTCGATTTTCATTGCCATATTGATCTATATCCAGAATATCGGAGATTGATTGATACGTGTGAGCGAGAAAATATGTTTACCCTTGCCGTCACAACTACGCCAAGGGCATGGCCGCAGAATCGTGATCTTATGAGACAAAAAAAGAATATTTTTCCTGCCCTGGGTCTACACCCGCAATTGATTAGAAAAGATTCAAGGCAAGATTTAATCTTATGGGAAAAATATTTACCAGAAGCTAAATATGTAGGTGAAGTTGGTATAGATGCTAGTAATGGCTTTAATCATACACTTAAAGAACAAAAAATATTTTTTAAACACATTTTAAAAACTTGTGCGGAAGCTGGCGGAAAGATTCTTTCTGTGCATAGCGTCAGATCAGCCAATATAATACTAGATATTATCGAAGAGTTTATGCCTAAAGGTAGGGGCAAGGTTGTTTTGCATTGGTTTTCCGGAAGCAAGACTGAAGCAAAACGAGCAATTGAAGCTGGGTGCTTTTTCTCAGTTAATACTAAGATGCTGGCTACCAAAAAAGGCATAGCGTTAATTAAAGAAATGCCATTTGAAAGACTTCTAACGGAAACAGACGGACCTTTTATCAAATGGAAAAATCAACCAGTTAAACCGAGCGATATTATGTATGCGATAAATCTTTTAGCTTCGGTCAAAAATAAAACACCCGAATTTATTGTAGAAAAAATAGCGTCAAATCTTAAAATACTCTTAGGTTAAAAATAATAAATCAGCCCAAAGTAATTTTTTTGTCTTTGAGGATCAGTTGGCTTTTGAGGCAGGAAAGAAGTTCTCTTTTTTCGATAATCGTTCCCTCCTTAAGAAGGTATTTGGCATAGTTCCTGATGTCAATATCGATATTGTTGGCTTGTTGTTTGTTGCCAAGTACGCCCGCGTTAAATTTATTGAATCTGGCGATTTCCTGCTCGATTCTTGATCGGATTCCGATTTCATCAAGATTGACTTTATTCATCAGTTCCACGAGTTCGCTTATCAATGTTTGTTCGTTAATTGGCGAGTTTTTGCAGTCGATGTTTCTTGCGTGGGTGCAGAAGTAATAGACGTGGCGGTTGGTACCGCCGTCTTTAAGCTTTTTGAATTTTTCATCGGCGGATATACCCGATCCGCAATGGCCGCATTTTATTAGTTTAGTGAAGGCAAATTCTTTGCTTTCGGTTTTGGGTACGAAGTTTTCGTTTATGGTACTTTGAACCTTATCGAAAAGATCTTTGGTAATGATCGGCGTATGTTTCCCTGTATACCAATTGCCGCTGCCAATTGGGAACTCAAACTCGCCGTAGTAGAATGGGTTTCTCAATATCAGATAAATATTGGCTAAGACTAATGGTTTGCCAGTTTTGGTTTGAAAATTGATTTCTCTAAGCCATCGGTAGACTTTTCGGCCGCTCCATTGTTCATAGGCTACTTTTTCAAACATTTGCTTAATAATAGGGGCACGTTTGGGATCAATTCGCGCTTGGCATTTCCTATCCACGTGTTTCTCGTTTAAATAGCCCGTAGGGGCTACGCCGGGCCTTAAACCCATTTCACATCGGGTACGTAGTCCTCGTTTCACATTTACGGCTTTATTATCGTTTTCAAGCTTAGCTTGAGAACCTAAGATCATTAACAGAAACTTCTCATTTGGATTATTGGTAAATTTTTGGACAAAAGTTCTTATTTCCAATAGAAGCTTTTGATCCATAAGGTCAACCACTGATCCTAAATCACCGGCATTTCGGCTGAGACGATCAGGAGCCCAAGTTAAGATGGCATTATATTTTCCTTGTCGAATTTCGGTCAGCATTTGGTTATATACTGGTCGCTGGCCAACGTCTTTTGAAGAATGCGCTTCACGCTTAATTTCGACCACATTTAATCCATCTCGGTGTGCTACCTCAAGCATCTCTTTGACTTGCGATTCAATAGAAAGCGCCTGTTTGTCGTCGGCTTCAGTACTTTTTCTTGAATATAAGCAGTATTTTAGAGCTATTGTTGGCGTTTGGACGCTGCGGTTTTGTGTCATTATTTGTTCCATATATTTTTCTTATTACTTCCTCTCAATACACATTAATGACGCAACCCTTCTAGGGAGTCCAGACCCCTTTCAATTTTTTGCCAGTCAATTGAAAAAATCTCCAAAAGAACTAAATTGAATCCAACGAATTAAAGGTACTGATTTAAATCATTATTTAAATAAGAACTGCAATATGAACCGAAAAATTGAGGATAAAAATATCCGCAAACTCGCCAAAATCGGCAAAACTTCATTAGCGGTCACCATCCCGCGCGATTTTATCGTGGCGCTGGGCTGGCGCGAAAAGCAAAAGATGGTCGTCAAAAAACAAGGCAAAAATATCGTGATTTCGGACTGGACGGAAAAGTAAAGCCATTTACGAAGGTTTAATTTTTGAATTTTTGCCATGGTATTTTTGGCAATTTTGGCGTATCGCAAGGTGAAAAATTTATTTTGTAAACACGATTTTTGACATTATAATAAGAGTATGGAACAAAGGTCGAAATTTATTAAAATAAGCGTTTAATAAAAATATGGAAACAAAATATTATCAAATAGAGCATTACATCGTAAGCAATATGGATGAATTCTCAGACCAACCAAAATCTTTGGAAGGGTTGAAGAAATACCTTGATGATATTGAAAATATTTTCCCTTTTATCGAAGAGATTTTTGACCGGAAATGGAATGATAGTGATGCTAAAATTGAAATAAGATTAAAAAAAGAGGGGAAAAGTAATCATGAATACAAACCCGATAATAAATTGGATTTTGATAACAAGAACCATCCCCATATTATCAGATTTGGGATTAATAATGGAAACATAAAAAATACTGATTCTGAATGTCCTAGAAAAAATTTATGGGGTTGTTTATTTCATGAAACGCATCATGCTTTTAATCAAGAAATGGTTAATGGCCAAAGAACCATAAATAATGGCAATAAAGAGGTGTTTAATCATGTTTCTATGGCAATAACATATTTGAAGTTAAGAGAAGAGGGGGTAATATGTCAATGTCGATATGATGATTTTTTTCCGCAACTCAAGAATAAATTCAACGACGACGCGATGGATCTTTTCAATGAATATTCAAAGATATTTGATAAAGTTTCTATTTTTACCAAATTTATTTCTTATTTAAGATTGTCGAATTCGGTTTTTATTAATTCAAATAATTTCTGGCAAGATTTGGAAAATTTTAAAAGAAAAATAAAAGCGGATAATCTTTAACAAAGATATTATCAAGTTTTTTTGAGCCTGTTTAGCGGTATCGGTAATTTTTTAGCGCCGTTGCTGGAAAAAATCTGGCCATTGTCAGAAAAATTTTATCAATATAATATCGCAAAAAAAGAATAACAAGTAAATTAATATAATTGAAATGTCGGATTTGCAGCAATTAAAAATCAATAACGTAAGTTCCGGTTTTGGATATAAATGCTTTAAAAATTGAAACTATAAATATGGAATTACCAAAATTAAACTATGATGATTTTTATAAATTCCTGATATCTATAGGGTTGATTTTGGTTGTAATAGCCATAACGATAATTTTATTTTTGATAAATAATTTTTTGGTGATTGAATGGATAATAGCAACAATAGCGATAATAGTTTTATTGATAATCGGAGGTTCAACAATTATTATAATTTGGGCGGGAAAAAAATGGCACAAAAATCAAACACTGTTAGATAAAAAACTTGAGTCGGAAGTTAAACTAATTGAAAATGAAGCATCGCAGATAATTAAACCACAAGGGGTTATTGGAAGACAATCGGTGATGGAAAATATTTCCGGACAGGAAGCAAGGCCTATTATCGCATTAGTTTCATATAAAATTGCCGAAGTGTTGCCTAATTCCGTGCCTTTTGATTTTATGAAAGATTGGAAAGTTTGGTTTTGGATTGCAAACCATGACCCAAAAAAATACAAAGCTTATGTTAAAATAAAATTTATTTTCAATGGCCTTAAAGAAGGATTAAGCGTATCCGATGGTTATTATGGGGGAACCCGGGCGTGGAAACTAGACGCGTATAGCGGTATTCAAGCTCCTGGGTTAGAAATTCCAGAAGAAGTGAAAGCTGTTGCGCGGAAAGGGAAAAGAATAAAAATACAAATTAACTGCGAAATTAAAGATGAAGACGATAATTTGATTGAAAATAAATTTCCGCAAACATATGTTTATAATTCTACAGAAAATAACTGGTTTTTGGAACCGTAAAGAAAAAAGCGTCGAATTCGGTTTTAAAAAATATTTACTGATATGTGTTTGAAATAAAAAAATTTCCAATTGTTTGTTACCTAAAACGAAGAATGAAGCGAAAAGATATTAGTACCGATTATTGCCTGGTATTTTTGGAAAAAATAGTTAATTTATGTGACGGACGAAAGCGAAAAAAATTTTTAGGCAGTAGTACGTGATCAAAGAGGCGCCGAGTAGTATTTGTTCGGCAATTTTTAATCTGATTTGATAAAACCAGAGGGTTTAACCTTCTGAAACATCAATATGAACAATTTAAAAAAAGTGATTCCGACCAAGCAAGCCAAAGACCTTTATGATGCACTCCGGGCTCGGGGAGTAGATGCCATATTGGAACATCCAGATGGGTTTAAAACAGTTGATATCGCCATTTTACCGGCTCATATTTACATCGAGGTTGATGGACTCCATCATTTCACCGATTCAGAGCAAATTATTAGAGATTTTAAGAGGAGTCATTTTTCAGATGGGGATGATTTTAATACTTTTTACGTTACCAATCAGCTCATTGATAAATTCTTAGACAAGATTGCCGATGCCCTTGCTGAAGTCGTAAAAATAAAAACGAAAAAATTGTAACCATAGCAATGGTGGAAATTTTAGAATTTTTTAATAAATTGTAAAACGTTCTCAATCTAACCGAATTTAGTCGAAATAATAAACACCCTTAAACCGTCTTTTTGGCGGTTTTTGTTTTTCCTGCCAAAGCTTTACAATTCTGGTGGTTAAGCTAAGGTTTGAAATTACCTGTAATTTCGGGTAATATGGGATTAACAATTGAATAAAACTGGTGTAATTACCAGGCGCCTAAACTCGAAGATTTCCTTCGAGCATGGTGCAAAATTCCTGTTGAAAATACTGAACTCCACGTTCAGCTATCTTTCAACAGGTCATATCGGGAAACCGGTATGGGGCCGCAAGGCTCGGCTGGCGTGGAGCTCTGTGTTTATACATGCTCTTGCCAGCTACCTTAGAAGGGTAGTTTTTTATTTAACCACAACATGGAAAATCAACGTTTAGCAAATTTGTTTGTTACTGTCTTTTTTCTTTCATTTCCCACATTTCTCGCGGGGATGATTAAACCGTCAATTTTCAAAAAGATCACAAAAATCACTCCCAAAAGGAAATCGATTGCTTTGGTAAGTTTTCTGGCGATGGTAGTTTCTCTGTTCGGTTTTGGGTTATTTAACCCGCCGATCCCGAAATCGCCCGATTCTATCCCGGTATCTGATCTGGTCCAACCATCTGACAAGAGCGGCGCAACGAATACTTCAGAAACCGATTTGATAGATTCAGTTCAAACTGAAGTGAAGGAAACCGAAGCTACCAATCAAATCGCAGAGAGCAATATCGTTAAACCTACCGATATCGCTTCGAAACCAGAATTATCGAATCCAACTCAAATCCCGCCACAGCCTCAATCTGAAGCTGCCGTTCAAACAGTCCCCAAAATACAATCCAATGGACCCGTACCAAGCAATCCAGCTAACAGCGTCCAATATTATCAGGTGGTTTCTGTTACTGATGGAGATACTTTCAAAGTGGATATTGCCGGTAAAACTGAAACCCTTCGGCTTATCGGCATAAATACCCCAGAAACTGTCGATCCGAGAAAGCCCGTGGAGTGTTTCGGGAAAGAAGCTTCCAACAGAGCCAAGCAACTGCTTATCGGTAAAAAAGTCAGATTGGAAGGAGATTCTACACAGGATGAACGTGATAAATACGGCCGGTTATTGCGCTACGCGTGGCTGGAAGATGGCACATTCTTCAACAAAACAATGGTTAGCGAAGGATATGCATATGAATATACCTACAATACGCCTTATAAATATCAGACAGAATTCAAACAAGCCCAAGCGGAAGCTAAAAACAATAAGCGCGGATTATGGGCTGACGGCGTCTGCCAGCAAGCAACGACCAATACCACTGCCGTCAACCCATCAACCCAAAGCGGATCTGCATCGTCAGGTCACACTTTCTATACCAGCTCATACCGCACTTCCAAGTATTACTACTGCGACACTGATGAGGGTTGGAAGGGCCTAACCTCGGAATATTTGAAGTCATTCCAAAGTGAGAAGGCCCTTCTTGAAGCGTACCCTTCAAGAACACTCCATGAACCCTGCATTTAGGATCAAGTAAGATCATCTTCCTCATCTTTTATAGCCTGCTCTATTATAGCTTTCGTGATATTGTCCGCGGGTATTGAAAGATGATCGATTTTTGCTTCATTTTCTTTTTCGGCCTCATTGATAATATCTTCGAGAGTGCGTACTTCCTTAGGAATTTCAATTTTGGATCTTCTGTGTTCGATAATTACTTTAGTTGTTTTGCTGGATCGGTAGTGCGGCGAATTGTGCGATAGCGCATATTTTATTGCTTCGATATTTTTTTCCTTAAATTTGCTCACAAGCGCATGTTCGGCAATATCGCAGATATTTTGCCTACCCAATTTAATTGCCTTCAAAGCGCTTTTTTTAAAGATTGGGTCAGAAGAAAACCATCGATAATAACTATTACGACTAATGTTATTCTTAATGCAAGCAAAGTATACGTTGCCTAATTTTTCCAATTCGAGGATGATTTTATCCTTGATTTCTTGATCAATCATAAAATTTTCGCCGGTTTTTCGCCGGTTTCGTTTTCCCATCTTTTAAGGATTACTTGGGCGTATACATTGGACTTTTCCATTAAATAGCAATGGCGTTTCATCTTAATGGCGGCTATTAGTGTGGATCCGCTTCCGCCAAACGGTTCTACGATTAAATCATCGCGCTTGGTGAGTACTTTTATGTAGGGGATAAGGATCTCAATTGGCTTGGTACCGAAAATTATCCCTTGGCCAGATGATTTTTCGTCGGCGGCATTGAATTCTATAAAATCAGTAGGACAATATTTTTTGCCTTTTTCATAAGATTCCCAGTGGGGTTTCCCAGAAATCGCATAAAGCGCGGCTTCATAATCGTTTTGCAGCAATTCTTCAGTCTCATCTTCTTCGTTTGGAGTGATTGCTTCGGAGGCCCCGACCATGGCAATATCGTGCTTGTTGAAGAAGTGGTTCTTTGAAGCAAAACCTTGGACTCGATTCGGCAAATGCCAAACGATCATATTTTTAACTTTCCAATATTTTTCCATCTCGTTCCAGATGGTGCGAATATTTTTCCAATTTTCGTATACAATGATGGAAAAATCCGGTTTGGCAATCTTGGAAACGTTTGCCATCCAGTTTTGAGTGAAATCCGGCGGCAATTCGTCTGTTCCAAGGTAATGGCGATCGCGCTTGTAACCAAACCCTTCCGTTGACGGTTTTTTCTTCTTTCCCTTAAGATAATTCAAAATGTAGGGAGGATCAGTTAGGCACATATCCGCTTTTACCGAACCCATCAGCTTTACCATATCCGCTTCGATGGTACTGTCGCCGCACATGAGGCGCGAACCGTTTAATTCGTATACATCGCCATTTTGTACAGTGATACTTTCTATCTTCATTTCTTTAAGCTCCTTGTCCAAATCGAAGACTTCTGGATTTTCGTCCTCGGGAAATATGCTATCCAATTCCTCAGAAGAAAAACCAATATCGGCAAGCAGAGTTTCATCGAATTCTGCCAACAAGTCGATATCGAATTCCCCGCAATTCTTGTTCAATCTAATGATTAATTCTTCTTCTTTTTTGGGGTCCGGTATATTTACGAAAACCACAGGTACTTCTTCATATCCCATTTCCTTTAACACTTTGGCACGAAAATTACCGCCCAAAATTATGTTTTTCCGATTTTCGGCACTATTGACCACGAAAGGGTCAACTATACCGTATCGCTTAATGCTTTCCTTTAACTGTTCAGTTGCCTCCTTGGTCCACTTGCGCGGGTTCCTTTCCGGGTTGCGAAGTGACGAAAGGGGAATGTAGCTGACTGAGAGATCCTCTTTTGATTGGTCTATTTTATTATTTTGTTCTAGTTCCATATTTTTATTTGTTATTACTGCACTTTCGTAATTTACTTATGATATTAAATACTGGAATCTGGTGATTTTTACACAAAAAAACCATCCGCGAGCGCGTTGGTTCTTTTAGGCAGCCGAATCAATAAACAAGCTGATTAAAAGCGGCACGGTCGCGTGCTAGCTCTAATCAGAATCATTGAGTTGATTGCTGTTTTTGCAGTCTTTATCATTATTCATTGAGTTGAATAATGGGCCTTCCCTGAGGCCTCGTATAGATATTAATTTTTTACTCTTCCAATTTGTGCTAATACTATTTCAGTCAAAACGCTATTTAACTTTTTTCAACAACTGGCTGAGCGAATCAACACCCTTTTTCTCCAAGAGAGTTACCAGCTTCGTGTTTCCATTTATTTTGGCAAGCTGTGGGTACTCTTTTTTCAAGTTTTTGACCAGAGAGTCTGAGCGTTCCTTGCGGAAGGTTCCCTTAATGGTTCTTGTATGTTCTCCAAGCATGATTTTATATTTCAAAACTTCGGTTTAAGTCGCGCAACCTTGATCCGCATCGCGACCATTATCAATCAGGTTAACTTATCTATTAAGGCGTGTCAAGAGATAGCCGATATTGCAATTTTTACGCCAATTTGTTACAATACGATAGTAATGGGATTTTGGTATAAATTAACGTGAAAATTAAATAAATGCACCCAATCCAAGAAAAATTATTAAAACTTGCCAAGGAAAAGAACCTTGGCGAAATGACATTAAGGGAAATGGGTTCTTATATAGGAGAAGAATCGCCCCAAAAGATTAAACATCACTTGAACCAACTGGAAATCAAGGGGCTTATTAAAATCGATAAGATAAAAGGAATTATTGAGAAAACTCAGCCGGGATGGGCGAAAGGCCTGTTGGATAAAGCTATTCGTATATTATCAATTCCAATTGTCGGTACGGCTAATTGCGGCCCGGCCCGGCTATTTGCTGAAACTAATTTTGAAGGTTTTCTAAAAGTATCAAGTAAGTTAATCGGACGGAACAATGCTAATGGTATTTTTGCAATTAAAGCTGATGGTCCCTCAATGAACCGCGCTGAAGTTGATGGCAAACGCATTGAAGATGGTGATTATTTGATTATCGATAGCAACGATAAGGATGCTCATACAGGCGATATCGTGCTTTCGATTATAGACAATATGGCGAATATCAAACGCTTTGTTGATGACCGGGAAAATAATCAAATAATACTGATATCGGCGTCCACCCAAAATTTCGCTCCCATTCACATTCATCCTGACGATAATTACATCATTAATGGCAAGGTTATTAACGTAATCAAAAAGCCTCAAAACAAGAAATAAAAGGAAGGTGTGCGTTTAATTTAAGTTCAAAAGGTCGTTTATTGTAAAGTTAGTTAAAAAATATGCCAAAAAGAAAACCGTGGCATTCAAATGAACCAGCCGCCGAAGTTTATCACGATAATCACGATTGCAATACTGGCAACAACATTGAAAAAGAAAATGTTGAAAAAGGTAAGGGTGGCCATCGGAAATGCAAGGAATGTGATCGTTTAGATAAATAACATCCCAACAACCGCTTTCGGGCGGTTTTTGGTTTTTTCATATGCTTATTGAAGCAATTTTATTAACTAAGGATATTCTGAACAATCATGAATAAAGAAAACATATTTAGATATCTTAAAGACGAACAATATTATAGAGATTTATATGACCGCCATACTGTAGAAAAATGCAGGTGGTGGGAAAAGCAGGCGAATTCACAGGACAAGGAAAAAATTAAGGTCAGAGAAGGAGTTATTAAAGCAAAAGGAGAAATAAATAACAAAATGATTATCCCTTTGATTTTGTATTTTGAAAAAGGCGAACGGTACGCCCAAAAGGAAGAAACAATCAAAAAGTGGATGGTAGAAGATCGGGCAAAGGATTATTTACTTGAAACCGCGGTTCCTCCAAAAAATATCAATTGCTTAGGATGCGGGTTAGAGATGTTTGTTATCCATAAGGATTTTTACGATTGGGAATCGAGTAAAAAGGATCGCGTCCTTTTTATGTATGACTGTCCTCGCAGCTGTGTTCCAAAGAGAGCATTTTTTAATGATGGCGAGGAGTGGAAGCCAAAGCAGCGTGTATGCCCAAAATGCCAGGGAAAATTGCGAAGCGCCGATGAGCGCGAGGAGAAAAAGATTATTACTACCGATATATGCGATTGTGGCTATCGTGAAATAATCGAACTTGATTTGACGGTCAAAAACATACCCAAAGAGTCGATCGATGAAAATTTTGCAAAAGATAGGGAACGTTTTTGCCTTTCCAGTGAAGAAGGCGGAAAATATATAAGCCAAAAGGCAACTCTTGAGCAGCTTAAATTTTTATCTAAGGAAATCGAGGAACGGGAGAAGAACAAGGATCTTTATGGTAAGGTCGCAAAATTAAAGAAATTGAATATTGCCGAATTAAGGAGCTTACTTGAGCCAGTTCTGGAAAAAGAAAGCTATGCGAAATTGGAGTTTTCGCAACCAAGAATGGAAAAATTTGTTACCATTGATTTTGCTTTGCAAGATGCCAAGATTGGCAGAGTAGAATATGATAGCCGAACTATCCTCAAGCGGCTACTTGAAAAAACGCTTATCGATACAAATTGGCGACTAATGAGTATGGGTATAACCTGTCGATTGGGAATTTTATCGGGAAGTTTTAAGGGTTACGAAAGAGAAGATGATTTAAAAAGGCTTATAATAAATAATTCAACAAATTAATTATATGAATAGATTTTTTATTCGATATCATTCCAATACATTATTCGCCTTTGGAGATAGAAAGGATCACAAGAATAAAATAGTTCAAACATGGAAATTTAATTTTAAACCAGACAATGAAGTTGCAATTTACGAAAGGTTAATTCCAGTTAAAGATTTGCTGATTTTTACCGGCCTGGGATTCGATTTATATATTAATGCAGAAACATTAGACGATGCTCTTACAGAATCTAGAGGGATCGTTAGTTCTATGCTCAATTTATTCGCTTTATCGTCACAAGCGGCGTGGATTTCATTACGTTTAATTAACTATTATGATGCAACAGAGGGAGTCAAAGACAGAAAGTCTAAATGGTTTTTTTATCCCACCATTCAAGATGATGTTTTAAAATCAGTCAGAAAAATTGATAAGAATGAATTTTCTAAAATATGGACCGCTTACAATCGAGACACAAGTAATGCTTTCCATTTATTAATAGCTACCAATCAGCTTAATAAGGGATTTAAATCGGATTCCTTTAGCGATAAATATATTGATTATTGGACTGGTATTGAATATTTGACGAATACTTTGAACAATAAATTCAATTTTTTGCCCACAAAGAAATTTCCGCATTGTAATTCTTGCAAACAAGACATTCTTCGATGTCCTCATTGCAATACAGAGTTTAAAGAGAAAATTATTGTTGGTAGGTTTGATGGGGTTAAAAAGGTAGCTCTCGACAAGCTCCAGATAGACAAAAAGTTTTTCGACAAATTATACGAGATGAGGTCGAGATTGTTAAAAGATGCGCGAGGCGTTGATGTAAAATATTTTCGCGATAAATCTTCGACGCTTAAACTGTTATTGATTTGTTCGATTTGCGAGACCCTAGACCTTCCCAATGATACAATAAACAAAATCTTGTCGCTCGAATCTTTAGAAAACAGTCTGACCCATCCTGATTTAAGATTTGCGCAAGAGGTAACTTTGAACGAGCTAGATGTTTTGGGGCCGATAGAAGCGATCGATAAACAACCAGAAATTATTTTTGAGAATAACCCAGATCATATTACGATTAACGAGAACGGAGAATTATCTTTTTCGGGCAAAACGAAGTTCACATATAAAGCTAACGATCGAGTTAAATTTAATATAAACGCAGTCGAGCAGTGGGGCCCGAATAACAGTGGAGTCAAAGACTCTCAATTAAATATTAAATAGCATGGATGATTTTGAAGAAAAATGGCAAAAATCACAAATAGAGGGCTGGAAAAACGATGGACCGGAAATAGTCAGCTTTTTTAATAAATATTCCTTGAATATTGGGGATGTTTACGGCCATATTGTTGAAATAGAATACGAGAGGATGCAGATAATTTGTTATCTGCTTAGTAAAATAATGAGGGTAATGAAAATTTGCGATTTCCTTGATCAACTTGCCGAAACCGAGAATGACGATGTTGATGTCACGAAGATGTTTCTGTTAATATCCCACGCCGAAATTACAATGAATAATTTCGGATATAAAGGGAAAAAACAGAATTTAGTTAATCTATACTTTGCGCCCGTTGAAGAAAGATATCGCCTCAAGTATAAGATTATGGTTGGTATTAATAGTATTACAGATGCTGGTAATTTATCGTTTGCAGATATTCTCTACAAGATTCGTTGCGAATATGTTCACGAAGGGAATTATACCGGTAGAATTTTTAAATTAAAAGGTGATGGCAAGTGCACCCTAATGATCCGGTTTAAGCATAACAAGGAAGATGTTTTTGGCGAGTGCAATGTTACTTATCAAGAATTTATGACTATCTATATGGATGCTTTGATTGAAAATATTAAAATTTATTCAAATTATGGAAAATAGGGCTTATAACGAACCTTTTTCGCAGAGATTGAATCGCCTTCAGAACAACCCGCCAGTTGAGATTATTGATACCCTTTTGAATTCGATAGATAATTATTTTAACAACGAGATATCTCTAACAATTGAGGGCCATAATTACCAAACGAATCTGCTATTTTTAGGAGTTCACGCTGTTGCACTTACGATTTCCGAAGCATTTTACAATATAAAAGGTTCCCAAGGATTCAAGCTTTTTTTAGAAAAATATATTGATGAAGATATTGATAATAAGAAATTCTCTTTGATTGCTGAAAAAATTCATAATTGGAGGAATAATTTAGCGCACCAATGGCTTGCCAGCAGTGGACATCAAATTGGTTACGATTATAATATGGAATCTGGTTGGGAAAACAAAAATGGAGTTATCTTTATTAATCCGCGAATTTATTGCAATCAATATATCGCTGCGTTTCGTGGCAATAATAGCAGAATTTGGAATTATAGCGCTTTTGGCGATATTGAGCTTGAGGCTATAAAGCAAAGATTGCTAGCAAAATACATTAGGAATTAAATACAGTACCTTAAGCGTGCTCTTATAGGACATAAATGATTCAGTGCCTAATCGTTGTGAAAATTTTATGTCAATATGGTAAAATCATAGATTATGAAACAAATATCCCACGCTTGGTTGGCCCTTATGGCCATGCAAAGACTTAAGCACTCAAAGGATTCCGAAGCATTCAAAAAAAGCTTTTTGGGAGGAAATTTCGATGATTTCTTCCTCGGCGATAAGTTTGACCCGTACTTTCAATCCCAAGCCGATAAATTCACCGATTTTTTTGACAAGCGGAAAGACTCTTTCTTGCAGGGAGCTTGGTTTCCCGATAGCGTAATTTCGGATAATCTGACCGGCGGCCATACATTCAAACTTAGGAGACCTATCAATGAAACTGAAAGCAATAACTGCCCGGTGGTAAAAAATTTCACTCCAAAGCATTTATGCTCAATGAAGCAGCTAGGAATCGATGCCGGCCGGCTGAAGGAAAAATTATGTATAGAAGATGGCTACAATTTACCTGACAGGTGCGAGGCGTTAAGCCATGCCATTCGGGATATGGTGCTGATTCAAGATGTTGAACGGAAAGGCTCAAATATTCTTTTCAACGATGACCAAATAACTCTTTATTTCCTAATGCTAAGCCATTATCTGGCCGACGCCCATGTTCCGCCGCATAGCGATTCCAGAGACTTCTACGGCCCTTCAACAATCCATCCCGACATGGAAGGGTATTGGGATCACGAAATAGAGAAATATTACGAATTTGATAAAAAAAGAGGTGTTTTTGATTATGATATTGATGGCGCTCCCGAGCTTAAAGACGCAGATTGTAAGGAGGAATTCAAAAATTCGTTTCTTTACAAAGTAATCGAAGAACTTAATAGCAGAAAATGGGTACTTAGCCATAAAAAAGACGGAACGATTGATAAAGAAATCTTTGGGGAAGGAAACAAAAAAATATACGATTACGCAAAAGCAGTGTGCTACACGTCTTATCTTATTTCTACCGATTTTATACCGGAAAATGTTTCAGGAGCCGAATATAAGAAAATCAAAATATTGGAAGACCCTAAGTATAAGGAGAAACTGGATAAATTGAGCGTTTGCGTATTAGCGGATGCGATTGATTCGATTGCCATGGTTTGGCTTCTGACTTGGGATAAGTACCGGGCGTTAGAGGATCAAATTAAGGAAAAGAAAATATTGATCAAGAAAGAGGGTGAGATAAAATAAGCAACAGAAATTAAATTATCGATAAAAACCATTTAATATGTTGATAGGTCTTAGCAAAAAAATATTTATTGGGCTGGCGGCGGGATTATTGGTTTGCGGGGGTGCTTTTTGGTATTTTTTAATGCAAAAACAACAACAAATTATCGTAGATACTAAAACAGAACCTAAATCTGAGATTACTAATCCCGACAAAGGGCAACCAGTGGCAACAACTACTTCGGCAAGTACATCAAATGCTGCAATAGCAATTCCTGTCCCACAAGGAAACGTCGAAGATGCCTCTAATGAACCAATTGAAACAGCAGAGCCGGTTAAAGATAATAAGCCGGAAATTTTGGAAAATAATTCATCCGATCCAATAGATAAGAGCGCACCAGAAGTTAAAACTGATGATTCGGCGGAAACCGAACGATTTGTCGTGGCGATCGAAGGCGAGGAAATTGGACAAGTTGCCGATGATTTATTAGATAAGGGGTTTATTAAAGACAAGGATGGGTTTATTAAGGCTTTCGCCGCAAAAGATGGTGAAATTGTTAGTCCGGGTGGCTACCGGCTTTCCAAAGCGATGAGCTTGGCGCAAATTAGCAGCATTTTGCGAAACAAGCCATATATGGTGTGGTTGGTTATTCCTGAAGGGCTGCGGAAAGAGGAAATTGCTAAACTTTTAACCGATGTTCTTGGGTGGACTGCGGCGCAAAAGGAAAAATGGATAAATACCTACACTGCAATGAAATTTGATTATATTGAGGGAACTTATTTTCCCGATACTTATCTGATACCCGTCGACGAAGATCCGCTTAAGGTAGCAGAAAGATTACAAGCTAAATTCAACGAAAAATTCGCAGTTTATTTGCCGGAATTCAATTCGCAAAATATCAAATGGACCACGGGGCTTACTTTTGCTTCAATTGTACAGCGCGAAGCGGCAAATAAAGCGGATATGCCCTTGATCGCGGGAATTTTATGGAATCGGTTGGAGCAGGGTATGGCCTTGAATGTCGATGCGACCTTGCAATATGTTCGAGGCGATACCGGTAGCGGTTGGTGGGCGCCATTAAAATTAGCAGACAAACAAACCGAATCTCCCTACAATACCTACATAAATAAAGGCTTGCCGCCGCATCCAATTTGCAACCCGGGGATTGCCGCGATAGAAGCAACGCTAAATCCGACTAAGACTGATTGCGTGTATTATTTGCACGACAAAGATCATGTAACTCATTGCGCCAAAACTTACGAAGAGCATCAGGAAAACATCGAAAAGTACCTAAAGATTTGAATTTGGTTATGATTTGATGCAGACTTCTCTATATGTGAATGTAGTGTACCATTTGTACCATTTCCGCTTAAAATTGCTCAAAATGGCACATAAACAATCCGACCGAGACGCCTCAATTTTAAGCCACTAAAATTCCCTAATTTCCCCTTAAAAAGCAAGTTCTAGACCGAGTCGGCCAGCAATTTTCGCCTCCTTAGAGATCAAAACAAAATCCGCTATTAAGCGGATTTTGTTTTATATGTGGCAAAAATTGTGCCGAAAAAAATAGCAATTTTTTAGGCACAGCCCAACATCTGATGCCCGCGCGTAGTAAGGGTGATCGGTCAAAAGGTTTCCAAAACCAGCCCCTAAAGGGGTTGGTTTTTATATAGGCCGGCAATTGGTGGTGCGGAGACTAATGCCGGACGTACCACTTTCCAATTCTGAGAACGCAGTACCCAGCGACAGCAGGCGGCGGGTATAAATCAAATTGAATTTTTAATGACCTCCTCCCCGGGTTCCGGCTACGCCTCCACCCGGGGTCTCCTTTGCTGGCATGAAAATCCTCTCGTTAAAGCATGCCAACTCAGTAATATGCTGGCGGATTTTCATGTTGACTTGCCGCGGCCTGTGAAGCCGCGGCAAAATAGGAACCGCACATCTCCCACATTCCGGCAGCTACCTGCGGGGATGACGCCGCCTCCATGCGGGGTTTTACGGATTTATCAATAATTTTAATGTCCCGTTTGTCGCGGGATTTTAATTTACGATTAAATTATTTTACGTTATCATGGATACATGCAATTTTATGGATAATTATCCTGTCGTTACCGCAAAAATAATCTTTAAGGAATATTGGAAAGGAATAAAACCGCGCAAGCGGATGTTTTGGTTTTGCATCTTCGCGTTTATCATGGTGCATTTGATCGAGATCATAGTTCCTCTTTTCTACAAGGATTTTTTTGACGCATTGGGAGGGGAATCGCCAACCGCGGACGCTTTGATAAGGATAATCACAATAATTGCCGTGATGCATCTGGCAAGCTGGATAATGTACGCCATGGCTTTTTTTTCGCTAACAACGGTCTCGGCAAAAGTAATGGCCAAATTGAAACAAAACGCCTTTGACCATTTGATGCTCCATTCCCGGGATTTTTTCGTCAATAATTTTTCCGGAAGCCTGGTCCAGAAAGTAAACCGGTTTTCGCGTTCTTTCGAAGCGTTATTCGATATTTTGGTTTTCAACATTATTCCGATGACGGTAACCGCCATCGGAAGCATAATCGTAACCGCCTTTGTCGCCCCAGTAATTTCGCTGATTATCGTGTTGTGGGCGTTTCTGATCATTATTTTCAGTTATTTCTTTTCACGCTGGAAATTAAAATATGATATCGGCGTCGCGGCCGCCGATTCGAAGACTACCGGATTACTCTCCGACGATATTGTCAATTATTCCACCATCAATCTGTTTAACGGATTTTCGCGCGAATCGAAGAATTTCCAAGATACGACCGAAGACCAGTCTAAAAAACTTTTGTTCACTTGGCGCCTCTCAAACGGTGTGAACGTGATACAAGAATTTTTGATCTCCGCCGTCGAATTTATCGCGTTTTATTACGCAATCATCCTTTGGCAAAACGGCCAGGCGATGATCGGGACGTTTGTTCTGATACAAACCTACATTATCGGCATTGCCCAGCAGCTTTGGGGCATAAACAGGATGTTCAGAGGCATATACCAAAGCATTGCCGACTCGAAAGAAATGGTCGAGATCCTGGCTTTGCCTCATGAAATCAGGGATGTTGCGATGGCCAAGACGCTCACCAATGTGAAAGGCGAGATCGAGTATCGCGAAGTTGTTTTCAGTTTCAACGGCACGCGCAATGTCCTGAATAATATCGATCTTAAAATAAAAGCAGGCGAAAAAACGGCATTGGTCGGGCCTTCCGGCACCGGAAAAACCACGTTCACCGGATTGCTGTTGCGCCTTTTTGACCCCACGGGCGGCGCAATATTTATCGACGGCCAGAACATCCATAATATTACCTTGGAGAGCCTGCGGGCCAATATCAGCCTCGTGCCGCAGGACCCGGTACTGTTCCACCGCTCTATTTTGGAAAATATCCGTTACGGAAAACCGGAAGCCGCCGATAAAGAAGTATTTGCCGCCGCCAAGCTGGCACACTGCGACGAATTTGTCGAAGAAATGCCGGCAAAATATCAAACCCTGGTAGGCGAACGGGGGGTGAAACTTTCCGGCGGCGAGCGCCAGCGGGTCGCAATCGCCCGCGCGATACTGAAAAACGCACCCATTTTGATTTTGGACGAAGCCACTTCCAGCCTCGACTCCCAATCCGAAATGCTGATCCAGGACGCTTTGGATAAATTGATGTCCAGATGCACCACGATCGCCATCGCACACCGCCTTTCAACGATCCGCAAGATGGATCGCATCATCGTCATGGAAAACGGAACGATCGCTGAAACCGGCTCGCATCAAAGCCTGATCCGCAAACAAAAAGGCACCTATAAAAACCTCTGGAAACTCCAAGCCGGCGGCTTTATAAAATAGTTGAAAAGACCATTCATTGAAAAAAATGATTTTATGCTAGATTTAAACAGGTTCTTCGAGAACCGGTGATTTGATTGAACAACAAACTGGCTATATTGGCGGGCATATTGCTGGCATTGGTGATGGAACCGGCATTTGCTGTGGATAGCGTAAGGACCGTGGATGGCTTCGGAAGCGGGAACGTAGCCGCAAAGGCGATCATGATACACACAAACGCCAACATTAGCGGCATGTTTGATAGCGGGTTTGCCTATAACTATTTCGTCTTGCCGAACGGCGCCCGCGAAAAATGGTTACCTCCAGGAGATAATACAAGCTTCGGCGATTATACCCATTTGCCGAAAGCGTATCATGGAGGTTTCGGGGTTTTCCCGGACAATTGCACACCGGTAAATATGAATGCGGAGACAATAGGTATTGGCCTGTTCTACCTCCAAAACCGTACCGGGTCCCGGATGCAGATGGAAGCCGCCGCCGGCCTTGTGATCAATTTGACCCGTGCCAATCAGGACATCCAATATGTACTGGGCCAAAATGTGACTGCGTTTTACAGGATGCAGGATGCTCTTGGGCCGGGAAGCAACCATGGCGGGTTAATATACAATCCGTGGTATTTCTCAGTCCAAAGGTTTGCCTCGATTGTCAATGAGCAAGGAAGTCCATATAACATCACCTTCTGCGTCGTTGACAGCATCAGCAAGTATTGCAATGCAACCAGCGGCATCAACGCGACATACCCGATTGAATATCTCGAGAGGATGCGATGAAAACCTAACGCATCTTGCCGGGATATTTTTTTATCTATTTTATTCCGAGGTAGACCCGGGCTTGCCCGGGGAACCGACGGAATGAGAATTCCTTGAACGGAATATCAATTCCGTTCCCGCCGAAAAATTATTTTTGTCGGAAGGTAATCCGAAAGCGCATCGGCGCTTCAAGGAAACATCCTTTGGCCGTCGGGCGGGGTCCAAACCCCGCCCGACGAAACACCTTTGAAAAATATAATTTTGATTTTTTTCGGAAAACCTATATAATTATCATATTATCAAGAAGCGGGGAGAGTTTTGGCTCAATGAACCGCTGGCAACCATCCCGAATTAATTTATGGGAAAGGTGCCAAATCCAATCCCTCAAGGGGAAGATAAGAAATGACCGATTCTTAACTTTTCCTTATGGGAAATTTTTTTGTTTTTGAAATAGATATAATTACATAAAAAAATGAACAATATAAAAACTTGTGAGTTTGTAAGCCCAAAACACCCCGATAAGATGTGCGATTTTTTGGCCGACAGCCTGCTTGATGAATTTTTAGCCCAGGATCCGAAAAGCCGGGTGGCAATAGAGTTGCTCGGGGGACACAAAAATATTACCATCAGCGGGGAAGTGACCAGCAACGCGAAAGTTGATATCGACGCGACGATCAAGCGGATTTTGGGAAATGATTACCAATCCCACATTTTCATGACCCAGCAAAGCCCTTACATCGCCCAAGGGGTAGATATCGGCGGCGCCGGGGACCAGGGAATTATGATCGGCTATGCCACAGCCGAAACCGCCAATTTTATGCCCCTGGAATACGAATTGGCAAGGAATCTATGCCAAAAAATCTACGAAAAATACCCTTTTGACGGCAAAACCCAGGTAACGATCGTTGATGGGCAAGTTACCACTGTTGTCGCCAGCTTCCAGAATACAAAGAACAGCGAACTTCTGCCGTTGGTAAAATCGATCATCGAAGCGAAGGAATATTTGATAAATCCCGCAGGAGAATGGACAATGGGCGGATTTGATGCCGATTCGGGATTGTCGGGCCGCAAGATCGTTATCGATAATTATGGCCCCGAAACGGGGATCGGCGGCGGCAGTTTTTCGGGAAAAGATTACACTAAAGTTGACCGATCCGGCGCATACATGGCCCGCAGAATTGCCGTTGATGTATTGCAAAAACGCGGCGCGGCAGCCGTGCGCGCGAAACTCGCGTACGCGATCGGCAAGAAAGAACCGGTGATGGCAGTGGTGGAAATCGACGGCCATAGCGAAATCATCAGCGATTACGACCTGTCGCCGAAAGGAATCTATCAATTTTTAATGCTTGATAAGGTAAAATTCGCCGATACCGCGGCTTGGGGCCACTTTGGCCGGAATTTTTCCTGGAAATAAAATTTATATTTTTGAATTTTTAGCCATATCAATTTGTGGCGCGCGCTCTTAACCTGCGAACATTTTTTTGATAGAATTAGACAAACTATGAAAAAAATATTTGTCGCGTTATTGTTCCTGGTTTTATCGCCTTTCTGCGTGGAAGCCCGGCGGACCGTGATTTCCGATTGGTACGTGGATGATTTCCAAAGCACAATCACAGTCAACGCCGATTCATCGCTTTTGGTCGAAGAAAAAATAACCGCCGATTGCGGCGACCTGCCGGATAAGCATGGAATTTTCCGAATCTTGCCCACCGAAACCAAAACCGATAGCGGCACCATCAAAACTCCGATATCCTTGGTCGGCATCACCGATTTTAACGGCAATAAATTGCCCTATTCGGCCTCTGCGGATAATATTGGCCGCACATTAACATGGAAGATCGGCGATCCGAATAAAACCGTTACCGGGGAAAATTACTACAAAATAACTTATCTTGTTAAAAATGCGGTCCGCGCGGGCAATGCGGATTTTGATGAACTTTATTGGAATTTATTTGGTAATTTCTGGGATATCGATATTGATAAATTTAATGCGAAAATTATTTTTCCGCAGGGCATAGATGAAAGCAACGCCCAAACCAGCGTCTATAGCGGCGTTTTGGGCCAAAAATCAAACAATCTTGCGATTTACAATTGGAATGGCGGTACCTTGGAAATCGGATCGACGCAAACACTATATCCCCGGACCGGCATAACCGCTTCAATAACTTTTCCAAAGGGGATAGTTACACCCTATGAACCCGGAATACTTGATATTTACGGCAATTATCTGTTGTTTTTGATACCGCTGGCGGTGTTTATTTGTTGCTATTTTATTTGGAATAAGCACGGCAAGGATCCAATGATGGATAAAACCATTGTTCCGGAATTCGAAATACCGGACAATCTTTCACCGGCGCAAATCGGCATGATCATGGCTAACGGAACATTCAATGACAAGATGATCACCGCCACGATCATCGACCTGGCGGTCAGAAAACAGCTGTCGTTAGAGCAAATCGATAAAAAATGGCTTTTCGGGGACAAGGACGTAAAATTCACAAGAATCAATAATCCGGAAAAAATCCCGCTATCGAATTTTGAAAATGTCCTTATCGATGGAATATTCCAGGATAAAAATGAAATTTTAATGTCGGAATTGAAGAAAAAAAGCGATTTTTACAAAGTTATCGCTAAAGCCAAAAAGGCAGCCGCGGACTCTCTTAAAAATGACGGATTCATGGAACCGTCCGGTTTTACCCTGAAAAACGTTTTCACGGGCCTGGCCGGGGTTGGTTTTGTCGCGATATTTTTTGCCGCCATAAACGGATTCTTTGAACTGGCGGGAGCTGTCGCCGTCTCAATGATAATTTTCGCCGCTTTTAGCGCCATCATGCCCAAAATGACCACCAAAGGCGCGGATGTAAAGTGGCGCTCCAAGGGATTCAAATTATACATGGAAACCGCCGAAAAATACCGCAGCCGGTTTTACGAAAAGGAAAATATCTTTGAAAAATTCTTGCCATACGCAATCGTATTCGGCATCACCAAGGAGTGGGCAAAGAAGATGGAGCAAATTTACGGCAAGGATTATTTCACTGCCTACCATCCGGCATGGTACGCGGGAAATTTTGGCGCCAATTTCAACGCCGACGCATTTTCATCGCAAATAAATTCATTATCGGCCGGGATCGCGGCCAACATCGGCACAAGTTCCGGCGCGAATGGCTCTGGCGGCGCTGGCGGAGGAGGCGGCGGTGGCGGTGGCGGCGGCGGCTGGTAAAACCGCTTTTTTGGATCATTCAACCTTAACCTACGGCAGTCTTTGTGAAAGTCAGACTTCCACAGATTAGAAAAAGCATCTGATTTGTTAAAAAGCACCCCCAATAGGAGGTGCTTTTTTATATTTATTGTTCTGCGATTATGCCAGCAATTTTATCCCGATTTCACTGATTTTAGCGCCCGCGTAAACCGAAAAAGTCGCGAATATCGACCAACAGATCGCGTTCAATATTTTTTCGAGTGATCCGGCCGGGATCATTCCGTTTATCGCTTGCGATGTCGCCTGGCCGATCGCTTGCTGCATTTGTGCCTGCGCGTCCGCGGGATTGGCTATTTGACCATCTTGAGACTCTTGCGGCAGATTTGTGTTTTCGACCGCAACGGCTTGGGATTTGAATACCGCCGGAAAATCCGCCTTGGCGGTGAAAAATTGGTAAGACAAATTGATCGTAAAACCAATGACCATTATCCCGGCCGCGACCAGCACCCAACCGACAGCTTTTTTTGTATTCATATTTGAATTAAGTTGTGCAAGGTGCGACCTTGCACAATTGCATAAATAACTACTGCTCTATTCAACGATTCGTTTTCTATTTGGCTTCTAAAAACGCCTTGTAAGCCAAATAGGCCGAATAGATATCGGCCTTACTAACTATTTCAAACGGCGCGTGCATCGATAATACAGGCACGCCAGAATCAATCACATCGATATTGTGCTGGGATAAATATTTCGCAATCGTATTCGCACCACCCTCATCAACCTTACCGATTCCACCGGTCTGCCAATTAATATCCGCTTCATTGTAAACTCTTCTGATAAAAGCCGTATATTCCGCGGTCGCTTCGTTTGAACCGGCTTTACCGGCAGCACCTAAAAATTTTTCAACGGCGATACCGGCACCAAGGCGTGCCGCGTTTAATGTGTCATACGATTCCGCGTAATCAGGATCATATGCCGAGGTCACATCAGCGGAAATCGCTTTAGATAACGACAGAGTATCGCGCAATATATTTTCATCATGGATTCCATCCTGCAAATAAAGCAATTCGCTGACAAAATCTATAATAAAATTTGATTTCGCGCTCGTAGCACCCTCTGTACCGATTTCTTCCTTATCCACCAAAACTACAACTGATGCATATTCCGCGACTTCAGCTTCGAATAAAGCATTGATCGCGCCGAACGAGCAGCTTCTGTCGTCATGGCCGTATGCCGCTATCATACTGCGGTCAAATCCAAGGTCTCGCGCTTTACCTTGTGGAACCAATTCCAGATCAGCAGAGGTGAAATCCTCTTCCTTTATTCCAAATTTTTCATTTAAAAGCGATAGAATGTTCCTTTTTACCAAATCTTTTTCCATCTCCTTGCCTTTAGAGGCAAAACTTCCTGCAACAATATTCATCGTTTCGGCAAGGACCGCTTCGCTTACCTTTTTTTCAGTGAATTTATAATTAATATGAGGCGCGATGTCCGTGATCATGAACACATTGTCGCTTTCCTTGTCCCCGATGGCAATCTCTACCGTGGTTCCATCCTGTTTAGCGATTGTTCCATACATTGCCAAAGGCAAAACGGTCCATTGGTATTTTCTGATGCCATGGTAATACTGTGTTTTAAAATAGGCGATATGTTCATTTTCATACAAAGGCCTGACTTTCAAATCAATATGAGGAGAATCAATATGCGCCAAAACCATGCGCACTCCGTCTTTAACCGGCCGCTTGCCCGGTTTGGCCAAAATTATCGCCTTACCGCGGTTCACCGAATATACCGGAGCATTGAACCCTTTTTGATTTATTTCACCGATGTGCTCCAGCCGCTTAAATCCGTTTTTAACTGCCTCCGCTTCGGCTAGTTTCACCGCCAATCTTTCGGTTTTTGCCTTGCTTAAAAAATCCTTGTAGCCTTCGCAAAATTCAAAGGCTTTTTTCGTTGTGGCATCATCCCAAATATCAAAAGCAAATTTCCTCTCAAACATCAAATTAGGTTCGTTTTGTTCTTTTTCGTCTGCCATAGTCGTGGTATTATTTAAAATTGGATATTATCGTATTATTCTTCAAATTAGCTTATTTGGCTTAAAAAGTAAATTTAGCATCTATCATGATACAGTTGGACAGGATCAAATCGGTACAAAAATCCCTCAGGGATAATAATCTCGACGCGCTTATCGTGAGCGGGGCATCGAATAATTATTGGCTTACGAAAATAAGCGACAAGGAGAATAAGAATTCTTTTTACACGGTCATCTTGAAAAATGATTTTCGTTTCGTAACGACCAAATTCCACCTGAAACAGGCAACCGAACGACTGGCCCCGAAAAATATCGCTATAGCCGACAAAAAAGCCGGCTTCGAGCAAACCGTCGCCGATATTTTAAAGAAAACCGCGGTTATCGGCTTTGAAAGCGAGCACTTCACCTATGCCCAATATGAGGGATTCAAGAAGCTGTTAAAAGGAAAAAAGATGATGCCTTTGCGCGGCGCCGTTGAACTGTTGCGCCAATTCAAGGACGATGAAGAAATAAAACTCATCAGGAAGGCCGCGGCGATCACCGATAAAACTTTTTCGGAGCTATTGAAACTGGTAAAACCCGGCGTCACGGAACTTTGGCTGAAACAAAAGGCCATCGATATTATGCTTGGCCTGGGATCAACCGGCGTCGCGTTCGATCCGGTCGTTGCCAGCGGCAAAAACAGCGCCGACCCGCATTACGAAGGATCAAATAAAAAAATAAAAGCCGGGGAGATGGTCGTCATCGATATCGGCGCGCGATACAAAAATTACGATTCGGATATGACCCGGATGGTTTTTATGGGCAAAGCTACTGAAAAATATAAGAAATTGTACCGGATAGTCCTGGAAACCGAGGAAAAAGAGATCGCGAATTGTAAATTGGGCGCAATTGCCGGCGGAATATATGACAATGCCGTTGAAAACTTCAAAAAATACGGCGAGGATCAATATTTCACGCACAGCCTTGGCCATGGCGTCGGCACCGATATCCACGAACTGCCGAATTTAAGTCCCAGCAGCACCAATGAACTCGAGAACGCAATGGTTTTCTCGATCGAACCCGGGCTTTATCATATCGGATGGGGAGGAATACGCGTCGAAGATCTGTGCTTAATGCAAAACGGGAAATGTGCTACGTTAAGTAAAAGCCCTAAACATCTCATCGAGATCTTGTAGCCGTTTAAATTTAAAAAACACATGAAAAAACTGAATTATATCATTATTTTTATTCTGGTTGCCGCGGCAATCGCCGGAATTGTTTATTACCAATCGCGCCAGTCAGCGTCCGCGCCGGTTGGCGGGAACAACGCCCTAAATGGCAACGGTTCGCAAAACGGCTCCGAAAATGATTTGACGCCGTTGGAAACCGACCCAACGTTGGAAGCCGTAAAATCGCAAAGCGGATTAGCCTTTTCAGCCGCAAAGAATTTCTCTTTTCTTTGGTTTACCGCCAAAGATAAAACCGGAACCACGGTAAACGGGCAAGTCATTACTGTGGGCGCGGTTTCAACCGACGAAGTTAAAGCGATAAGCCAAATTATGGAGAAACTTGGCTTTAAAGCCGATGAAAACAACAACGTCTCCGGATATAATGCCTGGCTGACCGGCCACATCAATGCTTCGACAGTCTGCCTTATAGAAAGCGGTACCAACCTGATCAACCGCGGCGACAATCCCTCGGACAGCAACCCCGCCGGACTGGGAGACATCAGGTTGTATTGCGGAAAACTCGAAAACAGTGGCTCCGCGAATAATTTACCCGGCCAAGGGAAGATACATGATTACAAGGCCTGTTCGGAGGCCGGGTATCCGGTTATCGCGGCAAATCCGCGCCAGTGCGTAACCCTCAAGGAGATATTTTTTGAGATCAAAACCTGTAAAGCGCGCGGCGGAGAAATATTGTCCATCGATGAAGCAATTAAAATCGAGGAGGCAAGCGTGTGCGCCAAGGAAGGTAGCATGAAAAACGACTATTATTGCGACGAATCGGCCGGTGCATGGCGGATCGGCCTGCAGGCCGCCCGTACCGGTTGCGACCCGGTCTGCGTTATCGATGTCGCGCTCAAAACCGCAACCATCGACTGGCGTTGCGCTGAAGCAAAACAATAGCGGGATTACGGCGCAGAATCATCAATTTTGCCGCATAAGTTTGACCGCGCTCCAACCGCGCGGTTTTTGATTAAATTGATAAATCAACCTATTTATGTTTAAATAATCCCGTAGCAAAATATCAATGGAGGGTTAATGTTCGAGGATACTAAGTCTGAGATAAGAAATTTTTTCTATGAGATGTTCGGCATCGCGGCTGTAGGAATCGCAATTTTGGCACTGGCAGGCATTATTTATGGAATTTACGGCGAGGCAACAGCGAGGCAAACCGCCTGGCTGCTAGCATTGATATTATTGTGTGTAGTTGGATTCGATTGTTCGGTAGAACATTTAAAACAATTTATCAAAAAATCCACAGATAGAATCTATGGAATCGGAAGCACAAGGGAAGTCCTCCGGGAACTAACTGGTGCAATTTTAATCCCATTTGGTGCCGTCCCCCTGATAATAAAAAGCCTTCAGGAACTTTACGCGCTGGAAAACAACAACGTGTTTGGGATTCTAGCGCTAATAGCACTATCGGTTACTTTAGGGATCATTGTCAGCACCATAAATAAAAGAAAAGGCTAGTTGCATTTATCGGCTCAAAACCATTTATGCTTCTTTTTTTATACAAACGCGCAAAATGCTATAATGCGGATATGGAATTCAACAATCTCCAACAAAATATCTTTGAAACCGGCCCGATCACGGTTGACCAGTTCATAAAACAGCTTAACGACCGCATAAAGCCGGTCAATGTGAAAATCATCGGCGAGGTCAGCGAGGCCAAATGCGGACCCACAGGCCACATGTACTTTTCATTAAAAGACGAAAAAAATCCCGCGGTGATGAGCTGCGCCATCTGGCGGTCGCGCTACAATCTTTTCGGCATCCAGTTAAAGATCGGAATGAAGATCGTCGCCAGCGGCCATTGCGAGATATACGCGCCAAGCGGCCGGCTGTCGTTCATCTGCGACAGCATCGAGCTCACCGGCGAAGGCGCTTTAAAAAAAGAATACGACCGCCTTTTGGCGAAATTGACCGCGGAAGGCCTGTTCGCACCGGAGAAAAAACGCGCCATCCCGAAATTCTGCCGCCGGATCGGCATTATCACGTCAAAACAGGGAGCTGTGATCCATGATTTTTTGAACAACATCGGCAAATTCGGTTTCCAGATCGAATTTATCGACTCGCGCGTGGAAGGACAGCTGGCCGTGGGAGACCTGCTGGCATCGATCAGGACATTTAAAAAATCCCAAATCGATGTTTTGGTGATCATGCGCGGCGGCGGCTCGCTGGAGGCAATGCTGGCGTTTAACAACGAAACCATTGTGCGCGAAATTGCCGCGTTCCCGGTTCCGGTGATCGCCGGCATTGGCCACGATAAGGACGTGCCGCTGGCGGCAATGGCCGCCGATGTCGCGGTTTCCACGCCCACGGCCGCGGCGAACCTGCTCACCCAGTCGTGGCAGGAAATCTTCCGCGCCCTGGACCACTATCAAAGCACAATTATCGGCGGCTACAAGAATTTGCTGGCCCAAGCCGATTCAAAATTACGCCAGCATACCGGAATTTTGGGCAATTTCCGATATATTCTGCAAAACATCGTAAAATCCCTGGATATAAAAATGGCCGGATTCATGGCAGCAACAAAATCCGCGATAACGGCCGGCGCAAGCCAAATTGAGTACATTGAAAAAATAATCGAATCATATAATCCTGAACGCCAGTTAAAATTGGGCTACTCGATCGCGAAATTGAACGGAAAAATCTTGAAAAGTGCCAAGAGTGTTAAAAAAGGCGCCGAGTTGGATATAGTTTTGAGCGATGGTATCATTAATTCGCAAGTAACCGGTACTAAATTAAATTAGCGTTGCACTAACATCAAATTACATGGAAAACAAAAAGAAATCTGACAGTTTAAATGATAATTTAAAACAACTCGCCGAAATATCGGCCTGGTTCAGCGGCCAAAAGGAGATCGACATCGAACTGGGACTGGAAAAAGTGAAGATTGCCGCCGAGTTGATAAAAACCAGCAAAGAAAAACTGAATAAATTGGAAAACGAATTCAAGGAAATCGAAAAAGAATTCTCCGGCGACCAGGAACAAGCCGAATCAATATAGAAAAATCCAGGGTTTATCCCTGGATTTTTTGTAAAAATTTGACAAAACCCTTTATCGAACGCTACATTCAAATTAGGACCTCTCAATTTAATATCCAGTTATCGAGAGATGTCCGAAAAAATGAGATGAGGTGTCATAAAAAATGTATCGAGAAACCCGAATTAGCACGGCAGCGACAAATACCAGATCGACAAGCAAAACATGGGCAGTCCAGCGAGCATCTCCGAAAAATTTTGGTCCGCCGGTGGTCTAATGAGTCAATTTGACGATCAAAAACAAGGACCAATTCATAAGATTCTTAATTACAAGCACAAAGACCTAGTCTTGTTTTGTTCAGTGGCTCTTGCATTTTTGGCAATGCTAATTCGCTGCGCCACGACATTGCCATGATTCCAGGGGAATATCTTCTCTCTGGATCATTTTATTTTATGGTCGCGCCTTCGGCGATTGTATCGGCCACGTTCAGCGGAAAATGGTTGGTTTCGTCACCCGCAACGAGCATCATGCCCTGGCTCGTGCCTTCGCCCAGCTTGCGTTCGGCAAGATTCACGATAAACACGTATTTTTTGCCGATCAGTTCGCTGAAAACCACGAACTTGCGGATTCCGGCAAAGATCGTCCTTTGGCCAATCTCGGCGCCAAAATCAACCTTCATCTCGATCAATTTATTGCTCCAGGCCGGTTCGCTTACCTCAATGACTTTACCCACGCGCAAATCCAGCTTCTCAAAATCTCCATATTCAATAATCGGTTTCATAATTTTATTGATAATTTGTTATAGTTGCAATTATTGAAGAATAATAGCACAAAAATATGGAAAATAAACTGCCCCGCCGCAGAGCAGCGGGGCATTCCCTCCGCTGCGCCCTGCGGCATATGCAGGATTCCCTGCAGCCACTACGGAAAAAATTTGTTTCTTGCGCCAATTGCGCAAGAAACAATCAAAAATATATTTTAAGCGGTATTCCGCCCGGCGCGGTCTGAAACCACGCCGAAGGGTACTTCCGCATTGCCTAGGGCGGCCAAAGGATGCTTCCTTGAAGCATATTCATGCCTTCGGAGTACCTTCCGACAAAAATAATTTTTCGGCGGGAACGGAATTGATATTCCGTTCAAGGAATCCTCATTCCGTCGGTTCCCCGGGCAAACCCGGGGTCTGCCTCGGAATAAGCTTTATTCCGCCGTTCGCTTCACTCACTGCTTTAGGCAAGATATCGCAAAATCTCTGCCAGATGGACTTATTAAAGGCATTGGTGTAAATTAGAGATATTGTAAATAGAAACGACATGATATCATTTGATTTTTTCAAGAAAAACGAAAACAAGCACCGAAAACCGTTGCTGCTTTTTTTAGTTGTGGTTTTAATTGTGGGAATTTTTGGGGCGGGATATTTGTCGGGTAAAACCACCTGCTTACCGTTGCCGCCCGCAGATGCGGATATGGCGCTCTTTTGGCAAACTTGGCACACCTTGGAGGGAAAATTCGCAGACAAAGACAAAATCGACCACCAAAAAATGGTTTATGGTGCGATTTCGGGAATGGTCAGTTCATTAGGCGACCCGTACACCTCATTCTTTGATCCGCCAGACACAAAACAATTCGTGGAAGATACTTCCGGCTCCTTCGAGGGCGTGGGTATGGAGATCGGTATCAAACAACAGCAGCTACGGGTAGTCACTCCGCTTGAAAATTCACCAGCAAAGAAGGCTGGAATCCGGGCGGGCGACGCGATCATTAAGATCGACGGAAAAGCGGCTGCCGGGATGACCACTGACGAAGCCGTTAAGCTGATTCGCGGGCCAAAAGGCACGGACGTTGTTTTAACGCTTTATCGCGAAGAATGGAAAGATACCAAAGATTTCAAGTTGACCAGGGATATTATCAATGTTCCATCGCTTAAATGGGAGATAAAAAATGGAGATGTCGCCCATATTCAACTTTACCAGTTCACGGAAAAAGCCAGCGGCGATTTCAAAGCCGCGGCCGTCGATATAATAAACAGTCCGGCGAAGAGCATCATTCTCGACGTCCGCAATAACCCGGGAGGATATTTATCGGTTTCCCAGGATATCGCCGGTTTGTTCCTGAATAAAGGCCAAGTGGTAACGCATGAAAAATCCGGCGACGGCAGCGACAATGTGGATTATTTGTCCGAAGGGCCTTCGATACTCGCAAAATATCCCGTGGTCGTGCTTATCAACGAAGGTTCGGCTTCGGCTTCCGAAATTCTGGCGGGCGCCCTGCGCGATAATCGGGAAATCAAGCTGGTCGGCAATAAATCGTTCGGCAAGGGATCGGTGCAGCAGTTGATACCATTCGCCGACGGGTCGTCGCTTAAAGTGACCATTGCCAAATGGTACACTCCGAAAGGCGATCAAATATCGGAGGTTGGCCTGACGCCGGACGTCGAAGTTGATAAAACCGCTGAAGACGAAACAAAAAACCTGGATCCGCAGCTGGATAAGGCTATTGAAATCGTGAAGGGATTAAGGTAAGATTATAAGATAAAGATTGAAAATTGAGATTAAAAAATATTTATGAAGGTCATATTACTACAAGATATTGAAAATACCGGAAAGAAATACGAGATCAAAAATGTCGCCGACGGGTACGCGAACAATTATCTGTTCCCGAACAAGTTGGCGCAAATCGCGACCAAAAACGCATTAGCTTGGGCAGAAACGCAAAGGGAAATCGCAGCCAAGGTAACGGAAAACGAATTGAAGGAAATGCAGGCAAAAGCATCTTCGCTTGACGGCCAGGAATTCACAATCGAAGTGAAAGTGGGCGACAAGAACCAGCTTTTCGAATCGATAACGGCGCAAAAGATTGCCGACCGTTTAAAAGAAGGCAACTTTATTATCGATAAAAAGCAAGTCGAGCTTAAGGACCCGATAAAAGAACCCGGAGAATACCAAGTAAAGATAAACTTTCCTCATAATCTTGAAGCCGAAATAAAGTTGATCGTTTCACCCGAAGAATAACGGTAATTTTAACGCCCCGCTCCCAAAAGCGGGGCTTCTGCTGAAGAATCACCGAATCACGAAATCACAGAATCACGAAATCACAGAATCACCCGAACCTGTTCGAGCAATTCGTGATCAAGCGATTAAGTGATCCAGTGGTCTAATGTTACTATGGTCAAGTACATATTCGTTGCCGGAGGAGTCATGTCATCCATCGGCAAAGGCATCACGACCGCCTCGATCGGCAAGATATTGAAAAGCAATGGGTTCAAAGTAACTGCCGTGAAAATGGACCCTTATATCAATGTCGATGCCGGAACGATGAACCCGATCGAACACGGGGAAGTGTTTGTTACCGACGACGGCACGGAATGCGACCAGGACGTGGGAAATTACGAAAGATTTTTGGATGAGAATTTAAGCACCGACAACTACGCGACCACGGGCAAGGTTTATCTTTCCGTGATCGAGCGCGAACGCAACTTGGAATACCACGGCAAGTGCGTGGAAGTCGTCCCCGATATCCCTAACGAAGTGATCCGGCGCATCAATAAAGCCGCCAAAACCGCGCAGGCGGATTTTGTAATGATCGAGATCGGCGGCACCGTGGGCGAATACCAGAACATGTTATTTCTGGAAGCAGCCCGGATGCTTAAGCTGAAATATCCGAAAAACGTTCTTTTTGCGCTCGTGGGCTATTTACCGATACCGGAAATGGTGGGTGAAATGAAGACCAAGCCGATCCAAAACGCGGTAAAATTGCTCAATTCCGCCGGCATCCAGCCTGACTTCGTCATCGGCCGCTCCACGCAGCGCATCGACGAACCGCGCAAGCAAAAAATCTCCATATTCTGCAATGTCGACCCGAAAGATGTGATTTCCGCTCCCGATGCGGCATCGATTTACGAAGTTCCGATTGATTACGCCAATGAGCATCTGGGCGACCGGATAATGGCCAAATTCAGGATAAAATCCAAAAAGAAGGATTTGTCCGATTGGCAAAAGTTTGTCGACACCATACACGGCGCCACGGAACCCGTAAAGATCGGCATTGTGGGCAAGTATTTCGAATCGGGAAAATTCACGTTGATGGATTCCTATATCTCGGTGATCGAATCGGTAAAACACGCGGCATGGTTCTTTGGCCGAAAACCCGAAATCACCTGGCTATCTTCCGAAGACTACGAGAAAAACACCAGCAGCCTCAAGGAACTGGATAAATACGACGGGATTATCATCCCGGGCGGCTTTGGAAACCGCGGCATCGAAGGAAAAATCAAGGCGATCGAATATTGCCGCATAAACGGAATTCCTTTCCTTGGATTGTGCCTGGGGATGCAGCTGGCGACGATCGAATTCGCGCGCCACGTTTGCGGGCTGAAGGGAGCGACATCAACCGAGTTTGATCCCCAAACCAAAGAACCCGTGATCGACCTTATGCCCGAGCAAAAAGAATTGGTCAAAAGGAGCAAGCTTGGCGCGACAATGCGCCTGGGAGCCTATAACTGCGAACTTAAAGAAGGGACGCGCGCCTGGGAAGCCTATGGCAAAGCAAAGATGATTTCCGAGCGCCATCGCCATCGCTACGAACTGAACAACGGCTACCGCCAGGCTTTGGAAGTCAACGGCCTCGTGATCTCGGGCGTCAACCCGGAAAAAGATTTGGCCGAGATCGTCGAACTAAGGGACCACCCGTTCTTCGTGGCCTCGCAATTCCATCCCGAATTCAAATCCCGGCCGCAAGCGCCGCATCCGCTGTTCCGGGAACTCATAAGGGCGGGAATAAAGCAGGTTAGCGGGAAAAGCCAAAACTAGCGAAAAAGCGAGAAGAGCGAAAAAGCTAAAACTAGCAAGAAAAGCAAATAATTAAAAAATCCCGAAAAACGGGATTTTTTAATTGATTTTAGCTTATTGCTCTTCTTGCTTTCTGTTTACTAGCTTTTCTCGCTTTCTCGCTTTCTCGCTTACTCGCTTACTCGCTTATTTGCTTGCCACTATTACTTCCGCGACTTTCGCCAACCTCTGCGTGCCGTTAAAGCACTTTTTGCGGGTTTCGCGGAAATTCACCGTGCCCACGGCAACCGCGTAAAGCGTGTTGTCGCTGCCGGTTTTGACGTTCTTGCCCGCGATTATCGAAGTGCCGCGCTGGCGCACGATGATGCTGCCCACCTTTACGGGTTCGCCCGCGTAAACCTTGACGCCCAAGTATTTCGGGCGCGGATCGCGGCCCAATTTTGTACCGCCGGTATTTTTAGTCTTTGCCATGGAATTATCTAATAACCTTTAACCATTAACCCTTAACTTGAAGAATTAAAATATAAAGGTAAATTATGAAATTTACATAGAAATCATAGCGCAAAACTTGATTTTTGTCAAAATAAAAGGCAAAATACTAAAAACCATGCGGGAGGAAATAAAATGTGGTTATTGCAACAATGGAAGCTAGATGTGATCCGGCGCTTGCAATTAAGCTCCTTTAATTGCTTTGATCAACTGCGCGGAGACGGATTTGTGCCAGATGACGAATTGCGGACATTTTTGGATAGTCTTAATAAACTTGGGTTAATCTTCTATACCGGCCAATTTAGCGTGGCCACAACAAAAAAAGGAAATAAAATATTTTCCGTTTTTTTACTGCCGGCCCTTGTAAAGAAAAAGCTATTGCGAGCAAAATAAAGTGCTCGCAAATTTTAATAAAAGACGATTTTATGAAAGTGGCAATCATCGGCGGGGGGATTTGCGGGCTTTATTTGGCCAAGAATCTTGCCCAGAGCAAAAACGAGGTGACGGTCTTTGAACGCAAAAAGACCATTGGTAAAGAATGCTGTTCGGGCTTGTTATCGGCCCGGCTTTTTGATTTCATTCCTGAAGCCGAGAAACTTGCCACCAACCAAATCAGTTCCGCCATCATTAATTTCCCCAAAAAGACCATAAAACTGCGGTTTCGCCAACCGTTTTTCGTAATCGAGCACAGCCAACTGGATTTGCTGATGGCCGCGATTGCGACCGAATCCGGTGCCAATATGCGAGTCGGTAAAACGACAAACGAACAAAGATTGAAAGAAATGGAAATTGAATTTGATCGAATTATCGGCTGCGACGGTGCACTCTCGATAACCCGCGATTACCTTTGCAGGGGTCAGACCCCTGCAAGCTTGCAGGGGTCTGACCCCTGCAAAAACCACCCAGTATTTTGGCTGGGAATACAAGGATTTGAGGAAAAATCCGACAATTCTGATTTTGTGGAAACTTGGGCCACACCAAACGGGTTTCTATGGAAAATACCGCGCGGCAACAATATTGAATGGGGGATTATGGAAAAACCGGAAATCGCGCCAAAACTGTTCAATGAATTTGTGACGCAAAAGAACCTCGTACTCGTACGGATGAAATCGGCAATTATCCCGCAGGGGTTGATGATTCCCGAAAATGAACGGATAACCTTGTGCGGCGACGCATCGGGCCTAACTAAACCTTGGTCGGGAGGCGGAGTCATCTGGAATTTGACGCAAGCGGGCATTCTATTGAAAAATTTTCCAAATTTCCTACAATACAGGAAAGAAGCTTTGCGCTTTTTTAGTTTAAGGATTTTTTTGGGCAAAACCGCCAAAAATTGCGCCTACGCGGCCGGATTCAAGTTCCCGTGGCTTATTCCAGGAAATTTCAACATTGACGGCGATTATCTGATCAAAAAATAGAAAAAGGATGGAAAATCAATCAACGTTGCCCCGCCACGCGGGGCTGATCACAGATGGAAACCGGCGCTGGGCCAAAGAACACGGCCTGCCCTCATTGGAAGGCCATAATAGGGGATTCGACGCGATAAAAAAAATTATCGAAGCAGCAAACGAAAAAAACATTGAAATGTTCACCTTTTGGGCTTTTTCCACGGAAAACTGGGGCCGCTCAAAGGAAGAAGTGGCTTATCTGATAGACCTTTTTGAAAAATCATTAAATGACTTTGAAAAAATTGCGGGTAAAAATATGCGGATTAGGATTGTCGGGCAAAAACATCGGTTCAAACCGGCAATACAAAGAAAAATCGAAAAGGTTGAAAAAGCGACCGCGGACAACAAAGGGATGATCGTCAATATGGGGATGAGTTACGGCGGCCGCGACGAAATAGTGCAGGGAATCAAATCAATTATCAAAAAAGGAATAAGGCCCGAAGAAATCGCTGAAAAAACCGTTTCCGACAATCTTTGGTTGCCCGATGCCGATCTGATCATCCGCACCGGCGGGGAACAACGGCTTTCTGGCTTCCTGGCATGGCAATCAACCTACGCCGAGCTTTTCTTCGTAAAAAAATATCTGCCCGATTTTACTCCCGCGGACTTTAACGCAGTTCTCGCCGAATACAGCCAGCGCCAAAGGCGTCTTGGCAAGTGATTTCGCGGCTGTCAACAAACAGCCGAAAAATATTATGGAGCCAATAATAATTAAAATCGCCGGATCGATAATCACCGAACAACAATTTGGCAAACCAATGTTGAATTGGCTTCATTTGCGGACGATTGCCAAGGAACTAAAAACCTACGAAGCCCCCTACATATTGGTTCATGGCGCCGGCGCTTACGGCCATCCTCTGGCAAAAAAAACCGGCATCGATAAAAGCGTAATCAGCACCGCCCAGCTTTTGGCCTTCGCAAAAACCCAGAAAATGCAAAATGAGCTGGATTGTCTCATTTGCTCGGCCTTGATCAAAAAAGGCATCCCGGCTTTCCCGGCCCAGGCTTCAAGCCATGCGGTTTTAGAAAGGGGCCGGCTTGTAAAAATGGAGACCGAAGCCATCGCAGGATTAATCAGGTTGGGATTGGTTCCCGTTACTTTCGGAGTACCTGCGTTTGATAATGCCTGGGGATCGGCAATATTATCAAGCGACCAGATCGCCCCGTATTTGGCAAAGAAGCTCGGCATAAAAAAAATCATCGAAGTGAGCGATGTCAACGGCATCTATACCGCCGACCCCAAAACCAATAAAAAAGCGGAACACATAAAAAACATCGGGATGGACAATTTCGAAAAGATCGACCAATACCTTTCCAATAATCCGGCAACCACCGACGTCACAGGCGGAATAAAGCAAAAATACATCGAACTTATTGCCGCCGCGAAGCTCGGCGCGATCGTCCAAATTATCCATTTTAAAAATTTAGCCAAAGCGCTCGAAGGAAAGAATATCGGAACCATAATCGATTTAAACCAGTAAACTGCCTGAATCACGCTCATTCATTATATGAAAGACAAAGTTAAAGTTTCGGCACCGGGAAAATTAATGCTGTTCGGAGAACACGCCGTTGTTTACGGCCACCCGTGTTTGGTAACCGCGATCAGCCGCAGGATTTTGGTTAGTGCGGAGCGCCTGGATAAGCCGGTGCTGAAGATCGAGGCAAAAGACATCAAACTCAAAGGCTACGAAAAGGAATTATCCGCACTGAAAAAAGGCGCTGTCCCCAAAGAAGCGCAATTCGTCGAAACCGCAGTTGCCAATTTTTTTGAAAAATACGATATCGCCGGGGGAATAAAAATCGAGACTTCGTCCGATTTCTCCGCAAAACTCGGTCTCGGTTCATCATCCGCAACAATAGTATGCGTAATTAAAGCGCTCTCCGAGCTGTTTGGCATAGAACTCGACAAAAAAGGAATTTTCGATCTTTCTTACAAAACTATCCTTGATATCCAGGGCAAAGGCTCGGGATTCGACGCCGCGGCGGCGGTATATGGCGGAACGCTTTATTTTGTAACCGGAGGAAAAACAATTAAACCGGTCGATATCGATTCATTGCCGATTATTGTGGCTTATAGCGGTATAAAAGACGATACGGCGACGCTTATCAATCAGGTCAGCAAAAAAACTGCCAGCTTCCCGAAGGTTATCGAGGGAATATATTGCCAAATCCAATTGATCGTCGAGTTGGGAATGAACGCCACTCTCAATAAAGACTGGAAAACTTTGGGCGATTTAATGAACTTCAACCAAGGTTGCCTGAAGTCATTGGGAGTCAGCACGAAGAAATTGTCCGATATGGTTTACGCGGCGATCGATGCCGGAGCGTGGGGAGCCAAACTGTCCGGAGCCGGAGGCGGGGATTGCATCATCGCGATCGCGCCCGAAGACAAAAGGAAAGCGGTCGAAAAAGCCATCGAAAAAGTGGGGGGCAAAATCGTCGAAACGGACGCGAACGCACCCGGAGTAAGAGTTGAAGAGTGAACTGCCCGGCCGCTCGGCCCGGGTATTTTTTAATAAAACTATAGGCAAAATCATGAAAGCAACCGCAATCGCGCCTTCAAACATCGCGCTCATCAAATACTGGGGAAAAATTGACCCGGCTTTAAGATTGCCCGAAAATCCGAGCATTTCGATGAACCTCGATAACTTATCGACCACCACCACGGTGGAATTCAACAAGGATTACAAAGAAGACTCGGTTATTTTCAACGGAAACAAAGGATCAAGCGCCGGCGACCGCATCGCCGAACACCTTGACCGCATCAGGAATTTGGCCGGAATAACCTCCAAAGCCAAAGTGGCCACCGTCAACAATTTCCCGACTGCGTCCGGGATCGCTTCATCCGCATCCGGCTTCGCGGCATTGACGGTCGCGGCGTGCGCCGCCGCCGGACTGGAATTAAACGAAAAAAAACTTTCCATTTTGGCCCGGCTTGGTTCGGGCTCCGCGTGCCGTTCGATACCGGACGGTTTTTGCGAATGGCTGGACGGCAAAACAAGCGAAACCTCCTACGCGGTTTCGCTTTATCCGCCGGATTATTGGGATATTGTTGACGTGGTCACGATCGTGAGCAATACGGAAAAGGGAACATCGTCGTCCGTCGGCCAAAAATCGGCACAATCAAGCCGTTTTTTTCCGGCAAGGCTGGCGAATATTAAAAACAAAATCGAAAATATCAAAAAATACCTTGCCGACAGGGATTTTGACGCCTTTGGCGAGCTCATCGAAACCGAAGCGCTCGAACTTCACGCCATAATGCTCACCTCGGACCCGGCTTTGATCTATTGGATGCCCGGAACCGTCCAAACCATGCGATGTATCAGGAAATGGCGCGCCGAAGGCCTGCCGGCTTATTTCACGATCGACGCCGGCGCCAACGTCCATATCATAATTGAAGGTAAAAATCTTAAAACCCTTCTCAAAAAACTGGAAACTGTCGAAGAAATAAAAGAAATTGTCGTCAATAAGCCCGCTAAAGGAACCCGGCTGATCGGACAGCCTCTTTTCTAGAGCCTGATATGAATAGAATCAAAAAAGAATTTTATAACGCAATCGATTTGGCAAGCGCCAGTGAAGAAATCAAGGATATTTCCAAGAAACGCGTCAAGGAAGTTTTTTTGAGTTGGGAGGATAACGAACATTGCCATTTTTGCGTATATTTTCCCGCGTACGACCCGGCAAGGAAACTTATTTTTATCGGCCATCATAAAAAATCCGGATTATGGTTAGCAAACGGCGGGCATCTTGATAAAAACGAGACGCCAAAACAGGCCTTGAAAAGGGAGATCGCCGAAGAATGGGGGTTTGATATGGAAGTTGGAAATTTATCGCCGTCATTGTTAACAATCACGGAAATTGAAAACAACCCCGCCAAAAAACCGTGTAAAACCCATTACGACATTTGGTATTTTATCCCGCAAAACAGCGATAAATTCGCGCCCGACCAAAACCTGCTGGCCAAAGAATTTTACGAAACCGCCTGGAAAACATTTCCAGAAGCGCGTTCATTAGCCAAAGATAAAAATACCTTGATCGGTATTGATAATATTGAAAAAATATCATGAAAATCGTAACCAAATCGCAAAGAGTTGAATTCAAGCACGGGAACAGCTGCACCGCTTACGAATACATGATCAATGACAAGGATATCAACGCGGCGGTCATAAAATTGAACGGCCGTTATCCGGAAAAGGGGATGGCGATGAACGAAATTTCAAAGGAGATGGCTTACGTAATGGCGGGATCAGGAAAAGTTACCGTTGATGGCAACGCAATTGCCGTGAACCAAGGCGACTTGGTCTTCGTGAATCCGGGCGAAAAATTCTTCTGGGAAGGCGATATGGAATTATTCATGCCCTGTACGCCCGCCTGGTCCCCGGAACAATACAAGATCATACAATCATAAGACCATTCAATCATCAAAAATATATTTTAAGCGGTATTCCGCCCGACGTGGTCTGAAACCACGCCGAAGGGTACTTCCGCATTGCCTAAGGCGGCCAAAGGATGTTTCCTTTGGAATCCTCATTCCGTCGGTTCC
>Ga0172379_10000909_pt1 | contig 66180 bp, 50 predicted proteins | sample GrowelOW334metaG_FD_119756 | JGI IMG/M metagenome (GOLD analysis project Ga0172379, IMG submission 119756) | Groundwater microbial communities from an aquifer near a municipal landfill in Southern Ontario, Canada - Groundwater well OW334 metaG | ecosystem: Environmental > Aquatic > Deep... | reverse complement strand
TGTTTGAAATGTTTGAAATGTTTGAAATGTTTGAAATGTTTGAAATGTTTGAAATGTTTGAAATGTTTGAAATGTTTGAAATGTTTGAAATGTTTGAAATGTTTGAAATGTTTGAAATGTTACCGCTAATGATACTAAGCTCCCTGAGCCTGTCGAAGGGGCTAAATAGTTAGGTTTGAAGATTCGGTCCCTGAGCTTGTCGAAGGGGTTTGAAAGGTGCTGAGAGGGTGAGAAAATGCGAAAATCAGGCCGGTACCAGAAGCTGAAGGGTCTTGTAGGAAGGATTGAATTTTAGAATTGGAGAAGTGGATTGCTAAGTTGGAATCGTATATAATTCATGACAAATGAGTCATTAATCAGACATTTCAAGTACTTTCACCACCTGATCTTTGCTCACGCCTTCAAAGTCTTCAAGAAAGAGCTCAATTGAATCGCCTGTTTCCAAATAGTCGAAAAGATTTTTAATAGGCACTCTTGTCCCATAGAAAACAGGTGTTCCTCCTAAGATTTCCGGGTCGATATTAATTATTCTTCCTTCCATGGCAAAATGGATTGTTGTCTCAAATTTAAACAATTCTGGCGAATCGCAAGGTAAACCTAAAGGGAACGCAATACGATTTGGCATTATTGCCTTGCGATAATTGAACCGTAAAGTTTTCACCAAGTACAAAATTAATTTAGAAGATCACTGATTCACCAATTAAAAAAAAACATTGCAACTTTATCCTGTTAGTGACTCGTGCTTGGTTCTGAAAGGGAATGTTGATCTAAAATCGCTTGTCTGAGGTGATCATATGTAACTGAAGGTGTCAAATTTTGTAATGATTTTAACGTTATCGAACTTTTGCTCCGTTTGTAATTGTTTAGTACAGAAGTTGAAACAACATAAAATTCCCATTGGTCTAATTTTATTGGATCAAGGGTCACTTGATCTTTATGTTTTAGTAAGCAAAAGACATAAATGTTAGCGTGTCTTTTAGGTTCTGATTGTGTAAAAGTTTCACTGTCCCAAAATATACTTGCTTTAATTGAGAAACTGATTTTAGAATAATCTCTTTGATTCCATGTCTGCAAATACGATGCGGATTTAACTTCTATTTTAATTCCTTCTGGACTTTCCAAATCATAAGGCCCCCATTCGTCGCGGATAATTGTTAAATCAATATTTAATGAGGAAGCTACGATAAATTCAGCAAACCGTCCTCGAGTCGCATTGCTAATAATATCGGAAACACTCCAACGCCAAAAGTCAATAAGTTTCAAACCTGTTTCACGATCACTCAGAGTCAGTTGCTCCTCACCGGTCTTCTGTTTAATTGATATTTTTCCAAAGTTGGTTGTCATAGTGGTTTGTGGTTGCAAGTTTTTTTCCTGGCCACTAAATTATTTGGCTAGCAGCAAATTGCTTATAGTATACAAATCTCGGGATATTAAATGGTACAGACTATGAACTCGTCCACTTCTTCAACGCCCCAATATTCATCGAATTGACAATATTCTTTGCCTCAGGTGTATAAAGAAAATCAATTTCATTGGTGTAATGTTCTGTAATTTTTCCACGGACCATCTTCATGGTGCTGTTGAGCATGTGGTTCTGCTCCGTAAAGGCTTCAGGAAGAACATGGATACAGGTAGGAAGCCATCTTTCAGGGAACATATTCTCAAATTTTCCTCCCTTTTTGTATTGATCAATTTCAGTTTTGATCATTTCAAGGGCTTTCCCATATCCGGCATCACTTTTGAGAGGGATACCCTGTTTTTCAAGCTGACGGCTGATTTCGGGAATATTTGGGACGAACATCCCGATGGTATATGGATTCTGGTTGTTGTAGAGCATGGTTTGCTCGATGATCGGCGACTGGTCGACGATTGCCTCTTCAATGCCCTCTGGGCTGTACTTCTCACCGTCATTGCCGATTAGAAGGCTCTTGAACCTACCCAGGACATAAAGGAATCCATCTTTGGAGAGATAGCCCATGTCGCCGGTATGCAACCAGTCATCCACGATGGTTTCGCTGGTTGATTTAGGATTGTTCCAGTATCCTTTCATCACATTTCCACCTTTCACGATAATTTCACCTTTTTGTCCTGCTGGGAGTTCAATGTTATCACTATCAACGATTTTGCACTCCAGGAATTTAATAACTTTCCCCGATGAACCAAATTTAACGGCATCCGGTGAGTTGGCCGAGATAACAGGGGATGCTTCGGTTAAACCATAACCCTGGTAAACAGGGATACCGATAGCACTGAAAAATCGTTGTAGCTCGATGTCAAGCAAGGCACCGCCTCCCATGAAAAATTTCAGGTTACCTCCGAAATTGGCGCGTATCTTTGAGAATATTATTTTGTCATACAAAATCATCTGAGGCTTAAGCAGCGCTCTCCAGCCCTTGCCTTTGTTCCACCCATCTCCGTTGTATGCATAGGCTATCTTTAGCGCATGGTTGAAAAGTTTTTCTGTAAATGCACCCTTGCTTTGAATACCCTTTTCAATATTCTTACGGAAATTTTTGGAAAGGGCCGGGACACTCATCATGATATATGGCTTAATTTCCTTGATGTTTTGAGGAACATTTCTCAATGTCTCAATCGGAGTTTTGCCATTCTGAATGGAGGCAACGGATGCCCCTTTCAACATGAAAGTATAGAGGCAGGCGGTGTGCGCAAAGGAGTGGTCCCATGGCAAGGTGGCTAAAGTGATGTATTCCGGGCCGATTTCCAGTACAGCATTGGCCTGTATGACGTTGATGGTATAATTGTAGTGGGTAAGCATAATCCCTTTCGGGTCCGCTGTTGTGCCGGAAGTATAGGAGATATTGGCCACATCATCGGGCTGGATATTCTTCCAAACCTGTTCAAAGGCTTTCTTGTTCTTTTCTTCCGAAAGCCATGTAACCCCTTTTGCAAACACTTCTTTAAAAGTTATTTCTTTTGTTCCGGGTGTGGCATCCCCATCCATAAGAATCACATACTCCAGCAGGGGAAGCTGATCGATTATTTCGGCCAGTTTAGGCGCCTGTCCGGAAGAGATAATCAACATCTTTGCCCCAGAATGTTCTAGTCGGAATTTAAGTTCAAATGGCTCCAATTTAACTGAAAGCGGAACATTGATACCCCCGCAATACAGAATGGAGAGTTCACTGATCAGCCAGTAGTTTCTTCCTTCAGACAGTAATCCGGCACGTTCCCCCTTTTTAAGCCCAAGGGCCATTAGTCCGGCGCCCAGATCATAGACGGATTGCTGAACCTGCTTGTAGGTAGAGGGAATATATTTATCCGTCAGTTTCTCCCATAGCTGAGGATTGTTGGGAAATTTCTGAACACTTGTCTCAAATAGTTCGATCAGGGTTTTCATAGGGGATTGGTTTCAAATGAATAGGTTGTTTTTGATTTGTAGGTCTCCCCTGGATGTAATTCGGTAGTCGGGAATTCAGGATGGTTGGGAGAGTCCGGATAGTGCTGGGTTTCGAGGGCCAGGCCGCTGTAACGGCCGAAGCGATTGCCCAAGGCTGGAATATAATATCCGGTATAGAACTGGAGTCCAGGTTCGTTCGTGAATACAGAAACAGATCTGCCGGTTTGCTCTTCCGAAAGTTTGGCCGCATAGACCATTTTTTTATGATTGTCGAGTACATAATTCAGGTCATAACCATCCGGTAAGGAACCGATATCTGCGCCAACAGCTTTGGTCATTGAAAAGTCAAAAGGGGAATTGGAAACGTCAGCAATTTCCCCTGTAGGTATCAGATTTGAATTATTAACTGTTCTTATCCTGCTGTTTACGTGCAGTTTATGGTTGAAGATATTTTCCTTGCCACCATTGAGGTTAAAGTAAGTATGATTCGTCAGGTTAACGACGGTGATCCGATCAGTAACTGCTTTGTATTCAATCTGCAACTCGTTCTTGTGGGTTAGTTTGTAGAGGATACTGATATCAAGGTTTCCAGGATAGTTCTCTTCTAGATGGACACTCCTGTATTTCAGTTCCAATCCAACGAAATCAGGCATCTCTATTGTTTTTGGCGACCATACCATTTTGTCGAATCCCGTTTGGCCTCCATGAAGATGGTTTGGGCCGTTGTTGATGTAAAGCTGGTAACCTACTCCTTCAACATTCAGTTTTCCGCCCGCAATTCGGTTGCAATATCTTCCGCAAACGGCACCCAGATAAGGATAATTAGCCAGGTATTCCGATGACAGGTACTCATCAAGGGTGTTAAATCCAAGTACAACATTCTCTTTTTTACCAAGTTTGTCTGCCATCTCAATATCGGTAATGATGGCGCCGTAGTTGGTTATTTTAACCGAAATGCCGTTTGGATTGACAAGCGTATAGATAAATACCGTTTCTCCCTTTGGTCCATGACCGAAAATTTCTTTCTTGATGTTCATAAAGTACTATTAATGATTTAGTTACAATGCAAGATCATCTTTCTCCTTCCTGATAAGGTACTCAAATGTTTCAGTTGGGTTTGTCCAGATCGTTAAGAATGTTCTCATTCAAGTCTTTTGTATTGGTCCGTTTTTAAACGGGCTCATTACCTAATATCCCCCTTGTGACTTTCCCCATGCTCCTTACCCTCTGCAAAATTTGGGGCTGTAACTGAGGCTAATAGCTATTGGCCAATGGCCAACTTCCTGAAGTCCCACAAGCGAATAAATTTAGTCATTTTTGATTTGGTTTTCTTCATCAAAATAATTTTTGGTAAATCGGCCGATAAATCTAATTTTACATAGAACATAACATCATCATCCCTAACTTTGGTAGTGATACTTTGAAATCATGGGTGGATACGATATTATTGGCGACATTCACGGGTATGCCACTCTCCTGAGGCAACTCCTTACTGAACTTGGTTACAAGCGCATTGATGGTGTCTGGAGCCATCCCGATAGGAAGGTCATTTTTTTGGGCGATTTCATCAACAGGGGGCCCGAAATCAGGGAGACTTTACTGATGGTTCGCTTGATGGTTGAGTCTGGCAGTGCCCTGGCGATCCTGGGTAACCACGAATATGCCGCTATCCTGTACCACATCAAGGATGACAATGGTACTTTTATGTCGCGCCACATTGCAGGAAACAGAACGCAGATCCAGAAAACGCTGACGGTATTCAAAAATTTCGGGGAGGAGTGGAATGATCATCTGAAATGGATGCGAACCCTCCCTTTTTATCTCGATTTGGGAGCTATCAGAATTGCGCATGCTTACTGGAACGAGGAGGAGATTGCCAAATTGGATGGGTATTTGCCAAAAGGCCGGCTGAAGAGGAAATTCATTCGGGAGATGCACGAAAAATGTCCTGATATGGCCATCATCGTCTACAAATTATTGAAAGGGCTTGAATTCAAATGTCCAAAAGATTTAATCATCAAATGCAGCAAAGGATTGAGCCGGAAGGTTTTTACGCTGAATTGGTGGACAAATCCGATGGATAAGACCTTCCGGCAACTTTATTTTGGCGGCAAATTTATCCTTCCCGATTACAGTTTTCCAGTTGAATTGGCCCCCTCCTACAAGCCCTATCCATCCATTCAGCCTATCGTTTTTTTTGGACATTATTGTCTACCGGAAGGCGCAGCAATTTTGCAGTCAAATATATGTTGTTTAGATAGTTGTGTGGATACAACCGGCAAGCTGTCTGCCTATCGCTGGAGCGGGGAGAAACATTTGAATCCTGAAAATTTGGTGGTGGTGGGGTAGAGACGCAATTCATTGCGTCTCTGTGATACCGCCCCCCGTAAAAGAAGATAGACGCAATGAATTGCGTCTATACAGTGTTTGTCATTCCCATTCGATCGTGGCCGGTGGTTTTGAGCTGATGTCGTAGACGACTCTGTTGATTCCTCTTACCTTATTGATAATATCGTTCGACACTTTGGCCAGAAACTCGTAGGGTAGGTGTACCCAGTCGGCTGTCATGCCATCCGTTGATGCCACGGCGCGCAAAGCAACCACATTTTCATAGGTTCTTTCATCGCCCATCACCCCGACTGACTGTACTGGAAGCAGCATTACGCCTGCCTGCCACACTTTGTCGTAAAGTCCCCATTCCCTCAAACCCTGGGTGAATATCGCATCAGCTTCCTGTAGGATCCTGACTTTTTCGGGGGTTACATCAGAGAGAATCCTGATTCCAAGTCCGGGCCCCGGAAACGGATGCCGGCCAAGCAGTTCATCTTTGATCCCAAGCGCCCTGCCAACCCTTCTTACCTCGTCTTTGAAGAGCAGGTTGAGTGGTTCAACCACTTTCAGTTTCATCTTTGCAGGCAATCCGCCTACATTGTGGTGGGATTTGATGGTAGCAGACGGGCCATTTACAGAGACTGATTCTATCACATCAGGATAGATGGTCCCTTGAGCCAGCCACTTGACATCCTGTATCTTGTGAGCTTCGACGTCAAAAACTTCAATAAAATTTCTCCCGATCGTTTTCCTTTTCTTTTCAGGATCCTTAATACCTTGGAGGTCGTTCCAGAACTTTTCACGGGCATCGACGCCTATCACGTTGAGACCCATTCCTTTGTAAGAGTCCAGGACATCTGAAAATTCATTTTTACGCAGAAGTCCGTTATCGACAAAGATGCAGGTAAGGTTGCTTCCGATGGCTTTGTGAAGCAAAACTCCGGCTACACTTGAATCAACGCCGCCGGAGAGTCCAAGTACAACTTTGTCATTTCCAAGTTTCTGCCGCAACTGGGCGACAGTGGCCTCCACAAATGAGTCAGCTGTCCAGTTTTGGCTGCATCCGCATATATCAACAAGGAAGTTTTTAAGCAATTGTGTTCCCTCTGTGGTATGGTATACTTCGGGGTGAAACTGAATGGCGTAGGTCGGTTCTTCCTCGATCTTGAACGCGGCATACTCAACATCCTCGGTAGAGGCCAATACGGTGTAATTTTCAGGCATACGTACAATGGTATCGCCGTGGGACATCCATACCTGTGAATTATCGCTGATCTGCTTGAATAAAGGGCTGTTATGCTCTTTTACTTTCAAATGGGCCCTGCCATATTCCCTTGAATCAGAAGCTGCAACCTCTCCGCCAAAGAAATGGGCGAGGTATTGGGCGCCATAACATACGCCAAGCAAAGGCATTTTTCCCCTTATTTCGGAGAGATCTATTCGGGGCCCCTTTTCATCCCTGACGGAGTAGGGACTTCCTGACAAGATGACACCCTTTACCGAATCATCGATGGGAGGAAAATGGTTAAACGGATGTATTTCGCAGAATACATTCAACTCGCGAACCCTTCGACCAATCAACTGGGTATACTGGGAACCGAAATCAAGAATAAGGATTTTTTCCATAACAAGTGCCTAAAGTATTTAAAGTGCCTAGAGTGCCTAAAATGCCTAAAGTTGGGAGTGCCTAACTGTAGGCATTTTAGGCACTTTAAATACTTTAGGCACTTGTCTTAAAGTTTTCTAACCCAGATATTACGGTAGCTTACCGGGTTTCCATGATCCTGCAATTCAAGAGCACCGGCGCCATGGGCCACATATTTTGGTATGCCGATGTATTCGGTATGCCCAAACAGTGATATGTTGTTTTGAACCAATACACCGTTTTGAAGAACTGTAACACGGGCAGGTGAGAAAACAGTGCCATCATCCTTGAAGCGGGGTGCTGTATATATAACATCGTAAACCTGCCACTCTCCGGGTTTTTTGCATACATTGACCAGCGGGGCGTGCTGTTTATAAATAGATCCGGCCTGACCGTTGCGGTATGTTCTATTTTGGTAGTTGTCGAGAACCTGCAACTCATACCTTCCCTGAAGAAAGATTCCGGAATTGCCGCGTCCCTGACTTTCGCCCTTCACTTCTGCTGGTGTACGCCATTCGATATGAAGCTGAAAATCCATCATCTCCATTTTACTTTTAATACCACCTGCTCCTTTAGCGACAGTCACACAGTTGTCTGCAACAGTCCAGCCGGATGGTTCACCTTTCGTATTGGTCCAGTTGGCATTGAAGCTTTCGGGTGTACCGTCAAAAAGAGCGATAGCATCAGAAGGTGGATCGGAAGGAAGCTGGCCAGGGGTAACAACGGTAACTTCAGGATCCCAGAATTCAGTCATTTCCGGTTTCATTTTGGCAAGATCTTCTTTGGAAGGCTCAGCTTTCTGGGCTACTGGTTTTGCTGGTTCAACTTTTTGGGCGATAGAAGCAAAGGATAAAAACATTGCGGCTACCAATAATAGTGTTCTCATAGTTATATTTTAATTAAATTGCTAAATCATTCATTACCAGATCGATTTTATGGGTTGTGGTCAATTCGACCTCATCAAATTCATTTCTGGAATTGAGTTTGGCTTTCACTTCAATGTAAAATTTGATTTTGGGTTCGGTGCCGGATGGCCGAACCGATACTTTTGTGCCATCCACAGTAAAAAATTGCAACACGTTAGAGGTGTTTTTTTGTGCAATAGGCCTTACTTCACCGGTAAGCAGGTTCTTATTGATCAGCGAATCGTAATCTTTCATCCATTCAAGGGGAGAACCAGCCAACATTTTCGGTGGATTCTTTCTGAAGTTGACCATCAATTGCTCGATCTCTTCAGCGCCGGCCATCCCTTTGCGAACGATGTATTTCATCTTTTCTTTTGAGTATCCGTATTTGAGATAAATATCCTGAAGCATCTCAAATAGTGTCAGTTTATTCTCCTTGGCCCAGGCTGCAATTTCCGCCATCAGGGCACAAGAGCTTACCGCATCCTTGTCGCGCACAAAATCGGCAGGAAGGAACCCAAAGCTCTCTTCTCCGCCTCCGATGTAGGTTTTCTTTCCTTCGTTCTCTCGGATGACATCCGCAATGTATTTGAAGCCGGTGTAGCAGTCGTAGTATTCAACGCCGTTTTTGGCAGCAATTTCAGCCACCAGTTCAGAGGTAACAATCGTTTTCACCACATACTCTTTCCCGGTAAGCATGCCGAGCTCTTTCCGTTTGGTGATGATGTAATACAGGAAGATCAGTACAGTCTGGTTGCCGTTTACCAGAATGAATTCTCCCTTGTCGTTCTTGACCGCAATGCCCAATCTGTCGGCATCCGGATCGGTTGCCATCACCAGATCAGCATCCACCTCTTTCGCTTTCCGTAATGCTAGTGCCAGGGCTGCAGGCTCTTCCGGATTAGGCGAGATCACGGTAGGAAAATCACCGCTTACCACATCCTGCTCCGGGATATGAATGACATTGGTAAACCCCATTTTGGCCAGCGCCATTGGGATCAGTTTAACTCCGGTACCATGGATTGGCGTATATACGATCTTTAAATCATGCTGCTTTTTGATTGCCTCGGGAGAGAGTGAAATAGTCATTACCTCGCTCAGGTACAATTCATCCATTTCGGCACCCAATGGAAATATCAATCCGGCATTTCCATTGAAACGGATATCCTCCACTTTTACTTTTTCTACTTCGGCTATGATATTGAGGTCGTGTGGTTCTACAATTTGAGAACCATCATCCCAATAAGCCTTGTAGCCATTGTACTCTTTCGGATTATGTGAGGCCGTAAGGATGATTCCGCTTTGCAGTCCAAGCTGACGGATGGCAAATGACAGTTCCGGCGTTGGCCGGAGTGCATCAAACAGGAAAACTTTGATGCCATTGGCCGAGAAGATCGCAGCTGCAGTCTCAGAAAAAAGCCTGCTGTTATTTCGGCAGTCATGCCCAATGGCCACTTTGATTTCTGGCAGATGGGCAAATGCTTTTTTTAGGTAATTACTTAAACCTTGTGTAGCAGCTCCAACAGTATAAATATTCATCCTGTTTGACCCAACGCCCATGATGCCCCGCAGACCGCCTGTACCAAATTCAAGGTCCCGGTAAAAAGCATCAATAAGATCGGTTGGATCTTCTTTCTCCATCAATCTTTTTACCTCAGCTTTCGTGGTTGCATCATAACTTCCATCCAACCATTCCTGAGCTTTCAGCAGTACATTTTCAGGAATATTATTTGTTTGCATCTTCTTTAAGTTTGTTAAGACATAATTTCAGACTATCTCTCCAATAGGGAATCTCGATGGCAAAAGTAGTTTTGATTTTTGATTTATTCAAGACGGAATATGCTGGTCTGGATGCCGGAGTAGGATATGAGGCCGTATCAATCGGATTTACCTTACAATTAATAACTTGATGAATCTCAAAAATGGCTTTGGTAAAATCATACCAACTGGCAACTCCTTCGTTGGAAAAGTGATAAATGCCCGGAACGAACCGTTTGCTATCTTTGGCACCCATTTGAAGAATATCCAGTATCACTTTTGCCAGATCTCCCGCGTAGGTAGGGGTTCCAACCTGATCGGATACAATTCCGAGCTGGTCTCTTTCCTGCCCCAGTCGTATCATGGTTTTTACGAAATTGTTACCAAAAGCCGAGTACAACCAGGATGTTCGGATAATGATCGACTTAATCTCAGCTCGCAGGATGGCAGTTTCACCTTCGAGCTTGGTGATTCCGTATATTGATTGTGGTCTGACAATATCCTTTTCATGGTAAGGAGTTGATTTATTGCCATCGAAAAGATAGTCGGTAGAGATATGAATAAGTTTAGCCCCAGTTTTTTTACATTCATTGACAAGATTAACCACCGCCTCGCTGTTGATTTTTTTGGCAAGAATCTGCTCTTTTTCTGCTTTATCCACAGCTGTGTATGCAGCACAGTTGACAACAGCGAATGGTTTCTCCACGACAAAGAATTTATCGACCTGTACAGAATCACAGATGTCAAGTTCTTCAATGTCGGTAAATACAAATGCAAAATCCGGATATTGAGACGAGATTTCCTGAATGGAGCGTCCGAGCTGCCCCTTTGATCCAGTTACGATTATCTTCATATTATAGCTAAATTGAATGTTCGATTGTGATAGGTAAAGGTAATAGAAATGGTTAAATTCACTAAAACATATCTCTTTTCTCGCTGAAAGAGTGCATTAATCAAAGTTCTCAATTTTTTGAATCCCATTACGGTTAAACACGATACGGTATCTTTTAATATCCCATTGCTCCCTGTTTTTAGCCTGTAGAATCAGATTTAAATAGTAGATCTTCTCTCCATGCACTATTTTGAAACCTTCATCATTGTCAGGATAGTAAAGTGGAAATTCAGCATTGTCCATCTTTTGAATGAAATTCGATATATTCAGTTTAAAGATTTCGTTCACCCCGGCTACCGGATATTCAACATGAGAATCAATATCCTCCCTGTTCAATTGCATAAGTGTTTGGTAACGGATAATGCGTTCGCCGCCGGCCCGATTATTGGCTTCTAAAATGGAGGAACGGTCCCTTTTTTTTAATATTTCATCAGGCACGTTTTTTTCAGAAATGAAATCCATGCTCTCCTTTATCCATCCGATCTTACTTTTTCCCGTGCTTATTTTGATTTTATGATCAAAATATCGACTGTTGAATTTGTGCGCAAAATAGTAGCGAGACAGCTCTTTAATCCTGTCTTTCAACATATAACTGACAATTAACGCGACGAACATCGGCATCGTAAAAGTGCCGTATTTGTGCTGAAAAGAGAAAGCAATTACTGTGGCAAATATCATGGACAATCCTGCTGCAAGGCTAAAAAGGATCTGTTCGACCCACACGCCGTCCTTCCCTTTTTTTACATCCAGATAAAGGTTGCTCTCGGCATACTTTTTCAACATACCCAGATGGAATACCAGTTCCTGATTGTTTTTACCAATACTCTCCTCAACAACGAGATACCCTTTCACTTTTTTGTATGCGATCTCTTTGTTTATACATGCAAGCAATGCCTCTTTCGTCCTATCGTAGGTTTCCGGATGTCTCTCTTTAAGTACCTGGATCAGTCTGAAAGTATGAAATTCAAAAAGGTTCGACAAAAATTCATCTCCAAATTGATAATATTCCAATAGGTCATTAGAAACAACTGGTGCATTGAGGGTTGCAAAGTGGGAACGGTAGTGGAAGGCCATTTCTTTTATATCCGTTAGATAGGATTGAATCAAACGATCCCTGTCAATGGTTGATTTGCTACCAATAATATGGGAGACCTCTTCCCTTAGCGAACTTTTCACAATCGATAAGAACATTTTTAGCTGATATTCATAACTGTTCCTACTTTCCTTGTCTGAGAAAGAAACGAGCTTTGCAATTGAATTGTTTAAGAAAATTGAAGGTGGAAGTTGCTGATCCGCAATGTTTTTAAGCAAGTAAGTTGGGGTAATCAGCCTGATGTGCGAGGTGAGATCTTTGTAAAATTCTTCTTTGGAGTAGGTAAACCGGTTTATGTCCAAACTGTTAGGAATGAAGATCCACATATTGAAGGCGAAATCATTGATTTTCTGTTTTTTTCCAGCAACGAACCCGACTTTCATCTCCAGGGAGAAGAAATCATGGATTTTGACATTTTCATCTATCATACCCGGAATATGTGAAAAGCGTGACTGATTTTTAAAGATAGAAAATTTACCTGACAATTTCCGATATGCGAATGATTGCCTTCGATGGGCCTATTCTTTTACCAGGTTTACCACTTTGAATAGGGGGTCATTGTCAGTGCCGAATTGTAGTATTTTGTATCTCCGGTAACCTCTATGCCCAGCCATGAAGGTTTTGTAATTATCTCATTTTCAATAGATAGTTCAATTTCTGCAATAACCAAACCCATATTCTCCCCGTAAAACTCATCAACTTCAATGATATGGTTTCCTGAAATTACCTCAAATCTGGCCTTGTCGATCAGGCCGGGTTCACATAATTTCAAAAGTTCATTTGCCTCTTCTACCAGAATCTCTTTTTCCCACTCAAACCGGGTAGTCCCTGATTCATTGCTCTCCCCCTTGACGGTAAGGAAGCCTTTTTCTCCTTTTATTCGTACCCTTACAGTTCTCCCCGGCTGGGAAGAAAGGTAACCTTGCCTGATTCGGGTAGATTTTAATGCCTCAGACTTGAAGCCTTCACTTGTGACTAAAAATTTGCGTTCAATTTCGAGTGCCATGGTAGCTGTTCTTTAAGAAATGTACAAGGTTGTCGTATTCAATATTTTTTAGTTGCCGGAGGTTAAAATAAGTAAAAAAATGTCAGGAACCGGCAGAATTTTTGATGCCAATAATTGATTTAAAAGACTCATTTTTAGAATCTGGTTTTGCCTTGGAAAGCGGACGCTATTGATTCCTCCGGGGATCGCTTAAAATCCGTAAATATCAATTAGTTATACCTGGAAACTATTTTTTGAAATTGGATTGTTTATTTGAGAAAATAATGTACCTTTGCGCCCGTTCAAAATAATGTCTAATTTATTAATTTTAAGAGAATTTTAAAATGAGTGAAATCAATGAAAATCTGGAAGTAAACGAAACAGCTGAGAATTCCGCTGTTGAGTCAACTCTCCAGGTCGAAGAAGTAACAGAAGCGGCTTCGGTAGCTGAAGAAGCAGCTCCCTTGGTTGAAGAGGTAGCCGCAGTAATTGAAGAACCGGTAGTTGAAGAAATTGCTCCTGTTGCTGAGGAGGTTGCAGTAGTTGCTGAGGAAGTTACTCCTGTTGCCGAGGAAGTTGCTGTAGTAGCTGAAAAGCCGGCAAAAAAGGAGAAAAAAGTTGCAGCCGAAAAACCAGTGCTTGTTGAAACTGTTTTAGCTGCAACAAACGAAGAGGAATTTGACTGGGATGCTTTTGAAGGTAAAAAACCTACGGCTGGTTCAACCTCAAAACAAACGATGACCGAGATGTACGACAATACACTCTCCATTCTTCAGGAAAAAGAGTGTGTCGACGGTATCGTGATCTCCATGAACAAACGTGAGGTTGTTGTCAACATTGGCTACAAATCTGACGGTATTGTTTCTGTAAACGAATTCCGTTACAACCCAAACCTGAAAATTGGCGACAAGGTTGAGGTTTATGTTGAAACATTGGAAGACAAAAAAGGTCAGTTAACCCTATCCCATAAAAAAGCCCGTGCAATGCGCAGCTGGGACCGCGTTAATTCTGCCCTCGAAAACGACGAAATTATTACCGGATTTATCAAATGTCGTACCAAAGGCGGTATGATCGTTGATGTATTTGGAATTGAGGCCTTCTTACCAGGATCTCAAATTGATGTTAAACCCATCCGCGATTATGACATCTATGTTGGAAAGACAATGGAATTCAAAGTTGTTAAAATCAACCATGAATTCAGAAACGTTGTGGTTTCCCACAAAGCGCTTATCGAGGCTGAGTTGGAACAGCAGAAGAAAGACATCATCTCCAAGCTTGAAAAAGGTCAGGTTCTCGAAGGAACTGTTAAAAATATCACCTCATATGGTGTATTCATCGACTTGGGTGGCGTAGATGGTTTGATCCACATTACAGACCTTAGCTGGGGACGAGTGGCACATCCGAACGAAATTGTTCAGCTGGATGAAAAAATCAACGTGGTTATTCTTGACTTTGATGATGAGAAGAAGAGAATCGCCCTTGGTTTGAAGCAACTTGCATCCCACCCATGGGACAATGTTAGCGCTGATCTCAAAGTTGGCGATGTTGTCAAAGGCAAAGTTGTAGTTATTGCCGATTACGGCGCCTTCATCGAAATCGCTCCCGGAGTGGAAGGTTTGATCCACGTTTCAGAAATGAGCTGGTCACAGCATCTTCGTTCTGCCCAGGACTTCCTGAAGGTAGGCGAAGAGGTTGAAGCAACCATTCTTACCCTTGACCGCGATGAACACAAAATGTCTCTTGGTATCAAGCAGATGAAAAATGATCCATGGTCATTGATTGAAAGTAAATATGCCATTGGAACTTCTCATACTGCTAAGGTTCGCAACTTTACCAACTTTGGTGTATTCGTCGAAATCGAAGAGGGAGTTGATGGCTTGATCCATATCAGCGATCTTAGCTGGACCAAAAAGATCAAACATCCTTCAGAATTCACATCTATCGGCTCGGAAATTGAAGTTCAGGTACTCGACATCGACAAAGAAAACCGTCGTTTGAGCCTTGGGCACAAACAATTGGAAGAGAACCCATGGGATGTTTTCGAAACCATCTTTACTGTTGATTCTATCCACGAAGGAACCGTTATTGACTTGTTCGACAAGGGTGCCGTCATCTCACTCCCATATGGGGTTGAGGGCTTTGCTACCCCACGTCACCTGGTAAAGGAAGATGGATCCCACGTTAAAATGGATGAGAAGCTGGAATTCAAAGTAATCGAATTCTCGAAATCAGCCAAGAGGATTATCCTCTCCCATTCACGTGTTTACGAAGATGTGAAGAAAACTGAAGATACCGCCAAGAAGAAAGCAGCTACCAAGCAGACCGCACCAAAGAGTGTTAAAACGGTGAAAGACAACATCGAAAAGACTACTTTGGGCGACATCAGCGAACTTGCCGCTTTACGCACCCAAATGGAAGAAAACGAGAAAAAATAGATCTTCTTTCCTCCCCGCCATGAATTTCAGTGTTCTGAAATATGGTTCGTATACATGCATCACAGTCTCCAACGAAAAATTGGATGCTATGATGGCCCCGGATATAAAGGCAGAACTGGCTGGAATTATTGGAAATGGTGAGCGGAATATTTTGGTTGATCTTACTGGTTGCAGCTACTGCGACTCTTCTGGTTTGAGCGCCCTCTTACTCGGTAATCGGCTCTGCAAAAATGCAAACGGGAGTTTTGTCCTTTTCGGACTCACTCCCCCGGTAAAAGGGATGATCGATCTGATCGGATTTGAATCGGTTCTGAAAGTGGCGGAATCCAGGGAGGCGGCAAGGCAATTGTTGTTATAATTAAAAATGGTCAGTCCAAATAATAAAAACCCGGCATTTTTGTCGGGTTTTTTTATCTTTGATTGAATCGATTAAATAGGCTTTAATCATTGGTTTATGAATACATTCTCCGTAACCATACTCGGAAGTTCCTCGGCCCTGCCAACCTCTCAGAGGTTTCCTACTTCACAAGTAGTAAAACTGAATGAGCAGCTGTTCCTAATCGACTGCGGAGAGGGGACACAAATTCAGTTGAGGAAATTCAAATTCAAAATGGGCCGGATCAACCATATCTTCATTTCCCACCTTCACGGAGATCACATTTATGGTTTACCAGGATTAATCTCGTCGCTGGTGCTTTACGGGAAGAAGGGGGAGTTGCACATTCACGCGCATTCAGACCTACAGCAGATGATGGAAGGGATGATGAAATTTATGAATGAAGTGAAGGAGCTAAAAGTCATTTACCATCCATTGAATTTTAGGCGAAATTCTGTTGTTTTTGAAGACAACAGAATCCGTATAACCTCATTCCCCCTGAAGCACCGGATTGCCTGTTGCGGCTTTCTTTTTCAGGAACTTCCCACCGGGAAACATCTGGACAAGAATGCCATTGCAAAGTACGATATTCCGGTTTCACAAAGGATGAATATTAAAAACGGGGCAGATCTTATTCTGGCCGACGGAACCATTATTTCCAATATCGAAATTACCATCCCTGCCAATCCCACAAGGAGTTACGGATTTTGTACAGACACCATTGCACTCAGCAAGATTGTTCCAACGATTGCCGGGGTAGACTTGCTTTACCATGAAGCCACTTTTGCTGCCGATCTTACCGATCTCGCGAAAAAAACCTATCATGCTACTTCTGTTCAGGCAGCCAATATTGCAGTTGCGGCAGCCGCCAAAAAGTTAGTGATCGGCCATTTCTCATCCCGGTACAAGGATATCTCATTTCTGGTTGATGAGGCCCGCACCATCTTCCCGGAAACATATGCAGCCAATGACGGCGACTGTTATGAACTGTAACTGAACTATTCCAAACTAAGAAAACTTTTCAAACCTTTTCCTCAAACAGAAAGTTCAAAGAAATCCTTGTGAAAATTTACCAGGTATAACTTTTCCTCAGCTCTGGTAAATGCCGTATAAAACCACCTGAGAAATTCACGGTCGATCATTTCAGCAGTCAAATACCCATGGTCAAGGAAAACAGCTTTCCACTGTCCCCCCTGGGCCTTGTGGCAGGTAACGGCATAGGAATATTTGACCTGTAATGCATTGAAATAGGGGTCCTCTCTGATCTTTTTCCATCGCTCCCTTTTGTTCCGGATCTCTTCGTAATCTTCCGAAATTGCTTCGAACAAACTTTTATTCTCCTCAGAAGTCAATGCCGGGGCCTCCGCAGTTAGTGTTTCAAGCAAAATTTTGCATTCAATCTCCAGATCCTGGTAATCAACCAACCGTAGGACAACATTGGCAAAATGAAATCCATATCGCTCTTCCTGCTTTTTAATCCTGATGATCTCGGCTATATCTCCGTTGGCAATGAAATCAAGTTCTTCCAACTGTTTGGACCAGTGGTAATTATTTTTGACGATCATCAAAAGGTCCCCTTTGCTGATTTGATCTTCCTGATAAAGAATGGTACGCCGGATCCCTTCGTTAAATAGATTGGCCCTTTTGTTGGAGCGGGTAATGACGATTGTCTCTTCCATCCCAATCCGGTTGTAACAATTTGAGATTTCATCAATTAATTGATCACCTCCTAGTTGAATGACATCCTGATTCCCTTCCATTTTGAGATGCCAAAATCCGGTAGGGGAATCTTCAAGGATGCGGTTTCTTATGGAAGTAGCATTCAGGAGAATTCCTGAATCCAACGATTGCCTTACAACCTCTTTCAACTCCTTCTCAATCACCTGCATGCCGAAAAGTGACAACTCTTCTCTATCCAACGCCGGACTTACTTGTAGCCCGACTGGAGGCAACTGGGCTGTATCTCCGGAGATGACAAGCTTACAATTGCTCCCCCCGGTAACATATTCGACCAGGTCAGACAGCAGGTAGCCTGATCCAAAGACACTGTGATCCTGCGGCATATTTGAGATCATTGACGCTTCATCCACAATAAAGATGGCGTTTTTTGCCAGGTTTCTATCGAGAGAAAATTTACTTGCACCATCGGCTGCAGATTGTTGACGATAGATCTTTTTGTGAATGGTAGAGGCCGGTTTTCCGCTCTGATTGGAAAGTACTTTGGCAGCCCTCCCTGTCGGCGCCAAAAGCACAAATCTGATTTTCAATTCGTCGAGCACTTTAACCAGCGCACTGATAGCAGAGGTTTTGCCGGTGCCGGCATAGCCCTTCAACAGGAACAATCTGTCTGATTCGCTATTGGAGACGAATTCAGCCAGCGAGTCAATCATCTCCTTTTGACCAGTTGTCGGATCATGCCCTAACTTCTGAAGGATCAAACCGGAGATAAAGTTTTTCATAAGATTGTTGCTTTTGTGATTCGCTTTGAGGAAAATCCCCAATAAAGTTTCGCTGATATTTGTTCCTTCTATTCGGGGATGATTGTTCGGGCAACTGAATTTTGCCCTTTGATTTACTGTAGTCGATAATTTTTTTAAATTTGTAGATTGTCAACCAATTTATTGCGCAAACAATAAGAATATTCAGGGCAAACATATTGATTTTTTATTGTCATTCAACGCAATAAATTATCATAAGTTGCGACCTTCATTGTGCTGTAAGCTGAATTCACGAGAAGAAGTTTGCAGCAATTGAAAACCTTTAAATAAATCCAATGCACGACATCTGTTTTATCGACAAATCATTCGATCCCGAACAGACCAATTTATATCATTTATCCATCCAAATCAGTCTGGATGGATTCTCTTATGCTATCCTGGATATTCCAAGGGGCAAGTACACGGTATTGAAATCTGCCAACTTATTCCTTAAAAGGCCAAGATTACTTTTTATGAAGGTGAGGGAGTTGATGAATGAAGATGAACACCTGAACCTGAAATATAAGAGTATAGAAATTGTCTACTCTTCAGAAAATTTCACACTTGTTCCTCATGCATTTTATCAGCAGGGATCCGCGGATAAATTTTTTGGATTCAATCACTCTGCAGAGAGAGGTTTTGTAGTAGACAAGACGTTGCTAACAAAGGCTGAAGCTTGGTGTATTTTTAATATTCCTGAAAATTTGAAAGAATTTTTAGCGCTGAAGTATCCGAAAGCTACGATCCGGCACAATCTTTATCCGCTGGTTGAGAGAGCATTGAAGGAAAATAAAAATTTCCCGGAGCGAAAGCAGGTGCACATTAATTTCTTCAGGTCTTGTTTTGAACTGATTGTTCTGTCAGGTACGAAATTGCAACTTTGCAATCAATTTAACTACTCAGGCGAAAACGATATTAGCTATTTTGTACTGTATGTATTTGATCAGTTAAAACTCCCGCCGGATACCACAGAACTGGTCATTCATGGCCTGATGCAACAAACTGATCCAATATACCAGACACTCAGGAAATATATCAGAAAAACCAGTTTTGCACGGCCCACCTCTCTTTTCAATTACAGTTATACCTTTAATCAGTTGCCGGATCATTATTTTACATCATTATTGGATCTATACAAATGCGAATAATTGGAGGGGAATTGAAAGGGAGGCTTTTTAAGCCAGGAAAAAATTTCAAGGCGAGGCCAACGACAGATTTTGCCAGGGAGAATCTATTTAATATTCTGAATAACAGGATCGATTTTGAAGAGGTCAAAATTTTGGATCTCTTTGCCGGCACAGGAAGCATCTCCTTCGAATTTGCCTCACGAGGGGCGCAATCCGTTACAACAGTTGAAATCGACCATGTTCATTATGCCTTTATTGCCGCAGTAATTGCACAATTGCATCTTGAGAAAATCATTCATCTTTTGCGTTACGATGTTTTGAAGTTTATTCCCAGATGCACGGAAACTTATGATCTCATTTTCGCTGATCCTCCATACCAGATGAAGGATTTGAATAAGATTCCAGATCTGGTGCTGCAACATCAACTTATTAATGTAGGAGGTATGTTGATTTTAGAACATGGGAAAGGAGATAATTTTGCATCACATCCCAATCTTTTTGAGGAGAGAATATATGGAAGTGTCCACTTCTCCTTTTTCAAGCCTTCGCTTGTGTAATTGGGCAAAATACTTGTTAATTAATGACATAGATTAAATTCTCTTGGTTTTGGCACAACAATACATCTGCAACCTATTCCAGTCATTTATTTTCTTAAATCCTCTTTGCAGATAAGCAAAACAAGTCGTATATTTGCCCTGCCTTTAAGGGTCTCTTTTTGATGTAGTAAAACAGAACTCTTTTTTGGCCTTTGGTTTGGTAGTTCAGTTGGTTAGAATACCTGCCTGTCACGCAGGGGGTCGCGGGTTCGAGTCCCGTCCAGACCGCTTCAAACGTTCTTAAATTTTTGGTTTGGTAGTTCAGTTGGTTAGAATACCTGCCTGTCACGCAGGGGGTCGCGGGTTCGAGTCCCGTCCAGACCGCAAAGCCCCGGAGTTTACTCTGGGGCTTTTGCATTTTTTGAATCCGACAGAACATATTCCTAAAATAAGTACTATATTTCTGAAATATGTGATCCGAAACATGGATGTAAGCCGAAGTTAAATGGAGTAGCTTGGGGATTTGCCGGATCGGATTTTGAGTTTAGATAGATTGATATTGATATTTCCAGCGAAAGAGCAATTAATAAGATGTTTGAAAATTTAAATCAACCCTACCAGTTCAACAACAATTTTAAGCACAACGCACGCACCATTTTATTGGTGAGTATGGGCTTTATCCTTATTGTTCTCTATATTCAACCGTTGGGAATAAATTTTTTGAAATCAGAGCACGATGGCTATTTTGTACTAGGGGCAGGTCTCCTGACGGCCGCCGTACTCTTCTTAAATACCTTGTTCTTTCCCGGACTCTTTCCCCGAATGTTTGATCCAGCCAAATGGACCATCAAAAAGGAGCTGATCTGGAATTTCTGGATGTTTGCAAACCTTTTCGTCGTTTATACCTTCATGGCATGGCTGGCAAAAGCAACTGCTTATACTGATCTTCCTTTTTTCAGGACAGGTGCATTGTCTTTACTTCCTTTAATCCTGTTTAATCTGATCAGTTACAATTTTTCCTTGAAGATGAAGGTGGGAAACATGATCGATTCGGGTAAAACATGGCTGAAAGAGGAGATTAGTGCTTTTCAAAATCCCCCGGAACTCGAATCTGTTCATTTGGTGGCTGAAAATAAAAAACAGGCATTCGCAGAGGAGGTAGAACGGGTATTGCTGATTCATTCATCGGGCAATTATGTTGAAATATATTGGATCGACCGAAAACTTTCTGTTCGTAAACGACTCTTCCGCCAATCCTTTACCAATGTAGAGAAAGCACTCGAAACCTCAGACATCATGCAGAAGTGTCACAGATGTTGGATGGTCAATATAAACAAGGTGACAAAATTAAAAAGAACAGCCAACGGATATCATTTGGAATTGGATCGCCTCGATTTCCCCATTCCCGTGTCCAGGAACTGGGTTCCCTCCTTCAAAGAGAAGCTAAATTGAATGTTTGGCCCGCCGGGACATTGTATTTCATCCCATAAATATTGCAATTCATCCCAAAATCTAATGTTTTCAACCTTTTTTAGACCACATAACCCATTTTCTTGGTCATAAAAATTTCTATACCTACCATTGTGCCGTAAAAGTCAAAATCAAAGTCTGAGGTCATGAAGATACTAAACATTGGTGGATTGAAAATTAAGCTTCCCATTATTCAGGGTGGAATGGGCGTGGGTGTCTCTTTATCCGGATTGGCGTCTGCGGTTGCCAACGAGGGGGGGGTTGGAGTCATTTCACCGGCCGGCATTGGATTTCTTTACAAGGACCATTCTTCCGACTATCTGGAAAATTGCATTTATGGTCTGACTACTGAGATTCGCAAGACGCGCGAAAAGTCACAGGGCATTATTGGAGTGAATATTATGGTGGCCCTTTCGAATTATGCTGATTTGGTAGCGACATCCATCAGGGAAAAAGTAAATATTATCTTTTCGGGAGCAGGTTTGCCACTGGATCTTCCAAAATTTTTAACTCCGGATTCTGAGACCAAATTGGTTCCAATCGTCTCTTCCGCCAGGGCTGCTGCCTTGATATGCAACAAATGGTACGGAAATTTCGGTTACCTGCCTGATGCCATCGTAGTGGAAGGCCCTAAGGCCGGTGGCCATTTGGGTTTCAAAGTGGATCAGATTTTTGATGACAATTACTGTCTTGAGAACTTGATTAAAGAAGTTGTTGCCGTTGCCAATGAGTTCAGTGAAAAATATGGGAAAAACATTCCGGTCATTGCCGCAGGGGGTATTTATACGGGCGAAGATATAGCAGCAATTTTGGACAAAGGAGCAGCCGGTGTCCAGATGGGGACCCGTTTTGTAACAACAACAGAATGTGATGCTTCAGATGGGTTTAAACAGGCCTATATTCAAGCAAAGGAAGAGGATGTCAGGATCATCAAGAGTCCTGTAGGAATGCCTGGCCGTGCAATCAGTTGTTCATTTTTGGATGATGTCGACAATGGGAAAAGGCGTCCAACTGTTTGTCCTGTTAATTGTGTAAAAACATGCGATATTTCCACTGCTCCTTATTGTATCATGGCATCATTGGCCTCTGCACTGAGAGGTAATTTTAGAAATGGTTATGCTTTTGCAGGAAGCAATGTATGGAAAACTGACAGGATCATCTCTGTCAAAGAGCTTTTTTCAGCCTTGCTCGATGAATACAAAGTGGCAGTTGGCGGCAAATATGTACTTTCTGTCTAATTGGAAAAAAAAATAATTTGAAAGCCTGTAACTCGTGCAAGTTACAGGCTTTTTTGCATTATAGCCAGGACAGGCAAAAAATTAATTGACGAAATATTGAATTGTATTTTCCAGTAATTCTGAAATATAGATCCTTATCAGTTGTCCATTTTCAAATGTCCATTATCTGACAAATGTTACTTTTTTCCGCGATAAAGCAGATGTTTGGATAACTTGCTATCTTTGTTACGACAGACTTATCGCTAAGTTGCATGTTCGTTTTTATCAATTCAATCTACTGTTGTGAAGAAAAATTTTAGGCGATTATCATATGTTGTGACCCTCATTTTATCTTTTGTCATTTTTAACAATTACGCTTCTGCCCAGGATGTTCAAAGCCAGGCGATTAAATTCGGAAGATTATTGAGATTGGTCGAGACTTTTTATGTTGATACAACCAATGTTGGCAAGCTCACGGAACATGCTATTGTGGACTTGCTTGGACAACTTGACCCGCATTCTGTCTACATTACAAAGGGTGAGGTAGAAGAGATGAACCAGCCCCTTGAAGGTAATTTTGAGGGAATCGGCATATCGTTCAGTGTAATTCAGGATACATTGGCCGTCATGACGACCATTCCGGGGGGACCTTCCGAGAAGGTAGGATTAAGGCCGGGTGATCGGATAATTAAGGTAAATGGTAAAAATATCACCTCTATTGGCCTCAAAACTCAGGATGTATACGGTCTTTTAAGGGGTCCAAAGGGTACTACTGTCAATCTGAAAGTAACCAGAAAGGGAGAACCTGATCCGTTGGATTATACTATCGTCAGGGATAAAATTCCGATTTATAGTTTGGATGCCGCATTTATGCTCAATCCGGAAACCGCTTTTGTGAAATTAAACAGATTCTCGGCTACAACGATTGAAGAATATACGACAGCCATGAACCGGCTCGGGAAAGAGGGCAAGATCAAAAACCTGGTTCTTGATCTTAGGGGCAATGGCGGTGGTTATCTTGGGGCAGCCTATGATTTAGCCAACCAATTCCTTGAGGCAAATAAGCTCATTGTGTATACGGTAGGGGTTCATAGTCCGCGTAAAGACTATCGGTCTACAACCAATGGCGACTTTTTAAAAGGCAATTTGGTGATACTTATTGACGAGGGGACTGCATCCGCTTCCGAAATCGTCTCTGGTGCCATCCAGGATTGGGACCGGGGTGTTCTTATTGGACGCAGATCATTTGGTAAGGGATTGGTACAACAACCTTTTGCCTTGAACGACGGATCCATGATCCGCTTAACAACAGCCCATTATTATACCCCGGCAGGAAGAAATATTCAAAAACCATACAAGGATATTCCCGATAATTACAGGAATGATTACTTCAAACGATACGAACGGGGTGAGCTGTTTAACAAGGACAGTATCTCGAACACTGATTCCCTGATGACCAACACGCTGGTAACGAAAAGGCGTGTATTTGGTGGTGGTGGAATTGTTCCTGATATTTTCGTTCCACTGGATACGTCTGTGCATTATACCTACTTTAATACCTTGATCAGAAAGAACATATTTTTCCCGTTTGTGGTTAAATACATCGATCAGAATAGAAAAGAGTTGATATCCAAATATCCTGATTTTCAAAAGTTCAGGGCAAATTTTGCAGTACCTGGAAAAATGCTGGACGAATTGATGGTGTTGGGTGAAAAATCCGGGGTCAAAAGGGATGAACAAAGTGTTAAACTTTTACAAAATGCCATCTTCAGGCAGATACGCGCATTGATAGCCCGTGATCTTTATGAGCCTGGAACCTATTTTCAAATCATGACTGAGGATGATAAAGAGGTCAACAAAGCGCTCGAACTTTTATCGGATCAAAAAAATTATGATCATTGCCTGAACAGATGATGTTCGTTAACATTCTTTCCCAACATGATTGTATACAGATGGCTTATTGATCATTACATCGAGGTTTGTGGGGCATTGACCGGGTTCTTGTACATTGGATTTTCGATCAGGCAGCATTTCCTGACTTGGCCGGTTGGTCTGATGAATGCGCTGTTTTACATTGCAGTTTTTTTCACCTCCAGGATTTATGCCGACATGACGCTGCAATTCTACTATGTTGCCATCAGTATTTATGGATGGTGGAGCTGGTATCACGGTAGTACTGCAGGAAGTTCTTTGAAGGTAACGCAAACGGATCGTTCCTTGTGGCTAAAAATAACAGTATCCGCTATTATTATTTTCGCGGTAATAGCTTATATGTTATTGCATTATACCGATTCGCAGGTGCCCTATTGGGATGCCTTAGCCACGGCCTTAAGTATTGTGGCCACCTGGATGCTGGCCCGGAAGAAGATCGAGCACTGGCTGGTTTGGGTGGTGGTAGACGCGATTTCCATGGGCTTGTTTATATTCAAGGAGTTGTATCCTACAACATTGCTTTTCTTTGTTTATACGGTACTGGCAGTCTATGGGTATGCTGAATGGAAGAAGGAATTAATGCCCGAAGCAAATGAAGGGAGGTTGGGGTGAAAAAAATTGTTATCACCGGACCTGAATCAACCGGTAAAACCACTTTGGCTGAAGAGCTGGCCCGAAAACTGAATGCATCACTGATTCCTGAATACGCCAGGAGTTATATCGAAAAACTTGACAGACCATATAACATATCAGATGTTGAAATAATCGCTCGGCATCAGGTGGATGAAGAGAAAAGGTTTTCGGAAACTGGGGAAAGTGGTATATTGTTGATGGACACTTGGCTGATAGTTACAAAGATTTGGTTTGAAGTAGTATTTGGTGAGGCTCCGGCCTGGATTGAAAAGCATATCTCAACGGATGAAATTGATCTTTTTTTGGTATGTGCACCTGATATTCCCTGGGTAGCCGATCCCGTTAGGGAGAATGGAGGTGAGATGCGGTTAATACTGTTTGACAGATACATCGAAGAGATCGAAAAACAGGGATTTGTATATGAAACCGTGACGGGGTTTGGGAAAATTAGGTTGAATAATGCCTGGAACCATTTGAAGTCACATGGCATCGTATAAACTTGAGTGAATTATTAACATATACAATTATTGCAGCGCTGGTGGAATTGTATGGCAGATATACCTGATTGTCAATCCCATTTGGCCATTAAAAACAAATTATATGAAAGAGCACATGGAGAGTAAAATAAGAAAATCCATTGGTGATGCGGTTCAGCAATTGACCGACATTTCTGCAGTGGGCGAAGTGGCGCATGCCCAGAGGGCTGGAGAGCCAATGCCCTCAACGGAGAAATTGAAGATTTTTGTAGATAAGGTTAGGCAAATCATTTTCCCGGGATATTTTGGACCAATAAATTTTAATCCAACCTCCTTTCATTATCACATGGGTGTATTGGTCGATGAAGTATTCCATCTTTTGTCTGAACAGTTGCTGGCCGGACTATGTTTTGTTTGCGACAAAGAATTCAATTCTGATCTTGAGAACAGAAAGGCTGAGTCGGAACGCTGTGCATCGAAATTTATCGCAGCCTTGCCACGTTTGAGAGAAGTTTTAATCACAGACGTTGAGGCGGCATACCTCGGAGACCCGGCGGCTACAAGCAGAAGTGAAGTGATTTTTTGTTATCCTGCCATCCGCGCCATTTCCAGCTATCGGATAGCCAATGCACTTCACAAATTTGGTATTCCATTAATTCCGAGAATTATTGCCGAAATGGCACATTCTGAAACTGGTATTGACATTCATCCTGAAGCAACCATCGGATCCTATTTTGCCATTGACCATGGTACGGGTATCGTGATCGGATCAACTACAATAATTGGGACAAATGTCAAACTGTATCAGGGAGTAACGCTGGGTGCTAAAAGCTTCTCTCTCGATGCATCGGGTAATCCTGTAAAAGGAATTCCCAGACATCCAATTGTTGAAGATAATGTTGTGGTCTACTCAAATGCCTCCATTCTTGGGCGAATTACCATTGGCCACGATTCAGTTATTGGGGGAAATATCTGGATAACCAATGACCTTCCTCCATACTCAAAGATTGTACAAAACAAAGCCAAAACTGCTGAATATATTTTTGGCGCCGGAATTTGATCTTCTTGGTTGATTAAGGCTGCCTTTGCATCGTTTTACATTGCTACAGATCATTATTTTGAATTCAATTCAGTGAAGAAATTTAAAATTGTTGTTAAAACTTTCGCCGGGCTCGAACATGTACTGGCCATGGAACTAAATGCGCTTGGGGCAGAATCGATCTTAATTGAACGCAGGGCAGTTTCATTTATCGGGGATCAATCCATGTTGTACAAAGCCAATTTTTTGTTGCGGACCGCATTGAAAGTGCTCAAACCAATAGCACAGTTCAAAATCAACCACAAAGATGATCTGTACAACCAGGCAAAAAAGATCAGTTGGTCTGAATACCTTAAACTGGGGAGGAGCTTTTCAATAGACAGTACGGTTCAATCAGATCTTTTTGTCAATTCAATGTACGCATCTCTTAAGGTAAAAGATGCTATCGCCGATCACTTTAGGGAAAAATATGGCAAACGCCCTTCGGTCAACGCCGAAGATCCGGATATACGGATACATATCTATCTGATGGGTGATTATTGTGAACTGTCGCTCGACAGTTCCGGTGAGTCCCTTCACAAAAGAGGATACAGGGTAGGACAGGGGGAAGCTCCGGTCAATGAAGTCCTGGCTGCCGGGATGATTCTGTTGACAGGATGGCAGGGAGGTACCGATTTTCTTGATCCTATGTGTGGTTCCGGTACACTGCTCATTGAGGCTGCGATGATTGCCCGGGGGATCCCGGCCGGGATTTACCGGAAATCGTTCGGTTTTGAGAAATGGGAGGATTTTGACGAGCAGCTTTTTTCTGAAATATATAATGCAGATTATGAAAAGGAATCATCTGTTAAAATAATTGGTTCCGATATCTCAGTACAGAGCTGTGCGATAGCTCGCGCCAACATTAAAAGTGCAGGTCTTACCAAGGTCGTCGAGGTCGGATCAAAAGATTTCCTTGAGATGAATCCACCTTTCGAAGGTGGAATTATTGTCACTAACCCTCCCTATGGTGAAAGATTAATCACCAAATCGATTGCGGACTTGTACAAATCGGTAGGGGATGTATTAAAACAAAAGTACTCAGGATATACTGCCTGGATCATATCCAGCTCTGAGGAAGGATTTAAAAGCATTGGATTAAAGCCTTCGCATAAAATTGAGTTGTTCAATGGAGCCCTGCCCTGTAGTTTCAGGAGTTTTGAGCTTTTTCGTGGTACCCATAAACAAGCAGTTATCCTTAAAAAAGGGAACAATAACTTGTGCTAGCAGGTAATTCCGGGATCAGATAGTGATTTTATTGGCCTACTCTTTTATAGGAGACATCCTGCTTAATGCTTGTAACGAGATACTCTTTGCACTTAAACTTCCTTTTCTTCACATATTTCTCTCCGCTGAAACCCATAATTTGAGCGATCTGCTTCAGTGGAACTTTATCGAAAAAAAGTTGAAGCAGTTTTTGGCAATCACTTCCAAGCAACTGAAAATGTTTTTGGTAAAGCTTAAATCGTTCATTTTTTTCTACCAATTCAGAAAAATCATGATCAAACTCAGATTCAAATGTAGCTGAATCGACCATCATCTCCTTTTCGGTTCTTTGACGAGTGAGTTGTTTTAACCAAAGGAATTTACAAACAGAATAGAGGTAGGTTTCAAAGGCGCAATTGATTGTCAGATCGTTGGCTTTAAGTTTGCGGTAAACGACAATAATGGCTTCTTGAAAAACATCGTTGGCATCTTCATCGTTTCCACTGTTCTTTTTGATATACAAGTTCACCTTGTAGTAGAAATTCTTATAAATATGCTGAAGAATTACGTTGTCGTTACGTAAAATACCATTTAGAAGCTCTTCGTTGCTGTAATTGATCATTTTAGTCGGCTAACTCTTTTTTTTCGTTTGAAATACCACTTTTCCAAAACGATTGCTAAAAATACAAAAATTATTAAGCCGACAAAATAACCAGCTTTTGTTTTGAAAAGAGGAGTTTGCTTTCCGATGGAAACATATCCTAGCCAGAAATATGGGTGAGCTTTCAACGGGTCTGCTCCCGCGATATAAGAATCTTTTGCTTTTCGCAGGGCTTCATCTTTTGAAAATCCATTTTTCAGGTTTCTGTAAAATTCTATCATAATGGTTGAGCTGGAAACGTCTTCAACATTCCACAAAGTCATTATGATACTCGGGCATCCCGCATAAAAGAATCCGCGTGCAAGGCTCATTACCCCTTCTCCCTTTTGTAGCTTCCCAGTACCTGTATTACAGCCGCTAAGCACTACCATGTCTGATTTGAGCTTAAGGTTATAGATTTCAAAGGTATTCAAAGTTCGTTCTTTCTTACCTGTGCTATCTGCCGAAAAAACCATTTTAGAGTACAGAGGCAATGTGTCGTTTAGGATGGTATGCATAGCAAGGTGCAGAATATCATAATCCCCGGCTTTCTGCTTGAAATTTTGTTTGTTTGCTTTCTCTTTTACATATTGGTCCCCGCTTAGCAGGGATATAATTCCTGATATTTCTGCTACTGCACCTGGCAATGGAAGGAAATGATCCGTATCATTTACACCGGTTGGTTGGTTGTCTGTATAATCAGGTGCAAAAGCACCCAGCTTGTTGCTATATTTATAATTATTCTGAAAATAGTAATATAATTGGGTTGCAGAATAAGTATAGGACACGGCATGGTGATGGACCAGATAATCTAAATTTCTGAAATTCATTTTACTGGTGTCCGGTGCCGAAAACAAAAATGCATCAAATGGAAGATAGGAGAGTTTGTCGTCCGGAACAATTACCAGCCTGTAATCTACCAAAGATGACTCAAATGGATCGATCAGAAGATTGTATAATTTTAGTGCATTTTTGGTATAAGCAATATAATCTGCTTTTCTGGTTTTGAGCACCTCTCCATTCTTGATAAATTTCAAAAAATGATCTATGGTCTCATCCAATTCTTGATTAATCGGCCGTCTGATGATTTTGTATTCCTGATTTGTAATAACAAAGGTATAGAGCTCGCCATTACTTTGTTTTTCCCCTTCATTGATAAAATACTCTATAAAAGCCTCTCTCCTCTCGAGCGATCCTTGAATTTTTTGTAACGATACAACAGGATCAGCATATTTGTACTGATAGTATGTGGGATAATTTTTCTCAATCAGGTTTATCAATTGCTGATAGTTCCCGGATAGTGAAAAGACCTTATCTTTCCAAAGGTTAATTTTTTTTGCATCTGGCGTTTGACTGCCCTTCTCATTAAAAATAAAGTTTTCGTAAGCGGCAATCTCCCCCTTAAGATTATTCTCCTTATCGAGCAACGAATCCGGCACCCCAGAGACTTTCTTGGCCTGAACCTCTCTTAACATGGTTTGGAAATCGGCAGATCTGCTTCGTTCTGAAATTTCGAACCCTTTTTCAAAATATCTGAGTTCGTGTGTTGTTTCGTACAGCCGAACCGCAACCTGAACTGCAGCAGCATAAACGGGATGTTCGTTTTCAGAGAGAAAAAGCCTGCTTTCCGGATTTTGAAAACCATTTCTGATCAGATGAATTGTTTCAATAGATAGATCATAGGTCTCAAGCGCCAATTTCATTTGCCGCAATGAAGCTTCCTTGTTTCCCATTTTATCTTCCAACTGTGAGATTAAATAAAATGCTTCAGCTTTATTTTTTATTACATCCAAAAATCGGGTCTTATCAATTGCGTCTTCAGCAGCGGGATTTGTTTCTGCATTGCCTGAAGTGAATCCGGGCGTAATGGCGATAATCGCTTTTTGAAAATAATCAAGCGATGTTTCCAGGTTTTTTTTACGTTGGGCAAGAAATTTCTCAAGGTTACTTTCATTCTCCTTCTTCCTGAGATAGTTTAATCCTATATCCTTCAGGCAGGAGGAGTAGGAGATACCTTGCCCCCCCATACTTTTTTCAAGCAGTTTTTTTGCAGTCAGGTAATTTAATAGTGAATGGTCAGAATCTTCCATCTCAAGGTACACCATGCCTAGATTCATGTAGGTCAGCCCCTTTTCTGCAAAGTCTGTCCCGAGATCCTTCTCCCCTGAGTTAATAGCCTTATTTAAGCAGGAGATACTCTTTTCGTACTCTTTTTTTGCAAGGTAGATCATTCCACTGGTATTCCATTTTTGAAAATTACGAGGACTTTTGCTGTTCAGGGCAAAGGATTTTTTAATAGACTTTTCTGCTTCAGAAATATTCTTGTTGTCTAGATAGAAAAGGGCCAAATTGGCAAGTAAAATTTCATAGAAGACCTGATCCGAAATTTCAAGCTTTTGGAAGATTCTGTCTGTATTTTCATAGTAAGTCCTTGCTTTCTCAATGTCTCCTTTTGCATTGTAACAAATTCCTAAATTTTGATAGACGGAACCTAAACGTTTTAATTCTTTGTTGCCGGCAGCTTCGTATATGGCCGACGACCTGCTATAGAATGATATTGCATCGTCATACAATCCCAATTGACTTTTTATTACCCCGATATTGGTTAGCACATTGGCTACCGGAACTGAGGCCATTCCATATTTTCCACTTCTAATTTGAAGTAATGTGTTAAAAAGATTCAAAGCGGTGTCGTACGCACCACTACTCAATTCTTGGGCAGCTTGAGAAAAAATCACTTTCTCCTTGTCCATAGAATCTTGCTGTGCTGCTGCATTCCATGGAAGAGCAATACAGAACAAGAAAATAAGGGGCTTGAAAAAAGTGATTTTTGAGGATTTTGGAATGTTCATAGTGGTCAATTCATTACGGCTCATGTAAAATAAATTAAAAAAAGCGATTGTCATCAAAAAATATTTCGTTTTTAATACACAGTATTTCAGTGCAATACATTTTATTTTAATTTTTTTGTACATTTTTTTCAAATTCAGGGGTAACCTTTTGGGGGTTCCTGGTATTAAGAATTGCAAGGAACAATAAAGAATTATTAACTCATTAAAACATTTTACCATGAAAAATTTTGATTACCTTACAGTAGAAGTGCTTTCAAACGAAGAATTGGCAACAGTTAAAGGTGGTTACGGAATTCCAATTCCAATTATTATCACTGAATAGTTTTTCCTCTTATTATTTAGTAGTCAATTATAAGTCGGCAATATCGTATTTTGCGTGTGTTTATAGTTTGACCAAATCAAATACAACTTTTGTTGTATAGTGGCTTTTTGTAAGCTGAATTTTGAAAATTAAAATCTTAAAAAGGTGATTTCCAACACCTTTGTTTGAAATTGGATTTTGATGGATTAATTTTTCCGTTTCATCCAATGATAAATAGATAAATGCTGAGGTATGAACAGCCCTTGGATAGGGCGTAATTACCAGAGCAAGAAAATGGGAATTATGTTATATAAGAAGTCAATTGAAAACCATGAATAAAGTAACTGGAATCCCTTCCGAAAACGAACGTCCGATTGATGCAGATGCATATTTTGGTCTATCGGAGGAGTTATTCAATACCGTCAACCTAAATGCGGACAATGAGCTTGACGAGATAGGGAATTATCTTCAGAAACTGCATATAAAAAATCACCATGTCTCTTCCAAAGAGGTTGTTCATGACCTATTTGCAGATGAAGCTGCGATGATGGAATCTGAGCATCAATTGATGTCAGCCGAAGATGAAATGCTTTTTGAAGAAATCAGGGATGCTGTGACTGAAAAAGAGATTATCGATTTGAGGTCTAATCTTCAGTCGATTGCAAAAAGTGTATCTATTCACGAGCGCACATTTGAAGAGATTGAAAATTTGATTGATGGTGAGCTCGATAAAGAAACTGAAAGTTTAATCAGGGAAGAGGCGATATTGAATAACGCTCTTTCCAACGAAATAGATTTCCATTTAGAGGTCAACAATGCCATTGAGGAAGAGGATATTATGCAACTCAGATCAACCCTTAAGAACATGATGCGGCGTGAATATTCTCATTCTCAAACGGTGGCAGGGATTGACGGTTATCTGAATGAGGATTTGGATCCGGAAGCATTGTCGTTATTTGAAGATGAACTAATGTACAATACCGAATTGGCTGCCGATCTAAACTTCCACAAAGAGGTCGATAAGGCTATTGCTGAAGCGGATATTATGGCCCTTCGCGATAATTTGCGAAATATTGCAAGGGAACAGCATGATCAGGTAAATGAAAAGCGTGGAATAGCCACGCCCAAAACTAAAAAATTATTCTGGTATGCTGCTGCTTCAGTGATTGTTATCATGTTGGTATTTACCTCTTTGATAAGGAATAAAAGCTATTCCAGTCAGCAGTTATATGCTAATTATTATCAACCCTACAAGAGTGGTGAGGGTGTCTCACGATCGGCTTTGAGTTCATCCAGTGGCTTGAATATTGCCTTGAGAGAAATAAACCAGGGTAAATATCAGGAGGCTTTAAAATCTATGACAATGATTCCTGTAATGGGAAGGGACGGCTACAGTATAAATTTTTATTCGGGGGTTGCTTACCAGGAACTTGGCGAATATAACCGTGCAATTGGTTCTTTTTCTGAAGTTGTTCACCACGGTGACAATCTGTTGGTTGAACAGTCGGAATGGTACATAGGGCTTTGTTATTTAAGGATAGATGAACGCGGAAAGGCCTTGGAGCAGTTCAAATTGATTGCATCCAGGAAAGGTTTCTATGGCGAACAATCCAATAAATTATTACAACAATTAGAGTAGTAAAATAGGTAAAAGGTTTTATTAGCATTGGTGAGTTACTTTATTCGTTCCTTGCAAGATGATGTAGTAACTGTTAGTGTAAAAGTTTGGTTTACAAGTGATTTAGAAAATAGCGATTGTGCTCTGCGTTTTGCGGGACTGACGCTGTTTTGTAAGATGAAATTAAAATAGTGATTTCCCTTATTGGTACCGAACACCTTCAGGTTTTCTTCCCAAAAAATCTTCAAACCGTGATTTGGAAAGACCCTGAAGGTTTGTTCCAAATGGGCTTAGTCCGTCTGGTGGGGTAAGGGGGAACCAGGTAAATCTTATATCAACAATTTTGAAAACCAGTGACTCATTGAATATGCGTAGTCCTGCACCAATACCCGCATAAAAATTCTGGCTAAAGAGTGTTTTCATTGAATTGGATAGAAAAGCGAAATCAGTAAATAGATAGTTCGTGAACCGGAAATTATAGAAATTCCATTTGAGATACCTCACTGTCTCGAAATTAAATGTTAGTCTTTTGGTTCCTTTCAATTTGCTTGCATAAAAATCCCTTAATCCAAATTTTCCATTAATTGTCAGGTATTCTTCATTAAACCGATTGATGCCCCCAAGAAATTCAACTTTAATAAATTCGCGGCAAGGATCGCCAAAAGCAAAGAATTTATTGGAGAAAAAATTTCCGCTTATAAGTATGCTGCCTTGTTTTATAATTCCATTATCCAGATAGCCATCCATCGCCAGCCTTCCATTGTAATACCTCCCTCTTTTATCGATGAAAGCGTTGCTCAGTGAAAGGCCAAAATAGGGCCAGGTTCCAAATTGTGACCGATCCAATGCAGTTGTTAGCTCGTAATAATGACCAAAAGGAATATCTTCAGTTACGCCATATCCATAAACTTGGTTGTTTTTATAAAGATTTCTCTTTGTTAGGCTGATCCCTCCCATAAAGAAATCATGATTTCTAAAAAATTGGCTTTGGCCAAAGTTTTTTATGCTATTCTGGATAAAGTTCTGATGCAGGTATCTGAAGGTTATAAGTGTTTTGTTTTGTTGATTTATCTGATTGGTAAAAGCGTGAATAAACCATAAATCATTGGTAAGATAAGCTACGGTAGTATCGAGTTCAATAGGATGGTCGGGAGCAATATGGTCAAACTTCGATACTTTTTCGATTGACAATCCTCCAGCATTTTTCTGTAAAGATGTAAGCAATCCTCTTTCCAGTGAAAAATCAAATCCCTTTCTGTTGTATGTGTCGGAATATCCAAGGGCAGTATTGATAAATGTGCCGAATATATTATTTATATGATATGAAAAATAGAATCCCATTTGTGGCAAATAAGCATTTTTTTGGGCCATTCCAACGTTAAGCCGATGACCCAAACCAAACATATTTTCGTTGACAAGTTCGACATCGCTGTTATCGGAACTTAGGCTCATACTGGCAGCATATTCAAATTTGTCTTTCGAAATGACCACAATTTTAACCTCGTCTGGATTTTCTTCATCCGATTGGACCTGAAAACTGACATCTTCAAGATAACTTAAATCACGCATTAGTTTCTCATTTTCGGCCAATAACAAAGGGTTTAACTTTTCACCTGCCTTGAAAAGCAACTGCATCCCAAGTTTACTTTTAACCGTATTCATGTGTAGGCGATTTCCTGCTTTCTCTATCCATTTTGATGCAATCATCGTGGTATCAGATAAGGATGACCCAAAGGGATGGAGTCTGATAAAGCGAATAGAGCTAATTTTCTTACCTTCAAATTGAGAAAAATAGGAGATGCTTTTTACACCAGGTTGTACTACGGATGAGGGTTGAAAAGAGATAAAGTGCCCCAAAATATTTTTGGTGAAATTATTCTTGATGACCAATTGATCCAGTCTTTTCTCCCGTGAGTTAATACCCAATGGGACCAACTTGATCGTATCAAAACAAGCTGATTTGAGTTTTGATATCTTGGGAGGGAGAATTTTGGAAGTTGAGGAAGGGTCATTTCTTAACGAATCATAATTAAGGATTGATGATTCAATGCCGAATTCGTATTGACGAATTATGTCCACTGAATACGATTCAAAAGGTATCCTGGATTTGCCTGATCCGCCTTCGGAAACATTGCTTCCAGGGCTCTTCAACGAGAGCCAATCAACGAATAATAGCAAAAAAAATCCAAAAATTGCGAATTTCAATTTTATTTGATATATATTATGTTTGATACAGATCTTTCTCCTGTTTTGTCACTAGGGTGATTTAATATTGCTTTTTCAATGCCATCGTTCATCCAAAGGGTAGTAGAACCCCCGCCATCAAGATTAATAGCATCTTTGCAGTTCAATTTAATCAGAAAATGCTGTAATTCTTTGAGGTTCATTCCATTTGCATCAATGCTGCGGCCATCAATTGCGATAAAAAGAATTCTTTGATCAGCTGTTTTGCACAAGCAGCTCCTTGGATGTCTCCTTTTTACAAAATCGCTACTTTCCAATTCAATAATTTTCCCATCAGCTAACAAAGTAGGCCCGGCAATCATGACAGCTTCTTCCTGTGAAGAGTGCGCGTAGAATTTGACGGGTTTCGCACGTTCTATTTTCAGATCCCCAGTCGTGTCAATGATCACGGCTCCATTCAGCAGGGAGTCGGTTTTGGCCCATTTCCCCTTTGATTTTCTTGTTTGGGAAATTACTTTACCGCCAACTTCGAGAAAAGCAACCGACCCACCTTTCTCAACATCAAAGAAGCCTCCGTTTAAAGCGACCAAAGCCTTTGAATCTACTGCGAAAGAACTGGTTTTACGCAAGATTGAATCAGAATATGCAATAGATATTTTGTGTTTACAAGGAGCCTCTTTCTTGTACTCCGCAACTATAATATTTTGTTTTATCTGTGCTGTGGAATCGGTATTTAACCGGTAAATAGTAATACAATCATCGTGAAAAGGGATATTTGACTTGATGAAGTCATTGTTCTGACCAATTCCGTTAAGGGAGACTGTTACCAGGAACATTGGAGTTATCAGAAGACGAATATTTAGCATTTGATGTATATTAACTTTAATTTGAAGAGTTTAAAGGTATAAAATTCAAAAAGGAACTAACCTACGTCCATGATACTCATTGGAATGAATAAACTTCCTTATCTCTTCGAAATTTTCATAGTTAACCTTTCCAGCCACGATAATGGAAAGTTGTGATGACGCAATTTCGATCATGTTGCACCAGCAGCAACAGCGCTGATTGCTTCGTCGAACGACTCGACACAAATCTCTTTGACAATGTTCATATGTCTATAATTTTGTTTTTCAATGGCCATATGGAACTCGCCATTAATCATTCACCTGTGTGAGAAGCAATACTTGTGGCTCGTTTCATCTGATCAAGTATTGGCAAAACAAATTGCTAAAATAATTGTTTTTTGACGGATCAACTCAAGTAGTTACATTTGTGCTAAAATATCCAGTATGAATCTCCGCATATATTCTCCCTTCCTATTCCTTTTATTTCCCATTTCCCTGATTGCTCAAGGTCACACCACTGTTTCGGCTACCGCTCCCAGATTGATCGTTGGTTTGGTTGTTGAGAATATGCATCCTGATTATGTGGAGCGTTATTGGGATAAGTTTGGAAATGAGGGATTCAAACGATTGTACTCACGTGGTTTTGTCTGCGCCAATCATCATGTCAACAATCTTATCCAGCGGCCTTCAGTTGGTATGGCGACACTTTTTACAGGATCTACCCCATCACACCATGGTATTGTCAGTGATAATTGGGTGGATCGGTTGAAAAACAAAGAGACGGACTGCATCTATGATAATAATTATTCAACGATAGGAACCAATTCAAATCTTGGACAACGGTCGGCTTCAAGATTGATGACACCTACCCTTGGTGACAGGCTGAAACTTATAACCAAAGGAAGAGCTCGGGTTTTTAGTGTGGCCATGAATGATTATGCGGCAATTTTTTCTGCAGGTCACTCGGCGGATGGTGCTTATTGGTTTGATGAAACCACAGGCAGTATGATTTCCAGTAGTTTTTATTTGGATAAATATCCTGGTTGGGCAACTGAGTTTAATAAATTTAAACTTGCAGATAAATATCTCGAAACACCCTGGAAAACTTTGTATGATCAGATAAGTTACAACGAAAGTGTGGAGAATGTCTCTCTTCACGAAACCGGCTTTCTGGATAAATATAATGCCTTTCCCTACGACCTTGCCAAATTAAAGAAAGAGTCAGATGGAACCTATTCGATTCTTAAAAGTACTCCTTTTGCAAACACCTATTTGAAGGATTTTGTTCTGCAACTAATTCCCAAGGAACAACTGGGATATGATTTTGTACCTGATTTGTTGACAATAGTTTTCTCATCTATGGACAAGAATTGTGGAAATTTTGGTCCTTTGTCGGTAGAGATGGAGGACGTATATCTTCGATTGGATAAGGAAATTGCAGAATTGCTGAAATACATTGAGGATGGTTATGGAATTGATAATGTGCTCTTTTTTCTAACGTCTACTTCGAGTGTCTCCTATCATGCAGATTATCTTAAAGAAAGGTTCAAAATGAATACAGGGATTTTTAATCCTGAAAGTTCTGTATCACTCTTGAAATCCTTTTTAAATATCAAATATGGCGAGGGGGATTGGGTCGAAAAGTTTGGCAATCAGCAGTTGTATTTAAACCATGATCTGGCAGCTAAGAAAAAAATAAATTTACGTGATATGCAAGTTGAAGCTGCCAGGTTTTTAAACCAGTTTGAAGGAATTGCCTATGCAAAGGCTGCCTTTGAAATTGAGTCAGACAATTTCCTGGGCGGTCCGCTAGCCTCGTTTCAAAATAATTTTCATATCAAACGCTCTGGTGACGTAATGGTTCGTTACGAAGAGGGATGGCTCCCAAAAGAGAAGTATAAATCTGTAGATTATACAGACAATGACCAGGTGCCTTTGGTGTGGTATGGTGCTGGTATAAAAAGGGGCACCACATTGAGAAAAACAGACGCAACAGATGTCGTTCCAACAATCTGTGCGCTTTTAGGAATTGTTCCTCCTGGAAGCACTACGGGTGTGGTTATTGATGAAATTCTACCCAAATCAGCCGTAAGTGATTAAGGAACGTTTGACCGTTCCAAAATAAATGGTCCCTAGATAAAAAAAACGACCATGCCACCCACGGCCATGCAGGCACCGATCACCTCTTTCCAGTTTAATTTTTCCTTAAGAAAGAAGACTGATGGCAACAGGATAAATACCGGAACAGTTGCAATTAGTGTTGATGCCACTCCTACCTTTGTATGCTGAAATGCGAGAAGACTCAATGAAACTCCCAAAAAAGGGCCAAAAAAGGAGCCAATTAAAAGCGGATTAAGTGCCTTTTGACTAAGAATTGAGCTTTTTACGTTTCTCCAATTTCTCGTAAGACTGATAATCAAAACGAATCCTATAATCCCGGTTATGGTTCGTATTTGTGAAGAGGCAAATGGATCGTAACTACCCATTCCCAGTTTGGAAAATACTGCTCCAATGCCCTGACCTGCTGCACCTCCAATAGCGAGGAGAAGTCCCTTTAACGGATAATTTAATCCGTGGGTCATTTTATCATCGACCTCCTCTCTTTTAAGGATAACTATGGCAATTCCGGAAAGGACCAATATCATTCCAAGCAGATTAAGCCAGGTAAATGTTTCATGAAGGATGAGAACCCCAAAGATTGTCGCGATGGGGGGAGCAAGTGACATAATCAGCATGGATACTTTAGCGGATTGGTAGGAATAAGATGCGAAAAGGAAATAGTCCCCTAAAACAAACCCAATTAGACCAGAAACCGAAAGCCATTTCCATGATTCGGGAGTTGCATCTGAAGGCAGCCAAAGACCTCTCATTATTTTAGACCAGACCATGTACATGATCATGGCGAACAAAAGTCTGAAAAGGTTTACTGTCAGAGATCCTGCCCGACGGGTCGCTATGGAAAAGGTGAGCGCAGAGACGGTCCAGCAGATGGCTGTAAGGATTGCTGTTATTTCACCGAGATGGTTAATTTGCATCGGTTAATTTTTGAATGGCGCAAATGTAGGTATAGTTAGAGGATATTATCTACCAATGGCAACTATCTTTTTGTAAAAATCAGCTACAAAACCAATTGCAAAGTTCCCACTACACCAAACTTAGAACTGGTATTGTCAAGCTTGTTGTATCTCCAGACCCCGACGATTTTAAATACCTTAAAAATGTTTTCCAATCCTAAAGAGACCTCTGTATAAGGATTATTCTGAAGACTCTTCATTCCGGTTGGGAATAGCATGGAATTGTGTTTTGAAGGGTCGTAGTTTCCAATTACAGAGCGTACTCCAAGCAACTCCCTCCACTTCAGTTTTCTGAAAAGTGGAATTTTATTAAGGAAATATCCCTGAAAATGATGTTCAAGAAACAGGGACAAATAGCTGTCACTTATAAATTCCTGCATGTTCATCATGTTAAACGAGTAAAAATCATAGGCATAGGTGTCATTCCCTTCATGTATTTTCATCAAAGGGAAAGGTACATCACCCCATATTTTGCCGGCCTGAATGGAATAATAGCTAAACCCGAATGGATTGAGCATTAATTTTTGATTGATTCTGGCTTCCAGTTTGTAATAGTTGAACTCTCCGCCCAGAAGTCCTTTCATACCAACCGAGAAGTCCAGATTGAAAATAGGTTTGGAGTTTTCAAATTTTGATCTCTCAAAACCATCCTGTATGTAATACTCATTTGGTGCATAACGGGTGTTGAGACTCAGCTCACTATTTCGAATGAATGGAATTAAATTTCCGGAAGGTGATTCGAATTTGATAATTGGGGCACTGTAATATTTTGTTCCATTGAAAGAGAATTTATTGGTTAAACCTGCCACCCACTCCTTTTCATAATTGATCTCCAGCCTGTCGACAAGATTTAATTTATTGTAGGGAACCTTATTCAACAGCACATTCAATATGTTGTCGATCATAAAGGCATTCTTACTTTTGCCAAAAATTTCGTAATCGTGTTTGTACTGAGCAGAAAGGTAATCTTTAGGCTTTTTAGAGAAGTAGTATTCGAATCCACCGCTATACTTGTATTCCTGGTCTTTTGAACCGTAAGCTGCATAACCGTTGAGACGAAGGTTGTGGTTGAATTTCATGGTTGTGCGTGCACCAAATTTGAATCTGTTACCCTCTACAGGATTGTTTGAATAGAAAGAGTAATACTGTCCAAGTTCGATTTTTCCTAAATCCCTGTACCCATAGTAAAACATATATACGTACTCTGCGGTGGTTTTGTACAGTGGAACTTGTTTAATCGAATCAACCATTTTGTAAATTCCCAATTCTCTTTTCTGTAATTCGATTGGCCTGGAATTTTCCCAGAATCTTTCATCTTTGTTCATGGCATCATCACGGACTGAGATTCTTTCATTGGCTTCCAATTTTACACCTTTGACCTTTTCAAAAGTAAAATCCTGATAGAAATTGGCCTTTCTTCCAATTACACCGATCCTTTTGGATTTCGGATCTTTTTGGATGTCAACATCAAGAACAATGGTTTCATTTTTTGGAGTCCATCTTTCGTTAATAAATTCAAACTCAACGGCATACTTAAAATTGTTAACAAAATTAATATTCGCTTTTTCGGAAAGTTGCATATCAATTTTCGTCAGGGCATAACTTTCAGCCTCCACCCAAAGTTGGCCCTTGAAAGTAGGACTTTGGGCCGATCTGGGTTTGAAGGAGAGTTCGTAATATTTCTTACCTGCCCTCAATGTGCTGTCAATAAGGTAATATTTGTAAAACTGTAGTCCCATGCTGTTTATGGGTGATACCAATCCAACATCTTTGATCATCAGATAGTTGTCATAAGGATTTAATCCTTCATAAACCTTTCCTGTAAATTTTGAAATCATATTTGAAGTCATACCAGAAGCCTTGTTGGCGACGATTTCCTCACGATCTTTTGTGATTCCGCTTTCATGAAAATAGTTGGAATAGGTTTCTGAAAAGAATACAGGTAGGAAGGCTTTACCTTCTGTTTTGAGGGAATCGATGTAGTCAAAAACAAAATCGAAAGATTTTAATAATCGTTTAGTCCGAAGTGATTTGTCAATGTTTTTAAGATCGACTTCTGTTTTTGAGTATAACTTACTGTGCCATGAGGGAAAGTTTGCCGGATTATTCTCCTTTTTATGATCAATAATTTTTTTGAACAGTGGAATTGCAGGGTTCTCACCGGGCTTAACAATCACCTCACCTGTCATGATCATGTCTTCCTCCAGTGTAATATCAAGTTTGGCTGTCTGCTTGAGTTTTACAGGTAACTCAATTTTCTTGTAACCTATAGAAGAAATTTCTATGCTATTGGTAGGTGTAAATGTACTGAGGTTGAAATTGCCATTCAGGTCAGACATGGTACCTATGTAAGTTCCCTTGAAGACGATGGTAGCGTATGGTATAGGTATTCCTGTTTTAGCTTCAGTGATCTTTCCTGAAACAATTGTTTTTTGAGCTAAAGATACCTGAGTAGAAAGCACAATAAAAGTTAAGATCAGAGAGATAGTTTTGTTCATTTTATTTTCTCCTGATTCGGGTTTAAAGCCATAATTGAAAAAATATTGTATTGAATTTATCAGATTAGCGCACTAATAAATTTCATTACGGATGAGTCATAGTTTTTACGTCAGATTGACAGCGAAATTAAAAAATGGTTTAACAGAAAGTTTCAGACCGATTTATTTGGTCATTGGAATGTTATAAATTGAAATGTAAATTGACGCATTAATGTATCACAAAAATTGCAATATTCTTTACAATTGCATACGACTTGAATATTAAAAAGGTTTAAAGTGTCTTAATCGTGGAACCAAATTCTTCCTGAACAAAATATTAGCTTCTTTTTTGAATATGGAGGTTGATTGTTTTATAAATTTTATCAATTTTGACGAATAATTGAAGAAAACAAATTATTAAATGCTATGAGATTAATTATCCTCCCTGATGCCAGTAATGTAGCCCAATGGTCTGCCAATTATATAGCCCATAAAATTTGTATGGCAAATCCAACCCCAGAGAACCCTTTTGTCTTAGGATTGCCAACCGGTAGCACCCCTCTTGGAACTTACATCGAATTGATTAAACTTCATAAGGAGGGTAAAGTTACTTTTCAGAATGTTATCACATTTAACATGGATGAATATGTGGGGATTGATAAAAATCATCCGCAGAGTTACCATACCTTTATGTGGGACAATTTTTTTAAGCATATCGATATCAGGCCTGCAAATGTAAATCTGCTTGATGGGAATGCTCCCGATTTGAAAATGGAATGTAGCAGGTATGAAGCCAAGATTAAATCTGTTGGCGGAATTGATCTTTTTCTTGGTGGTGTTGGGGCAGATGGTCACATTGCTTTCAATGAACCAGGATCTAGTTTAACATCCCGGACCAGGGATAAGGCCCTGAATACTGACACTAAAATTGTTAACAGCCGTTTCTTCGGTAACGACGTAAATCAGGTCCCTAAAGTTGCATTAACTGTTGGGGTAGGTACCATAATGGATGCCCAGGAAGTGTTAATTCTTGTTACAGGGCATAATAAATCACGAGCACTCCATAAAGCCGTTGAAGGGGCAGTCAACCATATGTGGACTATTTCAGCACTTCAAAATCATTCTCACGGGATGATGGTATGTGATGAAGATGCCACCATTGAGCTGAAAGTTGGAACCTACAAATATTTCAAGGAGATCGAAAAAGAGAACCTAGATCCAGGAAATATTTGGACTGATAAAAAAAATTCCTGTTGGTAAACTAACCCAATGTTGCTACCATTACTGCTTTGATGGTGTGCATTCTGTTTTCTGCCTGGTCGAAGACGATGGAAGCTTTGCTTTCGAAAACTTCATCAGTAACCTCCATTGCATCAATGCCGAATTGCTGAAAAATATCATCCCCTGTTTTTGTTTCCCGGTTGTGATATGCCGGAAGGCAGTGAAGAAACTTGGTGTTTTTATTTCCGGTAAGCTCCATCGTTTTTGAATTGATCTGGTAGGGCATAAGCAAAGCAATTCTTTGCTGCCAAACAGCCACAGGTTCTCCCATCGAAACCCAAACATCGGTGTAAAGGAAATCGCAATCTTTTACGGCCAATTCCAGGTTTTCAGTTACAGTAATTATGGCACCTGTACTTTTTGCAATTGCCCTGCAGGTCTCCTGTAGTTCTATGGATGGTTGAAATTGCATTGGTGCTGCAGCCCTGAAATCCATCCCCATTTTAGCTGCACCTACCATCAGCGAGTTTCCCATGTTGTTGCGGGCATCACCGAGATAAGCAAATTTTATTTCAGACAGAGGTTTTTCTGAATGTTCCCGCATGGTTAGGAAATCTGCCAGAATCTGGGTTGGATGGAACTCGTCGGTCAATCCATTCCATACAGGAACACCCGAATATTCTGCGAGGGTTTCAACCAAATCCTGACCATATCCGCGATATTGAATACCATCGTACATCCGACCAAGTACTCGGGCAGTATCTTTCATGGATTCTTTTGTGCCGATCTGGGATCCGGTCGGTCCAAGGTAGGTAACGTGAGCTCCCTGATCATATGCGGCTACTTCAAAAGCGCATCTGGTGCGTGTTGACGTTTTTTCGAAAATCAGGGCGATATTTTTACCGGTCAGAACCGGCTCTTCTGTGCCTGTTTTCTTTGCCCATTTTAGTTCTGCAGCCAAATTGAGTAAATACTCTATTTCAGATGGTTGAAAATCAAGTAGTTTTAAAAAATTTTTATTGTATAGAAGATTTTGCATAGGTTACAATGTTTAAGAATTGTATTTCAAAGTAATTTTTGATCCAAACGATTTGTCCTCAAGTTTGGAAGCTTCGGTGATAATACTTTTTATCCCTCCCCTCTCTACAAATTTCATGGCCGCTACAATTTTGGGAGCCATGCTTCCTTCTCCAAAAGTACCCAATTCCAGATATCTTTTCGTATCCCGGTAATCGAGGAATTCGAGCTTCTCCTGGGTTGGTAACCCAAAATCCTTGTAGATGAATGAGACATCCGTCAGAATGTAAAATTCATCTGCTCCAACACCGGAGGCCAGCACTGAAGAGGCCAGGTCCTTGTCGATCACTGCATCAACAGTCCGAAGATTGTTCCCGCTATCAAAGAATATCGGAATTCCCCCACCTCCGCAAGTGATCACAATGTTCCCTTTTCGTGCAAGATCCCTGATCAACTCCAGATTAAGAATATTTTTCGGTACAGGTGAAGGAACTACTCTCCTCCAACCGTTTCCACTTTTTTTACTCTCCTTAAATGACCATCCTTTTTGCTTTTCCAAGGCTTTTGCTTGTTCAAAGTTATAGGTTGCGCCTATTCGTTTGGTGGGATTGGAGAAGGCTGGATCTTCCGGGTCGACTTCGACCATGCCAACCAGGGTAACGACATTTCGTTCTATTTTGTATTTGCTTAGGATATTGCGAAAGATCCGTTCGATCATGTATCCAATGCCACCCTGGGAATCTGCAACACAAATGTCAAGCGGCATTTGCGGAATACCATAGACTTGTTCACCAGCATCATTTCTCATCAGGATGTTTCCAACCTGGGGCCCGTTCCCATGTGTAATGATCAGGTCATAATCCTCCCGTACCAGGAATAGCAGGCTCTCGATGGTTTCGGAAGTATGCACCTCTTGTTGTTCGATGGTTCCTTGTTCAGTGTCGCGCAACAGCGCATTTCCTCCCAGGGCAACCACAGCCAGTTTTTTCATCTGTTGGTTAGCCTTTTATATTTGGATCGAAGGTAGAAACAGTTTTTGGAGGAATTTATGACAAACATCCATCAATGGTTCTGGTCATAAGTTCTGATTTTTTGAATAATTTGCCCTTCTACCTGGTCATACATATCCCGGATAAACTCATCATTGAAACACATGGTACGTTCTTCAAATGGCATGTCGTTCAGCCTGTCGAACAGCCGTTCTTTTGCTATTTGCAGGTCTTTGCCATAGATGTGGAAAGAATCGGCTTGCCAATTCATGCGTCCAAGTTTTACGGTTTTTCCCGTTTTTTCGGAAACTCCTGCGGCTATTACTTCTTTATTGAATTGAATAAATCCAAACATGTTCATAAAGTTTGCTCCCCAGGCATCGTTGCTTCTAAAGCGGACGTTGCAGTTTAGCCAATAGACTCCCTCTTCATCTTCAAGAATGCGGTACCATAACGATTGAAGACACGGTGGATCGAAACAATCGTTGTCAATGTCAGGCATCCATGTTATCATTTGTGCCTGACGGGTAAATGGCTGTTTCGATAATTTTTCGATAACAAATTGAATTTGATCCACTTTTATCTTTCCAGCTTCCCGTGATTGTCCGTCAATCAGCTCTTTCCACACGCCATAATTTTGTAATCTCCCATGATAAGTATATTCCCAACGTTTGTCGCTATCAATGTTCATGTTTTTTGTCCAGTGATCTTTGTATCCTTTTAACTCCATCACATATTCTTTCAGCTCTTCAATGCCTCCGGGAAATGCCATGTGGATCATCGGGTCAGTTTCCGGTTCCTCAATGGTGATGTTGATGGTGCAATCCATACTCTGCGGATCCTCAGGTTTATCGTACTGTGTCTTAAAACGGATCCCTTTTTGGTAAACAGCAGTGATGGCAGCTTCATAGGCCTCAGCCAGTGTTTTTTCTTTGATTGCGATGACGGGAATATTTTTCATGTTCTTTTGGTTTTTACAGGTATGATCAGGAGGTGATCAGCCCATTTTTATATACTTTCAAAGGTATAAAAAATCTTGTGTACAAATTGGCAGCGCTAACTCTGCTGCTTCCTTGACGGGGCCCATGTGGCATTGGAGTCAGGCCGTCAATTGCATATTTTCCTTTTTTCCTTAACTTTGCTTTGATTTAATCCTACATTTGACTTTTCAAAACGATCAGATAATGGTTCAACAAAAGGTTGATAATCAACAAAAAGCAGCGTCAGTAAAAAGTGGTGGCGGGACCAGGGGCCCCAAATTTACAAGTTGGGAGAAGTTCCGGAATATTATTGCCGTTCCACTTTTTTTCTTTTCGCTTTATTTGTTTGTAGTATTTATCTCTTTTCTACTACAGGAGGGTGCAGATGTCAGTCATTTAGATGTTTCCATTAAAGAACTTCTAACCAATCCAAACATTAAAATTGGGAATGCAGGAGGGAAATGGGGTGCCATTCTTGCCAATTGGTTCATCAACAAAGGATTTGGATTTGCATCTTTCATTATTCTGTACTTATCCATTCTTTTGTCTTTACGCCTTGCCAAGGTTGGGAAATTTTCTTTGGCAAAAAATTTCGGATATGGAATATTTTTTATGATCTGGATATCCATTGCACTGGCATTTTCGCTCTCTTATTTTTATAAAAACTCACCCATACTACCCGGAGGGGCATATGGATTTCTTATGTCACAGCACCTGAATTCAGTCATTGGCAAATTTGGAACGTTTTTCATTCTGTTTGGGTCATTGTTGATATTAATTATCGTGGCTTTTGAAGATGCATGGGGTGCCATCATTGGTCTACTGAATTCCAAACGACCAGTCAGGAAGAAGGAGGTTGAACTTACAACCAATGATCCATCGTTTTTGGTCCAACCACCAAAAACGATTGAAAAGGACCGATCATTCTCAAAAGTTGCAGATGATAACGAGGTGAAAATTGTTTATGCCGAGCCAGATGACGATTCCATTGAATTGGAGATGGGCGAAATCTTTGTTGAAGATGAGCACTATCCTGTTATTGAAAAACAACCCAATGATAATCCTGTATTTAGTCAGCTCCCAATTGATTCAGATGAAACAGACATTGAAATGGAGGAAAAGGATTATGATCCTACTCTTGATTTGTCGAGATATATTTTCCCTTCCTTAGATCTGTTGGAAGAACGCGCTACCGGAAATCCACAGGTGACCAACGATGAGTTGATGGCTAACAAAAATAAGATCCTGCAAACGCTGAAGAATTACAGCATCGAGATTGAGAAGATTCGGGCAACGACAGGACCAACCGTCACATTGTATGAAATTGTGCCTGCTCCGGGGGTTAGAATATCCAAAATTAAGAATTTGGAAGATGACATTGCGCTCAGCCTCTCAGCTCTGGGAATTCGAATCATTGCACCAATGCCGGGAAAGGGAACTGTTGGTATTGAGGTACCCAACAACAAGCCCGAGGTAGTATCCATGCGTTCGCTGATCGCTTCCAAGGTATTTCAGGAGTCGGATTTCGAACTCCCTCTTGCCTTGGGTAAGACCATTTCGAACGAGACCTTTGTGGTCGACCTTACGAAGATGCCACACATTCTTGTTGCCGGAGCTACTGGTCAGGGTAAATCTGTTGGATTAAATGCCATCATCTCTTCCCTGCTTTACAAAAAGCATCCATCTCAGTTGAAATTTGTGTTTATTGACCCCAAAAAGGTTGAACTCAACCTATATTCCGTCATTGAGAAACATTTTTTGGCCAAGATGGAGGGGATGGAAGACGCTATTATCACAGACGTTCAGCAGGTAAAGGATACGCTCAATTCACTGATCATTGAGATGGAACGGCGTTACGATTTGCTTAAAGTTGCCCAAACAAGAAACGTCAAGGAGTACAATGTCAAATTTATTTCACGCAGGCTTAATCCCAACAAGGGGCACCGTTATTTGCCATACATCGTGGTGGTAGTTGATGAGTTTGCTGATTTAATCATGACTGCGGGGAAAGAGATAGAACTGCCGATTGCCAGGATAGCCCAGTTGGCGAGGGCTGTTGGAATTCACATGATTATTGCAACTCAACGACCTTCCATCAACATTATTACCGGTGTGATCAAAGCCAATTTCCCGACCAGGATCGCATTCAAAGTTGCCTCAATGGTCGACTCAAGGACCATTCTGGATACACCTGGCGCCAATCAGTTGATTGGTCGTGGCGACATGCTAGTGTCAATCGGAAATGTTCTTACCAGGATCCAATGCGCATTTGTTGATACCCCCGAAGTTGAAGCAATTGCCAACTTTATCGGGAAACAACCTGGGTATCCTACTGCCTGGGCATTGCCTGAATATCGCAGCGACAGCGCCGATAGTTCAGATGAGGTCGATTTAAAGAACAGGGATGAACTATTTGATGACGCTGCACGGATTGTGGTATTAAACCAAACGGGTTCTACTTCGTCTATTCAAAGAAAGTTTTCAATTGGCTATAATCGGGCCGGAAGGATCATGGATCAACTTGAAGCTGCCGGTATTGTCGGTGTAAATGCGGGCAGTAAAGCACGTGAAGTATTGATTCAGGATGAAAACAGCCTGGAGCACATTTTGCGGAAATTACCCCAATAAGGGAAGGACAAAGGATAAAGGATAAAGTTAAAAGGATAAAGGGAAGAGGCTCATCCGTTTTTTGTGGAGGGGTAAGGCTAATAGCCAATAGCTAAAAGCTAACATCCTTTAAGTAAATGACATAAACGACTAATTAATAATGAGAAGATTAACAATTGTATTGGCAGTATTGATGATTACTGCGAACTTATGGGCACAACAGGATCCGAAAGCAAAGGAAGTTTTAGATAAGCTATCACAAACGACAAAGGGCTATAAAACGATTCAGATTGATTTCTCTTTTACCCTCGAAAACAAAAAGAACAATGTAAACCAAACCAACGAAGGCGAGGTTGCATTGAAAGGGAAGAGTTACAGGTTGCATATGCCAGTATTCAGTATGGATATATTTTGTGATGGGACTACAACCTGGAGTTACCTGACCGAAGCCAAAGAGTGCAACATATCAGGAGTAGAGGATGATATGGAGGAATCACTAAATCCGGCAAATATTTTTACCATTTACGAGAAAGGGTTCAACTACTCTTTCATTGGTGAGGAGAACCTGGCCGGGAAAGCGGTTCATGTACTCGACCTCTTTCCCGTAGACAAAAAGAAAGAGTTTGTGAAAGTCAGGTTGTACATTGACAGAGTAAAAAATCAAATAGTAAAGGCACAGACATTTAACAAAGATGGAAATACCTACATCCTGGTTTTAAAGCGTATGAAAACCAATGTTGAATTGAAAGATGATTATTTCAAATTCGATAAATCCAAATATCCCGGAGTGGAAATCAATGATATGAGATGATTTTTACAAGGATGGAAAATAAATAAATGGGGGAGATTTTCCCCATTTATTTATTTTCCATCCTTTGCTTTTTTCTGGTGCATCATCTGGGCAACGGAGGCAATCTCGATAAAGCTTGTACCTCCTCCAACGCCAAAATTTCCGCCAACATAAACAACGGTATCATTTTCGGAAATGAATCCTCTTTTAACCAAATCGAGCAATGAGGTCTCGATGAGTTTGTATTTGTTTTTCTTTACCACAATTTCACTGGCAAAAACCCCATAGGAGAGTGCCAGCTCCCTTTTCACCCTTCCGGTATGACACTTGGCATAGACTGGTCGGGGACTTCTGAAGGCTGAAATATATCTGGCTATTTTCCCTGTCAGGGTATCTGTAATGATTGCAGCAACCTTTAGTTCACTTGCTGACAATACAGCTGCCTCGGCCAGGAAAGCGGATACTTCATTTTCAAGTCTTGGCACCGAGAGATCGTTTCTTTTATCCTTTGAGCATTCAACTTCCATCGCAACGCGCGACATGAGCTGAACCGCTTCAACCGGGTATTGGCCGTAAGCTGTTTCTCCTGAAAGCATTACCGCATCCGTGCGGTCATAGATGGCTGTGGCCACATCACTGACTTCAGCCCTGGTAGGCCTTGGATTGGTAATCATCGTATGAAGCATTTGAGTCGCGATGATAACCGGTTTCTTGCGTTCCACACACTTTCTGATTAAATTGCGCTGAATGGCAGGTATTTTCTCGGCAGGTATTTCAATGCCCAGATCACCCCGTGCCACCATAATTCCATAGGCATGATCTAGGATTTCGTCAATGTTCCTGACCCCATCGGTGTCTTCAATTTTTGCTATTATCTTGATTTTGCTATTTTCTTCATTCAGAATTTCCTGAACAGCCTGGACATCCTCCTTGTTTCTAACGAAGGAGTGCGCAATAAAATCGAGATCGTTGGCAGCGGCCCACCTGATAAACTGCCGGTCCTTCTCTGTAAGTGAAGGCAAATGCAAAGAAACACCGGGAACATTGATGCTCTTTCTATTTTTGATATAACCATCATTGCCCACCAGTGCAATTAAACACTCATCCGTTTTTTCCAAAATAGTTAGCTCAATTTCCCCATCGTCAATTAGAACTGAACTACCTACCGGGATATCTCTTGTGAAGAATTGATAATCGACCACAAGTACACCCAGTTTCGATGGTTCTTCACCGCATTTTATGTTGAGATGATCCCCTTTGTTGATTTTTATGGGTTCAACAATGTTTTTTGTGCGAATCTCCGGCCCTTTCGTATCAACCAAAATGGCAAGGCCATCGCTGACAGATCTTACATTATTGATGATATTCATAGCGGACTCAGTTGTTTGGTGCGCCGTATTTATTCTGACGACATTCATGCCGGCATCCATGAGGGTACGCAAAAAATCTGGTTCACAATTCTTATCCGAGATAGTTGCTACAATTTTCGTATGCTTTTGTTTTCTCATAAAAGTATGTTTGGGAATGAAGGCTTGTTGATTTCAATGAAAGGGTTGGTTTTATTCTATTTGAAAGCCGGCATTAAAAAACTTTCAATCCCAAGGCGGTAAGAGTCAAGTCCAAACCCCATAATGCTTCCGCGGCAAACCGGGCCAATAATCGACTCGTGCCGAAACGACTCGCGTGTAAGGATATTGGAGATGTGAACTTCAACAACCGGTGTTGTCACAGCGGCAATGGCATCCCTGATCGCAACTGAGGTATGGGTGTAAGCGCCGGCATTAAGGATAATTCCATCGGAAGAAAAGCCAATTTTTTGCAGGAAGGTAACGATTTCCCCTTCAACGTTTGACTGAAAATAGTCCAGGTTAATTTCGGGATATTGGGGCCTGATTTTCCCGAGCCATTCTTCAAACGAGCTGTTGCCGTAAATGCCTTTTTCCCGTTTTCCCAACAAATTGAGATTGGGACCATTAACAATACTAATATTCATGCGTATAAGTTTTTAGTGTTATCGAATATTCAAACAACTTTATGCCGGTTTTAATTCATATATAATATTTAAATACCTTAATGTTATATAGATACTGACTATTTGCTTGATTGATTACGTATGTTTAAATCCATTATTAAATCGTCGAATCAGGCCGACTGAATTGTTTTCTGATGAAAAACTCGACTAAAATCGGAAAAAAAAATGAGTGTTGTCAAAAAAAAATAAGTTTGGATTTTTATATAACATATTTATTTCACACAATTGAAACAAAAATGTATTTCAATTGTTTCAATAAAAAAAACAAGATATGAACTGGACAGAAAGCAAAAAAGGGTATGAGACTTTTTTGAGACTGGAAAAATCCCTTTCTCAAAATTCAGTCAGTGCTTACGTAAATGACATTCATAAACTTATTTCCTTCGTTGAAGAACATTATCCTGGACTATCACCAGAGGCAATAAAATTGGTTCAGCTAAGAAAATTTGTCGAATGGATGAACGGAAATGGGGTCAGCCCCAGGACACAAGCGCGCACCATCTCAGGTGTCAAGTCGTATTTTAAATTTCTTTTGATAGAAGAGGTGGTGGAAAATGATCCTACCACGCTCCTTGAATCCCCCAAGATAGGCCGTAAACTGCCGGATGTACTAAGTGATGAAGAGATCAACCGTTTGATTGACGCTGTAGATCTTGAAAAGCCAGAAGGACTAAGAAACAAGGCCATTCTCGAAACGCTTTACAGTTGTGGACTTAGGGTATCCGAGCTTGTTAACCTGCGCCTTTCCAATCTTCATTTTGAGCAGGAGTTTCTCAAGATTGCCGGAAAAGGGGAGAAAGAGAGATTGGTTCCAATCAGCAAACGGGCCATTGAAGATATCCGGAAATATATGGTTGGATACAGAAAGAAATTGAAAATTGACAAGTCAAGTGAAAATATCCTTTTCCTAAACCGTAGGGGAAAAAAATTAAGCAGAGTGATGATATTCACTATTATAAAAAATTTGGCGCAAAAAATTAAGCTTGAAAAAAGTATAAGTCCTCATACGTTCAGGCATTCATTTGCTTCGGCATTGGTAAAAGGTGGCGCCGATCTGCGGGCTGTGCAGGAGATGCTGGGACATGAATCTATTCTGACCACAGAGATTTACACGCACCTGGATAAAGAATTTTTGAAAGAGACGGTAAATAAATTTCATCCCCGATCTTAGGGATATGAATTTATTTGCATGCAAGTGAAAGGGCGTTGATTTTTTCAACGCCCTTTTGAATGGTATCCCTGAAAAACATTAATTCATCGTTAAGTTTTATCAGGTTGATTCATGTTCTAAAATTCATTGCCCTTTTTTAAATAGATTTGCAAGCAAGTTCATTATAAATAAATTAATTATCAGCGAAGTGGATCAGCAAGCCATCACATTGAATGATGTAATTCAGGAGAGCAACCCCTCTGTATATGAATTACTCTCCGAAAGAGGGAAGAATATATTCTTTCCCAAATTGGGAATTTTAGCACAGTCGGCCCAAGCAAAAGGCAAAGATATCAATGCGACCATCGGGGAAGCAGTTGAAGACAACGGTCATCCTATGCACCTGACTGAACTTGGTCAATTGGTTAATCTACCGGATTCCCTTGTATTTCCTTATGCACCCAGCTTTGGGAAACCGGATCTGAGAAGTAGTTGGAAAAAATTTATTTATAAAAAGAATCCATTACTTGGTGAGACTCCAATCAGCATGCCTATAGCCACCAATGGAATAACCCATGGTATTAGTATTGCCTCATATCTATTTGTAGACGAAGGTGATACCATAATAATACCGGATTTATACTGGGAGAACTATTCACTTATTTTCGAAAACAACTATTTGGGCAAGATAGTAACCTTCCCATTGTTTCAAAATGGGGGGTTCAACCATCAGGGACTAGCGGAAATGATGGAACAGTCCAGCGGGAAGATTATTATACTTCTTAATTTCCCCAACAATCCATCCGGTTATACACCACTTGTCAGTGAGATTGATGGTATTGTTGAACTGATTTCCAGGCAGGCAAACAAGGGGAAAAAGGTTGTTGTACTCATCGATGATGCATATTTTGGCCTGGTTTATGAAAAGGGGGTTTTCACAGAATCGATATTTACCCAACTGGCTACACTTCACGAAAATGTATTGGCAGTCAAGCTGGATGGTGCCACCAAAGAGGATTATGTTTGGGGCTTCCGGGTTGGATTTATTACTTATGGAGTGAAAAATGGAACGCCGGCCTTTTATGAGGCAATGGAGAATAAAACAGCCGGTGCTGTTCGAGGCAACATATCAAATATAAGTCATCTTTCACAATCTTTATTACAGAGGGCTTATGCATCTGAGAATTACGACAAAAGCAAGGAGGAAAAATTCAATATCCTGCATTCCAGGTATGAAAAAATTAAAGAAGTTTTGGCCAATCCTAGATATGACCGTTATTTTGCGGCGTTGCCATTCAATTCGGGTTATTTCATGTGTATTGAATTGAGGGACGGCCTCAAAGCTGAAGATGTCAGGAAGATTCTTCTTGAGAAATACAGTACCGGAGTTATTGTCTTTGGAAATTTGATTCGAATTGCGTTTTCTGCTGTACCTGCCGAGAAAATCCATCAATTAATTGAGAATATCCATGCTGCTTGCCAGGACTATTTAGTCAGTAAATAACTTTTCAGAGCTGCTGAAATCTACAAATAGATCAGATTCATTATTAAATTCATATTCATGACAAACAATCAAAAATTAATTAGGTGGGTTAACGAATGGGCTGAACTGTGTCAGCCCGAAAAAGTATATTGGTGTGATGGTTCACAGGAAGAGAATGATCGGTTGATGGCCGAAATGGTTGCCTCCGGGATGGCAGTTAAGCTGGATGATAAAAAACGTCCAAACAGCTATTACTTCCAATCCGACCCAAGTGATGTAGCACGTGTCGAAAATAGAACTTATATATGTTCGGAAAAGCAGGAAGATGCTGGCCCGACTAACAACTGGGCAGCTCCGGCCGAGATGAAAGCCACCCTGAAAGCTCTTTTCAAAGGAGCGATGAAAGGCCGTACCATGTATGTGATTCCTTTCAGCATGGGCCCTCTTGGTTCAGATATCGCCCACATTGGTGTCGAAATTACTGACTCTCCTTACGTGGTTGTCAATATGAGAGTTATGACCAGAATGGGGAAAGCTGTATTGGATGTCCTTGGGGATGGGGAATTCGTTCCCAGTGTTCATTCCAACGGTGCACCACTTCAACCCGGACAAAAAGATGTCAAATGGCCATGTGCGCCAATTGATCAAAAATACATCACCCATTTCCCGGAAACCAAAGAGATCATCGCTTACGGTAGTGGATACGGTGGTAACGCCCTGTTGGGCAAAAAATGTTTTGCTCTACGTATTGCTTCTGCCATGGCGAAAGAGGAGGGATGGTTGGCTGAGCACATGTTAATCATGGGTATCACCAATCCCAAGGGTGTAAAAAAATACATCGCTGCAGCCTTCCCAAGCGCTTGCGGTAAAACCAATCTCGCCATGTTGATCCCGACAATTCCGGGATGGAAAGTTGAGACTGTTGGCGATGACATTGCCTGGATGAAATTTGGCAAGGACGGACAGTTGTATGCCATCAATCCCGAAGCCGGGTTCTTTGGTGTAGCACCAGGAACATCCATTGATACCAATCCGAATGCCATGCTGTCGGCTTCATCGAATACTATTTTCACCAACACAGGTTTAACACCTGATGGCGACATCTGGTGGGAAGGTATTGGATCTGAATGTCCTGCCGGAACTATCACCTGGACCAATGAAGTTTACGATAAGGCTTCCGGTAAACCTGCAGCGCATCCGAATGCACGTTTTACTGCTCCTGCATTCCAATGTCCTTGTATCGATCCAGCCTGGGAAGATCCCAAAGGAGTTCCAATTTCCGCTATTCTTTTCGGCGGACGCCGTCCAAGTACCGTTCCACTTGTATACCAGGCTATGAGCTGGGCGCACGGAACATTTATGGGTTCAGTAGTAGGTTCTGAAGTTACAGCTGCGGCCATTGGCCTAAAAGCTGGTGTACGCAGGGATCCGTTCGCCATGCTTCCATTCTGTGGTTACAACATGGCTGATTATTTCGGTCACTGGTTGACCATTGGAAAGAATGCCCCGAAACCGGAGGCATTGCCTAAGATATTCAATGTGAACTGGTTCCGTAAAGATAAAAACGGCAAATGGTTGTGGCCGGGTTATGGCGATAACATGCGCGTTCTTGCATGGATTTTTGGAAGATGTGAAGGTACTGCAGCTGCCACTGAGACTGCTATCGGATTTGTTCCAACCGTAGATGGTATCGACATCAGCGGGTTGGATGTCACCAAAGAAGATATCGCCGAACTGGTCAAAGTGGACAAGGCACTCTGGAAGGAGGAACTTGAACTGATCAAAGAACAACAGGCTTCACTGGGCGAAAGATATCCGAAAGAACTGAAATTGCAGGTTGAACAACTCGAGGAAAGATTGGGTTGATCATCCGACTGACATAGAATGAAAAACGCCTCAGAAATGGGGCGTTTTTTTGTGAAAGTCAATATGCTCATTCCATATATCCGGAGTAATGTTTCCCGCAAACTGGATTACTTTATTCAAAAAAAGAATTATTTTGATATTTAAATCGGTTTAGATTTGGAAATTTAAAAAAAAGCACATAAATTTGGAGGCAACTATACCAAAAAAATATTTTAAACTTATGAAGTTACCACAAAAGATATTGAGAAATTTACTTGTCTAAATCTCATGCTAAATTTTTTATTAAAAAACTAAACCGGTTTAGTTTGGAGTTACCTATTACAAAAGGCAAAATTGAATGAAGAATTTATAAAAAAAACAGGGAGGTATTGGCTTTACCTACCCTGTCGATCAGTCGAATTAACTAAAATGAATGTAGTAAATCCGCTAAATGACAAATTTATGAAAAAAAACAGAACCTGTGGGCTATCAGATGACATTGGCCTGTTAAAAATGATCAAACTGATTCGTTTTACCATTTTTATCTTATTGCTCTCCTTATCTCAAACTTTTGCGATAAACCCTTTTTTAATTAGCAGTAGCAAGCCCGAAATTATCAAGGAGGCTGTAACCCAAGCACAGAAGGCCGTTTCCGGTAAAGTAACCGACTCCTCCGGAGCGCCATTGACAGGCGTTACCGTAGTGATAAAAGGGACGACGATAGGGATAATTACCGATAGTGATGGTAAATATTCGCTGTCAAATGTACCTCCCGGAGCAATATTGGTGTTCTCGTTTGTAGGGATGAAGGCACAAGAGGTTGTTGTGGCCGGTAAAACGAATTTGAGTGTTGTGCTGGAAGAAGAGACCGTAGGGGTAGATGAAGTGGTGATCGTTGCTTATGGTACCCAGAAAAAGGTCACAGTAACAGGTGCAGTATCATCTTTAGTGGCTAAGGAGCTTAAGCAGAGTCCTTCTGCTAATTTTGTCGGTGCAATGGCTGGTCGTTTGCCAGGTTTGATTACTGTGCAGAACAGCGGTCAGCCAGGTGCAGAAGGGATTAATATCTATCTGCGTGGCGTCAGTACCACCAATGGTCAGAATCCCTTGATTTTGATTGATGGTGTGCCCCGCGACAATATTACAACCATTGATCCCAACGAAGTCGCCTCTGTTTCGATACTAAAAGATGCCTCCTCAACTGCCGTATTTGGTGTTCGTGGCGCCAACGGAGTTATCCTTATCACTACCAAACGGGGAACTACTGAAACCCCACAAATTAATGTAACCGCGGAGTATGGGTTGCAGGATTTTACCAGGAGGAATTTTCAGGGTGTGGATTCCTGGGATTTTGCCAGGCTAAGGAATGAGGCCCTTGCAAATAACGGTTTACCACCTGAGTTTTCTCCTGAATCGATCGAAAAATATAAAAGTGGAGTTGACCGGTTTATGTACCCAAATACCAATTGGTTTAAGTTATTGGTTCGTCCTTCGCCCCTAACCCGCTATAATGTGAATGTTTCGGGAGGGACCGATCGCGTCAAATATTTCATGAACGCGGGCTTTACGCACCAGGGTGGAATGTTCAACACTGAGCCCAAATCGAAACTTGGCTATGATCCGCAATTTAAAATGGACCGGTATAACTTCCGGACGAACCTTGATATAAATATTAATAGTTGGATAAAAAGCTCAGTGAACCTGGCCGGTTATATAGAAAAGACAAATGCGCCGAATAGTCAGGACAACTCAGGAAATCCGGATTGGATTGTTACTGGTATCTTTAGATCACCTCCTACAATGCCAGGACCTCTAACTATTGATGGTTATGGTGTACCGGCCGGTGAAGTGATCAGTAGCCCCATCAATGACGTTCCTTCATACGGGCAACTCAACCGGACAGGTTTCAGGAATACAGAAAGTTCCAACCTTCAATCATCGGTAGCATTTGATTTCGATCTTAGTTCAATAACCAAGGGGCTTACATCAAAAGCGATGGTTTCCTTTGACTCCAGGTCAAATTCTATAACGAAGGCATATCACAACTATATACGTTACAGATATAGCCTAATCCAGGTTGCGGATCCTGTAACCGGGGAGATGAAAGATCAACTCACTTTTACTCCAAACACTACCCCTCAGTTTTATCCTTTACAACTATCAAAGACAACCTCTTTCACCTATGCCATTAATATGCAGTGGGCTATTAACTATGCCCGTACTTTTAATAACAAACATCAGGTAACAGGTATGATTTTGGCACAGCGCGACAACAACGAAGCGGTGAGCGGATCGAGCGATTTGCTGTTACCTTACAACGTGTTGGGGGTGGCAGCGCGTGCAACGTATGGTTATGACAACCGTTACCTTCTTGAATTTAATGCCGGCTACAACGGTTCTGAACAATTCCAGCGCGACCGTCGCTTTGGCTTTTTCCCTGCAGCGTCATTGGGTTGGGTGATCTCAAACGAGCAATTTATGAAAGCCCAGAAGATAGTCACGAATCTAAAATTACGTGCTTCGTATGGTAAAGTTGGCAATGACGAACTTGGAGATGCCCGTTTCCTCTATCTCGATAATTTATCTGTCTCCTCCGGTGGTGGATTTTCACCAAGTCTGGGCATTGGAAAATATATCAATGAAAATTTGATCGGCAATCCGATGATTACCTGGGAAACTGCCTATAAACAAAATTATGGACTGGAGATGACCCTGTTTAAAGATTTAACATTCACGGGTGATCTTTTTTTTGAGGACAGAAAGGACATCCTGATTACGCGTGCTACCGTTCCTGCTTTGCAAGGCCTTCCTTTGGGTACGGTGCCCAAGGCAAATATGGGGGAAGTAACCAACAAAGGCTTTGAACTGGAACTGGTTTATAAGAAAAGGGTTAACAAGGACCTCTCATTTTTCGTCAGTGGTAATTACAACTTTAACCAAAATACGGTTAAAAACATTGATGAACCACCATACGACGATACCTATGCATACCAATACCAGAGGACCGGGTACTCCCTGAGCCAGCAGTGGGGCAAAAAGATTGATTGGGAATCTTTGGGCAAAGGATATTACACTTCGAAGGAAGAGATCAACAACAGTGGATTGACATTCACAGGCGTTCAGCCCAGGCCCGGCGATTTTGTTTATAAGGATTTGAATGGCGATAAGATCATAGATGTTAAGGATAATGCCCCCATTGAATACGGGATCGTTCCCCGAGTCACCTATGGTGTGAACCTATCTGTTAGCTATAAGGGATTTGATTTTTCCGCTTTGATCCAGGGCGTGGCCCAAACCTCGCGGTATTACTCCAGTTATGGGATAAATGAGCCCTTTTTCGATGGTAATTTCTCCGAATATCATCGGACCGCCTGGACAATTGAACGTTACGAGGCAGGCGAAAAAATTACTTATCCAGCCCTCTCTACGGTTGCGAGTTACAGTACAACCCAAAACGATTTCTTTATAATGGACAGATCGTATACCCGGCTCAAAAACGCGGAGATCGGTTACACCCTGCCACAACATTTATCAAAACGTATTGGAATACGGAAGATGCGCGTTTATACTAACGGACAGAATATTTTCCTTTGGGATAAACTGCTTACAAAAAACTATGACCCTGAGCAATCTAATGCTTTATCTATCCCAATATTAAGAGTTTTCAACTTAGGCGTTAACATAGTATTTTAAAACAGAATCATATGAAAAACAAGTTATTAATCATATTGCTTGCCTTTTGTGGTGTTACCTCATGTCAGAATGTGCTGGATATAGCGCCTTCCGGGCGTATGTCGCTCGATGAAATATTTACCGATGACGCTACAACATCGGCCTACCTGAATAGTTGTTACCTGAATTTTCCAAAGTGGGCTAACTTTAATTCTACTAGTACCAATATGCGTATTGCCCTCACTGACGATGCCTGGGATTGGTATGGCAATCCAGCTGTTCCATCTAACAAAATGTATATAGGTAGTGCGACATCTACCAATCCTATACTGGAAAATGAGGATAACCGAAACGATAATACTGATGATGTGATGGGATTTTGGAACAAATGCTGGCAAAATATCCGTAGGTGCAATGTATTTTTAAGCCGTGTAGCCACCGCCAAAGTTACTTTAGAGAGCGACAGGAACCGCTGGACAGCCGAGGCCAAAGCGCTTAGGGCGTTTTACAACTTCGAACTGATTATACGTTATGGTGGAATGCCCATTGTAACCTCTCCTTTAGGCCTCGATTACGACTATAAACAACTGAAACGGGAATCGTTTAAGGCATGTGTCGACAACATCATCAAGGATTGTAACGAAGCATTGGCTACACCCGAATTTCCATGGAGAATATCCGCTGGAAATGAGGCTTATCGTTTTACCAAAGCGATTGCCGCGGCCATAAAATCGAGCGCGATCCTGTTCGCGGCAAGTGATCTTTGGAATGGTGGTCAAAACCATTGGGCAGAAGCCGAAACAAATACTAAAAAGTCGTTGGATGATTGTTTGGCCAACGGTTACGAACTTTACAATAAAGTGAACAATCCATCGATCTTTCAATCGGCCTACCAGGAGTATTTCTGCTCTGTCACAGACTGGTCGGCCACTCCCGTTGACAAAGAGACTATCCTGGCTTCAACATATGCCAATAATGACTGGATACAATTTCATGGACTGCCCATCCAGGTTGCCTATAAGTCAGGGCTTTGCCCATCTCAGGAGTTGGTTGATGCCTATGGTATGCAGGCATCCGGACAACCCATACTTAAATTAGATAAACCCTACCTGGATGAGGCCCATCTTCAGCCCAACTACAACCCGGGTTCAGGCTATAATCCGGTAAATCCTTATGTAGGACGCGACCCTCGTTTTTATGCCACCATTTATTACAATGGCGCCAGGCGCAAAAATTCAGCGGGGGTATTGACCGATATCCAAACCTATTATGGTGGCAACTGCGGTATTAATGTAAATGTCAGAGCAAGAACTATCACAGGATATTACAGCAAGAAGTACGACCATCCTTCAGCTACTATAAGCGCCAGAATAGCTGCTACATACCGGATAATGCGTCTTGCAGAACTATACCTCAATTATGCCGAAGCGGCCAATGAAAACGGAAACCTGGCCGGAGCAATTGCCGCTGTGAATGTGGTGCGTACCAGAGCGGGGATGCCCAATATCAATCCTGCCAGTAAAGACGAAGCCCGTTTGCTGATCCATAATGAACGTCGTGTAGAATTGGCTTATGAGGAAAACCGGTATTTTGATCTTCGTCGCTGGACAAAGCCCGATGCAGACCTAAGTGCAACCGATCGCTACCTTACAGGCATGTGGATTATAAAAACTGGTAATGCATTAGATTACAAGCGTTTTTCGATTGGGGATTCATGGAATACAGCAACTGGTTCCTGGAGTAATACCGCGACACCCCGGGCATGTTATACCAACAAATATCTGATTTGGCCAATTCAATTGGTTGAATCGAGGCGATTGGAAGCTGCTTCTGGCAAAAAGTGGCAAAATCCCGGATGGTAGCGCTGATATTTCCTAAAAAATTAATAAGTACAATTATGAAAAAAATATATATAGTATCATTAAATAAAATATTGCTTTGCCTTGTCATCCTGGCAATAGGGGCTGGCTGGCTTGTGGCGCAAACAAAACCATCACGACCATTATTATCGGGTAAAGTGATTGATACTTTTGGTAATCCTGTTGCAGGGGCTGAGGTACGGCTACAGGACAGCGATAAAGCAACTCTTACTAATCTAAACGGTGACTTTGTGTTCGGTGTTAATGACATCAACGCTGTCCTTGAAATTTCTCATTTAGGATTTGCTACCTTAAAAGTTACAAAAGGAGAGATCAATAAGATGGAGATAATCCTACAAAAGGATGTTTCCAATAAAGACAGGATCATATCCACATTATATGATCAGCGCCCTGATTATTCGGTGACTGCAGCAGTGGCAACGGTCTCCGGGGCTGAGCTTAACAAGACCCCGTATATGAACCTGGCCGCAGCGCTTGCCGGACGTCTTCCGGGACTGATCGTACGCCAATATAACGCTGAGCCTGGATCGGAGGATTACTATCTAAATATTAGGGGAATGGGGACCCCTAACGGGAGAAGTCCCATCGTCCTGATCGATGGGGTTGTTTCAGATAACCTGCAAACCATTAACCCGCGCGATGTGGAGTCGGTAACTATCCTTAAAGATGCCGCAGCTACCGTACTGTATGGGATGCAGGGTGGTAACGGGATTATTTCCGTTGTTACAAAACGTGGTGACTTTGGAAAGCCACGCATTAGCGTTAATGTCGATCAGTCTATTCAACAAGCGATTAAGACTCCCGACATGCTCCATTCGAGGGAGTATGCCGCTTTACGAAACGAAGCGTATAAAAATGACGGGTATGGCGATAATTATATCTATTCGAATGCACAGGCTGATGGATACCTTCAGGGTACAAACAGGAACATATATCCCGATAATAATTGGTATAAAACCTTTGTGAAACCCTTCGTGCAATCGCAGCGGTACAACGTATCGGCATCAGGGGGAAGCGATGCCCTAAAATATTACAGCAATTTGGCTTACACCCATGTTGGCGGGCCATTCAAAGTGGAACAAAATGATTTCAACCCGAGGCAATCCATTGACCGGTTCAATTTTCGCACAAATGTAGATGTAAAACTCAACAATTACATCAGCTCTTTTATGAACATTTCCGGCATTGTGCAACGCACAAACGGTTCTACTTCTGCCAACGGCACTATACTAACTTCAATATTCAATTTACCGCCTACCTTGTACGGTCCTCTTACGCCTGAAGATCAGGTTATTGCAACGCCTCAGGAAACGAACCCTACTTATGGGCTTATCAATCGAAGCGGATATCGAAAGCAAACATCTACGAAGATGAACGCTATTCTCGGCTTGAATATGGACCTTTCGTTTATCGTTAAAGGACTTTCAACCAGGGTTTCTGCAATGTTTGATGCCTCGGCAAACAGCAATATTAACGGAACTACAGGATTTGAGCGTTGGATTCGTGACGAGGCTTCGTATCCGGATTCATTGGCTTTTATCAAACAAGGGACACAGCTCAATACGCCGCTCTCACTTACAAAGGGGGTCACTTACAGCTACATGTCCGATATGAACTGGTTGCTGAGATATAACAAAAAGTGGGGTAAACAAACGATTGGGGCTATGGGTTTCGCACGATATCAGTACGAAAATCATGCGGAGCTTGATATTAAAGGAATTTTGCCCTATAAAAGAATGACATATGGCGCTCATTTCAACTATGGATTCTCCAATCTTCTGTTTGCTGATTTTGCGGCCAGTTATGAGGGTTCCGAACAATTTGCACCTGGGCACAGATATGGCTTGTTCCCGGCTGGTTCGGTGGCATGGGTCATCTCAAACCATGAATTTCTGAAAGACAATAAATTTGTAACCAATTTGAAGGTGCGTGCCTCTTTTGGTGTAGTCGGGAATGATGAGCTTTTTGGTACACGCAATCTTTATTTGGATAATATAAGCCAAACAGGCACCAAATTTATTAGCAGCCTGGGAGGCAATATCGAAGAAAACCAACGGGGAAACCCGCTTTTAACCTGGGAAAAAGCCCGTAAAGCAAATATTGGCATAGAACTTGGGGTCAGTGACCAATTTACCTTTGTTGCCGATTTCTTCAGGGAGGACCGTGATGATATCCTGGTAAACCGCAGCTCTGTTCCTGCAAGCCAGGGGTTACCGTCAGCAAGCCTGGCCCCGATCAATATTGGAAGGGTTTTGAACCAGGGATTTGAGGTTAAGTTGGGTTACAACAAGACTTTCAACAAAGATTTCTCGATTGGTATCCAAACCTATCTGGACTACAACAAAAATATTATAAAAGCGAACGATGAAGTCAAATTGGGTGAAGATTATGCCTATCGCTATCGTTCAACTGGATATAATTTATTCCAGATATGGGGCTATTTAATCGATAAGACCAACGGGAATGGCTATTTTAACAGCCAACAGGAGATTACAAATTCCGGTTTAATCTATGATGGACGCGCTCCCCGCCCTGGTGATTTTATCTATAAGGATTTAAACGGTGACAAGGTTATTGATACAAAGGACATAGCCCCTATCGGTTATCCGGTTTTCCCGCGAATTTCATGGGGTACCAACGTAAACCTGACATGGAAAAATTTCGATGCTGCAATTTTATTCCAGGGTATCGGCCAGGTTTCCCAAAGCTATTCAGGAATGGGCTTTTATGACTATACCAACGGTGGCACCTATTTCAATATGCACCGCGATGCCTGGACTGCAGAACGATTTGCAAGCGGGGCCGAAATTACTTCCCCCGCACTTTCTAGCTCACAGAGTGCAAGTAACCGGATAAACGATTTCTATGTCCTTAATAAGCAATATGTCCGTCTGAAGAATGTCGAGATAGGTTACCAGTTACCGGCCAGTCTGGCCAATAAGGTAAAGACTGAATCGATAAGAGTGTATGTAAGCGGTTATAACCTGCTGACCATCGACCGTTTGGGCAATAGTGATTTAGATCCTGAAATGGGGGATATCACTACCTTCCCAACCAACCGGACCTGGAACATTGGATTGAATGTCACCTTTTAATTGAAAAAACATTATGAAAAGGATATATTATATATTTATACTGATTGCCGGATTACTTTTTTCGGCGTGCAAAGATACATTAGAACTAATTCCAGATGGCCGCCTCTCTTACGAACAGGTCTTTTCTGACTATCTGCTCACTGGAGGTTATCTGAACAAATGTTACGCTTACATTCCTTTAATGGGGATGGGTTATGACAACAGTACTTTTTTAGGGGTGTACAGCGATGAGGCACAGGATGCCCAAGATGTACAGTCGGGTCGTATTGCCAATTATTATCAGGGGATGATGACCTCATCGAGTAACCTTGTGGAAGGAGGGAGCAATATGGACATTTATGATGATATGTATTCGGGTATCAGGAAGTGCAACGTTTTTATTGATCATATTGACCAGGCAACAAAACTGGTGGTTGAGGCCAACCGGATCAAGTGGAAAGGCGAGGCTTATGCTTTGCGGGCTTTTTATTTCTGGCAACTTATCAAACGGTTTGGCCCGCTTCCGGTTATTAAGCATGACTTACCTGCTAATTTTGATTATTCGACGCATAAACGTCCTGCATTTTATGAATGTGTCCAGGCGATTATAACCGACTGCGACAGCGCTTTGGCCCAGCCTAATTTACCATGGCGTTCGAACTTAGAAGCAGAACGGGGCGCAATGACCAAATCAGTAGTTGTCGCAATTAAATCACAAGCGATCCTGTTTGCTGCCAGTCCATTGTGGAACGGTGGCAAAAATTACTGGGCAGAAGCTGCTACAATAACCAAGGCCTCTCTCGATGCTTTATTGGGTAAAAACTATGCATTGTACAATCCTGCCACCTCTCCGGTTAAAGCTTACAGTAACTACCAGCGTTTCTTTCTGGTGAAACCCGAAATGTTGGATAATCCGGCCAATGACAAGGAGACCATCTATTCGCACAAAGGACAGATTGGCACCGTTTGGCAACAGCATGGTTTACCGTTCGTAGTTGATGTTATAAAATCAGGGGCTTCCCCTTCCCAGGAATTGGTTGATTCTTACGAAACTTTAAACGGACAGCCGGTACTGAACCTTACCAATCCATATCTGGACGCTGATCACCTTATGCCAAATTATAATACGGCAAACACGCAATACAACAAGAATGACCCGTACAAAAACCGCGACCCTCGCCTCTTTTCAACCATCTATTGCAATGGGGTTTTTCATAACCTGGCCAATAATACCTTGCCTGTCTGGACTTACGATGGTGGCAACTCGGGGATCTCGCAGACAGACAATCGATTTACCCGTACCGGGTACTATTTAAGGAAATTTATGGATTATACCTCGACCAAAACAGCCAACAAAGACGGGTATTGGCGCTATTTCCGACTGGCCGAGATGTATCTCAATTATGCAGAAGCCGAATTTTACGCCAATGGCGTCACCACCAATGCAATAAACGCAGTGAACGTGGTTCGTGCCCGTGCCGGGATGCCCATTTTACCGGCAGGTATTACCTCGACCGAC
>Ga0172379_10000908_pt1 | contig 66188 bp, 81 predicted proteins | sample GrowelOW334metaG_FD_119756 | JGI IMG/M metagenome (GOLD analysis project Ga0172379, IMG submission 119756) | Groundwater microbial communities from an aquifer near a municipal landfill in Southern Ontario, Canada - Groundwater well OW334 metaG | ecosystem: Environmental > Aquatic > Deep... | reverse complement strand
GTGTTCTTTCGAACCAGAAACAGAATTTCTTCGGTGAGTCCGAAGAAATGATACCCTACTTTGTGTGTTTCCATGATTAAGTATACCCCACTCTTTTTTTGTAGCAAGTAGATGCAATGAGGAGCCATTGCAACACACTCTCAAACCCCATCCTTCCAGTTTCAAAGGCGCAACTATGGCATATTCCCGTAGAATCATTTTTAAAAATCTTCTATAATAAATGTATTACACGATGATTAAGGAAGTCATTAAATCGGTGTTGGTAAAGCTCATCACACTTGCGATAATAAACCTCGTGTTCTTTTATTTTCCGATGATTCCTATCAAGACGACGAATCCGTGTCTTGTGGCTCCCTGCCCTGAGTTTACTGAGGCATACACGCCAAGCGAGGCTATTATAAATTCAAGTTTCTATCTAAAGTATGTAGAGAAGATTGGTGCATTCCGTATTGGTCAGGAGTCATTTATGGATGCGGTGCATCGGATATTGAACCGCGATGTGTTAATCGGCAATGGCGTTCTTCTCGTACTCCTCTTTCTCATTTTCCCACGTTTTAGAAAGAATTAGGCGCAAAAAGATGAATTTCCGTAAGCAAAAATGCCTACAGATTTTTTATGTAAATAAATAAATATTTCATTGACATTTTGTTCTATTAGTAGTAAAGTATTCCTCGGAAACTTAACACTCAAATAACTGTTTTAAGAACAAATTCACTCACATTATAGGAGGTTCACATGAACCTAGTAATTGGTCTTCTTGTTGGTTTAGGAAGCATTTTTCTTCCTGCGCTCATCGGTGGATTGTTGGCTCAAAGGCGCGAACACATTTTTGGACTTATTGGAAGTAGCATTGTTGTAAGTCTCATCTATGGCGCGCTCGTCGCATTCTTTCGATGGTCTAGCGTTGCCGGACTTTATGGTCCTACACCGCTTTTCGGTTGGATACTCTTCGGTGCAATCATCGCCGGCATCATCGCGTTCAATGCAAGTAATGAGGAAGGAATTAGTACTCTCCCATCCATTATTGTTGGTTGCGTTGTACTTTTGTATTCGGGATTCATAAGCATAATCGGTTCCGATATGATGAATTCTGATGCAAAGGCGCGACTCATTGGAAATGTTGTTGATGTGAAGGAGCTTCATCAGGCAATTCAGCCTGCGGATCCCACTCATATTTGTCTCGTTTCCGAGGGAATGGCAATAACTGCCGCACAAAATGCGCTCAGCAAATTCAAGACCGGAGACGGTGCAGCACCTGGATCGAGATATGAAATCGGATCCCCCACAAAGCAATTTGTGGATGGTCAGCTTTGGTGGGTCTTCCCTCTCGAGTTCTCATCGTATTTTAAATGGAACGATCAACCGATTGTTCCCGGCTATCTCCGCGTGTCAGCCGAAGATCCATTCCAAGAAGGACAGGCAGTTCAATCTAACAAACAAGGACGCGCTATCCAGATTCGTTATCTTAATTCATCGTACTTCGGCAGTCAGGCTGAGCGATATCTTAGAGAAAACGGGTTCATGGGCGCTATTCTCAAGGATTGGACATTTGAAGTCGACGACGATTGGGATCCGTACTATACGGTTTCAGTGGTTGAACGCACACTCGGATATTCAGGGTTGGTTACGAAAGGCGTCATCGTGTTCAATGTTGAAGATGGCACATTCAACTATGAAGAGCTTGCAAAACTTCCTTCATGGGTTGATCGTGCAATTCCCCTCAACGATGTTATTGATGCAAACGCAATCAAATGGGGAGAATATGCCCATGCGTCATGGGGACACACCTTCTTCAATAGCGATATGTCGCAAAAGCCGACACAAGGCTGGTTCCTTACCTACGGAAAAAACGGCGATTGCCAATGGTTCTCTGGGTTCACCAGTATGAACAGCAAGGATGATGCGCTTACCGGATTTATGCTTACCGATGCACGAACGGGAGTCAGTACTTTCGTTCATGTGGCTGGCGTAACTGAAAATAGAGCATATGATGCGGCAAAATCCTTATGGTCAAACTTCACAGGCTATGAACCAACTGATCTTACACCCTATAACATCTATGGCACACTTACGTATGTGGTGCCTATGATGTATGAACATCAATTCAAGGGTGTTTCACTTGTCTCAATCAACAATGTACAGTTGGCGGCACGCGGTGCGACATTCGAAGAAGCACTTTCGAATTATCGTGCGATCATAAGTAGTTCGGGCGAAGCAAGTATTGCTCCGGCAGGCGGTGAGATTCCCGAGGTAATCCTTTCGGGGATAATCGAGTTTACCGGGCAGCCTGTATTCCGCGCACAGCAACAAGTCTTCACCTTTAAAATGAAGAGTGTACCGAAATTATTCGAAGTTGCGTACACGAATGCGACTGCTGAGGTTCCTCTCATGCGTGATGGAAGCCGCGTTACGATACGGTTCCAAGACACGAAGGAGAAGATAATCACCTGCCGCGCCTTCCATATTGAAGGCATTACTTTGAGCGATGAGAGCAACGTGCAAGCGGAGCACCTCGCCAATCTCAAAGTGGTGAAGAAAGAAGTTACGCGCGTGGATAAAGCCGAGAAGCGGACGACTCTTTTGGAGAGTAATCGTCTCCAGAGTGTTGATCCGGATTCTCTCGACCAGTTCCTGAAGAATCAGAAGCACAAATAACAGATATGCTATATATCCAGCACCGAAAGGTGCTGGTTTTTATTTAGTTTGGGACAAAGTGATACAATAGTCCCATGAAGGATGATGGATTTTATACATACAAGGGAATAGTCATATTTGGTGCTCCTGGGAGTGGCAAGACTACGATAGCAAAGTGGCTCCTCGAAGCATTTCCCAAGGCGAGCTATATTGAGGCCTCGCAGGCAGTCGTTCATCCTGCTTTTTCCATAAAAGATAGTCTTCCTCGTGAAGAGAAAAAGTTTATTCAGGTTATCAATAAAATAAAAACCAAGAAATCGGGCTCCCCCATTCCACGCGAAAAGGCGCGTGTATTTTTTACTTATCTTAAGAATCGTTATTCTCCTTCGGTTATTGCAAAAACACTCACTTTTATACACGAGAAACGATATGCGAAAAAATTTGTACTTATTGCGGGCATACGTGGGTATCATAATTCCACATTCTTCAAGAAGAATGGGTATCTCGTGGTATATTTGAAGACTCCCGAGAAGGATTTGAGTAAGCGAGTGGCAAAGCGGGAAGATTTCTCTCTTAAGGCCGCAGAAAAAGAGCGCCATATCGAAGAGCGTCTTTTTTCCACGAATAAGGTTGAGAAGATTGCTCACTTATCGTTCAATACCGCGCTTCAGACAAAAAAGGAGATATTCACCAAAATAAAAGCTCTCATAGAAGTAAGAGAGTGTGCTCATTGTGTGAATACCAGTACGAATCTCTCAAGTACGATTGGTAGCACGGGACTTTGTGAGACGTGCGAGAGGTACGAAGAAAACTTCAGCAAGAAGCCGCTTATCAAAGAACTCGCATTTCTGAAGTCCCTTATAAGAAGCGGGCGGGGTAAGTATGATGTTATGGTAGGCATTTCGGGTGGGAAGGATAGTACTGCGACGCTCTATCAAATCAAAAAAATGGGTTTTACTCCCCTTTCGTTCACCTTCGATACTGGCTACTATCCGCATCATATATTTTCGAGGTCCTCACAAGTTGCTAAAGAGTTAGGTGTAGATCATCAGCGGATAGATATAAGGAAGTATGCGCGGACCGTTGACCGCAAATGTTTCGAAAAGACCGCAGCACTCTATAACGAAAGCGATTCACAAGAATTGAAAGAGAAATTCCGCAAATGGTATATAGAAGGACGAAGACATTACTCCATAAAATGCGCACATAGTATTCCTTTTGTGAGGACATGCCAATTATGCAGGCGGTTGGTGGTGCGAGCCTATTATGGTGAAGCAATACGAAATGAAGTGAGTGTAGTTGTACTTGGCATCAACGAGTGGGCGGGCTTGAGTCAAGATAGCAAATCAAAGAAATTCGTTTTTTCTGCCATCAGAAAATTGCAGCCATTCAAAAATAAGCCTCCTGTTTATATCGTTCATCTCCCCTTTCTTTTACAGCGGAGAATAAATGACACGCGAAAGATACTCGAAGAGTTGGGGTGGAAAGTTCCTAAGGGTGAGTTTCTTATTGAATCGAATGCGAATTCGTGCTTATTTGCACGAGCGGCGGAAAACAAGGCAAGACGTCTCCTAGGATTTCACCCTGATGCCACACGCCTCGCGCGCGAGGTGACTGTGGGGTTTATTACCAAGGAGCAGGCAAAGAAGGCGCTCACAAAAGTACATAATTACCCTCTCTCGGTTCATGCGATTCTAAGAAAAGCAAAAATACTCCAATCTTAATTTTGTTGGAATATAATTGAGATATATGTTTGATGGAAATAATATAAAAGATGAACCCAATAAGAAAAGAATCAGCATTTTTGTTGGTATTCTCGTGATTGCGGTTATTTTTATTTATTTTGGTCTATTTGCCGCACCACAAGGAAGTATTGAATCAGAGCGTTTTATCGTTCCCCTTGGTGAAAAAGCAGTAGTAACTAGTTTGAAAGAAGCAGGATTTATTAAAAATATTTTCGGTTTTTCTATCGCACTTCATGGGCGAGAGGTGAAGGAAGGCGCATATAAGATTTCGAAGGCAATGAACGCGTGGCAAATTGCAGGAGTACTTACAGGGGAGCCATATATGAAATGGGTAGTAATTCCCGAAGGGCTTCGCAAGGAGGAAACCGCGGATATTCTTGCCGCAACTCTTGGTTGGAGTAAGGAGGATAAGGAGAAATGGATTACTACCTATACTATGCTGCAATATGACTATACCGAGGGCGTGTATTTCCCTGATACCTATCTTATCCCCGTGGCTGAATCGCCTCTTGATGTTGCAAATAGACTTCGTGCAAAATTCAATGAGAAGTTTTCTCCGCTTGCAGGAGAGGCTGCAAAGCAAAATATAAAATGGAATACACTTCTAAAGATTGCTTCAATTGTTCAGCGAGAAGCAGCGGGTAAGGATGATATGCCGCTCATTGCTGGCATTCTCTGGAATCGCCTTCTCCAAGATATACGACTTGAGGTTGATGCGACGCTCCAATATGCTCGAGGAGATACGGGGAATGGTTGGTGGTTTCCTATTACGATTGCCGATAAGCAGAAAGACTCACCTTATAATACGTATAAATATAAAGGGCTTCCTCCGCACCCTATATCAAACCCAGGACTCAATGCAATAAGTGCGGTTCTCTACCCTCAGAAAACAGATTGCTTATTCTATCTTCATGATTCATCAAGGATAATCTACTGTGTGAAGACGTATAAAGAGCATCAGGCGAATATTGAGAAATACCTACGTTGAAGATTTTCAATTATACTTATCATATGTTTAAAGAATACATTTCTTATTTAAAGAATAACCCAGAGAATTTTTGGTTTAAACGAAAGCTCTATGGTTGGGGCTGGACTCCCGTAACTTGGCAAGGGTGGCTCGTAATCGCGTTTTTCTTGGGGTTTGTATTGTGGAACAGCCTTGATTTAGAACCAAATATGGGGCCGATCGATGCAAATTTCTACTGGTTTTTTGGAAAGATAATTGCGGCAATTATAGTACTTCTCGTTATCTGTTATAAAACCGGTGAGAAACCTCGTTGGCAATGGGGAGTTAAGGAAGAAAAATAATATGAAAAAGGAGGTACTTCTCGGAACATATAACCAAGGGAAGGTAGAACGATTTAAAAATCTTATTGCTTCTACTGGTTTAGATTTTGAAATTCATATTCCGAGTGATGTAGGGTTGGAAAATTTTGATGTTGAAGAAAGTGGTAGCACGTTAGCTGAAAATGCGGAGATTAAGGTGCGTGCCTATTTTGGAAAAACTGACATGCCAATCCTTGCAAATGATACTGGTTTTTGGGTTGAAGGCGAAGGATTAGTAGAAGCCCCCAAAAGGACAGCGCTTGAGGGAATATACAAAGAAAATCTTTCTCAAGAAGAAATTGCAGAAGCATTATTAAAATTTTGGCAGGGTGTTGCAAAGAAGCACGGTGGTCGTGTAAATGCGGCATGGGTTGAGGCTTTTGCGTTATTAAATCCTGATGGCACACTTCGCACTTCCGAATCGCGACGTGAAATTATCTTGACAGATCACATATTTGGTAAATCACATATCCAGATGCCAGTCCGCGCTCTTTATATTTCTAAAATAACGAATAAACCATCACTGCAGCATACGCCTGAAGAAGAACTTCTTGAGCTGAAGCCCGTTACCGACGCACTTATAAAAATTTTAAGTTAAGAAATAAGTATGAAACTCATTACGTTAAACACATTAGCAGGAAAGTTGCGTGATCCCCTTTCTCAATTCCTTTTAAAAAATAAGGACATCGATATCTTTTGCTTCCAGGAGATATTCCACAATCTTGATGAAACAACGCGCACTACCGATTTTATTTTTGAAGAGGGTGGCAATGAAAAACTTTTTGATGAAATTCAATCTATACTTACGAATCACATTGGTTATTTTTGCCCAATTCATGGTGAGTTTTATGGACTCGCGACATTCGTAAAAAAAGATATAGAAGTTTTAGAAACAGGCGAAGTGTGCCTTCATGAAAATAAAGCATATACCGCAGAAGATGAAAGTGATCACGGGAGAAAGCTTCAGTGGCTAAAGATTAAGGATAAGAGAGAGGTGCTTATTATGAATATGCATGGACATTGGACTGGAACTGGCAAGGGAGACACCTTAATCCGCATAAAGCAGTCGGAAAGAATCGTCGCATTTTTGAAGAAAAATAGAGCCATTCCTAAAATACTCTCCGGAGATTTTAATCTGCGGCCTGATACCGAGAGCGTGCATATGATAGAAAATGAAATGGTAAATTTGATTGCAAAACACCATATTACCTCTACGCGCACAAGCCACTATAAGAAATCTGAAAGATTTGCTGATTACATTTTTCTATCCGACAACGTAAAGGAAATAAATTTTAAGGTCTTGCCTGATGAAGTTTCCGATCACTCTCCGCTTTTCGTAGAATTTGAATAATACGAAAGAATCATTTACTTCCTCGCGGGAGTCAGAAAGGATAAATACAAAAAATCAGGACATTCAAAGAAGTGGCAAAATAAAAAATCCCGATATATATCGGGATTTCCTTTTTATGCAGCAAGTGTAACGCCGCATTTTTCAACACTAATTGAAATACCAAATAATTGTTTGGTGCCACACGAAGTACAAATAACTTCTTGTCGACCTCCATGTTTATTTCCTTGATATCCCAAACTTTTTCCGCCGTCCCCATGAAGTGGACTCGCATAGAGATGCACTTCGATTTCTTTCCCACAATGGATACAAGGAAGCGTTGCTTTCAAATTTGTTTCGCTATGCTTCATTCAAACCTCCAGAATAATGTGAATTAATTGCTGGGATGATAGTATCATATATTAACAAATAAGTCAATGGTTATTGGTTTAGAAAATGTTGCATAACATCTTCCCATGAGTGAGCCCGTACATAATCCCCCTCTTCTTGAGCATCGTAGGGATCAAAAAGTATTTTATGTGGGACGGAGTTGAGTGCTTTAAGTACTTTTGTCTCATCGTCCACATAGTGTGTAATCCCGAGCTTTATTGCCTCCGTGTCTTTATCCTCAGGAGTTATAACAAAGTGTGTGTTTTCAGGATTAAAATAGCGCGGCCAGATACCACGTGCTTCAAGGAGTCGCATTGCAAGATTCGCATCCTTTCTGCGAGAAATAAGAAAAAATGGAATTTCTAATTCTGTTAGTCGCTTTAAACTTTCTTCAACGTTTTTAATGAGAGGCGCCTCAAGCGAAACGAGTGGATCATTGTAAATTGTATTTTGAATTGCCCACCGCTCTTTATCGGGAAGGATAGTGCGCAATATATCCGAAGGAGTGTCTTTGGGAATTAAGGCAAAGCCATATTCTTTAGCGAGCTTAATGCGAATTCCTGTGTGGTCAATAAGTACCCCATCCATATCAAGTCCTATTTTTATATTTGATTGACTTCTTTTCCTCATTTCTTCTATTCTAATCAATAGTTCATTACTAGTACAACAAAAGGAGGTCGTATGACCATTACGCAAGATCAAGAAGCACTCTTTGAAGTAAAAGCAAAGCGTTTGCTTCAGTATTTGAAAAGTAATATTCGATACGATAAGGAATTTATGCCTCGTCCGTTCTTTATCGAAATAACCGGTTCCCCGTCTGCAGGAAAGACCACCACGATTACGGAACTTGATAAGTTCTTTCGTCGTATGGGATTTCGTGTATGGCGACCACAAGAAGGTGCTGAAGTAATTCGACATATTACCCGGGATACACCCGTATATAACATACGTACCGGACTCTATGCACTTTCATTATTGCTCGACTTAAGCCGAGGGCATCAATATGACCTCGTTATCTTTGACCGTGCCATTTTCGACGCCTATGTATGGATGATGTATTGGGAAGAGAAACAAAAACTTCTCCCAAGAGAAAAAGAGCTTTATCAGAATTTTTTCTTGAGTCGACTCTGGATTAATGAAATTGATGCTGCCTATTTCATGGTGTGTAATCCCGAAGATGCGATGCAGCGCGAACTACGTATTGCGCTCTCGCAGAAAGCGGGAGAAACATCGAATCCGAAAACCATAGCAACGCTTGTTTCGCGCTATGAGGCGGCGTATAAGGTACTTTCTCCCACCAATCCGAATCTCCATCTTTTGAACACTACGACCCTTGGTGAACAGGAAATGGTAAGCACTATTGCCGAGCAAATTCTCTCAACGCTCGAAGCAAAAAACTTGAACGGCTCATAACGAGCCGTTTTTATTCAATAGAAAGCCGCGTATAGTACGCGGCTTTTATATTCTTACTTTCGTTTTATAGCTTTGAGGATAAGAGTCTCGGCTTCAAAACTTTAAGAATGAGTGCTTCTGTTGGCACAATAACATCCTCACGACTTTCATGAGAAATAGCTATCATCCCTTTTTCTTGAAGCATTCCGATTCCTATAACCACACTGAGTGGAAATCCTTTGACGGTTGAAATTTCTGACATAGCCCCCATTCTTCCTGAAAATGCAGTTGGAATATGTTCAGCATTTTTCGGAAGTTTTGGAACTCGTGTCATATAACCAAATTTTGGTAATTTTTTGCGAATAGTATCGCGCATGCGAAGCTGCTCACTCAACACAAAATCACGGAATGACGCGCCAACCCATTGCTTTGCTTCAATGGAAAGAGTAAGTAAACGCATTGCAATATCTTCCATCTCAAATTTTCCAAATGATATTTTTTGAAGTGGAGACAATGAGCGCGGATGCACATGTGAGAAGAAGTGAGTCTTTCCCAGATCCGCATCTATGCGATAGATCCGAACACCTTTTATGGTGAGCATAACTGATTTCCTTTCAAATATGATAGTTGAGTAATAAAGTGAACTGACATTAGAATACGCTATTTTAGTATAAAAGTCAATATCCTCAGATTATTGACTCATCTCTATCATTGCGCGTATGCTTTTTTACAGAAGCTTACCAATAAAAAAGAAAGGAATTACTTATGCCCGCATGGCAAATACAAACCGACGATTTTTTGAATCGCATTGCACTTTCGCTTAATGAGTTTGAAACTCAACTTCATTTGCCAAATGTAAAGGCAGTGAAGCGCATTGTTCCCTTGCGAGATATTACCACCATTACTTCCCCGCCGATTCCCATAAGTACGGATCTCTTGCTTCATCTTATTCAACGTATTCAAACGATGGATGGGCAACTTCCGTATGCGCGAGCGCGAATACAGATGATAAAGATAGACCCGCGCTATTTGAAGATTGGTCAGAAATTCATCTATCGTGAGAATTATCAGAAGATGCTTGAAAATATTCCAAACATTTTTCAAGGTTTTCTTGCGGTGAATGGCGGATTGAGCGATCTTGGTGCTTATTTTATTTTTGGCATCAACGGCTCAAATGAGCCAGCGCTTGCGTGCTATCTTCCGCCGCTTGTTGAAATGCATGGAAACGATATGGTGATTACTGATGGTATTCACCGCAATTTCATCCTTAAACAAGCTGGCTCGACGCTGAACACCGTTCTCATTGAGAATACATCTGTTCCCTTTCCTTGCAGTATACATCCATGGCCCGATATAAAAATCGTGCCACTTTTGGAAAAACCAAAAAACATAGTTGATCGCTATTTCGATTTAGAACAACCACTTTTTCGAAATTTAAAATATCTCGGCATTGATGGATGACTCATTCCCCGCCTTAAGAGCGGGGTTTTTATTAGAAATAGTAGTAATTTTGCAATTTTTTGTTGGAGTGCTAGTATCTGTTCCAGACGGCAGCAATGCTATTTAACAATAAAGAAGGGAGATTCGGTCATGGCACGCGCGCAAAGAAACAATCTTAAAGGAGCGTTCCCTTGTTTGAAGTGTTCTCACGGTATAGAAACAGACCTCTTTGAGTGTCTTTTGCCTTTGGGAAGTTCCACATATTGGGCGAACAAGAATTGTGGACAAGAAGAAATTAAATGTCCTTCGTGTGGTGCAAAACAAAAAATTCGTATTTTTGTATCCATGATTTTGATTCGCAAAGGAAGTAAGAATCAAAAGCAGTGTATTGAGTGTAGTGCGGATGCAGTATGGATTCGACATACACAATTTGCAGGAGATCATCCTTTTTGTAAGCTACACGCGGAGAAAGAAACAAATTTCAGAAAACGAAATTCTACTGAATTTTGGGAGAAAATTAAAAGAAAGAAGAAAAAACAGTAATATACACACCCCTCATTGAATGAGGGGTGAAATTTTATTTTCTATTGGAGCGTAGTATAATTACTGTGTTATATGAATAAAATAACTTCTACAATCGTATTTCTCGGTGTTGCGGGACTCATTATTATTGGTATTGTGTTCGTGCGAAGTCAGGTAACTATACAAATTTCGGTTGGAAAGCCTGTACCACAAAGTGCAACTTCAAGTTTGGTGGGTGGTCAGAAAGTGCCTGCAGCACCCGCACAAGCGTCCGTTCCTACTACACAAGGGGAAAAAAGTTATACCCTCGTGGAAGTGACGAGGCATGATAATGCTCAGGATTGTTGGAGTGTGGTGCGTGGCGGAGTGTATAATCTTACTGAATGGATTAATCAGCATCCTGGAGGCTCCGAGGCTATTATTAGTATGTGTGGAAATGATAGCACCGCATCGTTTGTTGATCAGCATGGAGGAAGGCGAAGTCCGGAGAGCGAACTCGCTTCTCTTAAGATTGGTATTCTTAAATAAAAGAGTATGAATAATTTTATGAATCGATTTCCACTTATTGCCCCTGCATTTCTTCGTATTGGAATAACCGTTGTGTATTTATGGTTTGGTTTACAGCAACTTATCTCCCCTCTTATGTGGGTGAGTTATATTCCGAAATCAATTGTGGCACTTTCCCCTGTGAGTGCTCAAATGCTTGTGTATTGTAATGGCGCATTTGAAATAGTATTTGGTTTGGCACTTCTTTTCGGATTTTTTACGAGAGTGAGCGCACTTCTTCTCGCGGTGCATATGCTCGATATTACTCTTATTGTGGGTTATAACGCGATAGGCGTGCGTGATTATGGTATTGTCATTGCAACTTTCGCTGTTTTCTTCTTTGGTCCCGACGTACTAAGTCTTGATTCATTCTTCAGAAAATCTAAAGAAGGAATAGTGCAAGGAACCAACATCTAATAAAAACTCCTCACGTATGTGAGGAGTTTTTGAAGTGCCTTCCGCTACTCAATAGGAATGCTTATTGAGGCGTGGTGCGCGGCATTCCCGAGCGCAATTGAATTGATTGTGCGGTTATACTACCGTCTGAATTTGGTGTTCCATTTGCAGTAATTTCTTTGCCGACTTCAAGGTCGGCAAGCGTTGCATCGGTTGATTTTACAATTTTTGTTATTTGAGAAAAGAAGATGAACCTTGAACTGCCATCCTGCGCCTTTACCGTAATACTTTTATCATCTTTATTCACAATTTCGCCGGAAATGAACCCACCGTTTTGCATGAATCCCTTTCTTCCTGTGGTATTTGTCTGTGCCCCATTTCTTGAAAAACTGTTTTGGTTTCCGCTTGTTGAAGTGTTGTAGTTGGTGCCACCCCAAAAACTTAAAAGTGCTACTGCGAGTATGATTATGCCCCACATAATTGGACTATTTTTTTTAATATATTTCATATGTTTTATTATTTCTCATTCGTATCGAAGTGCTTCAATTGGGTTAAGACCTGCCGCTCGACGTGCCGGATAGTATCCAAAGACGATACCAATCGCCGCGGAAACTCCGAATGCTAGCAGAACCGATGAGGTTGAAATACTTGTAACAATACCCGCAAAAGTAGTGACTGCCCAAGCACATATCCATCCAAAGAGCACCCCAATAACGCCACCTAAAAAGGTAAGGAGTATAGATTCTGCAAGAAACTGAATACTTATATCTCGTTTTTTTGCACCAATAGCTTTTCGGAGTCCAATTTCACGAGTACGCTCCGTTACGGTAGTAAGCATCATATTCATGATACCAATACCTCCCACGAGAAGAGAAATGCCTGCAATGGCTCCCAAAAGCATTGTAAACACCCCAGTTACTGAGGATGCAGTCGCTACTATATCTGCTTGGTTTAAGATACTAAAATCAGCCAATGCAGGGTCTTGAATTTTGTGTCGCGTAAGGAGCAAGTCTTTTACTTGTTGCTGAATAAGTGGCATCGAGGCGGCATCATTTGCTGCAATACTTATCGTAGTAACGTATGTATCACCTGCGAGGTATCGTTGTGCGGTTGAAAGTGGAACGAAGACCATATCGTCCTGACTTCCAAATCCACTACCCCCTTTTGCTTTCGTAAGTCCAATTATTTTAAAATCAACTTTATTGATGCGAATCGATTGTCCAAGTGGATCAGTATCAATCCCAAAAAGGTCGTCGCGTACGGTTGGTCCTATTACCACAACACGTGAAAGACTTTTACTATTTTGGTCTGTAATAAAGGATCCTGTATCAATTTCAATATTGCGTACTGATGGATACGCCGCAATAGTACCCACTACCTGCGTATTGGTATTTGTTCCTCGTGCGGTAATTTGGTATCTTCTCGAGATTTCTGGAGCAACTGCCTTTGCAAGTGTAATTTCTTTTATTATTGCATCCGCATCTTCTTGTTTTAATGTTTGCGCAGTACCACGTCCCGCGCTTATTTGCACACCGGGACCACGTTGTGCACCAGGGGTTACAATTAAAAGATTTGAACCTATTGATTGAATACTCGATTCAATTGAACTTTGTGCACCTTGTCCAATAGATACCATCGCAATTACGGAGCCTATTCCAATTACAATGCCAAGCATCGTAAGGCCAGTCCTTACTTTGTTTACGGTAAGTGATGAATATGTTTCTGATACGAGATCGAATAATTTCATGATGTATGGTGATGATTTGAAAATCGTTTGTTGGTATTTTTCTTGTCTTCTACAATATTACCGTCTTGAATTTGAATTATTCTATCGGCGTGTTCCGCAACATAGCGTTCGTGAGTGATAAGCACAATTGTATGCGTGTGATTTTCGTTTAATTTTTGAAATGTATCTAATACTATTTCCCCTGTTTTCGAGTCAAGATTACCAGTCGGCTCATCAGCAAAAATAATGCTCGGATCATTTACTAATGCGCGGGCGATAGCGACACGTTGCATTTGACCACCCGATAATTGATTTGAGAGATGATGCCAACGCTCTTTTTCAAGACCTGCAGCAATGAGCGCCTGTTCCACTCGCGTGGTTCGTGTTGGTCTCGGGATATTTGAATAAAGAAGTGGCAATGCTACATTGCGCATCACTGTTGCGCGCGAAAGAAGATTGAATGATTGAAATACGAATCCAATTTTATTTTTTCGTACGTCAGCTAACGCATCATCAGAAAGTTTCGATACATCGTGTCCATCCAATGCGTATGTTCCTGAGGTTGGGCTATCAAGCGCACCTAGGATATGCATAAGAGTCGATTTTCCTGAACCGGAAGGGCCCATAATAGCAATATATTCCCCATCTTTTATTACAAATGAAACACCTTTAAGAACTGTGGTTTTTATGTCCCCGTTTGTATATACCTTGGTGATATTATTACATTCAATCATACGATTATCGGCCAGTTCCACCGAGGCCAGGGATTCTGATTCCTCCTACGCCTTGCGTCTGGGTTGTTGCTTGTGTGGTTGGAGTGATGGTGCGCGTGACAACTTCATCCCCAACTGCTAAACCACTTACTATTTCGGTCATAGTATCATTCGAAGCTCCTATCGTAACAGTACGGCGTTCTGTGACTATAGTCGTGGTTGAGGAACTTATTGGTGTGGTTTGTGTGTTTCCTACCAACTCAACATAATGCTCATTTCCTTGTATTTTTATTGCGGCATTTGGCGCAAGTACCACATCTTGTCGCACATCGGTAATAATTGATGCAGTGACACTCATACCAGGTTTCACTCTCGCATCTTTTGTGTCAAAACCAACCTTGACGTTGTAGGTTACTACACCTTGTGTAATTGTTCCGATAGTGTCGATTTCGATGACTTTGCCGGTTGCACTATATCCATCAATCGCATCAAACGTGAGAGTTGCTTTCTGTCCTATTTTTACTTTTGAAACATCCACCTCATTGAGTGAGATGGCTGCATAGCGACTTGAAGAAATAAGTGTTGCAAACACCGTTGAAGGTGAAACAGTGTCCCCTATTTTTGGATTTGTACTTGCAATGATGCCACCAAAGGGAGCGTGTATAGTGTAATATTTTAGTGTATCTTTCGTATCTGCAAGCGTATTTTCACGTTGTTTTATAGAAAGCTCTTGAGATGCGATATTTAGCGGTGCATTGCTTATTGAGGATTGTATTGATGAGAGTGAAGCAATGTGTGGATTTATCTCTGATGTATAGGTCGTTAAATTTGTTTTGTACTTAGTAAGGAGATTCGAAAATGCCGCAGAAAGGGTTCGATTGTTTTTTGTATTGTAATCATTGATGAAGTCGATAAGATTCACCATATTTTTTATTGCATCCGCAATTTTCACTGAGGAATTTGAAGTCTCGGCAATAAAATTTACAATTTTATCCTGCGGGCTTGATCGACTTACCAAATGATAGTCAGAAAAAGAGGCATCATATGAGGCGCGCGCATCCGTATAGCTTCTTTCTGCGGTATCAATAAGTGGGCGTACGAGGTCAGCGTCTTTTGGGTCAACTAAATTTGTATATGATGCAATTGTATTGTCATACAACATTGCATTGAGTCCAGTAATTATCGAAGGGAGGTCAAGAAATGTATTTGCAACTTCATTATATCCATCTGAGACGAGCTTTTGTATGTTCGCCCCCGATTCTTTTAAAATTAAAAGCTGTAACTTACTTGATTCGAGATTTACTGTTGCATCCCGTATCGTTTTTTCCACATCCTGCGTATCAAGATTTCCAAGAATTTCGCCTTCTGAGACGTACTGACCATTACGGATGTTGATTGAAGTAATTCTGCCAGAAACTTCAGGTTTTACATCGAGTTGGTTTAAGACGGCCACCTGCCCGCTTCCTGAGATAGATACAATGAGTGTCCCCTTTTCTATCACAGAGGAAACATATTGTGTTGCAATGGGTTTTGCAGTTAATTTTGTATATCCATAATATCCTCCTGCAAGGAGTAGTAGGCATAGTGATACAACAAAAAATCTATGCTTTGTAATCCAATTGAACAATGTTGTCATATAGTTTTATTGAGAAAGAGATGTAGTTGATGCTTTCGATGTTGATTGCATAGATGAGGGGAATACTCGTATAAGTTTTGCTTCAACTTGTGATTTTTCATCTGGCGTGCCAATAATCACCACGGTATCACCTATCTTGAGGTTAGTAGGTTTTATTGTTTCACGAAAACGTCTTACGATCGTATCCTCTTTTATTATTACAACCTTTTCAATGCCATCTTGTCCCTCAATAACAAATGTAGGAAGTGATAATTGAAGTATTTTCCCTGAGGCGCCGTGCGCGTTAGGAAACCCATCTCGTGGAAATTGTTGCATCATGTCGCGTGGGCCACCAAATGCACGATAATAGTGTTCACCCCAACCATACGAAAATGCTGCCTTCCTGTAGCCCACAAACATACCCGCCTGGAATATGAGAAGAACAAGTATACATACGCCCAGTATCGAGAGTATGATTTTAAACCTTTTTGAATGAATGAATGTTTTTATGTCCATACTAGTTAATTAAATTGATGATGTGATGCAACAAGTCCCACTTTATTGGTAATTATGCCTCGCAATGCAAAAAGAAACGCAAAACCTACAGAGAGTGTAGCGAGTGACCCAAACACTGGAAATGATTCTGCAAGTGAAAGGCTCAATTCTTTCCAAAACACAGCAATCACTGTTCCATCAGAAAACATAAGTGAACCATATTGGAAGAATCCTGACTGCGTAGCTTCTCTTCCGAGATACTGAATGGCGGGAATAAATAACACTATTGAGAGAGCAAATATAAAAGCATTGTAGATAAGTTTTACTTGTGCCCTTTTTTTATTCTTATATGCAGCTGTTGCGATAATACGATCGACCAATCCTTTGGAAGGAACCTCTTGCTTTAGGTAAGCAAAAAGCCTTTTATATTCGTGCTCCATATTATGTAATACGTTTTTCAATTGCATTTTGGTGCACAAGAGAAGATTTAAGTTTTTTAAGAGCTCGAAAGTGGGTGCTTTTTACTGAATTCATTGGTTTTCTAAGAATTTTTGCGATCTCTTCAAATGTAAATTCATTTTGGTAATAGAGAATAAGGATGGTGCGCTCATGAATAGGAAGTTTTTGAAGCGCGTTCGCTATGAATTCACTCACTTCTTTTCTTTCGAAGAGTGTTATGGGAAGTGGTGCTGAATCTTCAATTGATTCTTCTATCCAATACTCACCATGCACATCCTCAATATCAGAAAAAAGTATTTCGCGTTTCCGTCGTATGTAATCAAATGTTGTATTTTTTGCAATAGTAAAAAGCCACGTTTTGAATGAGCGAGTTTCATCAAATGATGAGAGGTGTTTCCATGCTTTTATAAATATTTCTTGAGTTATATCTTCCGCGTCGTTTTTTTGTGTAATAAAACGTCGAACAAAGTTGTATATGTAATTGGTATATTGTTCAACAAGATGAGAAAATGCTGTTGTGTCGCCACTTAGGTATGCGCGTACAAGCTCTTCGTCTGTATGCATTGTGGTTATTCTATCACTAAGGAACAAAAAAGCGCATATATAATGCGTTTTTAATTACTTTGCTTAAGGAATGATTTGATAATAGACTTCTTTCTTTTTTTCGATATCAATTTTTAACCACCGTGCCCATGTGATAGCCACTCGATAAAGAGAAAAGTTAATACCTTCTAAGTTGAGGAAGGGTCCATAATAAAGCTGCTTCAACTCCGCATTTTTAGAAAGTTTATAGATAAATTCTTTTTGCTCTATAGGTGATAAAAGTATTGCAGCCCCACTCATTTGCATGGTAACTGGGCCTAGTTGTGCGCCCACCACAATGGATACATTATTATTTGTAGAAAGGTTTTCCGCTTTCTGTGTATCATTACGGGTTACAAAGAAAAAATTATAATCATCATCAAAAAGATAGAGAACGGTGGCAGATTGAGGTTTTCCTTCAGGAGAGACCGTTGATAAAACTGCAAGTTTTTCACTCTGGAGATATTCTTTTGCTTCCTTCTTTATTTTCTCGGTTGCTTTTTCTGTGAACATGTATTGTTGTCATTATACAATATTGTTTTCTTTATTGCGTTAGCTGATTCTTCTCTTGCCAGCTCTTTCCAAATTCAGTGAAATGAGGTATTCTATAGTTTCTATGTCAAGAAATGAGGTTATATTGCGATTCGATGGAGTTTCCTTTGATTTTGGTCACCAAGCACCGATTTTAAATGAGGCGAGTTTTTCATTACGCGACGGATGGAAATTCACTCTTATGGGCCAAAATGGTGCAGGGAAAAGTACCATTTTTCAACTTATTACAGGAGCTCTCCAACCAGAAGCAGGAGCAATTCATAAAGCAAAGGGGCTTACGATTGCAACGGCTCTTCAGGTTATTCCTCGGGCTGACATGCAACTTACCGTACGGGAATTTTTTGAAAAATGTTTTGATAAGAAGGTTTATAATATTGACCCTCTTATTGATGAAGTTCTTGAAGTGGTAAACCTTCAGGCGCCCCACGACAGAATTATGAAATCGTTCTCTGGCGGCCAACAGGCTCGTCTCCTTCTTGCTTCCGCACTTATTCAGAATCCTGACCTTCTTCTCCTTGATGAGCCAACTAATAATCTTGATAAGGCGGGTATTGCTCATCTCACCAAGTTTCTTATTGAATATAAAAAAACGTGCATTGTTATTTCTCATGATGCAGATTTTTTGAACGCGTTTACTCAAGGGGTTCTTTATCTCGATATTTTTACAAAGAAAGTTGAACAGTATATGGGTGACTATTTTGATGTGGTAGCACAGATTACCGCACGCGTAGAAAGGGAAAATAGAAAAAATGCACTTCTTGCAAAAGAAATTCAAGCAAATAAGGATAAGGCGAACTTCTTTGCACATAAAGGAGGGCAAATGCGATTGGTTGCAAAGAAAATGCGCGAAAAGGCTGAAGAAATGCAGGAATCAATGGTTGATGTACGAAAGGAAGATAAAACAATTCGTCCTTTTGTAATACCCTCTCAAGCAGATGTTACGGGAGAGATTATTCATATTTCATCATATTCTGTATTTAAGAATCATAAACCAACTGTACATAAGGCAAAGATATCTCTTAAGAAGAATCAGCATCTTTTGCTTGTGGGGCCTAATGGCATCGGGAAAAGTACTCTTCTTGAATCACTTGCGAGCGAACATCATAAGGGAGCTACTATTACTGAGGGTATCCGTGTAGGATATTATCGCCAGGATTTCTCAACATTGAATTTTGAAGATACGGTATATCAATCACTTGTATCTGTCACAGAAAACATGACCGAAGATTATCTTCGTTCTACTGCAGCAGGATTTTTAATTGATGAGGATATTATGAGGAAAAAGATTGGTAGCTTATCAGAAGGCCAAAAAGGACTCGTGGCATTTGCACGACTTGTCTTACAGCGTCCCGGATTACTTATCCTTGATGAGCCGACGAATCATATCAATTTTCGTCATCTTCCTATCATTGCGGCAGCTCTCAATAAATATGATGGAGCGATGATACTTGTAAGTCACGTGCCTGAGTTTATTAAGCAGATTCGCATTGATGAGATAGTTGATCTTGAAAAGGGTGCATAAATACGAGGAAGAAGAGAAATCAAAAACTCCCATATCTTGGGAGTTTTTTCTAGCGCACATTTGATTATCGCCCAAATGAACGCATAGGGCGCGGGCCTCGACTTCTAAATCGTGGTTTTGCTTTTCCTCCTTCTGACGAAGGAGAGTGTGGTGCTGAACGGGAGGATGTAAATCGTGAAGGAGATGAGGAGTGCGAATGGCCTCTCCCTGAGCGCGAGAATCCTCCTGAGCGTCCGCGACGTTCTTCACGTTCAGGCGGTATCCCCGTTCTTGCCGCAGGAAGGGCGCGAGGTAATTCCGGAAGTTTTGAGACAGGAAGCGCTGAACGAATAAGTCGTTCAATAGCGCGCACATCACCACTTTGGTTTGGTCGTGCAAATGAAATGGCGTGTCCACTTAATCCTGCGCGTCCCGTGCGGCCAATACGATGTACATAATCCTCCGCGTTTTCAGGAAGGTCATAGTTAATAACGAGTTCTATATTTGTCACATCAATACCACGCGCGGCAATATCGGTTGCAACAAGCACGCGATAACGTCCTTGTTTAAATCCTTCAAGAGCATCGCGACGTTGTGCGAGTGAACGGTTTGAGTGTATTTCTGCGCCTGTGTGTCCAATAAAACGAACGATTGCCGCAATTCGTTTTGCACTATGCTTTGTACGAGAAAAGACAAGTACTGATCCACGATATTCTTGGAGAAGTTTTTCTAAGAGACGCGATTTATCTTCCTGTGCCACAATAAAAAGCTCATGGGTCACATCTTTTGCAGTGCTTCCTGCACGCGCAATTTCAATACGAATTGGAAGTTTCATATGAGTGCGCGCAATACTCATAATTTCATCAGGCATTGTTGCAGAAAAAAGCATCGTTTGTCGCTCGTGAGGAATAACAGAAAGAATCTGTTTTAATTGTGGTTCAAATCCCATATCAAGCATGCGGTCAGCTTCATCAAGAATAAGGATACCCACATTGCGAAGATCAAGCGTTCTGCGCTCAATATGATCAATAATGCGTCCCGGAGTACCAATCACAATATGAGGATGTCTTGAAAGTGCACGTAATTGACGTGGCATTGGTTCACCGCCAATGATAGTTGCAGTTTTAATGCCAAGTGGTCCACCTACCGCATCGAGTGCCTCACTTACTTGAAGTGCGAGTTCGCGCGTGGGCACTACAATAAGACCAAGTTTTTTCTCAATAATAACACGCTGCAACATAGGAATACCAAATGCAAGCGTTTTTCCTGTTCCTGTTTGTGCAATTCCCATAACATCCTTTCCTTCTATGGCAATAGGAATAGATTGCTCTTGAATAGGTGTAGGAATTTTAAAATTGAGTTTTGCAAGGACACCAAGAATGTCTGGAGAAATACCAAGTCCGGAGAAGCTTTTATCGGCGTTTGTCATATCTGGCCTACTATAACAGATATTTTGGAAAATTACCAGTCCACCTGATTTAGGACACTTTTCATAGCTCTATTATGGGAACATGCGAGTGGTATAATAAAGAAAAGGTCGCAAATCTTTAAAAAATAAAATCGATATGAAAGCATTACATGGAATTTCATTTACTCTTCTTGTAATAGGAGGATTAAATTGGTTGGCGGTTGGACTTGCGGGATGGGATATTGGAGAAATATTTGGTGGTCAGGCAAATATTATTTCTCGAATTATTTATGTACTCGTTGGTGTTTCTGCGCTTGTTATTCTTTTTGGTCACAAAAAAGACTGTAAGATGTGCACGGCGCCTGAGATGCCAAAGATGTAATACTATTTCGTTATCCAAAAAGAGCCGCTCATTACATAGTGGCTCTTTTTGTTTGTAATTCGTTATTATCGGGTGTAACAATCCCCCTGCCCCTTATCCGTAAATGTCGATCCCTCAATTGGAATAAATTCCCATGAATATGATTTAGGTTTAAGGTCAAATTTTATAACACCAAACGTTTCTGTATTTCTTACTTCGCTATTTGGTTGAACGGCAGTGACAGTATAAAGATCTTTTCCGCCAGTGCCTACTATAAATTCGCGAATTCCTTGGAAATCTGTCTGTCCATTTTTATTTTGTGGCGCAAATCGTTCGTAAATATGATCATGTCCATTTACTACAATTTCTGTACTGTAATCATAAAGGAGATTCCAAAGATTACGGGCGCGTCCAGAATTACTATGCATGCCAGAACTAAATACTGGATGGTGCCACATTGCTATTGTGCACGCGGCGTGAGCAGTTTTGAGATCGTTCTCTAGCCATTCATACTGAGATGAGGTTGTACCGCATCCATTTATACATTCGCTATCGAGCATCACAATATGCCAGCTATCAAGATTATAACTATAATATCCCCTTCCTTTTTCTCCTGCGTTTTCACCAAAGTATGAGAAATAACTATCAGTTCCTTGTATGTAGTCGTGGTTCCCTGGTGATGGCCGCGTGCGTGCTTTGACCTTGCCCCATGAAGGCCCATAACATTGTGAATAAGCCTCCACAGTTCCTACTGGATACACATTATCACCCGTCGTGAAGACGGTGCTTGAGGGGAAGCGTTCAAGAAGTTTTACTGTTTTTTCATCGGTATCACGGGCACAATCAGCAATATCTCCCGCACCAATAAGAGTAACCGACATCTCACCTCTTTCTACGAGAGTGTCTGTTTTTAAAGAGAAAAAGTATGCCACTATGAGAAAGGCAATAGTGGAAAGTATAAAAAGTTTTTTTATGTTTATCACGATAATTTCCTACTGGTATTAAAACGCACTCAAATTGCTCTGAATCGCATAATAGACTTGATCACGTTCTCCAGTATCATGTATTTCATGATGTTTTTTAGAGAGAATATCCGCAATAAGCGATCTTGTTGACCCATAAATAATCGCAAGCTCTTTTTGATTTCTTTCTTCTGCATAACGGCGAAATCCCTCAAGTTGCATTATAATTTCCTCGAGGATTTGAAATTGAACAGGATGTTTTCCAAGTTCACGTTTCTTACCCTCGAGCCATAGCTCATTTAATTCCTTAATGGTTTTTGCATCTACACCAATAATAACGCGTGGGAGGTTGCTTAGTTCTCCTCGAATACTGAGATGTTCGGATTGAAAGTATTTTACTTTTGCAAGTTGTCCTCCATCAATCTCTTTTCGAATGCGCGTAAATTTCTTTTCCATATCCTGACTAAATGTCGCATCTATTGCAAGACCAAGATGTGATGCGGAACGCTCATCTTCCTGGATTTCTACAATAGTGTCTACGCCATTTTTAATATCGTCAAAACGCGGGGGTTTTATTGCTTCTGCGCCGCTGCCAAACCACTCGCTCATATCAGCATTATCATGAACAATTGCTTCAAAGATTGTTGCCAATTTTTGCACTTCCCTTGTTTCTGATGAATGTCCTCGTTCAAATTCTGCTTCCATCTTCTCTACATAGAGTTCATCTTCTTTTACTGAATCCTCTCCATAAAGGTCTGCAAATGAACGTGGTTTAATAGCCGCCTCATCAAGAAATTTCTTTGCTTTCTTGAATCCTTGATCAATTGTGATAGTTTCAAATATCTTATCCTCATTTCGTCCAAATTCTCTCATATATATAGTATAGATTTTTTTATTTGACTGGCGACCCTTTTTTAAGAGAGGCCACTTCTTTTTCGGTTAATTCTCGATATTTTCCAGAATCAATTCCTTTAAGAAGGATAGTGCCAATACGGATACGTTTCAAGCGGATAATAGTAAGGCGAAGTGCGGCACACATACGACGTATCTGATGTTTCCTTCCTTCCCGTAACACAATATGAAATGAGGTAGGACTCAAACGATATGTTTTTGCGGGAAGTGTCTTTCCATCCACAAGCATAATTCCCTCTTCCATCTTCCTTAATTTTCCCGCATTTACGGGTTCACTTACTTCCACCTCATATTCCTTTTCTACAAGATGTTCTGTCCCTGTGACGGTAGCAGTAACTGCACCATCGTTAGAAAGAAGAATGAGTCCTTCACTTTCTTTATCAAGACGTCCTACTGCATTTAAGTATGTAAATTGAGGGAGAAGATCAAATATTGTTGGTCCTTCTTCCTTAATTTTTGAAACCACAATGCCCCGCGGTTTGTGAAACGCGATCGTAATTTTCTTGCCGAGTGTTGGTTTTGCCGCTTCAATAATCTCTACTTTGTCTTTTGTAGGATCAATTTGAGTACCTAATTCTTTTACTACCTTCCCATTTACGGTAATAAAACCCTTCAGGATGAAGTCCTCAGTCTCTCGACGGGAGAGTATTTTTTGTTCCGAAAAGTATTTCTGTATGCGCATTTGCTTTTATAGTATCACCTTTCTTTATGAGAATAACAAGAAATGGACCCCGCATATGCGGGGTCTTTTATAAGAGAATCATACAGGTTCTTTTTTGTTCTAATAACGAACAAGATAGGCCCCTGAAAATTTTTTGATTTTTCCCTTTATATCAATACTCACAAATTGGTGGTGTCCTGCACTTTCTTGGCCCGCAGGATTTACATCTTCAATTTTTGTTACGATAAAGGGTCCATCACCTGATTTTTTGGCGGAATCCTCTATCGATTGGAAATGTGTATATTCCTTATCCCATACTACTAGGGTGTTGGGAGTGAAATCTTTTTTTCTGTCCATTAACAAAACTCCTTGATTATGAATTGTGAAATAAAAGGAACATCTGTTGTTTTCTCTTTATTTCTCTTGTTATAAAGGTGCGATGTAAGGCTTTTACTGTAGCATTAGATGCTTATATTGTCAACAGATGGGACGTTATTATCCCCTCAACTTCTTTTGCGCTATGAGTGTTCATAAGATGCACGCGTAATTCTTTGGCACCATCAAAACCTGAAGCATATGCCTTGAAATGTTTTTTCATTATCTCGAAGCGTTTTATATCTTTAAATATTTTTTCGAAATATTTTGCGTGCTCTACGAGCACCCTTAAACGCTTTTCTTGAGGAATTTCTTTTCCCTCATATTTTTTATTAAAAAGCCAAGGGTTACCAAAAATGCCGCGTCCTATCATTACCCCATCAACTCCCGATTGCTTTATTTTTTCTCGTGCATCACATATATCCCTTACATCCCCATTTCCAATAATGAGAGGGCGCTTTATGGCACTTGTATATTTTTTTGTTAGTAACACTGCGTCGTGAATCACATTCCAATTCGCAGGCACTTTGGACATTTCTTTTCGTGTGCGTCCATGAATGGTTATTGCGGCTGGTTCGGCTTTAAGGAGTACAGGAAGCCACTCTTCAAGAGTATTTGTTGAATACCCAATACGAGTTTTTACTGAGACTGGTATTGTTCCTGCTCCTTCTTTTGCGGCACGAATAAGTTCTTCGGCAAGATGGGGATTTTTTATAAGTGCAGCGCCTGCACCCTGCTTTTCAATTGCGCGGTCAGGACAACCCATATTGATATCAAGCCCATCAAACTTGAGTGAGCGAATAAGTTTTGCACATTCGTACATATGTTCAGGATTCGATCCAAATAATTGAGCTACAATAGGACGCTCTTTTGAGCTGTACTGTAGATCAACAAGAAGCCGTTCTTTTCCACGAGAACAAAGGCCTTCGCAGGAAACGAATTCTGTCCACATTGCATCAGGCTTTCCATATTTTGCGATGATGTGGCGAAATGCTGCATCGGTGACATCAGCCATCGGTGCAAGCACGAAGAAAGGTTTTTTAAGTTTTTTCCAAAATCCGCGTGTCATATGAATGAGCCCCATCAGTCAGATGGGGCATATTTTCTATTGTAGAATTTCTTTTACTTTTTGTACTATTTCTTTTTGAGGAATCTCTATTTGTGTTCTTTTTTTCATATCTTTCAGCATCGCAGTTCCCTTTTCTTTTTCATTTCCTCCGATAATGATAGTAACAGGAATTCCCTCACTTACTGCGTAGGCAAGTTGTCCCTTCATATTTTTTTCTGAACCAAAATATAATTCTGCGGGGATGTTCGCAGAGCGTAGTGCGGTGATGGTGGATGATGTGTTAGTGACACACGATTCATCGAAATTCAAAACAATTACCTGCGCGGTTGTTTTCTCCTGCTTGATGAGGTCTAGTTTTTCCATTGCGGCGAAAAGACGGTCAATACCAATCGAAGCTCCAGTTGCAGGTATAGTTATTGTGCCGAAGCGTGCCACAAGATCATCATAACGTCCTCCCGAGAATACGCTACCAATTTCTGGAAGATCGAGGAGAGTTGTCTCAAACACGGGACCTGTATAATAACCGAGACCGCGAGCAACCGAGAAATCGAATGTCCATGATTCTTCAGATATACCGAGTGCATCAAGATATGATGCAATCATTTCAAGCTCTTTAATTCCCTCTTCCGCATCTTTGATTCCTACAAGGAGTTCTCGCAATGCGGTCAATTTTGCACGAGATTTACTTTCCTTCACATTAATAAAATTTTTAATAGCATTTACTGCTTCTGGTGTGATACCAATTTCTATAAGTTCTTTTTCTACATCACCCCATCCTTGTTTATCGAGTTTATCGAGTGAACGTAACACTGCAGGAAGTTTTTTGTCATCAAATTTTGCATATTCTGCAAGACAATTTAAAATTTTTCGATTATTTATTTTAATAAGAAATCGTTTAAAGCCTAATGCGCGCATCACCGTATTAATAAGCGTGATGATTTCTGCATCAGCTGCTACCGATTCTGTGCCTACGATATCCGCATCACATTGCATGAATTCACGAAAGCGTCCTGCTTGCTGTCGCTCTCCACGCCACACCTTACCCATTTGGTATCGCTTGAAGGGTCGTTTAATGGTGCCTGCATTCGCGGCAATAACACGTGCCAATGGCACAGTAAGATCAAAACGGAGCGCAAGCTCATCATCCCCTTTCTCCGAAGCAATTCGATATATCTGTTTTTTGAATTCAGGATCTCCCCCAGTTAATATTTCTGTTTTCTCAATGCCTGGTGTATCAAGTGGAACAAACCCAAAAAGCTCGAATGTTTTTCGAATTGTATCGAGCATCTTTTGGCGAGGAATCATATCTTCGGGAAGATAATCCCTGAATCCGCCTGGTAATGTGGGCTCTATAGTAGCCATATCCATAGTATGCAAGATTCCCAGCTATTTTTAAAGGGTAAAAAAATCCCCATCTTGCCAGTGGCAAAATAGGGATATTATGTTATGCGGCGTGGTAATGTGCACGCATGAGTTCTTTTGCTTTTCCCAGAATACTGAGAAGTGCAAAAGGAATTGCAATTGCAAAGAACCATCCGGCAAAATCAACAAATCCAATGGCGAGCGCACAAAGTGCTACGCATTCCATAGTAAACTTTGTCTTACCAAAGATATTTGAGCTTAAATTGGTACTTTTCTTAAGTCCCCCGAGATGCATAGAGATCGCAGCTCCTACAGAAATTACAAAGAGTACAAGCTCTATTGTAAAAAGAGGCAAAATAATCCAAGTAGTAAGATGGGTAAGATCAGGAAGTACAAGAATAAAAAGAGCAATCTTGTCACAAATCGGATCTAAAAATTCTCCAAAGTTTGTGTGTCCATCTTGTTCCGCCCATACCCCATCATATTTGTCGGTAAGCAATGCTATGGCAAATATTGGTGCGGTAATGGTGAGTGGAACGCCATAGTATCGCATCGGAAGAAGAAGAAGAGCAAGAATTGGACGAAGTGCTGAAAGTACGTTTGGTACAGTGACCACTTCTTCACCCATGATTCTAAAATTTAAGATTCGAAAAATGCGATCCTCTCTCTTATCTTCACGGCGCTCTTTATGACGTTGCATCCATGCTTTTACTGCAGGCACGAACGGTTTAATGGATTCACGAAACGCACTATTAATGAAGCGATAGATATTTGTGAGCCAGACGCCTAAACGATCGACAATATGCATTAGTTCCTCCAGTTATTATTAAATTAACTGGTATCTTTATACAAGAAAAATGGCACTACGTCAATAAAAAGCCCCACTTTAGTGAGTGGGACTTTTTAGAAACAGAGACAGATTATTCTATAATTTTTACGTCAGCTATTGCTTTTTGAATTTGGTTTTCAGGCACTGAAGATAGGTGGTGATTTCCAACTATAACTTCATATGAATCTGATCCTGTTTTTTTCACAATTGCGAGTTGATCGGTAAAATCATTCCCGAATCGGAATTTCATCATCCTCGGTTCCCACTCTCCTTGAGGAATATCCTTTTTCCACATGGCTTCTTTAAAACTTTCTATAGCACCAGAAACTTTGGTAGGACTTATGCTGTTTGTTTCTGGGTTTATATATCCTTTTATTGTTTCTGGACTTAACTTTTCTCCATTTGTAATATAACGCTCAAATACTGCAGTTTGATCCTGGTTTAGACCATATGCTTTTCCAATGGTAGTCATTGCGCCATGTATCTGTTCAGTATTCTCTGCTTTAAATGCAATTGCTTCTTGAACGTTTACATGTTCAAGCGGAGCATTGAAATTTGTTTTCGGTATGACAGATTCATTTAATGTAGGTATTTTTTGAACTTGATCAAATGCATTGTGTTTTGAAAGGTTAGTAAAGTCATTTACACGAGCGAGTGTTTCTTCAGAATTTGCTTCGTTTATTTCTGGAACAATTGTGTGTTCAAGCGGAGCATTGAAATTTGTTTTCGGTATGGCAGATTCATTCAATGGAGATACCTTTTGAACCGAATCAAATGCATTCTTTTGTGAAAGATAGGTCATTCGCTCTATATCTTGAGGAAGTCTTGCTTGTGCAGCAGCGACCCGATCTTCTATATCCTGAGGAATTACTACTTTCTCAACTTTGAATTGTTCTGTGGTAATTTTATTCGGTTCAAGCCCCTTTATTGTCATTGGGTGGACACTTTCTATAGGGGCTTCGGCGTGTAGTGCAAGAGGCTTAGCTCCTTGTTCAAGCATTAGTTCCATACCCGTCTTACTTGCACCACTTACATCACCTGGTTCTATTGAATATTCAAATTTGCCTTCTCCTGCGTTGCGGACAAGACCGAGATAATTATTGTCGCCTACGCGAATCATGCGTGGCTCCCATGCGGACGCCATTTTTCCAGCGGGAATATCAGGAAGATCATGATTGTTCTCAGCAATTGCACCAAATTGACCAATTGAACGAGCAAATTGTTGCATAGAAATCTCCCCCGTTTCAGGATTCACAAATGGACGAAATGTATTTTCATCAAGTTCATGACCCTGTCCAAGGTATGATGCATACATCTGTGCTTCTTGAGGTTTTAAACCAAATGTTTCTGCAAGACCTGAAGTTTCACGTATCAAATCGTCATGATCCGCGCTTTGTAGGAATTTAAACATGCCACCTTCACCAAGTTCCTTTTGAAGGTGTTCGCCGTAGATATTGCGCACGGTGTATTTGAAATCTTGGTAACTAGGATTTTGCATTACTCCTGGATGATTGTGTGCTAATGCAAGAAGTGATTGCTCACCTTGTGCATGCGCAGCATTCCATGCGGCGGAACCTTTTTCAAAGGCACCTCCGCGATAATTTTGCATTGCCTGACTATACATACGTTGATCTTCTGGCGAAAATGCAGGACGCACTTCCTCTGGTGTATGTACTTCCGTTCGTATAACTTCTTCATGACTAATACCATCAGAGTGTAAACGATTTAATTCGTTGGTACGCAAAATATTCTGAATTTCTTCAGGTCGCAATCCTTTTGCTGCGCCAATAGTTTCTGCGAGTTCTTGTTTATCTGTAAAAAGATTATCTACTTCCTTGCCCCATCCGATTTTTACTTGATTAGGATCGGTGAGACCGAATTTCTCTGGGTCTGCTACCACCGCATCTTTATAGTGATCGATGACATATGTTCTCTGAGCCTCCGTCATATCCTTAAACCCAGGAATATTTTTGTCGAGGTCGTGCTCAACCACTTTCCATACTGAATCGCCTTTTTGTGCGGTGGCAGATTCCCATGTAGGCGCTTTTGGTACAACACCAGGAATATGTTCGGGTGTGTGTCCTCCACCAGTAAACTCATGAAATTTTCCTGCGCCAAAATCGAGTCCTTTTGCACCTATCATACCTCCTGCAGCGCCGGTAATAATACCTGAACCAAATGCGTTCGCAGTATGAAGGCGTCGCGCCTTCTTCATCTTTTTTGAATACTCATCTGCAAGTTGCTTATCTGTTTCAAAATTTCGGGATGCTAATTCTTCTAAGTTTGTGAGATCTAAAAGTTCGCTCGCAACATTTTGCTTAGCAACACTTTCTTTTGTGCTTTGTTTTATATCCTCGTATGCTTTCTTTGTATCTACGTTATATGCACTTTCAACAATTTTGTTTGTGAAATGTTTTTGTACGAAAGCAGAAATAGTACCTCCTACAAGTGCGCGGCCTATACGATACGCTGCATAGGTTCCATATCCTGCGGCTGCAGCTGCAATTGGAATACTAAGTGCGACACTTCCTCCAATAAGTCCGGCAGTAAAAATACTTGAACCCACTACAGAGCGCAGGGCTCGTGGTTCTATTTTTGCAAAAGCCGCGAATGGTTTTTTAATACCTTCCCAAATTTTTGAGTTTCCTTTACTCACCTTCTCGCGCGCATCGTTCATACGTGCAAGTTCCATAACCGAAATTCTTCGAAGGTGCTCAAGAGCCGGGTCTTTAATCTCCTTTACGTGTTTATCAAATTCAGGTCCCTCGCCATATTTCTGACGCAATTCTATTACCGCATCCTGAAGAAGAGTTTTCTTAAGCGCAATAACTGCATTTTCATGCTTTTCTTTTGCATCTTGCTGTTCTTTTGAAAGAATATCGGATACTTTCAGTTTTTTCGAGTTAGAATCTGTCTCGGTCTTTTTTATTTCATATGCATGTTCCAAAACCCGAGCACTTTCTTCGCGTGCTGAGATTACTTCTTCTGCACGTATCCGCGCCTCTGGAGAGAATGATTCCACCTCCTTCATTTTTTCTCGGGCCTTATCTTGATTTAGTACGAGTTCTTTACTTTCTTTTGATTTCTCGTAAAGGTCATCAATTTTAAAATTTTCATCACCAAGAAGCACCTCAGCAACCTTAAGTTTCTCAGGAGTGATGATTTCTTGAGTCTTTTCTGCTTCTTTATTTGGAGTCGCTGTACTTTTTGGAGGTATTTCCATATTCATATATTAAGGGTAATTAAAAATTGATTTCTGGAGGAAGAAGCATTGCCTTGTACGAAGCAATTTCTCCTTTAATGAGATTTTCAAGATCTGGAATCGACGTTTTGAGAAACGTGGTAAGTTCTTCTGGGCTTGGTTCTTTATCAAGAAGTAAGTTTAATTGTTCTTGTTCTTCTTCGGAGAGATTTTCAAGAATCTTTAACCAGATCCCTTTCATTGCAACTTGTGCAATTTCATCCATTGCTTCAAGTTTTTTTTCTGCTGAAAGACCATCAATATTCAAAGCTTCGAACAAGTCTATTTTCATAAGCTCATCAATACGTGATTGGTTCATAACGTGTATTTATTTGTTTATATTATACTATCGAAATAACTAAATGTCAATGCATTCGCTTTATTACTTTTAGTATAGCATTTTGACGACTTAAATTAGTGTGGGATACGGGAATATCGTTTTTCCCGACCCCTTTCCTTATTCCCACATCCCAACAAAATCAGGATGGCCTCTTGGCCATCCTGTGTTAGTGCGGGATACGGGAATCGAACCCGTGTCTCAACCTTGGGAAGGTCGCATTCTACCACTGAACCAATCCCACCTTTCTTCACTATATCCTGAAAATACAGCCGCTGTATAGAGAAACTTTACTCCCTACTCTTCTTCCTCATTCTTTTTGTTATGTTTCCTAATAATTTCCTGTATCTTATTCGAGTGCTTCAACTTCAACGCCATCAAAAGAATTGGAGGAATATGAAAATTCTTGTTAAAGTCGTCGAGGATAGCATCTAATTCCTCGTCTATTTTTTTAAATAATCGGTGACTCATAGGATGAGCACTTACCCACAATTGGTTTTATCGAGCAGTACTTGAAGACGTACTCGCGTTTCCAGGCACCACGATGATCATCTTCTCCCCTTCTCTCTTGTAATTGAATTGCTCGCGAGAGAGTTTGAGAAGATTTTCAGGCCTTTTGTACTGCATAATTTTTGCTTGATAGATGGCATTTTCTGCATTCAATTTTTGTGCAGAATCTGCAAGTTGCTCCATTTCTTTCTCAATAGCACTTTTTTCGCGCATAAGGCCGTAGATTCCATATCCAAGAACTGCGACGACAATAAGAATAATAATTGGTTTTATAAATCGCATAATTATGATTCCTTATAAAATCGTTTGCTCACCGGCTTTGCATATAACACAAGTACAAGAGTGAGGAGAAGATGAAAAAAAACAACGATTTGTTTTGATGCATAAAGAAATGTACCCGCATCAGGAAAAAGTTGCGTAATTATGTACACGATTAAAAGCTCTCCAATGAACTGAGCAATTAAAAATGCCAATGCGGTCATAAGCATCGCAATATGTGGCCGCGCTGATGCGGGTAAAAATCCCATACCTATTCATTATACAAAGAAACTATTTAAAATGTATAACACTAGCGCTTTAAGAGTTCTTTAAAGACTTCAGGTGCAATCTGAACTGTTGCGCGTTCCATGAGGTTCTTTTTCCCACGTTTTTGCTTCTTCCAGAGTTTCATTTTTCGAGTGCGATCGCCTCCATAGAGATAGCCCGTTACATCTTTGCGTAAGGCAGCAATATCATCACGAGAAAGAATTTTTCCCTCTGATTGCGCTTGAATTGGCTGACCCCATTGCTGACGAGGTAAGAGTTCCTTTAAGCGTGAGACCATTTGACGTGCTTCACGTTCAAGTGAGTCCTTTGGAAGGAAACGACTAAGACCTGGAATAATTTCGTGCGATATCAGAATATCAACGCGCGCGATATCCGCCTTCGCATATTTCACAAATTCGTAACTGAACGAGGCCATTCCTTTTGTGGCAGATTTTAATTGGTCATCAAAGTCACTTACCAGTTCGGCAAGCGGCATCTGGGTGATAAGACGAATACGGTCGCCCAAGGTTTCTGTGTGAAGGTCAGAAAAACGGAATTTCTTTTGCAATGAGAGCACACTCGAAAGGTACTCATTGGGAAGGATGATTTCCACATTGATAATTGGTTCCCATAGCTCGTCGTAATCCTGAGGTAGTTCTTCTGGTTTCACAATCATGAGCCATTCCTCTCCTTTCTTTACCTTATAAAGCACAGAAGGAAAGGTGTTTACCGTGGCTACATTAAATTCGCGGAGAAGGCGCTCGCTCGTGATTTCAAAGTGAAGTCTTCCTAAAAATCCCACCTTATATCCACGTCCAAGTACTTCGTTTTGATCTGGTTCAATATGAAGTGCAGAGTCGTTTAATTTTAATTTTTGCAATCCCTTCGAGAGTAATTCAAAATCATCATTTTCTTCTGGATAAAATGAGACGAATACCACCGACATTGCTTCTTTGTAGCCAGGGAGGGCCAATTCACTTGAATTTTTAAAGTTACCAATAAGCACGGTATCACCGATGCGAATTTTCTCTGGGTCACGAATGCCTGTTGCAATGTAACCAATTTCGCCTGCAGTAAGCGTTTGTGGGATGGGTAGCACTTTCAATTGAGGCATAAAGTGACCTATTTCTTTTATTTTTGAATGGGTATTAGTAGCTACGAGATAAATGTTGTTTTCTCCATTTACCTCTCCATTCCACATGCGAACTGATGCAATAATTCCCTTATGATCGTCGTAGAAAGAATCAAATACGAGTGCGCGACCCACTCCAATAGGTTCGTCCTTTGGCGGAGGAACTTTAGTTACGATACCTCGAAGAAGTTTATCAACACCATCCCCGCTTTTTCCTGATACATAATAAATCTCGTCTTCTGATACCCCGATGAGTTCAGCGAGATCTCTCCTGTGATTTTTCAATCTGTCATTTTCAAAATCAATTTCTCCTGATTCAAGTTTAAAAAAGTCAACTTTGTTAAGTGCACCAAGTACGGTGAGACCCGCCGCTTTTGCAAGTCGGTAATTTGCGAGTGTTTGTGCTTGTATTCCTTGAGTTACATCAACAAGAAGTACGGCTCCCTCAACTGCATTTAAGGCACGAGAAACTTCATACGAGAAATCAGAATGTCCCGGGGTATCAATAAGATTCAAAATATACTCTTTATTGTCCATCGTGTAATGCATGCGCACTGGTGCCATTTTGATGGTAATACCACGTTCGCGTTCGAGTTCGAGTTGGTCGAGATACTGCTCCTTCATCTTTCTTTTTTCGATGGTGCCCGTGACCTCCAAAAGACGATCGGCAAGAGTACTCTTGCCGTGATCAACGTGCGCAATTATGACGAAATTTCTAATGTGTAATTTCATTATCGTTTTAATTCGAGAGTAAACAGTGTGCGTCCTTCCACATCATCACTTGTAAATGTATAGAGTGGTGTTCCCGATTCGGCCCAGAGAAAACCAACGGGGGCCGAAACAGATACCGAAAGCTTTGTAGGAACACCCGATTGGCGTTCGTATACGAAGGTGTATTTCTTTCCTTCCTCAGGAGGCGCCTCCGCAGTATTGTCGGTATGTACCCGTAGCGTCAAGGTCCCTGTTTTTTTGGGAGCAACTGTAAACCAGGTGGCAAATGCTGTTTTGCCAAATTCACTCATTGTCCATGCGTTAAATCCAGGAAGCGCAACGCGCGATGAATCGATGCGCTCAAGATCGGGATTTTTGCTATAGCCGTTTGCTTCGTAATCAAATGTAGGTTTTATCAGCTTTACGGTATTTCCCTTCATAGTGACAAGATTTGAACCTGGATTCATGAGTACTTGAATAAAGTTTTTATTATCCGCATTCCACCAAGGATCTTTTTGAGCCCCTCCTTTATGAGTGCGCGTTACCGTTACATCGGTAAGAATGGAACCACTTGTATCAACATTTACTTCCGCACTTACTGCTTGTGTCATAAATGCATCTGTTTTTCCGCCTGCTATATTTGCATCAACAACAGCAAGATAGGAACCCCAAAAATCGCGTGGAATTTCATAGAGTGCTCCATTTGCTTTCGCGTCATTTAAAAACGATGACAACTCATTATCTTTCATATAGAACATAATATCTTTCTTTCCAATGTGACTTGTGAATTTCTTAATAAGATCCGTTTTCCCTGTTGCATCAAGACCTTTTAGTTTTTCAAGAAGCATTGGAGTAAGTACCTTTAATATCTTCTTTGGTTGACCTGCTGCCTTATCCTTTCCTGCCTCAACTTCTCGTTGTACCTCTGGAAGGAAGTTTTCGCTCGTGATGGTAAGGTTGTACTCAGGAAGTGGAATGGGTCCCGTTACCGAAAGAAGTGTTTCAATAACTTCTATATTAATGGCGATGGCTCCATCAAAGGTGATTCCTTTTTCGGAATACATTTTTGATTCTTCAAGAAAACCAAGTACTGTTTTCGCAGAAGTAGGAAAATCGAAAAACCAATTTGCATCACGAGCACCCCAATTTTCGCTTACGGTTTGCAATTGATAAGGAGGAGTAATTTTTCCAAAAAATTGGCCATCTGGGTCGTAAATATCACGGACATCAAGATTGGTCATTTGTCCTTTTTGTATGGTCATATCCGCATAGCTTCCAATAAATCCACCTCCTGGTCTTATTTCTGCAGGATTTTGAAAAAAAAGTGCAATGTGCTTTTCTTTTTCGGAGCCTACAAGCAATAAGAAATGTTCAATCGCGGCATCTCCACGATAGAGATCCGCACTATGGGCGAGATATTTCTCTCCAACTACGCTATCTACTTTATCAAAAAATGAAGAAAGTTTTCTAAGATTTGTAGTCGCATTTTTAATTATTTGTGCTTCAACAAGAATGCTGTTTATTGCGTTTCGGGCGCGTGTCATTTTTTCGATGAGCACTTCCCCATTTGATTGAAAATCAGTAAATCCATCTTGTTTTAAGGTATCCGTTGTTTCCGCAAGTTTTAAGAAACTCATATTGAGCGTCGCCACATGCTTTATAAGCGACCCCGCCTCACGGAATGTGGGGATAATCGTTCCGAGGAGGCTCAAGAAGCCTGAGGTGTGACGATTTTCAAGAATGGCATCAAGTTCATGAATCTCTGTACCATTTTGTTTGAGTGCGGCCGTTGCCTTATCGGGTTCTAAATTTTGAAATGCATCTACTGATACCGAGAAATTTTGTGCAATCTTTTCTCCGGCACTTTTTACCACATCTTTTGTTTGAAAGAGCACGAAGGATTCAAACACAATTCCTAATGCAACTACACCAAGTACTGCAAAAAGTGTAGTTTTTAAAATAAATTTTATGGTGCGCGAGTTTCCTCCTTCATGCATAGGTGTTTTGCGCAAATCGATGATTTTGTGATGAGACGACCACGTATAGTTTATACGCGGATTTTTTATATCAACGAGAACGGGATCAATGTTTTTTATAGGAACCTTTTGAGCCATAGAGTTAAATGAGCGAATGAAAAAGTTCAAGAAGTTGTGTTGCGGTCTGTTGCCAAGAAAATCGCGTACTGTTTATTCGCCCCCGTTTCTTAAGATCGTTTGCGAGCGTAGTATCACGGAGCACAAGGTCAATTGAAGTAATGAGTTCGTCAGTTTTCCAAGGATCAACGAGAAGTGCGCTTTCTCCTACAATTTCAGGTAATGATGAACGATTTGAGGTAATTACCGGGAGGCCGCATGCCTGTGCTTCAAGTGGTGGGAACCCGAATCCTTCAAAAAATGATGGATATACAAATACTGATGCAAGATTATAAAGAAGGTTTAAATCTTCAAGAGATGCCTCTCCCCAAAAACGAATGTCGCGTGACCAGGGAGACATTGCTGCATCTCTAAAAATTGTATCATAGAGCCAGCCTTTCCTTCCGACAATAACGAGTTGTAATTCACGGTGATATGGATTTTTTTTAATCTCATTAAATGCACGGATGATTCCTGACACATTTTTACGTGGTTCAAGCACTCCTGTAAATAAAAGAAATGGTTGCTGAAGATTTTTTTCTTTTGCAAAGCGTGCACGTTCTGGACTTTCTTCTGGCAATTCAGAGAAAAAAGGATTGATACCGGAATAGACGGTATGCACTTTTTCTTCTGGTAGATGAAATGTGGATATAAGGTCTTGTCTCGTAAATTCTGAAACCGCGATAAGTGCATCGGCACGCATTGCTTGAGTACGATAATCCTGTTGCCAGTGCCAAAGTCTTTTTCGTAATGGATAAAATTCAGGAAAATGAAGAAATGAGAGATCGTGAAACGTAATTACTCTTTTGGTGTGCTTAGTAGCGGGCAAGAGATTGAAATGAGGGCTGAAGACAAGGTCGACATGCGCAATCTGTTCAACGCGGGGCCATCCTAAAAAACGCGTGGTAAGGTCAAGGAGTTTATTAGGAATATTCCATTCAATAAGATGGGCATTGGGTGCCGTTTTCCATTCTGTAGGAAAAGGTGCTTTGCGAAAACCATTATAGAAAAAATGAAATGTATCTTTGCTTCCTTCTTTTAAAAGGCTATGAATAAGAGATTTTGTGTATTCTTCAATGCCAGAAATTCGTCCCTTACTCAATAATCGCACGTCTATCAATATGTTCATGAAGTGTGCCTGCTTATTTTTTGCTTTGAAAGTACTGGCATAGTGTCAGAAAATCCAGCAGCACGAACAATAGTACTTATTTTGGTCATAAATTGCTCTTGGGAAAAACGTTTTGCCTCTCGTGCAATTTCATCATGATTAAAATGCATCGCTTCACATTCGTGTACCGCAGCTTCAATTGCTTCAGGAGTCTGCTCATTAAAAAGGAGCCCTGTTTTTTTATGGATTACGATTTCTCCCCCGCCTCCTATGCGATATGCGAGTACGGGAGTACCGCACGTTTGTGCTTCTGCAGCTACGAGTCCAAAATCCTCGATTTGTGGGAAAATGAATGCTTTTGCTCCCGCATATAACTTTCGAAGCTCCTCATCAGAGCTATTTGAAATGAACTCAATATAAGGAGTTTTTACCAGCGCTTTCAGTTTTTCTGCTTCAGGACCTGCACCCACGATTTTCAAAGGTTTTTTCAATCGATTGAATGCTTTGATGCCAATATCAAACCCTTTGTAATATAAAAGTCTTCCTGCCATAAGATAATAGTCGCCTCGTGTGATAGAGGGGTCATAATAAAATATGCTATTTGAGACAGGAGGAAATACTACCAATGCCTCACGTCCATAATAAGAATTAACTTTTTGTGCAATATAATGCGAGTTTGCAATAAATAAATTTACTTTTTTTGCGGCATTAATATCCCACTGCCTCATCCACTGTGCAATAGGATTTACAATCATCTCTTTGAGTGGCCATGGGGCAAATGATAGATTTTTTAAATAATCGACTTCCCACGCATAGCGAAGTGGGCTATGGCAATAACTGATGTGATATCTTCCCTTCACGTCAAATCCTTTTGCGTATCCTGCGGTAGACGAGATGACAAGATCATAATTTTTCTTTCCTGTGAGATGCTCCGACGCGAAAGGCATAAGAGGAATAAAGGCACGATGCTTCCTTCGAACGAGTCGATTATCAAGAATACTCGTTTTTGTAATATTACGTTCAAAACGGCCAAATGTTTTTTTTGCATCGTAAAGAAGCGTATAAAGCTCGGCTTCCGGGAACATTTTGAGGAGTATTTCAAGAACTCGTTCCGCACCACCAAACTGATTCAAATAATCGTGTAAAATCGCAACTCGCATTAGTCTTATCATAACCGAGAATCAAGAAGAATCCTATAATTTGAATAAAAAATCCCCGTCTAGTACGGGGATTTTATATTATTATGCAGTCGGCGCTGTACCGGTTGGTACCACAATCCCATATTGTTGATGTGCCCATCCTATAAGAGACGCATTTTCCGCATCGTTCGCAAATAGTTTGAGTGCGGCGATTGTTTCGGGTTCATATGTTTCAAGACCCGCAAGACAGCAATAGGCAACGGCACGCTCGTTTTCAGATAAAAAGAGGAGGACGGGACGAAGAGCTTTTTCAGCTTCTTTGTCTCCTTCTTTTGCCATGACGCCCAGCTCATTTAGTAGTAGACAGCGTGGATATGGGCACTCTCGTTGTCCCGCAAGGGATAATAGTATCTCTTCGCACGTAAGATTGGTTTGTCGCATATAACTCTCTCCTTAATAAGTGAAAAAACTGAAATTAAAATAGCACTTCAAGGTGCTATAGTCAATATTCTCTCTACTCATCCTAAACTCCTGTAGGATCGGAAATAAAGACCCAGACTGTTTTCAAAAGTATCTTAATATCAAACCAAAATGATTGGTGTTCCAAATAGTATTTATCAAGCTCCAATTCTTTACGAAATGGGAGACCTGAGGCGCCACTTACTTGAGAGAGCCCCGTAAGTCCTGCCTTCCCTTCCGCAAGCATTTTAAATTCTTCAGGATACTTCGCGAGCTCCTCGGGTTCGTGAGGACGTGGACCTACGAGCGATAACTCTCCGTGCACTACATTAATAAATTGTGGAAACTCGTCAATTCGAAGCTTTCTTAGAAATTTTCCTACCTTCGTGAGGCGAGGGTCGTTCTTTATTTTAAAAAGAGGTCCATCGTTTCGTTCATTTTGTGCCGCAAGACTTTTCTTCATCGCGTGCGCACCGTGAATCATCGTACGAAACTTATATACTTGTATGAGTTTTCCACTGCTCACTCGATCGAGTTTTACTAGAATAGGAAATCCGCTTTCAATACCTGTAGCAAGTGCCACAAAAGGCGTAAGGATAATGAATCCTATGAGACCAATACTCCCCCCTATAATGTCGAGCAATCGTTTCATCACCGTTGTATAATACTATTATGAACGAAAAAAATCATTTGCTCATGTTTTATGGCAAGGAATGCCCTCATTGCGAGACAATGAAACCGTTTGTAGAAAAAATTGAACTTGATAACCACCTCACAATAGAACGACTCGAGGTGTGGCATGATATTTCCAATCAGCAAACGATGAAAGAATATGACAAGGACCATTGTGAAGGTGTGCCATTCTTCTACAATACAAAAACGCAAAAAAGTATTTGTGGGGAAACAGATTTTCAAACGCTCGAAGATTGGGCTATTGGGAAATAATAATCACAAATTCTCCTCGTATCACGTCAGTCTCATATTTTTGAAGTGCTGCACTCGCAGTGCCTCTGAATATCTCCTCATACATTTTTGTAAGTTCCCGTCCCACAACCACTATTCGCTCTTCGCCACATTGTTCTGCAATGCTACGAAGGGTTTTTACAATTCGATGAGGTGATTCATAAAGCACTATCGGCCACACTGATATCTCCTTTATCTTTTTAAAGAATGTTTCTCTTCCTTTTTTGTGCGGCGGATAACCCAAGAAAGTGAATTGCTCTGTATTCATGCCCGAAACAGAAAGTAAGGTAACAAGTGCCGAGGGCCCCGGAATAGGGATAATCGGGACTTCAGGAAGTTCGCTTCGAATTGCAGTAATAAGGCGAGACCCCGGATCTGCAATACCAGGAGTGCCCGCATCGGTTACAAGTGCCACTTTCTTTTTCTCAGCGAGCAACTTTGTAATTTTAGTAACTGAAAGTGCGTGCGAATGTTCGTCATACCGAAATACTGTTTTTTTAATCTCAAAATGAGCAAGTAATTTTGCAGAAACACGCGTGTCCTCGGCAAATACTACATCGCACGACTTTAATACCTCGAGTGCACGAAGTGTTATATCCTTTAGATTACCAATCGGCGTTGCTACCACATAAAGCGTACCCATGGGATTATCTTTAATCATTTTCGAGCAAATAGAAAGGCCTCAAATAAAGACTCCCACAAATGCGGGAGTCTTTTGTTTTCTTATTTCTTTGAGGTAACACGCTCACGGATCTTCTTGCTTGAGAAATCGCGGACGTAATACAGTTTCGCTTTATGCAATTTCTTTGGGCTTGAGATAATGTCTATTTTTGCAATTGTCGGAGAGTTAATAGGAAAAACTTTCTCGACTCCTACTTCAGAAAGTACTGTGCGAACAGTAAAGCTTCCTCCTGATTCATTGCCATGCTTGCGCGCAAGGACTAATCCCTCGAATGCGCTTTGGCGCTCCTTGTCTCCTTCTTTGATTTTCTCCCATACGCGAACTTTTGCGCCTGGTCTAATTTTCTTCAAGATGTCGTTTTCCATAACTATAAAAGAGTAAGCAAAACCGAGGCTTTTGTCAAACGAATAGAGGTGATTGTTTGCCGATGTGTGAGGCACTTGACACTCTTCGCATCTTTAGTCTATTATCCGACCCAGCACAACGAATGGAGGTTTGGCATGCGGATAAGGAGATTTGCCCTCTCCCTTGTGATAACTAAGTATCACAATATAAAATCTGCATATAATTCACTACTCGCTCAGTGTCACGCGTTATATTGATCGGTTCAGCGAACATTGTACACACTCGAAGCCACGAAAGGACTTAGCTGGCATGCGGACAGATAGAGACCTGCCATCTCCTGTAATATAGGTTCGCCTAAAAAATAGTTAAGCCCCACTCCAAGAATGATGTGGGGCTTATTTTTTTTCCAATGCTTCGAGTACGTCTCGGAGTTCTTTTGGCAGTTCTGCCTCAAGTTTTACTCGATTGCCGTCCGGCGTACTGAACTCAATTGACTCTGCGTGAAGAAATTGTCGAGTAAGACCAAGTGGATTTGTCTTTTGCCCATAAAGTGCGTCACCAACCACAGAGTGACCTATAGAAGCAAGATGTACCCGAATCTGATGAGTTCTTCCTGTTTTTGGGGTTACGTCGACAAGCGAGTAGTAAATAGCTCGCCCCCCAAATCCTTCTTTTTGGTACATCTTGCTTACCGCGTATTCGGTGATTGCTTCTTTCACCATCTTCATATTTTTTGCAAAAACACTTCGTTTTACCGTACCGGGTTTCAATCCTATTGGAGTATCGATAACCCCTTTTCCCATAAGTCGTCCATTTACTAACGCACAATAGGTTTTAGTAACCTGATGCGTTTGAAAAAGACCCTTCATAAATTCAAAGAACTTCTGGTTTCGGGCAATAATAATAACTCCCGAGGTGTATCTATCGAGACGATGCACAATTCCAGGACGAAGTTCAGGGTCATCCCCTACCTTTTTTATCTCTGGAAATTCTTCTAGAGCAATGTCGGCAAGTGTTCTCTCTCCTTGACCCTCTTTTGTCTCATGGGTTCGGTGCACGAGCATGCCTGCGGGCTTGTTATATGCCACAAAGTCTTTTGTCTTATAAATCACGAGATTCATCCCGTTAGAAATTTAAGGTCAATTTGCTTTCGACTTGGGTTTCCATGTTTTCTATTATATTCGTATTTCTAACGGGATTCATCACTTACCATACTACCAGAAAGGCCAAAAAACTCAATAAAATAGCGGGTTATTGCCACAACCCCTTGCCATAATCACCAAAGTGTGATAGGCTATCCCCATAATCCCTGAGTGAGGGGTTTTTATTATGATGATTAAAATTATACCGTTACTTATAAGTTTCGCAGTATTGGCCTTTCCGATTCCTTCGGAAGTGCCAGCAATGGGAGACCACCAAGTACTTTCGAATGCTGTTGTTCACGTTGCGGAGGCAGCCGTTGCACCAACGCAGGTAGCAGAAGAGCAAACTACCCGAAAAGTCTGGGTAACTGCGTATTCAAGCACTCCAGACCAAACGGATAGCACCCCTTTCGTTACTGCGATGGGTTCTATGGTTCGCGATGGAATTATTGCAACCAACATCTACCCTTTTGGTACAAAGATTCAGATTCCGAAATTCTTTGGAACAAAGACATTCGTAGTTGAGGATCGTATGCATGTGCGTAAGAAGAACTTCGTGGATATCTGGATGCCCTCAAGGCATGATGCAATGGAGTTCGGAATTGCATTTACTGATATCGTTGTTCTGAACTAATACTTCTATAAAAAAATACCCTCGTTCGCGGGGGTATTTTTTTATCCTCATATTACTTAGCATCTTTCACTTTCATCTTTGAAAGGCTGTAGGTAACTACCACTATAAAAAGAGTGATAAGTACCGCATAGAGCAATTTTGCAACAAGGCTGTTTTGTCCAAGGGGAAAGAGAAATTCAATGAGTGATTTAATTGCTTCGTTCCACGCAAGGCCTGCGACAAGACTAAAACTTGTTGTGATAAGGGTGAGTGCCTGATTTCGTGCCTCTTTCTTGAATTGCGCCTGCTCCTCTACTATTTTGTTTTTAATATTATCCATGGAGTACTGCTTTTGTATATTGATTTTCAACCTCGTTCCAATTGACTACGTTCCACCATTGTTCAATATATTCTGCACGGCGATTCTGAAATTTAAGATAGTAGGCGTGTTCCCATACATCAAGGCAAAGAATAGGATTTAGTCCTTGGGTAAGTGGCGACTCTTGATTAGGGGTAGTTATAATTTTCAGAGCTCCTTGCGAGTCGCTTACGAGCCAGGCCCATCCACTTCCAAATACACCAAGTGCGGCTTTTGAGAATTGTTCTTTGAAAGAATCGAAACTTACAAGTGATGAAGTAATTGCGTCTTTTGTTTTTCCAATAGGTTCGCCACCCTTTTGTGGCCACATCACTGTCCAAAAAAGCGAATGATTCGCATGTCCTCCTCCATGGTTTTTTACCGCACCACGAACTGCTTCAGGGAGAGATGCGAGGTTCTTTACAAGTTGTTCAGCCGATTGTGCAGAAAGCTCAGGATAGGAAGCGAGCGCTTCGTTCAACTTTGCCACATAGGTAGCGTGGTGTTTTGTGTGATGGATTTCCATCGTACGCGCATCAATCCATGGTTCAAGTGCGTCATATGCGTAGGGAAGTTTTGGTAATTCGTACATAGCTATTTTATTAATAATTGTTGTTTTTTGTTATGACCTTTTCTTTATTCTACTCTGTTTTACTTTAGGATGCAGCGCCGTTTCCTTCGTGTAGGTGCCCACACGGGTACGAATAAGATTCGAAAGATATCCCCCAACCCCTAATACAACCCCTATATCACGCGCAAGCGAGCGAATATAGACCCCAGGGCCCGTAACTACGCGGATGGAGAGATATGGCCATCGATACGAAAGAACCTCGATTTCTTTGATAAGCACCTCTCTCGGTTTCATTACAATCTTTTCACCCGCACGCGTTCTTTTATATGCTTCTTTCCCTTTCACTTTTATTGCACTGTACACGGGAGGCACTTGCATTATCTTTCCCTCAAATTGATTAATGGCATTCCGTATCTCGTTTCGTGATATTTTCTTTGTTGAAATATTTTTTGTTTTTATACCTTCCCTATCATCAGTAGTACTTGTAACACCAAGTCGTATTGAGGCAACATATTCCTTTTCCTTTGCAACCTCATTACTAATTTGTTTTGTGGCTTCGCGCCCAATCGCGATTACAAGAATGCCGGACGCAAGAGGATCTAATGTTCCTGCGTGGCCAATCTTTTTCTCGGTGGACATATGTTTCAGGACGCGTATTACATCATATGAGCTTGGTCCTTTTGGCTTCCATACTCCAAAAATTCCTCCAGTTATTTTTTTCATATTCGTAGCATGCGTTTGGTTGCTGCGTTTGCTTCCTGAGGCGTGAGCACATACTTTTTCATCTTGGTAAGACGACGACGGGTAATCTCAAAAAGAAAAATACCCGCAGATACCGAGAGATTAAGGCTTTCTACCATACCTCGCATGGGAATTGTGACAATTTTGTCGGCAACGGCGAGCGCTTCTGGAGAAAGGCCGCGCGATTCATTTCCGAACATAAGGGCGATGCGCGGAGATGAAAATGAGATACGAAAAATGGATGTTGCACTTGATGTAAGAGCGGTCGCAATAAGAGTATATTTTTGTTTTTTTAATTCTTTTGCGCATTCCTCAACACTTTTGAATAGTTTAAACTCGAGCCATTTATTTGCGGATGATGAGCTCTTTTTTCCTATATGACGAGGATCGAATTCCTTTTCTGTATTAAAAATAAAGTAGATTGTCCCCACACCAAACGCCTCTGCACTTCGCAAAATAGCAGCGGCGTTGTGCGGATCATAAATATCTTCAAGAACGATAATGAGCCCTTTTTGACGCCTCTTCATTACTCCCATAATTCGCGCTATTCTTCGTGCGATTGGCATAGTAAGAATGTTGCGATAGTTGCTGCGGTTTCAGCGCGAAGTATACGTTTTCCTAAATTTCCAATTTCAAATCCTTTTTCTTTTGCGCGCGCCACTTCTTCTGAATTAAAACCTCCCTCAGGGCCTATAAAGATTCCTATGCGACGCGAATCTTTAAGCGCGGGCATAATGCGATGCATGGAGTCACCAGAAATATCAAAGAGAAGATTCGTATCGTTTTGTGCAGCATGTTCAAGTGCCGCGTTGAAATCGAGCACTTCGTGCATTTGAGGAACTGTGCCCCGTCCTGATTGTTCTGCTGCTTCTTTCATAATCTGCGCAATTCGTTTCTCTGATATATTTAGTTTTATGGTGCGCGCAGAAAGAACGGGAACAAGATGAGTGACTCCTGCTTCCGTTGCTTTCTGTGCCGCGAATTCAAAATTATCTTTCTTTAATATCGAAAGATAAAGTGTTACTTCGCATGAAGGTTCGGCTTCATTCTTTTTTTGTCCAAAAATCTCAATTTCTACAAATCCCTTCCCATAATTACGAATTTTTCCTTTTGCATCATTCCCCTTTCCATCGCACAAAATAAGCTCTTCTCCGTGCGTAAGATGGAGTACAGTAGATAGTTGTTGAACAAAATCAGGCTCAGTAACCCGCAGTATAGAGCGGGAAAGGTCAAAGTCACCTATAAATCGATGGAATTTCATTTACTCTCACTATACCGAACATTTGCTTGAAACAAAAACACCCCGAAGGGTGTTTATGATGCCAAGTCTTATTTTGATTCTAAAAGATTATTAATAACACTCTTATCGAATCCGATTACAATTTGTCCTCCAATATCAATTACAGGAACACCAAGTTGTCCTGATTTTTGAATCATCTCTTCTCGCGCCTTTTCGTCAGCAAACACATCTTTTTCAGTGTAGGTCACTCCTTTTTGGTCGAAGTACGCTTTAGCCATTTTGCAGTACACACATGAAGGAGTCGAATATACAGTTATATGTTTCATATATATTAATTATTTTTTATATCTTTTTTCTTTGTTTCAAATTCTTCCCTATCAATCTCGCCCTTTGCATAACGCTCACTTAAAATCTCAAGTGCGGTCTTTTTTGATTCGTGCTTTGGCAAGGAATTTTTATATTCGGCCCACGTAATAAACGCAATCACTACAACAAAAAAGAATAACATCATGAGAAACCCGCCTCCTCCCCATCCAAACATATGACCTCCATAATAGTTCCACATAGTATTAGTATATCAGACTTTTTATTTTGTGAATTGAATAACAAAACTATACATTCCCATGCCACAAAGACCTTGTAGTTCAGAACCTTCTGACTGTGGCGGGATATCAAAACTGGTTGATCCTGAAGATGGCAGCATTGCACGAATATGAAGCGCGGGCATTACAAATGCTGCAGAGCAGTCAAAAGTACCTCGCGTAATCATGCGTAACTGCGTAGGTGCGTTTGCTTTTGCGCTTACTATTCGAGGAGAATAGCCGCCACGTGCCGTTACCTCAATTATTTGAACCCCTTTTTCTATATGAACTGCTGATGTGTCTCCCAAACGAGATGGGGATGGTCCTGAAGAAGGAGACGCGGAACGCGTTATGATAAGTGCGGCAATAATGAGCGCTCCTCCAAGGATACTTGCACTAATAAGCGTTGAATTATTTTTTAAATCTTTTTTCATGAGTTATAAATTAAAAAGCGGTTTTATAATGCCTGCTGCCGTGAGACTACTCAGTACATTGAGAATACCGAATGCAATTACAAGAAGGCCCGCTACCTTGAAAAAGATTCCTGAATATTTTCCTTTTCCAAATTCTACTGAGCTCACACTAATGAATGCGAGCACAGGAAGTGTGCCAAGGGCAAACACAAGCATAGTAAGTGCTCCCGCAAGAAATGAACCCGTAGAAAGGCTATATACTTGCATTGATTGGGTAAATCCACACGGAAGAAAGAAAGTGCTGAGTCCAATAAGAAATGGTACCGCACTATGTTGCATGTTTTTTATTCTGGAAGAATGATCAAGGAATTTCGGCATGCGTGGCTGAAGTTGCTTTGTCCATGGAAATACATCAAGAAGATTTAATCCGAGTGAGAGCATCACCATACTTACTAAAATTCCTAATATAAGCACCATGCTGCCGCTTAACGTAAATGCAGACCCAAGAAGACCAATAAGCCCTCCAAACACAAAGAATGAGATAAGTCTTCCTCCATGAAAGAAAATTTGTGGTTTTGCTTTCTCTCCTTCTTTCGCATAATTTGCTGACACCGAAAGAAGTAATCCTCCTACGACTGCGAGACATGATGAAACAGATGCAACAAGGCCAATACTAAATGCGGCGGGTAGATTTACCTTTTCAGCAGTAATGAGATTTACAAGACCGATTTTTTGTAAGAACACAAAGATTCCGAGTATACCAAGGGCAATAGGAAGTGCGTAGCGAAACTCACTCCATTTAGGCGCATGGCCAATTTTTTCGATGGAAAGAGAATAACCATCCTTCTTAATGAGTGCGGAGAGATTTTTTGCTATAACTTCTCCACTCTCATCGCTTTCCAAAATTACTTCTACGGTATTTTTTTTCTCATTCACGTGCACATAGCTTACGCCTTCAGTACTCTCAAGTGTTTCTTTGATTAAGATTCCACAGGCGGTGCAATGCATACCCTGTATATGAAAAAGGTGTTTCTGTGATTGGGTCATAAATATTAAAGTTTAATTGTTTTTAATCTGAGCGAATTACCTACGACCGATACACTTGAGAGCGCCATCGCAAGACCTGCGAATATCGGATTTAAGAGCCATCCAAATAAGGGATAGAACGCTCCTGCCGCAAGTGGAATACCGACAATATTATAGAAGAATGCCCAGAATAAATTCTGCTTGATACCTCGCATAGTAATTTTGGAGAGCGAGATTGCCTTTACAAGTTTTGAAATGTCACCATGGAGTAGCGTAATTCCTGCTGACTCAATTGCTACATCCGTACCTGTTGCCATCGCAATGCCAATATCTGCCTGTGCAAGCGCTGGTGCATCGTTTACTCCATCTCCTGCCATTACTACAATATGCCCTTCTGCTTGGAGCGTTTTAATCTTATTTAACTTATCCTCAGGCATCACTTCGGCAACTACATCATCAATTTCTATCTGACTCGCAATATAATTAGCGGTGTTTTTATCATCGCCTGTAAGCATTACTACTTTAATACCAAGTTTATGAAGTCTTAATACTGCCTCCGCCGCTTCAGGTTTTATTGCATCCGCGACCATTACGATACCGAGAACCTGGTTCTTTGTGGCAAGAATAACCGGCGTCTTACCATTTTTCGTTTCTCCTTCAATTATTTCTTTATCGAATGTGAGATGTAAGTCTTCGACGAGTTTTGTATTACCCGCATAGTATTCTGTTCCTGCGATAGTTGCACGAACCCCCTTCCCTTTTATCCCTTCAAAAGTATCAGTGGTTGAAAGTACCATTTTTTTCTCAACTGCGTACGTTACAATTGCATGCGCAATGGGGTGTTCTGATTTTTTCTCAAGTGAAGCGAGGAGTGTAATAAGTTCATCATCGTTTTTCTTAGAAAAATTTCGAATGAAGACGATTTCAGGTCTTCCTCGCGTTATAGTACCGGTTTTATCTACCACCACTACAGTTGCCTTATGGAGTTTTTCAAGTGTTGCTGCATCTTTAATGAGAATTCCCTCTCGCGCTCCTTTTCCTACACCCACAATAATTGCGGTCGGGGTTGCAAGACCAAGTGCACAAGGACACGCGATAACGAGCACACTTACGAATGAAACAAGTCCAAATGAAAGTGCCTGTGAAAAAGGAAGGTAACTTGATCCAATGAGAAGCCATGCACCAAGCGAAAGAAATGCAACGCACAATACTATTGGCACAAAAATACCTGATATCTTGTCCGCAAGTGCTTGAATGGGTGCCTTACTTCCTTGTGCCTCCTCAACCATGGCAATGATACGTGCAAGCATTGTTTCAGAACCAACCTTGGTAGCCTTGAATGTAAATGCACCACTTGTATTAATAGTTCCCGCAACGATTGCATCTCCTACCGTCTTTTTTACTGGAATTGGCTCACCCGTAATCATCGATTCATCAATATACGAGGATCCTTCTGTAATAACACCGTCAACCGGAATCTTGCTGGCTGGTTTTATCATAATAAGGTCGCCATGTGTTACTTCATGTATGGAGATTTCCACTTCTTTTCCATTACGAATTACAGTAGCCGTTTTCGTTTGTAAATTTAATAGTTTTTCTATTGCATCACCCGTCTTCAATTTAGATTTTGTTTCAAGATATTCACCGAGATAGACAAAAGTAATAACGATAATCACCACATCAAAATAAAGATTTTCTACGTTAATATAGGTAATAAGAGAATCTTTAAACACCGCAACGACGATGCTGTAGATATAGGCAACTAACGTGCCTATTCCCACAAGCGTATCCATATTTGCTTTTCCATATCGCAAAAACCGATATACCCCCGTGATGTAGGGTTTTCCCACTATAAAAAGGATGTAGGTAGCAGCAAGTGGGAGAAGATACATAACAATCGCACTTATAGTTAAGGACATTGAGTCAATGATTCCTATTTTTGCTCCAATATCCCACGCCATAACAACAATGCTCAGAATTGCGAGCGGAATAGCAAACATAAGCCTGTTCTTCATTTGGGCAAGCTCAGCAAGCTTCTCACTTTTCTGAGTATTCATTGCCATGTGTCCTTCGCGCATCGAATGTTCATCCTCAATAATCAATTCGTACCCAAGAGGCTTTATTTTTTTCGAAAGCGTTTCGGCACTTATCTTTTGTTCATCAAAATTGATTTTCACCGCCTCAGTTCCTACATTTACTTCAGCTGAAGTTACGCCTTCAGTTTTATTCAACTCTTTCCCTATGATTACCGCGCATGACGCGCAGTGCATCCCTCTCACTTTAAATGTTTTTTGCATACCAATTATTTTGAAAGGTTATAAATGCGCAATAATTCATCAATGGTCTGTTTCTTGTTCTCGTGCAATTTATGCTCTACACAATGGTCAAGGTGGCCCTTAAGAAGGGTATATTCGAGTGTGCGCAAAAGACCGATTGCGGCATGTGTTTGTTGGATGACTTCTGGGCAATACTGATCCCCTTCAATCATCTGGATGACTTTTGAAAGCGTGCCCTGCGCTTGTTTTGCATGTTTTAGCGACTTTGCCTTATCTGGCGCTGTTCCTTGTTCGTGATGCTTCATACCTATAACCTACACCCCAGGTTAAGGTTATGCAAGTCCTCTCCCCTGTGGATAAGAAATTACCTCCTATTTCTTTTTGGGTAACCGAACAATCTCTACAAATGCGGAAATGATAAAAATAATTTGTAGAAGTATAAAGATGATATCACCAATGCTTACGCTATAAATAAGAAGTGAAATACCACCGATAATAAATAACAAATCTTGTCTTTTTTCATTCTTTAGCCAGATCGCCGTTGATATTATAAGAAGTCCAATAATACCAAAAATAATAAACATAGTTATTTAAATTTAAACTTTCTTCGGAGAGAAAGAACCGCGAGACCATATTTATCTATTTTCTTTTTCGTCCAAAATTGTTCAGCTATTTTTGTATTCACTGTAAAAAGTATCTCGCATTCGAGCTTTCTCCCGCTCAATTCCCTCTTCCCTTCTTTTTGCTCCAAAAGTACTAGCGTGTCGCCTGGTTTATATTTAAAGTCCGCAAGACGAATCTCAAATTGTTTTCTTCCCTCAAGAAGGGCTTCGAAATATTCGTGTTGAACTTTCTTGAGTATCTTCATCGTGCCAACAATATTCCGATAATCACAATAAGAAAAAGAACAAGCCAACCAATCGTAGCGAAAAGCATTGTGAATGCTTCTTTTTTAAGACCGCTCAGATAAAGGTGAATCGGTTTTCCCAAAACAAGAGATCCTGTGATTGCTGCGGATGTAACAAAAAGAAGAAGCATAAGGATTGGAAGGAGAAAAGTTTCCTCCTTTCCAAATAGTTGCTTACCGTTGAATAAGAATCCTGCTACTAAGGATATATATACAAGAACGCCCGCAGCATTCAAAAAACTTCTTATGAGATATTCCTTCTTTTCCATGTTCCTATTGTACTGCTTTGAAGAGAAAATAAAAAACAATCGTGTTAATTACACAGCAATGGATAAGGATGCTGATTATTATCGCCACAAATATTCCCTCCACCATCTTTAACCATACTGGCTGGGTAAATAAGCGGTGCGAGCCTATCTTTATTGAAGTTATTTCCTTGAAATAGGTTATTGGTCAAGATAATTTCGGAAGTAGTTGGCTGTCGTTCCGCGTCGGTTTGCAACCAAAAAGGTGACTGAAAGTGGAATGAGGAGGATTCTCCTGAGCCATACTTACCAGTATAGCTTTTAAAGTTATTGTTTATAAAGGCATTGTCCTTGAAATAAACTGCGTCTTCGTAGACCAAAAGGCCTCCTTCTCTGGTAAAGTGAAATAGAAGTCCGGCATTCTCCACTGTATTATTCGATATTTTGTTATTTATCCAACTCGTCCCATAAATGGATCCGATGCCAGCCGCACCGATGGTATCAAATAAATTACCATCTATCAAAGAATTTTCTATTTGTCGCGAAGTTTCCAATCCAAGAAACCAGCTATGGGATATGTTGTTTTTCGAAACAACGTCATTTTTCTCATTAGTCAACCCAATACCATGATCAGCTCCGATTCGTATGTTATAATCTCCATCCGCTGAACCATTGATAGTATTATTTTCTATCGTATTACTTGAGCCCTCACTAAGATCCAATACACTATTGATAAACGTTTTGTTAATTTTGGATGGTTGATTCCACAAAAAGACATTATTACCGATATAACTATTTACTGTTTTTAATTGGTCATAAAAAACATGTACTGTATTATTCACGAACGAAATTGCGTTGCTGGAACGCACTTCAACATACGCAGTGAAGTAGGGAGATTCGTTAATGGTGTTGTCCTTGATAGTTAGGTTTTTGCTTTTAGTTATTGATAACGGTATTCTCCCATCCGTCTCTAAGACACAGTTCTTTATAACGGAATCTTGTGCATTTTGTACATCTAATAAGGGTGTTGTGTAATCTGTTGCGGAATCTGTATAAAGACTTTTCTTATCCAGGCTAACATTAATTTTAGTAGCTGCGTATTTAATTGTGTGCCCCTGACAATCCAGAATTAGGTTGTTTGCTCCATTTATTTTTAAACAACCGGGATTTGCGGACAATAAATCGCTATTTAATTGATACTCGCCTTTATCGGTATATATTCCACAAACGCTTATTTTATTGTTCGTAGGAGGTGGTTTTTGGATTTCGGACGCAACTAACGCAGGTGAGTTCGATTTTTTTTGCTGTATGGATTCTTCCGATACTTTTTCTTCAACCGCTGAATTAGCCGGAGCTGAAATCGTATTCACTTGTTCAAAATCAACACCAACTTTTTGTAGAGAGAAATACCAGACAACTCCACTCACAATGAAAATTAAAACGATAGCGAAAATTACTGTGAGCAATAGAAATCCTTTTTTATTCATGTAATTTAACTATATAACAAAATACCACCTCGCAAGAGGGGTATTCTGTCGGAAACAACAATTTTGGTGGACCTGACCGGATTCGAACCGGTGACCTCCTCATTGCAAATGAGGCGCTCTAACCAACTGAGCTACAGGCCCATATTCATTGTTTTCAAAAATCTTCGCACAACCCCCTTTGTAAAGAAAAGACCTCCTCACAAGGCCTTTCTTTGTGGGTGTGGAAGGAATCGAACCTTCGACCTCTGTCTTATCAGGACAGCGTTCTACCACTGAACTACACACCCGAATCAGTTTTATTCCTATTGTGGCTTCACTAAATTTAGCGTTTCGAAGCCCTTGATGTCAAACTGTTCCTTAGGAATATTTTCTCCCCCAAACTCTAATGCGGTTCCAAAGTTTGTTACAAGAAAAGTCGAGAGATAAATAACAAGTCCTACAATAAGGATTATAAGGATAATTGCAAGAATAGAAAAAAAACCTTGGCGAGAAATATGCAGTTTCATTCCTTTAGTAAAAAGATTGTTCATATTGCTGTGATGGATATTATGCCCACATTAGGGGTTTCGAAAAAATACTTTACCGTTCACTGATAATTGAGTCTTGTCTTTCCCACGAGCAATAGTGAAATTACTAAAATCGGAAAGATAACGGAAATTTTGTAATGTTTTTACAAAACCAAGTAATTTATCAAAATCACCACCAAACGTGAGTTTAAAACCAAGGAACCCCAACGAGTTGCTGGTGGCCGGTGACTCATTCATAAATGAGAATGTGGAATCGAATCCTGCTTGTGTTGCAAGAAATTGGAAGTCCTTCGCAATATTAATGAGCTGATCTTTTACTGGGATTACGCTAGAGAGCACCCCGAAGTCCTTTTGTGCTTTCGCAATATAATCAGAACGAAGATTTGCAAGCATCGTGAGTGAAGTTGATCGCATAGCAAGCTCTGTGCGCAATGCGAGGATTTCATTTGAATAAGCGGTTATTTTAGAAGCAAAAAAATAAATTCCGCTAGAAATTGCAATAATAATAATTGCAGTAATAAGTCCCTCAATCGTTATTTTTTTCTTAAATACTTCCATGCTTAGACAAATATACTCCTCTACAAACGTGTAGTATATAATTATATTACCACATTATGAAACTTCCGGTGTGTGTTCTACACGAAGAATCAAAATTGTATCCCTCTCTTCTCTTCGAAATTCCTGGAGCGCCTAAAACACTTTACTATCGTGGCATACCTCCTACGTCACGTGAATCATGTGTTGCTATTGTGGGGACGCGCAAAGCATCACGCGAAGGGTTGGTACTTGCACACGAGCTTGCCGAATCACTTGTCTTACGAGGTATTACTATTGTAAGTGGTCTCGCACTTGGTATTGATGGCGCCGCGCACGAAGGAGCACTTAAAGCAAATGGACGCGCTATCGCAGTGCTCGCAAATGGTTTAGATGCTGTCTATCCTCGTCAGCATGAGCATCTCGCAGAACACATTCTCGAATCTGGCGGGTGTCTCATTTCAGAGTATCCCGAAGGAACTCCCGCATATCCAAGTCAGTTTCTTGAGAGAAATCGTATTGTGAGTGGTCTCTCTATTGCAACTATTGTTATCGAAGCACCTTTGCGCTCTGGCTCAATTGCTACTGCACGCAATGCGATTGAACAAGGGCGTGAGGTTTTTGTCTTCCCCGGAAGCGTAAAAAGCGTCAATTATAAAGGCTCTCATATGCTTATTCGAAATGGTGCGCGTCTTGTGACAAGTTGTGCAGATATTTTGGAGGATCTCGGGGTGGAATCATCCTCTTCTCCCACAACTATAAAAGAAAATACTGCCTCATTAAGCGAAGTCGAATCACAAATTGTGAATACACTTACAAGTGCACGCGAACCTCTCACAATTGACAAAATACTTGAGCTGACTACACTACAACCTCATATTGTAAGTGAGAAGCTTACCCTTCTTCTTTTCTCGGGAATGATTGAGGAAGTGGGTGGTAAGTTTAGAATAAAAAACAATTAAGGTAGTATAGAAGAACGACTATGAATCCCGTTAGAGTTTTATAACTATATAACGTGGTAAATCAAATAATGCAAAATGACGTCGAAAAAAATTAAAATAGAAAAAGTGAAACTCTAACGGGATGAAATTAGTTATTGTCGAAAGTCCTGCGAAAGCAAAGACAATCGAAAAATATTTAAAAGGAGAATATAAAGTCCGCGCAAGCGTTGGGCATATTCGTGATCTTCCAAAAAGTAATAAAAAAGCAATTGATATTCCTGGTGGATTTATTCCTCACTATGAGATATCAAAAGCAAAAACTGAAATTGTTGAAGAACTCATCAAACTTTCAAAAAAAGCAGATGAGGTGCTTCTTGCTACTGACCCTGATCGAGAGGGTGAAGCGATTGCGTGGCATATTAAAGAGGCATGTAACCTAGAAAATCCGAAACGGGTTGTATTTCATGAAATTACCGAGCCCGCCATTCTCGAAGCGATGCAGCATCCGCGCGACATTGATGAAAATCTCCGCAAAGCGCAAGAAGCGCGCCGTGTTCTCGATCGGCTTGTAGGCTATGATCTTTCCGGACTCATTTGGAAGAAGGTGCGTTATGGTCTTTCTGCAGGACGAGTACAATCCCCTGCGCTTCGCATTATTATGGAGCGTGAGCGAGAGATTCGTGCCTTTATTCCTGAGCATTTTTGGGTAATTAAGGCAAAATGTAGAACCGATAAGTACGAACTTGAACTTACCTGTGAAGACGAACCAAAAAAAGAACAAGAAGTAGAGCGCATTCTTAGTGCTGCACGCACACACCCGTGGCATATTATTTCAGTAAAAAAGACTGAAGCAAAACGTTCGCCAAAACCTCCTTTTATTACCTCAACACTTCAACAAGCAGCAAGTTCGCGTCTTGGATATTCGCCTTCGCGCACGATGGGTATTGCGCAAAAACTATATGAAGCAGGTTTCATTACCTATATGAGAACTGATAGTGTCAATTTAAGTTCAGTCGCGCTTGCAGAAATGTATAAGGAAATTGAGAAAACATACGGTAAGGAATATCTTTCTCCACGAACATACATCACAAAAAGCAAAAATGCACAGGAAGCACACGAAGCCATTCGTCCCACGAAGATGGCGCTTCATAGTGCGGGAGGAAATGACGAACAAAAGCGACTCTACGAACTTATTTGGCAGCGCACCCTCGCATCTCAAATGACTGATGCACAATTGCTTCGTACTAAGATAGTTGCGGAAGCAAAAGGTGCTGAGATTCCGTTTTTTTCGATGACCGGTAATATTGTTATCTTCCCTGGATGGCTTATGGCTGATACGGGTGCGCGCGGTGAAGAACGTGAGCTTCCTCATTTAGAAAAAGATGAGGTATTAACTCTCGTCTCTATAGAAAGTGAGGGGAAAGAAACAGAACCTCTTCCGCGTTATACAGAAGCAGGACTTGTGAAGGAACTTGAGAAACGAGAAATCGGCCGTCCTAGTACGTACGCTGCTATTATCCGCACTCTTGATGAACGCGGTTATATTGAGAAACAAAACAAAACACTTCATCCCACTGATACTGGCGAAGTAGTGAGTGATTTCTTGGAAAAGAATTTTGCAAACTATATCAGTGATTCATTTACCGCAGAAATGGAAAATAAGCTTGATGAAATTGCGGAAGGAAAAAAAGAGTATAAAAAAGTATTGAAAGATTTTTACATTCCATTTGCAAAGGAGGTGAAGGAAAAAGAAAAACTAGAGAAAGCCACCACCCTTGGTGAAGACACTCGCTTTACCTGCCCCCTTGATCCTTCGCACGGCACCATGGTTATTAAACTTGGTCGTGCAGGGAAATTTTTGAGTTGTCGTCTCTTTGATGAAAAGGATAAGGCAAAACAATGCAAAGGCGCACGTAAGCTTGATGGCACCCTTATGGAAGGACCAAAAGAAACAGGAGAATTGTGCCCTGATTGTGGTGGGAAACTTCTTGAGCGCGAAGGACGATTTGGTAAGTTTATTGCCTGCAGCAATTGGTCTCGTGGGAAAAAGGGCTGTCACTATATTAAGCAAAGCCCTGAAGAAGAGGCTAAGAAGCGCACGGGTGTGAAGTGCCCACTTGATAATGGCGATATTATAGAACGTCGTGGGCGTTTTGGTGCATTTTTTAGCTGCTCAAACTACCCTTCCTGCAAATTTATTATGAAGTCTCGTCCTACGGGTAATAAATGTAACCTTTGCGACTCACTTATGATGGAGGGCACAAAAACAATTCCTGAGCGTTGTTCAAATAAAGCCTGCATTAATCACAATCCTCACAAGATAAAGAAGTAGTCATATTGGAGAATTGTTTCTCGTAGTTAAGGTTAAAATGAAATTCAAGCTCCTTATCGCTTACGACCACCCGGCCGTTATTTTCTTTATTTGCAATATATTTCTCGAGTCTTTTCATTGCAATCGGACGCATTATCTTTTGCTCAACAAATTCTCCTAAAAAGCCTTTTAAGAATTTTTCCAATATTGTTTTTATATTGCTTGGTGCAAACTTGTTTCTGTGTGCATCATACGCACTATTTTGAGGAAGGTTTGCCCACGCGTTTTGTGTAATAAAATCTCGCAAGGCATTTTCATCGCCCCAAAGAGGAATCGTATTTCGATACAGTTGGAGTCGATATGTATTGTGGGGTAATTTTTCGTAGGTATCTGGCGTGACAAAATGATTGAAACAGAGTTTATCAGGGCTACTTTCATGTGCGTCGTCCATCCGTCTTCCGTGCAAAAGTGAAAAAAGTGCAAGAAGAAAATAGCGTGCAGTAAACATTCTCCCACGAGACACTCCGACTACCACATCAAAATCGGAACGTGCATTTACATTCCCAAACGTAAGAGAACCACTTGCAACTACAAATTGAACAAATGGAATATATCGAAACCATCGAGAAAGTTTCGCGAGCTTTTTCCATTTCATATCACCCAAGAGATCCTGTCTTCTCCGAGAGATGCTGCTATGGCTACCTTTTAATCCATAAAATCCTTCTTCTTCTGTTATATTTTTTTCCCGAATTAATTTCGCAAGTATTCTCCGCACTTCTTTCGTATTTTCTCCTTGGCTTGGAAGATGGGTAAGAATTTCTAGAAAAGTAAGAGGCCGCCCAAGAGCGTCGTAGAATGCAAAAAGGTTCTTTATTTCTATTTCCATCCTATTCCATTTCGCGATGCGTTGGCGACTCAAGCACCATTGGCTCTATTACTGCCTCACCCTTGGTAATACGCATTACATCTTTATCAATCTTTCCCAATTCTTTATAGGCCGCGTTATAAGACTTCACTGTGGTATCAAGATTATTTCCTAATTTTTGAACCCATGATTCATAACTCGCGATATGTTTTCCTAATTCTTCTACGCGCTTAATAATATCCTTTGCAGATTCCTCAATTTGAAGTGCTTTAAGTCCTTGTAAGACCGTTTGAAGATATGCAAGAAATGAGGTTGGCGACACGATAATCACGTGCTTTTCTTTAAATGCGTATTCGATTAAATCCCGAGTATTCACCTTCACTGCACCCACCTGAGCCACCAAGAGGTCATAATAAATTGCCTCATGGGGAATAAACATAAATGCAAAATCCATGGTGCCTTTTGATGGTTGTACATATTTTGCAGTCTCATCGATGCGATTTTTAAGATCGCTCTTAAACAGTTTTTCTAATTTCTCTCGCTCTACCGGATCTTTTTCCTCCACAAGGCGATTGTAGTTTTCCAAAGAAAATTTTGAATCAATGGGAATAATTTTATCTTTCACAAATACCACCGCATCAACAATAAGGTCTTTTCCGGTATTCTCGTCTTTTCCCATATGATATTGCACCTCATAACTTCCCGGAGGTAAAACATTTTTCAAAAGCGTTTCTAAATAAAATTCTCCTAAAATACCCCGCTGCTTTGGATTTTTCAAAATATCCTGAAGTGATTGAAGTTGGTCGGCAAAATTAACCACTTGGCGATTTGTCTCATCGAGTTTGGTGAGGCGTTCAGTTACATCGCGAATAATTTGTTGTGATGCTCCCGTTTGGTGTTGCATAAATTGCACCGAATCACCGAATCCTCGTTCAACAGAACGTCTTAATTCCTGAAATTGTGTTTGCATTTGATTTTGGAGAAGAAGCAAGGATTGCGCATCGTCTGGTTCTCCGTTCTTTTTCATCATTCGAAAAAGAATAATAAACCCTCCAATAACAATCGCGAGAATAACTACGAGAAATATACTAAAAAAGGTATTCATATATTAATTAATAGAAATAAGCACAGAATTAATGATAAGTACTAACATGCCTATAAGTATGTTTCCCACAAGAAAAAGATACGAGAGAAAACGTTCACGATGATAAAATTCATAACAAAGAATACCGTTCACCATCATCATCACGAGTCCTAACACCCACACGCCCCATAAATTTGCTCGTGAACCAAAAAGATCAACACCCTGAAAGGCATCAAAATGAAGAACGATGGTTTGCGCGATACTTCCATAATTTATTATCACAATACCGAAGGACACCACCATGAGTAAGACGCTTATAATGATAAGTATTCCCAGTGTTTTTTGTTTCGATAATGCGGTGAAAACCATAGTAATTCTATTATACCTTGTACCACATACCTTTTAAAGACAAAAAAAAGCGACTCATAGAGTCGCTCATATAACTAATCTTACATATTGTACGATGCAATAGTGTCGTACCACTTTTGCGGTAAAAATCCCGCATAGATGCATATAATAACTGCCTCTGGTCGTCCGCCTCGAACTATCCATCCACCAACCTTCAAATAACGGAATTGTTGTAAAAGATGGTTACGTTCATTTACGATCTTATCGAGCTGTCCTTTGTATACTGACGGACCATATATTGCACGTTCTTTTGTTCCGTCGAAAGAATCAGCTACAGTGAAAAACTTCTCTTCGAGTGGTGCAATTTTCGCACTCATCTCAAAATGTTTTGTTCCGAAGAACGAGAGAATAATAATTCCTACAACTATCACGATTTTCTTCATGAATTTCCTTCCTTATTATTAAATTGTGGGGTGCTAGTTAACGTAGGGATTGTATCATATTATGTAGTATTTGTCAATATTCCCTGCCTCGCAAATAAAAACCTCCGTTTCCTTGCGGATTCGGAGGTACTCTTCATTGCATTGCCATTTGGGCGATGATTTTGAGAACTAGATCAGGGAGTACTAGTTTCTCACTCTCAAGATTGCACCCTGCTTCACAGAGTGTTTTCCGATGTACGAGTATGCTCGACATCGCAATCATGGGACCCTTGAACGATTGTCTCATTTTTTGCACAAGTTGAATCGTGTCCGGTTCATGTCCCGAAATGCACGCGCTCATTGCGATTATGTCTATCTCCGGATGCTCGAGAAAAAGTTCTTCTGCTTCATCGATTGAAGATGCGTGGAATAATGCTCTTGATTCGTCCTTTAGGATTTCTCCCCAAATCCGGTGCCACTCTCCCCTACTTTCTACGAACAAAATCGTTATTTTGCTCATACCGTTCAACTCCTTATTGTTAAGTACGTTGTCTATTTTGAAACGTGAACTGAAATGAGTATCGCATAAAATATGAATATAGTCAATATAATCTAAATATCAAAAAGACGTTGTTAAACGTCCTTTTGATATTAGTGCGCGGGACAGGAGTTGCCTCTCACATTGCTATGTTCGAGACCTACCCCCTCTCTTCGAGGTTTTCGGCCTACGGTTCAACTCCTACTGACATGGATATCAAAAAAGACGTTGTTAAACGTCCTTTTGATATTAGTGCGCGGGACAGGAGTTGAACCTGCAAGCCCTTGCGGGCGCTACCACCTCAAGGTAGTGCGTCTGCCAGTTTCGCCACCCGCGCATATACAAATGCCTCTCTAGTATACAAATTATTTTACTAATTTCAAATAGAAAGCCGCATTCCTGCGGCTTTATGAAAACTGCCTTTTACTTCTTAAACATTCCCCGATATCCGTTTCCCGAATTTGTTTTACTGAGGCTCCATACAAATGCAGCTGCAAATGCAAGAACCAAGAGATAACAAAATGCTAAAAACAGAGTCATAAGAGGATTTGGACTCAAGAGAAAGATAAGAATAACTATGACCAGCGCAACTATAATACTGTATTTCAACAACTTTTTTCGTTTCATACAGTCCTCCTTTTTTAGTGAATTGCTGCAATCAGAATATTCCTATTTTGAACACTTTTCAATGATAATTGGTGCGCGTACTTCTCCGTGTGCTACAAAATACCCTATCGCAAATCCAAGATTTCCTACCAACAAAAGAAGAAACAAAAAAAGAATTATCTTTTGACGTTCTCTTATCCACACCATTATTCGCGCAAGAAAGATTGACATTTTTACCCTATTTCACTTATTATACAGTGGTATTAGTACTTAAGAAATATGGCACATACCAAAGCGAAAGGCTCTACTAAATTAGGGCGAGAATCAGAATCGAAACGGCTTGGCGTCAAGCTTTTTGATGGTGAGAAAGTTGCCCCAGGAGAAGTTATTATCCGTCAGCGTGGAACGAAGTTCTACCCTGGCACCAATGTGCTTCGTGGTGGCGACGACACACTCTATGCAAAAAAAGAAGGCGTTATTAAATACACCACAAAGAAACGTATGCATTTCGATGGTTCACGAAAATTTGTTCGCGTTGTAAATATCGTCTAAATCAAAATCCCGCTTCTCGCGGGATTTTTTTGTTCTCTATTTTTCAGGTTTTATTTCAACGGTGATTGTCGTGCAAATACCTTCTCCTATATCAATGGATACAGGGAAGGTGCCGAGCACTTTGAGGGGATGTTCAAGAAGTACCTTTATATTTGTTTCAAAGCGATGCATTTCCTTTTCAATATCTCGTGCGGAGACAGAACCAAAAATCTCTCCCTTCTCCCCTGCCTTCAAACTGAAATGTAATTTTATCTTTGTGAGTTCTCGTGCGCGAGCTTCCAATTTTCTTATGCGCTCCTTCTCAGCCTCAATCTGTTCGCTATTAGTACGTGCAATATGTGCCACCGATTTTTCAGTTGCAATAACCGCAAGTTGTTTAGGGAGAAGAAAGTTTCGTGCGTATCCGTCATTCACATTGCGTACTTCTCCTTTTTTTCCTATCCCTTTTACATCTTTTAAGAGAATTACTTGCATAGGTATTTATTGTTTTTTTGTCGCAAGTTCTGTACTCATTACTTCAAGTGCCTTATCAAGCTGAGGATCGATTTTCTTTTCCACATCTGCATCGGTAAGTTTCACCTCAACGTCAGGCTTTAGACCAACTTTATTAATCACCGTTCCATTGGGAGTAAACCAATGAGCGATAGTTATTTTCATCGAGGCACCTCCCTCTAGATTTTGAATTTCTTGAACGCTTCCTTTTCCAAACGTTTTCTCTCCTACAAGTTTCGCGCCGCGAATATCGTGAAGTGCACCCGCAAGAATTTCTGATGCTGAAGCTGATCCGCTATTTACCAACACAACAATAGGAATATCTCCGAACGATGCATTTCCTGCCGCAAAAAGTGACTTTTCTTCTCCAGAGCGATACTTTTCTTTCACTACTACCGAGCCTCTTGGAAGAAACCATCCTGCAAGATCGGTGGCCACATCAAGAAATCCTCCTGGATTATTACGCATATCAAGTATGATTCCTTTTGCTCCATCGGTCATTGCTTGGTATGCTGCCTTATTAAAAAGCGGCGGCACATTCGAATTAAAATTATACAATTGCATGTATGCCACTTTTTCTCCTGATTTCAATGTTTTCATTGTGGTATCAAGCGTAGGTACCTGAATAACCGCGCGCGTAATTTTAAATTCTTTTGCGTCCTTCCATCCATTGCGCAAAATAAGAAGTTTTACTTCAGTGCCTACCTCTCCACGAATTATTTTTACTGCATCCTCTTCATTCATCCCTGCGGTAAATGCGTCGTTTATCTTAAGAATCTTATCCATAGGCTTTAGCCCCGCTGCTTCTGCAGGATTTCCTTTAAGTGGCGCTATCACCACTATTTGATCATCTCGTATGCCTATTTGTGCACCGATGCCACCAAAACTTCCATTCAAATCTTGTTCGAATTTCTTTGCATCCGATGGTTCAAAGAATGAGGTATAAGGATCGCCAAATGCCGCAATCGCTCCTTTAATTGCACCATAGAGAAGTTTATCGTCTTTTACTTCACCTGCATCTACTTGTTTTTGCTTTGCAAGATCGACTGCGTTCCAGAAAAGAGAAAAATCGGCATTGATAATCTGTTTGCTGTCAGTAATTACTATTGAGCGCTCTACTCCTGCTTTTTTCCCTAGGTTATAACTTCCTAATGCAATACTTCCGATAATAAGAAGGAGGAGCAATATAATACCAGTGTTCTTCAAATATTTTTGTATCATAGTATCTATTAATTTAATCACGAAGGGTGACTTCTTGTACATCACCTTTTCTTCGTTCTCATAATACCATAGAATAGAAACAATGCCGTTCGATGAGAATTATATGAAAGCATTGAGAGAAAAAGGGTCAAAAAGTAAAGTGTATCAGGAATTTCAACTTACTGGCCTCACTATCTCAGAAATTTTGGGAGATAATGCTCATGCGGGACTATATATAAAACTTGCAAAGCAATTTGATGCGAACCATCTTCTTTCTATTGCAAAGCGAGTTGCGGAAACGAAAAATATAAAAAAGAAAGGTGCTTATTTTATGAGAGTACTCTTGAGCAAAGATAACAAATCAAATGGATCCCGTTAGAAGATTGCCAAATATGATTTTTGATCAATATCACGTTAATACTGTTATTATATCTTTAGTCGGAAAAAGAGTAGTTTTAATTTTCTAACGGGATGGATCCAATAGTTACCATAAGTAAAAAAGAGAGTGAGGCCTTTTTAAGAAAGAAAACGGCGGCTTTTGATTTTTCGAAGTACGACAAAAAAGAACTCCTTGTTCTCGTAAAAAGAATGCGAGAAACGATGAAGAAAGCAAACGGAGTGGGACTGAGTGCCAACCAAGTGGGGCGTGATGAATGTTTCTTTGTTGCACAAGTTCCTGATACACAAGGCCGTCAGAAATTTTACGCTATTTTTAATCCCGTGCTTACTAAGGTTTCAAGTGAAATGATAACGATTGAAGAAGGCTGTCTTAGTGTTCCTGAAGTATATGGGCCCACTCCACGATCGTACCGTGTAACCCTTGAGGGATTTGATATCCACGAGAGGAAAATAAAAATTAAAGCATGGGGACTTCTTGCACGAGTATTCCAACATGAAACTGATCACTTAAGCGGCAAGCTTTTTATTGATAAAGCAAAAACACTGACTAAACTCGTTCCAAAGGAAAAGCTTCCTCCAAAGAAATAAATGAAATACGCATTTTTCGGTACACCTGAATTTGCCGCCATTATTCTCGAACGACTTATTGGTGCAGGACTTCCGCCTGCCGCGCTTATCTGCAATCCTGATCGTCCCGTAGGCAGAAAGAAAATTATTACTCCTCCTCCTGCAAAACAAAGTATTCTTGATCAACAAGAAGATATTCGTGAGCAGATTGAGATATTCCAACCAGAAAAAGTATCAGAAATCGAAGAACAATTAAAAGCGGGAAATTATGACCTTTTTGTCGTCGCGGCTTATGGGCTTATTATTCCGAAGCGAATACTAGATATTCCCCGCCTTGGTACCATTGGCATTCATCCCTCCCTTCTTCCCCATTTTCGTGGCGCTACACCAATCCAATCCGCACTTCTCTCTAATGAAAAGGAAACGGGCGTTTCACTCTTTATGGTTGATGAAAAAGTAGACCACGGTTCAATCCTTTCCGAGGAGGTACTTGAATCCTATGAGCTTACCTCGCTTACCTATCCCGCACTTCATGATGCGCTTGCGCGACTTGGTGCTGAAATGCTCATTAAAACACTTCCCAATATTGAAAGGGCTATTAAAGAAGCAAAACCACAGGATGAATCAAAAGCCACATTTACCTCAAAATTCAAAACCGAAGATGGGTTCGTTGATGAGAAAAATTTAGAAGAGGCGCTTTCTGGGACAAACTCAGAGCAAGCGGTAATAATTGATAAAAAAATTCGTGCATTGGGTATGGAACCCGGAGTCTATACTATTCGTAATAAGGAACGCACGAAACTTTTAGAAGCGGAGGTTCATCAGGGAAAACTTATTTTGAAACGTATTCAGGTTGCGGGAAAAACTCCTCGCACATTTTAATATTCTCATTTTTTGCCCAGGAATATCTTTCTTTCATTTTTTGAAAGACGTTCTATTGCATACCGCAACGCAGTACGCGGTATTTGGGAAACGTGAATCTTAAGAAACATTATAAGTGCTGAGTGAGAACGCTTTCCTACTTCGCGCAACATCCATCCCGTCGCCTTATGGATGAGATCGTGAGTATCAGAGAGTAAATGTTCAGCAATGGAAAAAGTGTCCGCGAACTCGTTGTTTCGTATAAATGCAAAGGTCGAGAGCATTGCAATACGTCGCTCCCAAATATTCTTCGATTTCACAAGAGTGTAAAGAATATCTCGTTTCTTATTGAGAAGATGCTCACCCAAAATATAAGGAGCAGAAGAATCTACAAGGTCCCAATTGTTCACACGTTTTATATTTGCAAGATAAAACTTCACAATACGTTCGCGCGTGCGTGTGTTTGCACTTATAAATTGAGAAGTAAGAATAAGAAGTGCAGTGAGACGACATTCGTGGAATTTGCTTTCAAGAAGTTCTTTTATTTCTGAAAGCGGAAGTTCCTTGTATCCCTTTGCAATCTTCCTCTGCTCAGGAACAGTGACGCCGATAAATACGTCACCATAACCATATTGCCCCTTTTCTGTTTTAAAAAACCACGCGGAAGCTTTAGCCTTTACTTTAGTTCCGTGTCGTTTAAGCTCCCTTTCAACTTGAGTCGCGGTCAGAACAGTACTCATCGAAATTCGTTTTTAATTGCTCTGTGGTATCACAGAAGGTGTTTCAGCGTGAGGAACTGCGATCTCAGGATATAAAAGGAGTCCGAGTATCACAATAAGAAAGCCGATAATCCAATAAATGATGTGAGAATGCTTCGGATGATCCATTCTTTTTATCATACATGAATACTTCCAATATTCATTGACTTAATATCGACTTTTATTGCATAATCGAACCAGTATCTTTCACCATAATATGAAAGGAAAACCAATGAAACAAGGCCTGTTTTCTCGTTATCCATTTGTTCTCATTCGACAAATTCCGCTGTATCTTTTGGCAGGATTGCTCGTCTATCTTCTCTGGTTTGTTTTTGGTATAGAACGCGGGAGAAGCGTCCCCATCCTTGCAATGGGAACATGGTCGGGTATTCCATTCTCTGTTCTCAATGACGCACTTGTCGCCGCTATTTTTATGGCCGTGATAAACGCCTGGTATAATATTCCTTCTATCAAGGAATACGATAATCCATTCTTGTATGTGCTCACTGTCTCAATCACCGCATGGTTAGGCTTTCTCGTCGCAGGAATAGGGAGTTTTCTCTGGTATCATTCATCAGTTACGGATCTTTCTTCGCTTTTTGCATATACCGCATTCGGACTTATGCTCTGCATCTTGAGAGAAAGTGTGGCGCGTAAATGCATTGTTTTTATCACCTACACGATAAGTTTTTCGTGTACAGTTCTCATCTTCCATGCGTTCTCTAACCATTGGATGTTTCCTCTCGTATACATTCTCTTTTTTATTGCGCTTGGTGGTTTTTACAAATTTAAAGAAAATAGATAATACAATCCCTCGCCACACATGCGAGGGTTTTTATTGAAATATGGGGGTTGGTGGGATATAATCACCACGACATTGCGGGATCGTCTAATGGTAGGCTCCCTGTTTGTCCAAGAGTCTTCGATTGGTAACAAACAGTAGTGCCAGTGAGCGAAGCGAATAGGCAGTCCGCACGATGTTTAGCAAAATAGTGAAGC
>Ga0172379_10000907_pt1:0-65000 | contig 66231 bp, 45 predicted proteins | sample GrowelOW334metaG_FD_119756 | JGI IMG/M metagenome (GOLD analysis project Ga0172379, IMG submission 119756) | Groundwater microbial communities from an aquifer near a municipal landfill in Southern Ontario, Canada - Groundwater well OW334 metaG | ecosystem: Environmental > Aquatic > Deep... | reverse complement strand
ACAATTATGATAAGAAGATAATTGCTGAAGTAACTTGAAAAACACCCTTTTCTGAAGGGACCCGAATTATAGGGAGATCGCGTCTTGGTGTCAAGCTATTTTCGACCAATTTTTTTTGATTTCCATAACTGAATTTATAGCAATGACTTGTGTCTCTATAAAACCGGGCCTGATGGTCGGTGAATCTTCATGAGAAAGAGACGGCGATTTAAAAATCCGTCCTGAAATCCTTCACGCCGCACGGTTGGAATCCTCTTTTTTGCGCAAGGAACGTGATCAAAACCAGTCCGCGCATCCCCGTTCTTGTTGACTTCCCGATACTCTATGAGTAACATCATAGCGTTATGAAACGATTCCCCCTCGTCGTTTTGCTTGCCATTGTTTTTTTGCCGGCATTTTTGGCAAATCCTCATTCTTTTGTTTTTGCGTCATCCCTTGACAATTTTCAGACAAGCCCGTGGGTCAAGAAACAGCCGTACGCCGAAAAAACGATTCAGAAGCTCGGTTTTGGGCTCACCAACGGCCTGAGCGGGTGGACGGCTCTCCTGTTCGAACCTTGCCGTGCATCCAATCCGCTGACCGGACTTGCCAAAGGCGCCTGGCGCTCGATCTTCTATACCGCCGGCGGAGCCCTTCACGCGGTCACTTTTCCGGTGCCCATCGACGTACCGCTTCCCGATGGCGGAGTCCATTTTGATTAAACGGGGGTTTCGTTCATGAGAAAATTTTTTCCCGCCTGCCTGTTGATCCTTGTTCTATTTGCGGGCGTGCGGACCGCCCAGGCTTCGCCCTGGGCAGAGCAGGGGAATTATTTTTCGAAAACGGGCGGGAAGTTGTCGTACGGGCTCAAAAACGTTTTTTTTGGCTGGATGATGATGTTTGCGGAATCCAAGCAGCCCCAGTATGAACGCGAGTGGGACGGCTTCTGCGTCGGGATCTCACGCTCCGTCGTTTATACGGCAAGCGGCCTGGTTCAGCTGGCGACTTTTCCGATTCCCGTGGATTTTCCGGACGTCGGCCGAGGGGTCTACATTCCGAGAGCGCATACGCCCGGCGTTAAAAAAACGGCTCCGGCCGCATTGCCTGCGGCTGCAGCGAAATCTGCAGAAGTCGAAGCCCCCGCGATCATAAAAGCAGCGCCTCAACCCCAGCCTCCAGTAGTCCAAGCTCCCGCTGTTGCCGAAACCCGGAAAGTTCCTCCGGCCCCGGCGCCAAAGGTTTCCCCAAAAGCGGAAGCATCTCCGGTGAAACAAAAAGAAGCCAAACCCGCAGTTTCTCCCGTAGTGCAAAAAGTGCAGGCGGCATCCCCGAAGAAGGCCGCGCCCGTGATTCAAGAAGAAGCGGAGGAGGAAGAGGAAGAAGAGGACATCATGGAACCGCCAAAGGCAGCGGTCAAAGAAATACAAAAGCCTAAAGCCGCCCTGCAAGCACAACCGGCTCCGCCGGCAAAGCAACCGCCTGTTTCCGCACCCGCGCAAACACAGGCACCGGCGAAAACCCTGAAGGCGGCCACCACGTCCGCACCCGCCGCGTCACCCGTTCAGGTTGCGCCACAGAACGTGCAGAAACCAGCCGCGGGAGGCTACGTTCCTTCCGTTGCGCCCGCTCAAGCGCCCTCCTATGTGCCATCGTCTGCGGCCAAACAAGCCCCTGCCGCACCCGCCCCAAGCAAGGCGAAGCAGGCCTACGAAACTCTTAAGGAATTGGATACCCGTTACGATCTGCGCACAAAGCTCTACGAGGAGCCTCAGGAAGAAGCTGCTCCCGCCGTAAAGAAGCCGTCCGTTGAAAAAGCTCTGCCCGCTGTGAAGAATCCGCCTGTTAAGGAAGAAAAAGAGGCGGCCGAGGAAGATGATTTGACCGCCATTCTCGCGGAAGCCGAGAAATATGCAAACGGCGAGAAGAAAGATTCCCTTCCTTCATAAATTCCAAAATCGCTGACGAAGCTTATTCGGGATGAAAGAACCGCTTTTTTCTTTCGAAAAACCGATTTTTTCCTGCTTCGCGGTGCTTTGGAAAACCTCCCTGACCTGGCCTGGCAGCTCTTGGATGTCCTGTCCCGTGTCCGGGAGTAAAAGAGGGTCTGCCATCGGGCCGGTGATGACCGAACGGACGGCGCGGCTTCGTAAAGCGGTCTTCCCGCGGAGCGGGTCTCTGGCCTGACTGTTGGATCAGCGTATCGATTTTCCTTTCGAGGAAAACCAGATGCTGCTGGATTTTCTTGACGAGCGCAAGGAGGCTTGCGTCTTCGAAGGATTCCTCCTGGGTTTCGTCAGCAGGCAGATCAGATGGGTCGTTCGGATTGGAATGTTCGTTCATGATGCTCCTTTGAGTGGATTACGAACTGCTTTCCGCAGCCCGTTTTCGAGGAAATGTGCTGCTTGTTTCAGTGCGCAGAATGCACTACTTTGTCCCCCTTGTCAATTCATCTTCTCTTGTGTAATCGTCCTCAAAAAATAAAGGCAACGGCTGAAAAGTTTGCTGCGTCTCGTCACCGTTCGGCACGCCCCGCCGAGGCGGTCCTCACTCGCGCTGTCGGCCTCGCCTTGGCACCATGGGGCTCGGCCTCCAGAGCGTGCCTCGACGCACCAAACTTTTCAGCCCGAGCCGTTTTATTAAAAATTTTACGCAGCCTTCGCAAATTCTACCACGAACATTGCATCGTAGAGCTTGCTCCAAATCCCCGCGTGTTCAGAGTCAGCGTAAAACCGGTCGCGCTTAGGGTCGTAATAAACCCCTTCCTCCGGCACTGAGCGCTTCAAAAGGTCCGCCGTCTGCTTGCGAATCGCCTCTGCGGCCACCACCGCCACACCGAGCGTTCCTGCCGTATCCAGCCGGCTTCCTTTCTCATCGGCGTAACGAAAATCAAAAACCTTATCGCCGAGCCCTGCGGCCTTCAGAACGTTTGAAAAATCGGCTTGATTCTTGGAAAGATGGATAATGGGGCCCTGCCATTCGCGAATCCGGCGGCCGGCAAGCTTCGGAAACGAATCGCGGCTGAGTTCGATTTTGTCCTTCAAAGCAGGATAATCTTGTTCAAGCTGGGTGATCAGATCGCTCAATTTCCGGTAAGAAGGCTTCGAAAGATCGGCATTATAGATGACGACCCGGACCTTTCCCTTCGACGCAGCGGCCAGCTTCACGGCCTCGGCCATTTGTTCTTCACTGAACTGGTCAGGATCCTCCGGATCGAGCATCTCGTTGAAATCCTCGAGCACCAGCGTTTCCTCAATCGAGCGAAGGCTTTTGAAGGGCTTTGCAGGCGATAGGGGTTTTCTCATTTCGATTCTGGGCGCTTGTTTTTCCGCAAGCAATATCCGAAACGCTTCGATTTCTTGAGGACTTAACCCAACGGATGAAAACTCAAGCATCCTTTGCAATGCAGCCGCAATGTTGTTAAGGGAAGGCTGCTTCTGTTCCCATTCCAAAAATGAATCGGGCTCCAAACGCACCATATGTAGCGCCGCGGCATTGCCCGGCAAGCTTATTTCCGAAAGAACTTTTCCGTAATCGGGACAGTCTACGGTGTAATTGAATCCGGCCGCAGAGCTGAGAGCATTCCAACTGCGACGAACCGCAGGAACCGGTATGATTTTGACCGTTTTGATTTTTCCGAAAATTTCTTTCGCTTGATGATAATAATGATCGGGCACCAGAATGTGACTCCATCGGGATACAGGCCAAGAGACAGAGTCCTTTTTAACGCTGTTGCCGTCAGCAACAATCACCAAGGTATTCATGAAAGTGCGGCTGAGCTCGTCCTCTTTGTAAGCATGCTCCATAAGACGCGAGACAACTTTATCTGCGGTTCCTCCGCCCGGTGCATCCAAGGCAACGATAAACCAGCGGTCAAATGTCATGCGGTCCTTAATGTCCCGGCTTGTAACATAACCAATATTATCGTAATGGAGATCTTCAGGATCCTTTTGACCCGGGTTGGCATCGGCAACTCCCAAGTGAGTATAAAGCGCCTCGACGAGTTTTCCGCTCAAAAGCCCAACCTCCGACATCAGTTTCAACTTAAACTCATCCCGGGACGTCAATCTAAGCGTCTTTTCTTTTACCCGCGTCTCAGCTCTCGGTTCTCGGGTGTCTGCCGTTTGTGCGGCAACCCGTTTCGTCAGAACAATTCCCTGGGCAATGGGATCTTCTTTCAAAAATAAGGGCTTTGTCTGGATAGCATAGCGGCTTTTCGGGAATAATTGCTCCAAGGTGCCGGGGTTAGCCAATCGTTTGATGTTGGAGATGGTCCTTCGCAGCATTGTGATTTGTTCTTCTAAAATGGCAAAGTGGCTCGGCGCTTGCTCGATCACAGCATCCCGGATTTCGTTCCAGGTATCATGTTGTTTGACGAGGTGAGGCATCCTCGCCGATAGCTCCTCCCAGCTCCGGAGGGTCCCGTCCCTTAAATCCGCGAGAACATCCAATCCCTCGGCGCGGATCCTTTCGAGCTGATTCAATGCCGTCTCATAATCTCGGGTAAAAATCGAGCCGGGCTGATGGACGACCAAAATGGCCGCTCCTCCCTCCGGCAGCAGCCTGTCAATCTCACGGGCCGTTTCCTTTAAGTCAGTATATTCGGAGCTATAGGTCGAGATCACCAACGGAAATGAAGAAGACGGCAGTCCGGTATCGTCCATCGATGCTTCATGAAAAACAATCCCTGGGACACCCTTCCCTTCCAGGGGAACAATGTCCAAGCCGTGAAGTTCAATTCCGGGAAACGCTTCCTGAATTCTGCGAAGCATATACGTATTTGGAGAAGCCCCCAAATCGATTAACCGGAGCGGCCCATCCCGCAATTGGGAGGCCGTCGTAAGAAGCCGAATACTATCCAGGACATAGGCTTCCACCTCCGGCGGATAAGCTCCGGGCTTAAACAAACCGTCTTGAGGCATCCGGGCGTATCGCGCTTTCCAAAATTGCTCCTCGCCGGGCCGGACGCCCGTCCGCGTCTCCGATCGCTCTCCTCCGCCGGGTAATCGGGACAGTAGGCCCTCAACGCGAATAGATTTGTACGCAACACCCTCACGCTTTTCATTCAGAAAAAGCCGGCTCATAGAAAAATCGGTCAAGTCGATTTCAGACTGCCGCTCAAACCGGATACCGTACCCGGGCGCAAGATCCCCGAGGGCTTGATCGGCATACTCCAACTCGTGGCGGTAATACGTCGCCCCCTGGGCAATCGCAAGCTGATCGCCGGGATAGATCTCGGGCACATTCAGAAACAACCGTCCCCCGTCAGGATTCAAATGCTCCACAACCGGCCCCATCCAGGATTTCATTTTTTGGAACGTGTGCTGCCGCGCCGCTTGATTCCATCGCTCCCTTTCACGGACCGGTGCGGACAATATCTTTTCGTGAAAATCCCCAAGGACCGGATCTTCGGTGAAATCATAAATGTAGTGCAGGAGTCCGAACATCGAAATATAGTCAAAGCGCTTGTCGCCAAACTCAGCATAGGAAGAAAATAGGGGTACCGACTGTTTTAAATGATAGCGATCCAGGAGATCGCCGAACGACTCGTTTTCGCTGGAATCAAAATCGATGGCGCTCGTTTGCAGGCCAAGTTTAGCGATTAAAACCGGCAGAAAATCGGACGACCCCGGACCGCACACCAGGAATGTCCTTCCCTTCACAAGCCGCATGCTTTCGAGCGCTTTCGCAATCTTCGACTTCTGCGCATCGTTGAAAATAGGCCGGTGTTCATGCTGGTTGATCTCATCGATCGCGCGTTCAATTTCCCCGCGGCCTATCACGCCTTCCGGTGAATCGGTCGCAGCATTCCCGTCTGCCGCCGCAAGCGACGTCCTGGTTTCCGCCCTCCCGGCAGTCGCCACAATGATCCGAAGTGTGCTGGGGCCCAGGATCCGTTCGCGCAGTTTGGGATACTGCCGCTGAACAAGATTCAGGAAGCTCGCAACTTGATTCGAATAGCCGCTTTCCGCAAGATCGGTCAACTCTCTGTTGATGGCTTCAATATCCTCCCTTTGCGGCTCCTCTGCAGTTCCTGCGCGGGCAATGTTCTCCACCAACGCCATGACCCGCCCGCGAAGAAAATTTTGATGGTGCTGTGTAAATTTGAAGAATTTTTTACCGTCAAAATTGACGACTTCGAGCCGTGCGGCAAGCTGATTACGTAACGCGCGGATCAGCCATCCGTTCTCTAAATCACCTTCCTTGGCCTCATCCAGCAACTCCTCCAAATAGCGCTTCAGTGTCGAGTCGTCCTTCGTCCCGGCAATGACTTCGAAAATGGCCGAATTTCTGAGACGAATATTTTCCAGCCGTTCGGCAGACGCAGCCTCCGAAGGTTCCGGTCCATCAAGAATGAGGACCTTCGCGTTGTCATCGATTGCCTCATCAATCGTGCTCATCTCGGACTCGAGAATATGCCTGGCTGCCGCAAGCAACTGCGAGCCTTCCGCAAGCCGGATCGCCTTCACCGGTAAACCGATCGAGTCCGAATCCTCCAGGCTCTTCCGGGCCCAGTTCACAAAAACCGAGCGGATCAGATGCAGAGTTTGATAGCCTTTCTGGACTGAAGGATCGACATTGCCGATAGCCTCGGCAAACCCGGGAACAACCTGCTTCTTTCGCACATAAACCGAAATTTCCCGGAAAGGATACTTCTTGCCGCTTTTATGAGAAAACTCTTCCGGCCGACCCTCGGGGGCGTCGGATACGGGTAAAATCTCAAGCCCGGCACGGACCAGCAGCTCTTCAAGTTTTTGGTAGGAAAGAAGATTGATGTGTTCTGTGAGCGCAAACCGGGGGTCATCGCCTTGTGCGAGTTGGGTTTCGATAAATAAAATGCCGTCTTCATCCAGAAGTTCGCGTGCGTTTTCGATCATCTTTTCAGGGTTGGCCGAGTGTTCGATAACATCCTTCATAATCACCAAGTGATAAGCACCGCGCATCCCGGGCCGAAGTTTAAAATCCTCAAATCTCTCCTCATAAACAGGGATGCTGGGTTTTTTGAGGCCCAATTCTTGAACAAATCCAGGGGCGATCTCGACAGCTTCGACCTGCCAGTCGTAATTGTTATGTCCATGTTCGAGGATAAATCCCATGCCCGGTCCGATTTCAATAACCTTCGCTTTTAAACCTTTCAAATGCACGTAGGTGCTCAAATAATCGTTTAGTGTCTTCGCATGCGCCTGCGCGCTGGCATATTTTTTCTTAAGGGCACTCGCCGGATCCACATTAATTTCGTCGTAGTAGTGAGTCATATACTTCGGTCCGTATACTTCCGCAAAATAGGCCGGTCCCGGCATGGGATCCATAAAAATATGTCCGTCTGCCTTTCTCCGGTAAAAAAGCTGAACGCCCATAAAAGTAATGCTTCCCACGGTCGCAACATAACTATCCGGCTCGGCAAACCGAAATTCACTGAACATATCGTTCCTCGGACTCTCAAGAGCTTGGGCAGCCGTCTGCCCTTGGGGAAACTGACCCAAAACCGGAATACTCGAATCGCGCCATGCAACCAGCTGCTGCCATGCCTCCAAACCGCCGCTTACTAGGGCATCAAATAATCGTTTCTGTTCATGAGCGACCCTCATTTCTGTTCTGATGGAATCATCAGGGTGAAGCATTTCTCCCTGGAGCTTCTCATCGCGTAGAGTTTCAGCGCTCTTGGGACTGACCGCAATGTAAGCGGTGGAATGGATGGTGTCGGATTCGACCGGATGGACGTCGAAGCCGGACTGCTTCAGAAGCCCTCGGGCCTTCGGCCAGGGGGAGGCCATCCCGACATACAAGTGGCCGCCGGGGCTCAATATCCTTAGCGCTTCCGGAAGGGCATTCGGAAATAATTCGGCTCTTTTGCGTTCAAGATCTCTGTCAAAAGGGCCAAGGACGAGGATATCGTCCACGGAATGATCTGGAAGCGGGAGTGGAATCAGCGGATCAAGGGCTCGGACATCCAGCCCTTGTGATTTTAAAAAGGTAAAACTATTGAGCCTTTGTACTTCCCCGTTTTCCGAAAGACCAAGGATGAGGACCCTTCGACCGCCGAAGAGCCCTCTAAAAATGTTTTCGGGATCCCGCTCAAGAGCAGCCTGAACCCGGGCCGACACATAGGGCGCCCGGGAGCGGATCATTTTTTCGATGAAGTCCGCAAAGTGATAAAGTCCGCCAAAATATTCCTCCTCGGTTTCGTCGTGTTCAGTCCGGTACCGCTGTACGAGAGCGCGCATCGCGGCGACGGCCATTTCCTCATGAGGAATCGTTCCCAGGTTCGCGAGGACGCCCGCAATCGCGTCTTGGACTGCTCCGAAAGTATCCTCTTCGGGCAGGCGGCGGGCAATATCCTCGAGAATATGCCTGATCCTTTCCCGGTCATCTTGAGGAATCGGTTCCTTGCGGACAACTTCCTTAACGTAATCGAGACTCTGCTGCAAAGTTCCCAGGAGGGCAAGAATGGTCTGTTCCTCGACGGTTATCTCCCCTTCCTCCGCCTGCGCCTTGCGCTGGATCGTTCTGCGCGCCGCATCCATGGCATTGTCAAGGCGCGACAGCCACTGGCGCACATTGGATGGGGCTTCGCCGTCCTTCTGATCCATCCGCATCTCGCTTCTGCCACCCGTTGTGCCGCTTTGGCCCGGAGGCGTGCCGTAATACCAGGTGTCTTCTTCACCTGCAAGTTTCTTGAAACCCATCCTCCTGAGGTCTTCCTTCGGAGTGTGGAGACGGCGGATCATGATGCGCTTGAAGCCGAGTGCTTGATGGAATGGTACAAGAATTTTTTGGAGCCAGTAGGCAAAGGTCTTCTTGCTGTATTTTTTGAAGAAAAGGCGCGCCGCCGGAAAAGCTTTGACGAAGCCGTTGCCGAGGATCCAAAGCGTATCGCCCTCGGCGCGAATCGGAATTTCGGCAAAGACTTTTCCTTCCGCAGCCGCCTGTTCGGCGGTTCGTCCGCCGCGATAAAATCTCAGAAGGATTTCTCCGCCCGTCTTTTTCACAAAGAGGACCGGCTTGTCCTGGGTTTTCTTCGGATCCAGCCTGACAGATTCCGTTTCCCAAAGTACCTGGTCTTCCCTGTAATTGCGGCTTTGAAGGAACGCTTTGGGGATGAGGGTCAGAAGAGCAGCGCGCTCCTCGGCAGACAAATCTTCGGGCGTCGTTAAGTCCTTTTCGAACAGCCGCTCACGGGTGACCCCGGGATAACGGAAGGTTCCCACCGGCTCCTGCGTGAGCAATTGTTTGCGCTTTTTTTTCACGAAGGCAAACCCTTCGATTTCGATCAGCCAATCCCCACGGCAAACATCGGAATTCACATAAATGACGGGGATACCCGGGCACATTTTCTCGACGACATATTTCATGATCCGGTAATGTTCCGGGTTTTTGACATACACCCGAAGCTGGGGAACGTCTCTGAGCGTGGCCCCGCGCTCCTTCAGTACCAGGTTAATGCTGCTTAGAGTGTAGAGCGCCTGCCGGTAAGGATTGCCGACATGCCTAACCTTGGATCCTTGGGTGGAAGCAGTCCCGGAGACCGAGATCATTTCATAAACCTCTCCTGGCTCCTCTCGGCGGAGGATAAACCGGAGAAAAAGGTAAAAGAGAAATCCGAAAAAGGAAAGGGAGAGGGGGACGACAAGGGTCATACCGCGCCGCCAAAGCGGGGGCGCTTTCCACTCATTTTCTTTCTGGGTCCCTTTTTCTTTCTCCAGATCTTCCTGGGGATAATCCTGGGGCCGCATCTGCCGTTTGCTGTCCACCGGATAGGCGTGCACTTCCGGATTTTTCGGAATCACGCCGAGACTTTCCATTACCATCGTCCCCCGAAGCATACCGATCCCGGTCGACGCCGGCCAGTCAGGATTTTCAGGCTCCGCCCCGTCGATCAACCCCTGGCCAAAAGGGATCGTCGTTCCGTCAAAAGCGGGTTCAAGCGGCGTTGTCGCGCCATCAAACGACTTCGTAAAATAGTCGTACCGCGCCTTATTCAGTTTTTGATAGCGCTGTCCGCCGTCCGCTTCGATTCCCAAAATATTGTTTTGATAAAACCAGATCCGGAACAGGCGCCGGTAATCGAGGACATAATCGGCCGGAATTTTTTTCAGTTCTTTGAGGACGGCTTCCGCTTCGGCAAGGCGGGCGCGGGTTTGTTTGAGAACAGACATCGTCTCGGCGTAACCGTCGGAAAGACCTTTCTCGGGCGTGACCCCGCCGGTATAAACCTGAAGGGTATCACGGTCCTCCACAACGACGATATTTTCATTCACGCGGATGACTTCGACGTCCTTGCCTTCGGCGGCATAAATTTCGGCGGTAAACATGCTCCCGTCCGCGGGCGATTGCTCTACGAACGTAATGACCGGGGGCGAGCGCCCGCCGTAATAACGCCTGAACGCCTCTTTGATTTGTTCGCGCTGCTCGTCGGTAATCTCCCCGAAGGAAAGCACCATTTTGAAGACGTCTTTGGAAGCGATTTTGTTGTCTCGAAGCAATCTCGTAAGATCCGCTTGGGCGCTTGCGATCTGCTCGGCGACCGAGCCCCCGCCGCCGGGCACAACGCTCAAGAATACGCGCTGCTCGCCTTTCGAAAGACGCACGGGTTTCGCCGCAGATTTCATCTTGAGATCAACCGCAGCGATCTTCTCCGCCAAATCTTTGCTCAATGCGCGCATCTCCTGCCGCCCGCGAGACAGGACTGGCAATCGTTCGGCTTCGCGAGCCTCCTGTCTTCCCTCGCCGGCGCGCGCAGACGTTTCTTCGGAGCCTTGAGCCATCGCGGGAGTCCGGAACTCGAGAATGGACCAGTCATGCGATTCGGCATGATAATAAGTGGCCCAGACCCGGCGGATATCAGACGCCGGGATGGGAATCGCCGTTTCATTGCCCGCGTACTCCTCCCCAATGGGCGGGTAATCTCCCCCCATCGAGGCAGGATGCAGACCATAGGGAGCCAAATGGGGTTCGGCCATTTCATAGATGATGCCCAGTCCGTCCCCGTCTGAAAGAGCGTAGCTAAAAGCCCGCCCCGACGCCTGCCAAAAAGCGCCCCACATCGTTCTTGCTCTTTGACCGTCCGAAAATTTCTCCCCCTGGGCATACCCGCTTTCAATAAAATCCCGAACCGCTTCGATGCCGTAAACTCCGCGGTAAGCGCGGGTCCTGATTTGAGGATCCCCCATGACACTTTCTATCAGACGCTTGGGGGCATCATGCACCGTAGACATCCCCTTCAAGAGGCTTAGGAGTTCATCGGCTGAAGTCACGACCGGGACCGTCGGATCGTCCGCATCCTCAGTGCGAAGTTCGGCACGTTTCATTGCGTCCGCATAGGAACGGGCGCGGCGAAGCCAATCCCCTGTGACGCCGTCCCGAACCTGTTTGATTGAGTCAAAAATCCCCTGCATCAGATTGGGCGGTCGCTTGACCAGTTCATTTCTCATTTCCGCCCGGTCCTCTGCCTCGCCCCCCTCAAGCTCTTGCGCTAACCTCAAAGCCACTTCATGGAGAAGCGCCACCCCCCAGTCATAACGGTCCTCTATATGCTTCAGTTTTTTTCTGTCATGAATATAACTCGACAAAAAGCCCGCCCGCACCTTACGCGCAATATCCGGAAACTGAGTAAAGTGCCATAGCTCATCTGCCTTGCCGGTTGCCAGATTGTTGATGAATTGCTGCAATGGGTCTTTTGCCGAATCCACTTGGGTGAATAAATTCAACAGTCGTTGCTCGCCGGAGCTTTCCCTGATGACGATCCGTTCGGAAACGAGCCGGCCAAATTCCTGGCTCAGCTGTTCGTTCGTCATACGCTTAAAAGTCGATGAATATTTCCAGCTGTAGTAGATCGTTTCCGTCAAATCGGGCACGCCGGTTTCTCCAAACGGGTCGCCGGCACGCACCGTGATATCTTTCCAGCGTTTTCCGTTGTCCGGCACCAACGCCGGACGCTGCACCCGTGTACGCATTTCTGAACGCAGTATGTTTTCCTGCATCACCTCAAACAAAGGCGGGGCCATTGCGGCAAACCCTTTGTCGTTTGGATGCCAGTAGTCGAAGTAAAGTTCGCCGTTTACATTTCCTTGAGCCATCATCGGCGAATGGAGATCTACCGGATAGACGTTCGGATGGCTCCGGCGGACACGCTCCATCATTTCGTCAATCAGACGGTTGAAGTCGTCGGTATCTTCGTTCTTTTGCCTCTCGAGCGCGTCACCGCGGTCGGCGCGGGGAATGATTTTGGCCACGATCACGGTCAGGTTGGGATCGTAACGGTGGATATAGCGAATCATCTCTTCGATGTCATGCACAAAGGCGCCAAGCTCCCATTTGCGGCCCTCGAGCGCCATCTGGGAAATATTGTTGGTGCCGGCATGGATGACCACAACGGACCCCGGCGGATTCGGCTTCGGAAGAAGCCGGTGGAGATAGATTTTCAGATTCCGGAGAATCTCCTCCGTGCGCTTACCCGCATCCCCTAAGTGGGCATTGGCCTCGGGCTCCTCGGCTATCGGAGGAGTATGAAAAGGACCTCTTGCCTCATACTCGAAGCCTGCCTCTTTCAGCAGTCTCAAATGAGCCGCCCGCAACCCGGTCAAATCTCGGCCGGCCCCCGTGCCGTTCATGATAGAGTCGCCCAAATATACGATACGGGGCATCTCGGTGCGAGACCGCAAGCCGAGCACGCGAGTTGTCCCCGAATCGAACGGATTCGGGGATTTTTCAGGCGACGCTACCGTTTCGGAAGAAGCGCGCTCGAGCTCTAAAATCCGGAATTCCCCGGGTTGGAGTTCCCATTCCAAATCGGTTCCAAACGGAAGTGTTTCACCCGTTACGGCATTCTTCCAACGGCTACTGTTTTCGGATTCGAGGCCCCACGCGCCCGGCCGCGGAGCATAGCGGAACCGGGCGGGCTTATCGCCGGCGTTGACCACGACAAGCGATTCTTCACCGGCATAACTTCTTCGCACGCTAAAAATAGAATGCGGGGTATCTTCGCCGGTAATCTTGATCGTCTCCCCGAAACGGTACTGCGGTTTTTTCGTCAGCCGCATGATTTGCGTATAAAAATCGTCGAGATCCTTGTCCAGGGGCTCCCTCGACAGATCCCTCGTCATGGTTTTCGCCGAGGCGCCGCCATCATGCCCTTCGGTCTGCCCCCCGTTGATCATGACCGCGCCCGCCGCTCCGGCCATCATGACAACAGCAAGCGCCTTCTCCCGTTCGCGGCTCATGATCGAGCCCAACCGTACGGCCTCCCAGTTGCGGGATGGGTCATCCTGATTTGCAATGAAAAGCAGCCTTCGCGCCGGATCAAAACCGTGGTCTTCCGCTACATAGTGTGCCAGCGCGGACCCGCTCAGGGGTTTTGCAAATTCTGTCCCGACGGCCTTCTCGAAAAAATGCAGGTCATAGACAAAATCGCCTCCGAAGGCCTGAAAAAGGCCCTCGTGGGAAAAATAGGTTTCCGGAATGAAAAGGGCGCCGGGGTATTTGCGCCTCAAAGTACGGAATATTTCCGGCCAGAATTCTTTTTCAATTTGGCGGCCCCATTTGTCACGAAATTCTTCCTGGGTATCCGTTGTCGGAATGTCGATGCGCGCGCCGCCTCCGTTCGTGAGCCAGCAGACATAATCCATGATGCCGCCGATCCACTCGACGGCCCTCGGGTTGGCATAATTGACTTTGGCCGAATCAATATAGGGAATGGCGCCTTTGATATGATCCGTCGAATGCGCCATGGCGCGCAGTCTCCCGCCGGCATCCCTTGACATGAAATAGCGCCTCAGGCTGTGGCCTTGCTTCATGAACGTGGTCGCATCCATCGGCGATCCGTCTTCTTTGAAAAGATAACGATTTAAATCCGGCGTCGCGACATCACGTGCTTCGTCGGAGTGTACAAACAAATCGGGCTCTTCGACAACCCATCGAGAATCGACCCCCATATGAGTCGGCACCACATCCAGAACGACCTTCATGCCAAGCCGGTTCGCGCGTGCCACGAATCGCCGGAAGGAGGCTTCATCGCCCAACTCGGGATCGATGACATAGTCATCCAAGCTGAAGGCAGACCCGACCCGATCGGGATTCCACATCCGGTTGAAGGGCTCCGTAAAGCGGCCCCGCTTCCAGGCGCCCATGACCCACAAAACGTTGTAGCCCTTCGCCCTGAGCCGCATAAGTTCCTCATCGGACACCTCATCAAACCGTCCGTGGTTACGGGCATGCCACAGATAAAGGAACATCCCTTGAGCCTCGATCTCCGCATCAATCGGTGCGTTATCGACGTAATCGGAATCCCCCGCCCAAAGATCCGGTCGCGAAAGCTTGCCGGCATCGTGGGCATACGGGAGGTTTGCGGAAGCAGCAAATATCTTTTGCCGAACAAGCTGTTCCATAACATCGACGGTTTCTGCAGCGCTGCGATCCGTGTTGTCGATTTCGACGGCGTCTTCCGCCTTTCGCAGAGGCGCGATTTCACGGGTGCGATCCATTTCGTCACGCTCGACAAGCTCGCGCTCGACTTCTTCGACTGGCTTTGCCTCTCCCTTCCGGGCGTAATCCATTTGGCGTCTCGAAGCCCTAACTTTCATGTCTGCCACCAGGTAAAATTTTCTCCCGGTCGCATCGGGGAAAATATCGGTGCCGGCGTTTCGCCCCTCGATGACGATGTCATGGCTCTCGCCGATCGTTCTCGCCACTTGAAAAAGGAGTTGGTGGGTCACCCGGTGCCGCGACAAAAGCGCCGTGGCGTTTCCGACCTCGGTAGTCCGAATCCGGTCCGTGACATCCACGCCGTCGCGGATCACGTGAAGCGTGCTGTCCCGAAGTTCCAAATCGAGGGTTGTGGCGGCAATCAGCCGTCCGATGGCTTCTGCGTTTTGGATGTCGACGCCTTCGGTAAGGGCTTTTTCCGCAACGGCCCGGTAAATCGAGCCGAGGTCTACGTGAATAAAGCCAAGACGCCGGGCAAGCTCACGGGCCACCGTGCCCTTGCCGGTTGCCGACGGACCGTCGACCGTGACCACGGTGTGACGCAGGGGATTGCGGATGATCTCCATGCTGCCGAGGCCCGCACCAGACGCCCGCATCTCGGTGCGCGGGCGGCCTTCTTTTGCAAGAAAAGCCAGAACCGACAGATACACTTCCCGGTTTTCAGCCGAGGGAACGATGTTTCTGCCTTCATAATCCATTCGGACATCGCCGCCGTTATCGAGCAGGATGGCATCCTGAGCGCCTCGCTCGAGCATCCAGTCCGGCAATTCTTCAAGGGCCGCGCCGACATGGCCGGACCGGCCCTGAATTTGAGAAACGATAATGCCGCCGCCTTTGTCGAGGCCGATAACGTGGTGAGGATAGCGGCTGGTTCGAAAGCGGATCCGTACGTCGCTGCCAGTAATTGCAAAATCGCCTTCCTGGCGGACAGCATCCTTGCCAACCTCGCGATAGTTCAAGTCGGGCGCCTGCAAAGCCGCGCGAAGCCCATCGGCCTCGATCGTTCTTCCGAGCACCTCGAGTTTTAAGTCGATCGCCCGGCCCGCTGCGGCCCTGTATGCCAATCGGTTCGGAGAGTCATGTTCGTCCAAAAGCTGGTCCATGCCCCAAAAAATGCCTTCTCCTTCGTTCTGGATAACGGGCATTTTGAAAAGCCAGCGGACGTCCGAAACATCACGCATTGTCTCCGCAAGAGGGACCCGCCCGCCGTTTCTTACGATCCTCGGGCCGGAAGTTATAAAACGGACCGAATCGGTAATGTCTTTGTTTTGCGTCCGGCTGAAGACACGGAGAACACCCCGTTTGCGCCGGTAGGCAATAGCTTCGATCGCAACACGGCCGTTGCGGTAGATGACGAGCGACGAGTAGACGCGACGACCCACCGGCTCGCCGACCGGAGCCACAACCCGGCCGTTGATCCATCCGGCAATATGACTGCTGAACATAAGATTACCGTTCCCCACCACAGCGATGGCTTTTTGCCTCGGATATTTTTCTCCAATCAACCGGAGATGCTCCTGCCACGGCCGCCGCTTCTTGTACACTTGCTTCACCGCACTGCCGAAATATTCCTGCCTCTTTCCCGCATCATCCCAAGCAATGGTTTTCAAACGCTTCCGGTCGAAGGCCGCAAGCTTGCCGATCATTTCCTCATGAACCGACAAAACGGGTTCCACTTGAGCGGGATCCAGGTAAAGGGTCGTCGCTCGCGTCACTTGCTCATCTCCCCGGACATCCAGAAACCGGAAATCTTCGGGATCGACCAGCCTGGCGGCTGACCGGCTCTCGGCTCGTCCTGCCTGAAATAACCCGGCAACCGTCTCAAACCGCCTCCCGCTCTCCCCCGCCCATAAGCCGACAAAACCTGCTAGGGAAAACGACAAAGCCGCAGCACGAACGGGATTCTTGGGTTGCTCTTGCTTTTTGCCAGAATTTCTCGCGGAGGGCCTTGGCAGCTGCGCGACCGGAGTGCTCGGCCTTTCCTGCGGCCGGATGTCCGGATGGCCCAAGGCCTTTTCCGTAACACGGGAAAGCAAAGCGCGGTCCATCTTCTTGCCTTCAACGGCTGCCGCAATGGCGCGGATTTCCGCGCGCACGGGCTCTTCGCCATACACAGTAGCCTGCACAAAGGTCGTTTCTGCGCGCGAGGCATGCGCAAGGTTAAAGGGCACCTCAAAAGCGTAATGCCCGTCCGACATCAGCTGCCGGTAATATTCCCGGTGGCGTTTGCTTGCCGAGGTAATCCGAGGAGACACGACCGCATAGGATATTCCGAGATCCCGAAGACACGCCTTCACCCCCTTGTTATGAAATCCTCCGTAAACGAGAACGGCCGTTTCTTCCCCCGGAGTCTGCAGCCACTTTTCCAGGGTTTTCTGAATGGCCTCTTCGCGCGCCCGGGCCGTTTCGTAGAATTTCACGGCAGAGCGGATATTCATTTCCCAGAGTTTAGAAAAAATGACGGACTTCCCGGATTCCCGAGCAATGAACCGGGCCAGGTTTTTGGTCTTGAGGGCCGAAAGCATCTTGCGCGAGACTTCGTACTCGGGAGGAGTCACTTCGAGGGCGTTCAACCGATGCAAAAGCTCAAGGCCGCGCAAGAAAGCGAGAATTTGACGATTGCGCATCAAAGCCGTATCGGCTCTAGAACCCTTTGGCGGAGATTTCTCACCATCCCCCTTCAACACGATGTCCGCATATTCCTCTTCCAGCCTATTGATTTCGCGGAAAAGCTGTTTAGGATCAAGACGTTGCAGCAAAAGAACATTACGTTCATCGGGGCGGGACTGATCGAGCGCCGCCAAGGCAACCGCAGGATACCGGATCTGGAAGTTCTTGAGCGGACGGTGCTTGGTATAAAAGCCAGCCATCCGCTCGAGGTATTCCCCAAGCCCAAGTTGACCGCGGCTTTGGCGATCTTTGAGCTTTATCCATTCCTTGAGCTCCTTGGGGAAATGCTGCTTGGCCAATTTCCGGATTTGTTTGTCCAAGAAGGACCATTCCCGTTCCGCTTTGGCCTTGTATTTTGCGGTACGGCGGTACCACTCGATATTCTGAAGATGGAGAGCCCGGTTGTCGGCGCCCACGAGCTCGAAATCTTTCCGGCGGTTGATGTGCGCATATTCCGCTCCGCCGATCCGGAGCTTGTCCATCAGGAAGTAGGCGACTTTCTCTCTGGTTTGGGGGTCTTTAATCCCGGCAAAAAAATTGTCGGTCGGAACCGGGCCTTCGTAGCCCTCTTCAAAAATCTTTCGAACCCCATGCAGGCCCACAAGATGAGCAATCATTCGGGCAATATTCTGCTGAGCCTCCAAAGAGTCGTGGGCATCTTGAATATAGATGATTTTTTTGGAAGAGAGCCCTTGCGGGGGAACGTAGGATTCATCGGTATGCCCATATTGGAGCGGCACCGTCAAGCCCGCCAAATGATGTGAAGCGGAGCTTTGCTGCGCCGGCCCGGCCGTGCCGCCATTGGTATTCGCCCAAGCGGCACTATCTGAAAGGATTAGATTAACGCACAAAAAGAGTGCGATAAGTCTGCAAAAAAAAGACAGACGACTAGCTTTTTCAAGAAAGATTTTTGTCATTAGTTTTTGGGTGCAAGCTTACGGGATAAAATGTGCCCTACTCCTTGTCAGACAAGAAGATACAGAAGAATACAGGGCCTCCTGAAAAATAGCAACCTAGCATGAAAAACAAGGCCCGGATTGCTCAAGAATGATGGGGTATGATAGAAGGCGCTAAAGGGGAAAAGTACGGAGAGGGAGGGATTCGAACCCTCGGTAGCGCTATTAAGCACTACAGCGGTTTAGCAAACCGCCGCACTAGACCGGGCTATGCGACCTCTCCGCGTTAATGCAGAATTTCGAACGAGAATTCTGTCGGAACAAAGGACCGTGAATGCAAAGAACGCTGAAATTATAAGGGTTTCTGCCGTTTTTGCAAAAGATATGTGCAAAGAGAAGGCTTTTCTTGCCCCCTCTTCTATTTCTGGCGCAGCATCTCCTGCAAATCCTCCTGCAGGGCCTGGAGATCCTCTTCATGCTCCACCTCATCCTGCAGAATCTGCAAAGCGATGTTATAGGTCACCGGATCTTTCCCCGTCGTAAAATCAACGAGGCTCTTATAGACGCCGATGGCGCACTGTTCGCCTTTGATGTTCTGCTCGAGGAGCTTGTAAACGGAAGGATCGTCGGGCGCGTCGTATCCACAATTTGAGAATTTGGGCCAATCTTCCGGACGGGACACCGGGGTTCCCCCGAGTTGAATGAGGCGCATCGTGACCATATCGGCGTGGCGGAGCTCATCGGCCGCATGCTGAGTCAGTTCTGCGATCACGGCCTCTTTCATCGGCCCCTTGGCCACCTTGGCTCCAAGCCAGTATTGGTAATAGGCCAGCCATTCGTCCGAATAGGCCTTCTGGAGAAGACCGATCAGTTTTTTGACATCCAGTTCGACGATTGATCTTCCCTTTGTTCCCATGTCGTTCTCCTTTTCAGGATTACTTGCAGGTTATTCATACGCCAATCGTGTCTTCGCCTCCTTCACCGAACGCGGAGTCAGAAAAATCAATCTATAGGAATTATTCCCGATTGGCAATCGAAACAAACGATTTTTATGCGCACGCAGAACCTTAGTGGCAAGAATGATTGGTGCACGCGTTGGCGGGGGTGATTTCTTCCAAAGCCCCGCAGAGGGATTCCTTGAGAACCTCTTCGACCGTGTCGGAAGCGACCCGGTAGACCCGGATTCCGCCCTCATTGAGCTTCTGGACGGCACGCGCCCCCATCCCCTGGCAGACAACGGTATCGATTTTTTGGTTCGCCAAAAACTGCAAGGGTTGGCACGTCCCGTGGCTATGATGCTGATTGCCGTTCTCGACAAACTCCCATGCCTTTGTTTCCGTGTCATAGATCGTAAAATAAGGGGCGCTTCCAAAGTGCCCGAACGGCTTCGCCTGGGCTCCGTCCTTGGTCTCTGTCGGTATGCAGATTTTCATTTTCCGGCTCCTTTGATTTGAGCAACAATAACATTGTGGTGAGTCGTCCTGAAACTTTTGACATTCCATTTTGATTTCTCAATGAGCCGCTTCGCCCCGGCGATTGAAAGCGTGCTGGCCGGGTGGGTTTTACCCTCCAAATGATGGACGCGGTCCATCGTCCGCATGCCGCGCTTGTTCAGATCCGCAAGAACGACTTTTTTGCCCGCGACGCGAAGCATTTCTTTGAGGCACCGGAGCGGGTTTTTCGCATGATGAAAGAAGTCGGCGCAGACAACGCAATCAAACGAGCGGGCGGGGAAAGTCAGCTTTTCGGCGTTCATCATTTTTAGATCAACCCTTCGGCGTACCCCCCGTGACGTCAGATACCCTGCGGCATCTTTCTGCACTTTTTTGTCAAGATCCACAGAGGTCAGCCGGAAACCCTTCCGCGCCAGAGCTGCCGACAGAAAGCCCTTCCCGGTTCCGACCTCCAAAATCGATCCGGCCAAGGCCCCCGCCTTTGAAAGAATGACCTCTCGAGACTTTGGAGTATCGTAACCGTACTTTCTAAACAAACGCAGCCGTTCGCTATGAGAATTCATCGGTCCTTTTTTACCGCCCGGGTCATCGCCACGATTCCGCCTTCGATTTTGATCGCTTTGCCGCCGACGATCGCGTCCGCAATTTTGTGATGCGCTGACGCGATAATATTTCCGAAGGTCTGTCTCGAAATTTTCATTTTTTTTGCAGCCTTTTCCTGGTAGAGGCCTTGAAGGTCAGCCAACCGGATCGCTTCTAACTCGTCCACGCACAAAGCCACCTCCTCCAACCCCCAAAGAGGGATTCCTCTCGGCTTAAAATAGCTCGCGCTGGGCTCACAGCCTACCCGGCGGCACTTGACCGGCCTCGCCATCATGCCTCCATTTTTATTATTAGCATATGCCAATAATACGCCCTTGCCGTCCCCCAAGTCAAGCGCTTCGTGCGAGAGGGGGGCGATCTCAGGTCACGCCCCGAAGGCATTTTCGATGAGGCGGATCTTGGGAACCGGGGTCCCTGGCCCCATGACGACGGCGACAACAGCAAACGAGACGGAAACATCTCCCAGGCGCTTGTCTTTCAGATACCACTCGGCAAGGCGGAGGAGTTTTCTTTGCTTGAAGGCATGCACCGACTCTTCCGGAGCGCCGAAGCGCTCACCCGAGCGGGTTTTGACCTCGACAAAAACGATCCGGCCCGCTTTTTCGCAGACGGCATCGATTTCCCCGATCGGGACCCGGTAGTTTTTTTCTAGGATTTTGTACCCTTGAGCAGTCAGGTAGGCCCGGGCGGCCATTTCTCCCCGCTTGCCTAGTGTCGGGGCTGGCGGTTCCTTACGAATGGAGAGCTTCATGGACTTCCTCCTGCCGGAAGAAGGCCCGGATCGGAGCAAAACTTCGGCGGTGAACCGGGGAGGGCCCCATTTCACGGATCCGTTCGAGGTGATAGCGGGTTCCGTATCCTTTGTGCTTCTTGAAACCGTAGCCCGGATAACGCTCCTCGAGATCAGTCATGTAGGTATCTCGCGTGACTTTGGCAACAATGGAGGCTGCGGCAATCGAGGCTGATTTCTGATCCCCTCTGATGACGGGCTTTTGATCGAAGGCGAGGTCAAGGCGCATGGGCCCGTCGATCAACACCAAATGAGGGGTCACGGGCAAAGCCAGGACCGCCCGCTTCATGGCAACACGGGTCGCCTGGTAGATATTGATTTCATCGATGATCTTTTCGTCGATAAGGCCGATGCCGACCAGGCAATTTTGCGTAATTTCCAGGTAAAGCTCTTCGCGGCGGGCCGGCGAGACTTGTTTGGAGTCGTTCAGATATCGAAAATCGGTTTTGCGGGAAATGATGACGGCGGCAGCCACCACCGGACCGGCCAAGGGCCCCCGGCCGGCTTCGTCGACGCCGGCAAGCAGGAAACCCTCTTGGGCGCCCTGAGTGCGGTCAAAAGCAAATAGGTCATTCATACTTCATTTTTCAATTTCATGAATGGCTATTCACGGAGCTCGTCCTTTCGAGCGCGTCTTAAACGATCGGCCTGGGCCTTCGCATAAAATAGAGCTTCGCGCGCCGCGCCGTGTCTTTTTTGGTCACGACGATCTTTTCGACGGTCGGCGAATAGAGGGGGAAAATTTTTTCCACCACATCACCGTGCGACTCTTTCAGGACGGTAAAGCTCGACCGCGCCCCGCTCCCGCGCTTGCGAATGCAAATCCCTTCGAAGATCTGGGTCCTGGTCTTGTCGCCTTCCTTGACCCGGATGTGGATCTTGAGCGTGTTGCCGACGCGAAAATCAGGGACCTTTTTCTTGATCATTTCTTTTTCGAGAATGTCGATTCCGTTCACTTTTTTGCCCTCGCTTTAGTGTCGATTTTAGAATTTCGGTTTTTGTCCTGCGGTGCGTCGCCGGAAATCAAATCGGGCCTTGAGCGCCGCGTCGCCTCCCGGGCCTTGGCCAACCGCCACGCCCGGACCTCGGCGTGGTGACCGGAAATCAGCACCTCGGGGACCTTCATGCCCCGGTATTCGCGCGGACGCGTATACTGGGGGTATTCGAGCCCGCCCATCTCAAAACTTTCGTCTTCGAGCGAAGCCTCGTTCCCGACCACCCCGGGGACGAGCCTGGCTACTGCCTCGATCATGCACAGCGCCACCGCTTCCCCGCCCATCGTAATAAAATCCCCAAGCGATACGATCTGGTCGGCCAGCCCTTCGGCAACCCTGTGATCGATGCCTTCATAATGACCGGCGATCAGGATCAATCGCTTTTTGTCCGCCAGGCTTCGGGCCATCTTCTGGCTGAAAGATTCCCCCTTGGCGTCGAGGAGAATGACCCAGCCTTTCGCGGCCCCTTTGTCCTGAATCGCTTCGACGCATTCAAAGACCGGCTCAGGCTTCATCACCATGCCGGGTCCGCCGCCGAACGGCTTATCATCCGCCGTTTTATGGCGGTCATGCGTGTAGTCCCGAAGATCGTGGACCGCAACCTCCAAAAGCCGCTTTTCCCGGGCCTTTTTGAGAAGGGATTCTTCCAAAGGCCCCTGGAAATAAGAGGGGAAAAGCGTCAGGACGTCAATGTGCAAAGCGGCCACTTCTGATAGCCCCCCGGAACTGTCCCCTGCTGCCGTTATTTCGCGGCGGCGGCCTTCTGTTTTTTCTTCAGGCGCTTGAGGAGATTAGCGACCGTCGGGCTCGGCTTCGCACCCTGCTTGAGCCAGTATTCCAGACGTTCGTTTTTGATGTGAATCTTCTCGGCCGCGGGAATCGGATCGTAATACCCGATCTCCTCGATAAAACGGCCGTCCCGAGGCATTTTCACATCCGATACCACGACCCGCCACTGGTTGCGGTTCGTCGTCCCGAAACGTTTCAAACGGATTTTGACTGCCAAAGTACCCTCCTTGTTTTTATTCTCTTTCGCGATGAATCGACGCCCCAAGGGCGGTGAATTTCGATTCCAGCTTTTCGTAACCCCGTTCCAAATGATAAATGCGGTGTACTTCGGTCGTGCCCTCGGCCACAAGTCCCGCAATGACAAGTGCCGCACTGGCCCTCAGATCCGAAGCCATGACGGGCGCGCCGCTCAGGTGCCGGACCCCGTGCACAATCGCGCTCGATCCTTCGATGAAAATCTTGGAGCCCATGCGGTTCAGCTCGCTCACATGCATGAAGCGGTCCGGATAAATTTTCTCCGTGATGACGCTGATCCCGGGCGTCACCGCCATGAGCGCCATCATCTGGGCCTGAAGATCGGTCGGAAAACCCGGGTACGGAAGCGTCGTCACGTCTACCGGCTTGAGCTTGCCTTTCCGGCGAACCCGGACCGAATTCTTGGTCCGGTCGATCCGGACCCCGGCCTGACCGAGCTTATCCATAAGCGCGCTTTGATGGCTGGGATCCATTTTCTTCACCAACACGTCCCCGCCGGTCATCGCCGCCGAGAAAATATAAGTGCCCGCTTCGATCCGGTCGGGAATGATCGAGTACCGGACGCCGCGGAGTTTGCGCACCCCTTCGATTTCGATCCTCGGAGACCCTTCCCCCGTAATTTTCGCGCCCATCTTTCTGAGGAACCGCGCCAAATCCACGACCTCCGGTTCGCACGCCGCGCTTTCGATCTGGGTCGTCCCCTGGGCCAGGGCTGCGGCCATCATGACGTTGTCGGTCGCAAGCACGGAGGACCCGAACGAACCGCCAAGGTAAATGTCGCCCCCCCGCAATTTCTTTTTGGTCTGGGCATTCACATAACCGTGCTGAATATCGATCAGGGCCCCAAGGCCCTCGAGCCCCTTCAGGTGCAAATCGATCGGCCGGGGACCGATCACGCAGCCGCCCGGAAGCGAAACCTGGGCAGTACCGGTTCTTGCCAGAAGCGGCCCCAGGACGCACACCGAAGCGCGCATCGTGCTCACGAGCTTGTAGGGTGCAATGGGCTTGAGGTTCTTCCCGGGCCTGATCGAAACGATCCCGTCCTCAAAATACGCTTTCGCGCCGAGGGCCCGCAAAAGACGGATCATGGTATGAATGTCCCGAAGATCGGGAACGTTTTCAATGACCGATTCCTCTTCAGAAAGCAAGGCGGCGGCCATAATGGGCAGCGCGGAGTTCTTTGCGCCGGAAATATCGACTTCTCCGGCCAATCTCCTGCCTCCCGTGATCACGATCTTATCCATGAGAAACCCTTCGGCCTTTTATGGCCATGACGACACGCTCAATGCCTTGATCATCTTTAAAAATACGAATATTCAGGTATCCCGCCTCGCCCAGCCACCCGGAAATCTTCCCGGCCTGCCCCATCCCGGCCTCCAGCACAAGCGCGCCGCCTTGCGTCAGATGCGCCGGCGCCTCCCGGATGATCCGGCGGTAAAACTCGCACCCGTCGGGCCCTCCGTCGAGGGCAATTCGCGGCTCATACGCCACTTCCGGCTGAAGCCGGCCGAGGTCTTCATGTGTCAAATAGGGCGGATTGGAAACGATCAAATCCCATCCGGAGTTTACAGGTCCGGCTCCAAGCCCCTCAAAAAAATCCGAAAGGATGAAACGTGCGCGGTCCAAAACCCCGTACGTCTCGAGGTTTTTCCGGGCCATCGCGAGAGCCTCCGGCGACACGTCGGTCAGTGTCCCACGCGATTTCTCAAAGTGCCTCAGCAGCGTGAGAGCGATCGCTCCGGAACCGGTGCCGAGATCCAAAAAAGAAAAGGCCTCAGGGAGCCGTATTTCGCGTATCACGGTCTCGATCATAAGCCCTGTCTCAGGCCGCGGAATCAGGCAATCCGGACTGACTTCCAAAACTTCATTTCTGAAAAAAGCTTTGCCGCACAGATAGGCCGTCGGAACGCGCTGTTTTCTCAACGCGACGAGCCTGCGGTACTCGCCGCAAACCGACGCGCTCAACCGTCGGTCCGGCTCGAGGTAAAGGGCCGAGCGGGGACAATCCAGAAGCGTTTCAAGCAATCTTTCCGCGCTTGCGTCGCCTTCAAGACTCCCGAGAGCGGAAAGCTCGCGACGTCCGAAGTTCAATACCTCGCCCAGAGATTCTCCGGCCTTTTCGCGAAGTTCAAACGATCCCGGAAGGTTAAGCGACATCATCGGCGAGCCGGCGCTCCTTCTCGTTCTGCTCGAGGGCCTGCACGACGGGGTCCAGATGGCCGTCTAAAATATCATTCAGAGCATGCAAAGTCAAACCGATTCGATGATCCGTAACCCGTTGATCCGGATAGTTATACGTACGAATTTTCCCAGACCGGTCGCCGGACCCGACCATTTCCTTGCGCTGTTTGGCCAACTCCTGATGCTGTTTTTGCTGCATCGCGTCAAAGAGCCGGGCCCTTAAAACGCGAAGGGCCTTGAGTTTGTTCTTATGCTGCGACCGTTCGTCCTGACAAGTCACCACCACCCCGGTGGGCAGGTGCGTGATCCGCACCGCCGATTCGGTCTTATTGACGTGCTGTCCGCCGGCCCCGGAGGCCCGGTAAACGTCGATCTTGAGCTCCGAGGGATCGAGCTCGATCTCGGATTCGTCGGCTTCCGGCAAAATCGCGACCGTCACGGCCGAGGTGTGGATGCGTCCGCTCGCCTCGGTCTCGGGCACCCGCTGGACCCGGTGAATCCCGCTTTCGTATTTGAAAAGCGTATACGTGTCCGCCCCGGTCACGCTGAAGATAACTTCCTTGAAGCCCCCCCGTCCGGTCGGATTCGAATCCATGACCTCGTGAGTCAGCCCGTGCTCGTCGGCATAGCGCACGTACATCCGGAACAGGTTCGCGCAGAAAAGCGCGGCTTCCTCTCCTCCGGTCCCGGCGCGGATTTCCACGATGACATCGCGCGAAGCATTCGGGTCCGACTCTTTCAAAAGCAGGCCTTCGATCGATGAAGAAAGCGCCGATTTTTGGGCCTCGAATTTCCGGAGCTCCTCTTCATAGAAGCCCCTCATTTCGGCGTCAAGCGCCTTATCGGCAAGCAAATGCGCGGCTTCGGCGATTTCCCGCTCCGTCTTCTCGAACTGCCCGAACAGCTCGGCAATCGGCCGAAGCCTGGCCTGCTCTTTCATGAGCTTCTGATATTGCGTCTGGTCCTTGACCACGTCCGGGTTCGTCAGCTCGTCCTGGACCGCCCGGAGCCTCTCGCAGACTTTCCGGGCCTTGGGAACAAAAATCACGGTTATTTTTTCTCTTCCGGGGCCGCCTGCGGCGCTACGGGTTTGGGCTCCGGCGCCTTTTTCGGCTTCTTGATCGTGCCGGTAATATTCGTGCCGAACTTCTTTTTGAACCGGTCAATGCGTCCCGCCGTGTCGATGAATTTCTGCTTGCCGCTGAAAAAGGGATGGCAGGCAGCGCACAGATCCACCTGCACGACGCCCTGGGCCGTGCTGCGGGTCTGGATGGCGTTCCCACAAGCGCATTGAAAGGTCACGGGACCGTATTCGGGATGGATTCCTTTTTTCATGTTCGATCACCTCTCCATTTTGTTCATGCCGAGCAGAAACTCGGCATTCGATTTAGTTTTTCCCAGCCGGTCGACCAGAAGCTCCATGGCCTCAGCCGGGTTGAGTTCATTTAAAACCTTGCGCAAAATCCAGACCCGGGGCAGTTCGTCGGGGTGCATCAACATGTCTTCCTTGCGCGTGTTGGACTTCTTGACATCAATAGCCGGGTAGATCCGTTTCTGGAAGAGGTTGCGGTCGAGTTGGATCTCCATGTTGCCCGTTCCCTTGAATTCCTCGAAGATGACTTCGTCCATGCGCGATCCCGTGTCGACAAGCGCCGTCGCGATGATCGTCAGAGAGCCGCCCTCTTCAATGTTCCGGGCTGCTCCGAAAAACCGCTTAGGCTTGTGGAGCGCGTTAGAGTCGACGCCGCCCGAAAGAATCTTGCCGGAGTGCGGGACGACGGTGTTGTAGGCGCGGGCAAGCCGCGTAATGCTGTCGAGAAGGATCACGACGTCGCGCCGGTGCTCGACGAGGCGCTTCGCCTTTTCGAGGACGATCTCGGCCACCTGGACGTGCCGTTCCGCCGGCTCGTCGAAAGTGGAGGAAATGACCTCGCCTTTGACGGAGCGCTGCATGTCGGTGACCTCCTCGGGACGCTCATCGATCAAAAGCACGATGAGATAGACCTCGGGGTGGTTGGTCGCGATGCTGTTGGCGATCTTCTGCAGAAGGATCGTCTTGCCGCTGTAAGGCGGAGCCACGATCATGCCGCGCTGCCCCTTGCCGACCGGAGTCAGCAGATCCATGACCCGCATCGACGTCTCCATCTGAGTCGTCTCGAGAATAATGCGGTTCGTGGGATAAAGCGGCGTCAAGTTGTCGAACGGGATTTTGTTTTTGACCGTCTCGGGGTCCTCGAAGTTCACAAGCTGGACCTTCAGCAGGGCAAAATACCGCTCGCCTTCCTTGGGAGGGCGGATCTCACCCGAGACAATGTCGCCTGTCCGGAGATTAAACTTCCGGATCTGGCTCGGCGAGACATAGATGTCGTCGGGGGACGGCAGGTAATTGTAATTCGGGGAACGCAAAAACCCGAAGCCGTCCTCGAGGATCTCGAGGACCCCCTCGCCGAACATGAGCCCGGAGCTTTCGGCCTGCGCCTGCAGAATCTTGAAAATCAGATCCTGCTTCTTGATCCCGATCGTCGAGCCGACGTTAACGAATTTGGTCGCCAGCTGATGAAGCTCGTTGACCTTCATCTTCTTCAGGCTCGCCACGTCAAAGCCGTTCTCGTCGCCTTTCGGCCGGTGCGACGTCCCGTTGTCGTTCGGATAATTGTACTCGGACTGCGCCGGCCGCACCCCAGGCCCTACCCCAGGCCCCACCGGGGGCCTTTTCGTAAAGTTGTTTTTTTCTTTGTTCATCATATCGGTTTAGCTCCTTTTGACCCCGGCGCAAAATTTCTCCCAGAGAAGCCTTGCCTGCCGTTTGGTTTCGTTCCGTTGTCCGGAATTGTGAATGACTGCGTCTGCGCGCCGGATTTTCTCTCTTAGCGGCATTTGAGCCGCCTGACGCGCTTTGATCTCCTGCCGGGAGAATCCACGGCGAAGAAGCCTTTGGGTCCTCTCCCCGTCGGTGGCCTCGACCACCACCGTCCGGTCGCATAAGCGGTCCATGCCGGCCTCGAACAACAAGGGGACCTCCAGCACGACCACGCTTTTCCTGCTTGCCGCGGCAATCTCCCTCATCTGCCGCCCCACATACGGGTGGATCAGGGCTTCCGCTTCCTTGCGCCGCTTCGGATCCCCGAAAATAATCGCGGCGATAACCTTGCGCCGGAGTCCGCCAGTGCTCGGACAAACCGCTTCTTTGAAACAAGCTCTAAGGCGCGGGAAAACCGGGCTGTCCTTTCTGAGCGCCCGATGCGCCAAACGGTCGGCGTCGATCACCTGCGCTCCGAACTCCCTGAAAAAATCCGCGACAGTCGACTTTCCCGTCCCGAACCCTCCGGTCAGGCCCACGAGAAGCCTGCCTTTTGCCGGTTTCAGTTTTTGAACCATGTGTCACCGCAAAAAAGATCAACCTTCAGGGGCACCTTCAGCTCGAAGGCCCCTTCCATTTCTTCTTTCACGAGCCGCTCCATGCGGGAGCGCTCGCCTTCGGGGACGTCGAAGACCAGCTCGTCGTGGACCTGCATCGTCATCAGACTCGAAAGCTGCTCCGTCTCGAGCCGCTCCTGGATCGTGATCATCGCAAGCTTGATGATGTCGGCGGCCGACCCCTGGATGGGGGCATTGATCGCCGAGCGCTCGGCAAATTGGCGCAGCTGGACATTTTTCGACCGGATGTCGGGAAAGTAAGACCGCCGGCCGAGGATCGTCGTCAAATACCCGTCGGAGCGCGCCCTCTCTTTCTGCCCCTCGAGGTAATCCCGGACGGCTCCATAGCGCTTGAAATACTCGGCGATAAAGGCCTCGGCCTCGGGAACGGATAGCGCTAGATCCTGCGAAAGGCCGTAGGCCGTTTTTCCGTAGATGATGCTGAAATTGATGGTCTTCGCGGCGTTTCGCATCTCGCGCGTGACCTCTTTCTCGGGAACTCCGTAAAGCAGGGTCGCGGTCGCGCGGTGCACATCCAGGTCTTCGGCAAAAGCTTTGACGAGATGGGGATCCCCGGAAAAATGCGCCAGGATTCTCAGCTCGATCTGGGAATAATCGGCCGACAGAATTTCCCTTTTTCCGCCCGGCCGCGGCACAAAGGCCTTGCGGATCAAGCGCCCCGCCTCGGTCTTGATGGGAATATTCTGCAGATTCGGGTCAGAACTCGAGAGGCGTCCGGTCGCGGTCGTCGTCTGATTGTACGACGTATGGACCAGCCCCGTTTCCGGATGCATCATTTCGGGGAGAGCGTCCAGGTACGTCGATTTCAATTTCGTCTTTTCACGGTACTCGAGCAGTTTGCGCGGTAGTTCGTGCGCGACGGCAAGTTTTTCGAGAACGCTGACATCCGTCGACATACCGGTCTTGGTTTTTTTAATGGCCGGCAGCTTCAGGTCCGTGAACAGCACCTCGGCAAGCTGCTTCGTGGAATTGATGTTGAACTCGCGGCCGGCCAGCTTGTAAATCTGGCGGGTCAGTTCCTCCAGGTCGCTTCCGGCCTGCCGGGACAATTCGCCCAGATACCGCTTATCCAGGCACACGCCGTTCATCTCCATCTTTGCAAGGACCGTCACAAGCGGCATTTCGACTTCGCCAAAAAGCTTTTCGAGGCCCGCGTTCAAAAGTTTTTCAGCGAGGACGGGCCGGAGGCGGAAGACGCAGTCGGCGTCTTCGCACGCGTAATCGGTGATCGTTTCAAGCGCAACCTCGGCCATGCTGGTTTGATTTTTCCCGGAGCCGATGAGCGATTCGGTCGTAATCTTCCGGACCCCGAGGTCTTCAAAAGTAATGTCGTCGAGGTTGTGATTGCGCTTCAGGGGATTGGCGAGGTAGCTTGCCACCATCGTATCGAAGGCCATGCCCCGCAGGGTGAGCCCGTGACGGCGCATGACAATCCAATCGTATTTGATATTCTGCCCGAACTTTTTGATTTTTTCCTCCTCCAGCACCGGCCCCAAAAGCTCCAGGACCTTCTTTTGGGGAAGCCCCGGGCCCCCGTGGGCGTCCGAAGAGACCGGAACGTAGTAGGCCGCAAGGGGCTCCCACGCAAAACTCATCCCCACAAGAGCCGCCCGCATGGGATCGCTCGAGGTCGTTTCGGTGTCAAAACTGAACTCCGTGACTTTCGCCAGGCTGGCGGCAAGCTCCCGCAGGGCCTTTTCGTCCGTGACGGCGCGATAGCGGCGGTCCTCGGTAGCCGCCCCAGCCCCGGGAGTCCATTCCTTCAAAAGATTCTTAAATTCGTAGTGCTTGAAAAACTCGACCAATCGGGCCGCGTCCGGCTCGTGCGTCTCGAGCTGCTCCCAGGAAAATTCCACGCTCATGGCCGTATCGATCGTGGCCAGCTCCCTCGAGAGGAGGGCCGTCTCGCGGCCTTCGCGCAAGAGCGCAAGCTGCGCTTTGGATTTGATTTTGTCCATGTGCCGGATCAGATTTTCTACCGACCCGAACTCGTGGATCAGTTTGATCGCGGTCTTTTCGCCGATGCCGCGCACTCCCGGAATATTGTCGGAGGCGTCCCCCATCAGAGCCATGATCTCGACCACCTTTTCGGGCCCGAGGCCGTCAAAACGCTTGCGGACCTCGGCCGGGCCGGAGATCTGGTTTTCCTTGTTCGGGTTGAGGACGCTGATTTTGTCGTCGACAAGCTGCATCGCGTCCTTGTCCCCCGTGACGACATAGACCTCGAAGCCCTTTTCGCGGCCTCTCACCGCAAGGGTCCCGAGCAAGTCGTCGGCCTCATAGCCGGCCTGCTCGAAGACCGCAAGGCCGAAGAGCCTGCAAAATTCCTTGATGGGCTCGAGCTGGTCCACAAGGTCCTCGGGCATGGGCTTGCGGTGGGCCTTGTAGGCCTCGTACCTTTTATGCCGGAAGGTGGGCTCCTTGCGGTCGAAACAGACCGCAAAGTAATCCGGCCGGACTTCCTCGATAAATTTGCGAATCATGGTAATAAACCCGTAAATCGCGTTGGTGGCCTCCCCCCTGGAATTCGTGAGCGAAGGAATGGCATAGTAAGCGCGATAAATCATCGACGTGCCGTCTATCAGGTATACTTTCGAAACTTTCACAAGCGGGATATCCTTGAAAAGAGGAATTTAATACTCGTAGTCGCCTTTACCGATTGATGTTACAGAACTTGGAAAAACCTGAGCGGGTCGTAGGCTAGGTGGTACCTTTAAGCGCGCATAGGATACTCGCGGAAGCCCCGTTGGTCAAGTAATTATTTAAAGGGTCCTTTATTTACCCTTTGCGGCGGGTTTTGCGATCCGGGCCGAAAGGTCCTTGGGGTCCAGGGCCGCTTCGATCATCACGTCATAGGTGATGATCTCTTTCTGATAAAGGTCTTTGAGATGGTCGTCAAGCGAGCGCATCCCAAAGCGCAACCCCGTTTGGAGTTCCGAGTTGATCTGATAACTCTTGTTCTCCCGGATGAGATTGCGGATCGCGGGCGTCGCAATCATGATTTCAAAGGCGGCAACGCGCCCCTTCCCCTGCGCCTTCGGCAACAGCGATTGAGAGACCACCGCGATGAGCGTGGAAGCCAGCTGAATCCGGATCTGCTCCTGCTGAGCGGCCGGGAAGACATCGATGATCCGGTCAACGGTCCTGGCCGCCCCGGTGGTGTGCAAGGTTGAAAAAACAAGATGGCCCGTCTCGGCGGCCCGGATGCAAGCCTCCATGGTTTGGATATCGCGCATCTCCCCGATCAGCATGACGTCGGGGTCCTGGCGGAGGGCCTTGACGACGGCTTCCGAAAAACTAGGCACATCCTCCCCGACTTCGCGCTGAGTGAGGATGCCTTTCTTGTGAGGATGCAGGAATTCGATCGGGTCCTCGGCGGTGATGATATGACAGGCATAATTCTCGTTGATGTAATTGAGCATCGTCGCCAGGGAAGTGGTTTTCCCGGACCCCGTTGGGCCCGTCACCAAAATCAATCCGCGCGGGCGGTTCAGCAGTTCGGTGATCTGGATAGGAAGTCCGAGCTCCTCGAAGGTAAAAAACTTGGACGGCAAGAGCCTTAGGACGAGCGCGTACGTCCCCCGCTGCTTGAAGCAGGAGACGCGGAAACGGGCGCGGTCGTCGAATGAAAAGCCGAAATCAATCCCTCCGACCTCCTCGACCTTCTTGCGCTGTTCCTCGGTCGTCATCTGCCGGGCCAGAGCCTCGGTCTCCTGAGCAGTCAAGGCCTGCTCGCCCACCGAGACAAGCTCTCCGTCGAGACGGATGGTCCACGGCCTGCCGACCGTGATATGGATGTCGGAGGCGCCTTTCTGGATAGCGGTATTTAAAATTTGATCGATGGACATGGAATCCCTCTCCCGTGGCCCGCGGCCCTTTGATTCTAGATTACGGCGTTTTCCCCAAAAAGATTAACGGGCCGCCTAGCCCCTACCCGGCCATGCCGGCAAAGACCCAGGCAAGAACTGCGGCCAAAATCAAAAGCGCCGGAAGACCCGCCAGTATTTTCGGAACGGCGGAAAAAAGGAGTCTTCGCCGGAGGCCCAAGAGTAAAAGCTGAAAAGCCGTCAGGGCGCCGGTCAGTTTCAGGGCCTCGATCATGGGAGGCCAGAAGCCGGCTCCCGGCCGGGTGTCCGCGGCCCAGAAGCCGAACATGAAAACAGCAAGGTACAGCAGGTCCTTGCGGCCGCCGAGCTGATTGATCCCGTAGGGGACGAGGAGAAAAAGGGCCGTCATCCATTCCCTCTCGTAGCCCCTGACCATTCCGGTGCTCACCGCGGCATTCCAAAGACTCAAAAGCAAAAGGAGCTGGATGACGAGCTCCACGGCTTCGCGGACGCAGGCGCCCAGACAGGCACCCAACGAGGGTTCTGTCCGCCAATGCCTCTCCTTTTCGAAGACCAAAAGAACGGCCAAGCCGGCCGTCAGGTAAAGCCAATCCATTTCACCCCTCCTTCGAATGCCGGGCTCGAAAAAAACAGAGAATCGCCGCAAGGATCAACAGGGCCGTGCCGGGATGGTCCATATACCCGGCCGGCCAAAACCGTCCGGCGGCTGAGCGCAAAGCTCCGAGGCCTGTTAAAACAATCCAAAAAAGTGCGGCCCGCAGAAAAATTCCGGACAGCCGGATCGTTACTCCCCGGCCGGGAAGGTTCGCGATCAAGGGCTGCTGCGCCGCCTTCGGTCTGAAATCAAATACGCCCAAAAGCAAAACGCTCGCGATCCAAAGCGGGGCCGTGTCGAAAAAATACCACGCAGCGGACCCCAAACATGCCAGCGTCAATACGGCTGAAAAACCGAGTCCCCTCTTGGGAAAAACCGGCCAGGCCTTCCGGTAAAGGAGGCCTAGTCCGAGAAAAACACCGGCCGTCAGCGTCGCGAGACCGAGCGCTTCGGAAAGCGACGAGGCCCCCCCCAGAACGGGGAGAAGCGCCAGGCCTATTCTTTCCTCAAGAGCCGCCCGGCGTTTCATAAGCGCCTGCTTCCGGCGGCCAAAAGCTCCGGCTTATGAGCATTAAAAAAACGAACGGCCGCTCGGACCGCATCCCGAACAGAGCCCGAGAATCCTGGGCCCTGTGGGACCGGCGCCTTGTCCCGGAACAGACTTTTTTGGACCGGCCTTGCGCCCATGACCCTGCCTTTCAGATCAAAGCCCGTAAAAAGTTCCTTCCCGTCCCTGGATCCCAGCGGGACCGAAAAAATAAAACCGAGGAGCTCCCCGGCCTCCTCCGGGCGCGCGCGGGACACGCCGTCTGCGACTGCTGGAGAGGGCCACAAGCCGCCGCGGACCGGATAAACCCTCTTGCCGGCAACATCAAAGGTTTCCTTCCACGGCTCATTGGCATAGAAGGGGAAAAAATCGGCGACCATTTTCTGGAGGCGGCCTTTCTGCCATTTTCCCGAGACTGCGGCGGCATGCGGATGGACCCAAACGACGCCGGCAATCAAAAGCGCCAACCACCCGGCCAGCGCGACTCTGCGCAAAATCGTTTTGTCCGGGAAAAAGGGTTTCGGAGATTTCCGACGATACCCGGAGGGCCCAAGGGAGGATTTCATGAGAGATGGCCTTCCTTCCGGGGACTCTTGAGATTTCTGAAAAAATCCGCTCCGAAGGTCCCGCTTCGGCTCCCGCGCGGACGGAACCACTCATCCATCCAAGGGGTCATCGCGTTCATCGCAAGAACGGCAAGGACGGCAGAACCCAGCGCGCCGGTAAACGGTCGGAGCGCAAGCACCAAACCCGCGGCAGCAAAAGCAAGCCATCGCTTGGCGCTGCGCGTCAGAGGCGCGGTGACGGAGTCGGTTAGGATGAAAAATGCGACGAAAACATCCGTCGGCAGAAGTCCCATCCAACTCTGAGCCGGACACGCGCCGAAACACAGCCTGGCCCCTGCCGCCAGGGTTCCCAGGTAAATCAGAGGAATCTCCGGAAGCACAAGCCGGCGCATCCAAAGAACCGCGCCGCCTAAAAGAATCGCGGCAACGCTTGTGGCAGCAAGACAGCCGGCATCCCCCGAAGCCAGGATCGAGCCCAGCTGCACAGGAAGCTTATGAAGAAGAAAATCTGAAAAGGATGTGTGCGCGAAAGAAAAGGCAAGGCCGCCGGCATGAAACAACCCCGGAGAAACAGCCATGACAAAACTCAGGCCGGTCATGACGGGATGAAAGGGGCTCGCGCCGAGCGCGCCGAAGACCTTGCGGCCGATCAGAACCGAGGCGACGCTTCCCGTAATGATCCAAACGGCGCCCCAATGGACGGGAACGAGCGCCGCATAAAGCAAAGCCGACATGAGACAGGCCGCAATGTCTTCGGCGGCAGGCCATTTTTTTTCTAAAAGCCGGGAAGCGGCAAACTCGGCGGCAACCGCCCCGGCAAGAGATAATCCGAAAAGACCAGCCGCGCGGCCCCCGAAAGCAAGGAGGGCCGCAAGAGCGACCGGCAAAAAACCGAGCCCCGCTCCCACAGTCATGCGAATGACCGAATCTCCGCAGTGGAGATGAGGGGGCGCCGAAATCCGATTTTGCGTCATCCCGCTATTTCTTTGCAAGTTCCGCGTCAATGGCCTGGGCAAAACTATTGTAAGGCTGAGCGCCCGACAAGGGTTTGCCGTTGATGAAAAAATGGGGCGTTCCGTTCACTCCGACGGAGCTTCCCTTTTTCGAGTCGTTCAAGACAACGTCTTTGTATTTGCGGCTCTTCACGCAATCGGTAAACTTTTTTTCATCCAGCTTGAGCTCCTTGGCCAAACCGATGAAGGCGTCATCCCCTTTGAAAGTCCCCGTCTTTTCGAAAAGCTTGTCATGGTATTCCCAAAATTTGCCCTGCTCGGCCGCGCACTCGGAAGCCTCGGCCGTCTGGTCAGCCCCCGCGTGAAACGACAGCGGATAATGCCTCCAGACGCGGCGAACCTTACCGGCATAGTTTTTCATGACGTCGTTAACAGAGGCCTCGACCTTCGAGCAAAACGGGCAGTGAAAATCGCTGAATTCGACCAGCGTCACGGGCGCATTCGCAGGACCCTGCGACGGCCGCCCGGCAAGATCATCAAAGCTGGCCGGCTTGGGAGGCTCCGGGGCCTTCGGGAGAATCGCCCCGCCGCCCTGCTTCAGAGCGTTGTCGACGGCCTCCTTGAATTTCTCCAAGGGCTGCGCCCCCGTCACATTGGTGCCGTTCACAAAAAAATTCGGCGTCCCGCGCACTCCTAGCTTTCCGCCGACCGTAAGATTCTTGGCCACTTTGTCCCTGTACTTTCCGCTTGAAAGACAGCCCTTGAACGCGTCTTCCTTCAGTCCCGTCTCCCTGGCGAGACCGATCAGCGCCTCGTCGGTCTTGAAGGAACCCGTCTTCTCAAAAAGCTTATCATGGTACTCCCAGAACTTTCCCTGCTCGAGCGCGCATTCGGCCGCCACCGCGGTTTGAGGAGCCTCCGGGTGCATGGCCAGGGGGTTGTGCATCCACACCCGGCGAATTTTACCGTCATAGCTTTTCATCAGGTCATTGATGGTCGGCGAGACTTTCCCGCAAAACGCGCAATGAAAATCGCTGAACTCGACAAGCAGAACCGGAGCGTTCTCGGGCCCCTGAGACGGCTGCCCCGCAAGGTCCGACGGGGTCATCTTGAAATTCGGGTCCATCGCCGAAGTCGGAGGTGCGGGAGGCCTGGGGGCCGACGGCGCCTGTCCGGCAACGCTGGGAGGAGCCGCCTGGACCTGGCCGGGTGCCGGCGCGAGGGCCGGCGAGGGCGGCGGAAGCACCGCTCCTTCCACATAATTTTTCGGCTTCTCGAGAAGGATTTTGGCGTGGTATTTCTGCCTCAATTCATCCATCAGCTTTTCTTCGACCCGTCCGTATTCGCGTTCCCGGAGCATTTTGAAAAGCAGATCCTGGATTCTCTCGAGAGGCTGATTGTAGAGGTCCTTGTTTTTTTGGTAGTAATCCGCCACATCCGAACTCGAGACCCGGACATAATCCCAGACCTTCTTGAAGGTCAGGTCCTGGACCGAGAGACCCTGCGCGCGGGCTTCTTTTTCGAGAAGTTTTTCGCGCAGCCAACGGTTAATGCCGCGGCTATAAGCCGCGTACTGATCGCTTTCGATGGGGATCAGATCGTTGCCGAGGAGCCCGCGCAGCTGCCCCTCCTTCAACTTCTCGCCGTCCATTTGCGCCAGGACGCGTCCGGGGCCCGCGCCGTCTCCCGAAAAGTCGATCCCTTTGAAGGCCGCAACGAGTGCGAGCGTGACGATCGCTCCGGCGGCAAAACTGCTAAGTAAGGATTTCAACCCGGCACTTCCCATTTTTTTCATCATAACCTATCCTCCGTAATGGTGTTTAAAGACAGCCCTTCCGTGTGACAGAATCCGTCCTTCTCTCTACGTCAAAAAATCTCTTTTTCTGAAGTCCTTTGTGCGCAGCGAGGCCCATGCTAGAGCCTTTGTCATGAGCTCCGACATCGGTCTTCTCGAAGGGCAAACATAGGTGCAATTTCCGCAGGCCAGGCATCGTCCGGCCCCATAGTCGCACGCCGTCGCCCTCTGAAAGTTTTCAACGGCTTGAGTGATCATGGCCGGAGAAATTTCAGCCGGGCAAGCTTCCGTGCACCTTCCGCAGCGGATACAGGGAACAGCGTTCTCTTTACGGACGACTTCGCTTGGAATCGCTAGAAGCGCATCGGAGCCGGCAAGGACCGGAACCTCGCGGGAGGGCGCGGCGACCCCGCGCATGGGCCCTCCGAGGAGGACCCTTCCGGGCTCGCGCAGCAAGCCCTTGCATGAGCCGAAGAGGTCGGCCAGAGACGTCCCGATTCTGACCCAGGTATTTTTCGGTTCATAGACGCACTCTCCGCCGACCGTCACCACCCGTTCATACAGCGGTTTTTGCAGCACCACGGCTTCATAGACCGCATAGGCCGTCGCCGGCAGGTGGACGGTCGCCTTTGTTTTTCCGGAAAGCATGGTATCGATGTCCTGAGGATAAGCCTGGGGCAAAACCTTGACCGCATAATGATTCCATTTGAGAAAATAAATTTTACTCTTCAGGAGTTCGGCCGCCTCCATTTTATCCTGTTCCGTCGTGATCACCACTTGTTCGGCCCCGGAGGCTTTGCGAAGCAGCTCGGCCCCTTTGAGAATTTCGAGGGGGTGCGACATGATCAGGGCATGGCCGGAGGCCACATAAGGTTCGGACTCACAGGCATTCAGGATCAAGAGGCCGGCCTCTTCGCGCTCGGCACGCTCGATCCGGGAGTGAAGCGCGCCTGTCCCTGGAGACATTTCGACAAGGCCGCAGGCTCGAAAAAGCGTCCTGAGCGCTCCAGGTGAAAGGTCCTGCCATCCCTTTCTTTCACAACCGATCTCGGGGAGGGTGCGCTCGGTTTTTTCGGCCGTGATTTCAATCATCCGGCAGCCGCCCTCCGGATGCTCAAACCTGCCGATTTGGGTAACCTGCCCAGAAACCCCGGCATACACCGGAACGTCGGCGGCGCCTGCGGGCTCGGCGATTTTTTGTCCGACGACGACCCGCGCGCCTTCACTGACGCAAGGATGCGCCGCCGGGATCCGGACTTTAGCCGGAGGCCTCATGCGCCGGATCGTCCAATCCCGAAGGAGCGCGTCTTTTTTGTGGCCGAGCCTGATTCGTCCTTTCATCCGAAAACCTCCTCGATCCATCCGCCCCCGAGGACGCGCGGACCGTCGTAAAAAACCGCCGCCTGCCCGGGCGTAATCGCGTCCTGCGCGTCGTGGAAGCTCACCCGGAGCTCGCCCGGCGTTTGTGCCGGCTCGAGCGCCGCAGGCGCTTTCGTATGCTGGGAACGAATCTTCACACACGCCTGCACGGGCCCGCGGCTGAAATCCGGCTCAAGGAACCAATGAACGCCCCGAACGCTGCACTGCTTTGCGAAGATCTCCTGCTTGGTTCCCACCACCACCTCGTTTCGCTCCGGATCGGTGCCAAGCACATAGAGCCTTTCACGCCAGGCGACCCCCAGCCCCCGCCGCTGCCCGCGGGTATAATGGTAATACCCGTCATGAGGCCCCAGCACGGTGCCGTCTTTCATGCGGATGACGCCGGGAGCGCTTTCCTCGCCGACGTACCGGCGCTTGAGAAACAAGCCGTAATCGTCATCAGGGACAAAGCAGATCTCCTGAGACTCTTCCTTGTCCCACACTTCGAGCCCTTTGACCTTCGCAAAATTTCGGATTTCGGTTTTGGTCAATTCTCCGGCGGGCAGATGAAGGTGCCCGAGAAGTTCCTGATCCAGAGGGAAGAGAACATAGGACTGATCCTTGCGGGGGTCGCGGCCCTCTTCGATCCACGAGACTCCCCGCCCGGGATCCCGGCCCACGCGGGCATAGTGGCCGGATGCCATGTCCTCGAAGCCGAGCTGACGGGCCCGGTCCCAAAAAAGGCGGAATTTGACGTGCTCGTTGCAGGAAATGCAGGGGTTCGGGGTGCGGCCCCGCAAATACTCGGCCGCGAAGGGATCCATGACCTTTTCCTTGAATTCCTTTTCGAAATTAAAGACCCAATGGCGGATCCCGAGCCGGTCGGCGACCCGGCGGGCGTCTTCGGCTCCGGCCAGCCCGCAGCAGGAGCGGCTTCCCCGCGCCGCACACTCCTCGCTCGCCCAGGTCCTCATCGTCGCGCCGGCCACTTCGTGACCGGCCTCGAGAAGCAGCGCCGCCGCAGCGGAACTGTCGACGCCTCCACTCATCGCGACTAGAATTTTTTTTCGGCTCATGATATTTTTTCTGTTGCCGCAATCCCTACGTGACGGCCAGAGGGGCCCCTGCGAGGATTTTATCCACCTGGATTCTTTCCTGAAAAATTTCCCGGAGCTTTCCGAATTTGCAGGCCTCCACATCCATGCCGTCGATGTCCGGCAAGACCCCGAGGACGCTCAGACCGGTCAAATCATGAATGACCTTGGGGTTCGTCATCTCGGCAATCGAATAATTGACCGTAGGAAGCCGGTTGAAGATGATCCCGCGTAGTTCGAACCCCCGCAGCACCGCGGCATCGACCGTCAGAAGGGTATGGTTGATTGTGCCCAGGCCCGGGCGCGAAACGATGAGGAGCGGAAGATGAAATTCGCGGATCAGATTGGCGACAAAATAATCGCGGGCCAAAGGAACCAGAAGCCCGCCGATGCCTTCGACGATGATGAAATCATAATGTTTCTGGAGCTCTCGGTACGCGTCATGGATCTGCGCGATATTGACTTCCCGCTTCTCGACCATGGCGGCCACGTTGGGAGATAAAGGATTGCGGTAACGCACAGGGCTCGTCAGCGCGGGGTATTCATTTTCCGCAGCTTCCATTAAAAAAACGGCGTCCTGCGAAACGAGGCGCCCGTCGGGCCCTTTACAGCCGGTCGCGACCGGCTTCATCACGCCGACCTTGATGCCGCGCTCCCGAAGCACGAGGGCAAGCCCCGCGGCCACGACCGTCTTTCCGACCCCGGTATCGGTGCCTGTGATAAAAATACCCGGCTTGGTCTGCGTCATCATCTCCCGAGTCCTCCCTCGCTCCTACCTGTCATGATTTCAGATATTTCAGCAATCGATTCGTACGTGACATCCAAAAGCCGTTCGAGCTCCCGCCCCGAGATCCCGAGCGGCGGCATCAGCACGATCACGGGCCCGAGTGGCCGCAGGATCACACCCTTCTCCCGGGCTTTCAAAGTCACACGCATTCCGATATTTTCGGCTGCCGAAAAGCCCGCCTTCGTCCGGCGATCTCTAACGAGCTCGATCCCGGCCATGAACCCCGCCTGCCGCACGTCGCCGACGATCGGAAGGCGGTAAAAATCACGCAGGCGTTTTTGGAGCCGCGCAATCTTCGGCCGCAGCTTTTCCAAAACGCGCTTTTTTCTGAAGAGCGCAAGGCTCGCGAGCGCCGCACGGCAGGCCAGCGGATTGGCCGTGTACGTGTGCCCGTGAAAGAACGCTTTAAAATCTTCGTATTTTCCGAGAAAAGCTTTAAAAATTTTATCGTTCACGAGCGTCACCGCAAGCGGCAAATACCCGCCCGTAAGGCCCTTGGCGGCCGCCAGCAGGTCGGGGACCACACGCTCGCGCTCGCACGCGAACATCGTGCCCGTGCGCCCGAAGCCCGTCGCTACTTCGTCGAGGATGAGCAGGATCCCGTAGCGTTTCGTCAGGGCGCGCACCCGCGAAAGGTAGCCGTCCGGATGGCGGATCATGCCGGCCGCCCCCTGCATCAGCGGCTCCATCACGAGGGCGGCGATCCGTCCTCGGTGCCGGCGAAACACAGCCTCCATCGCAGCCAACGCTTCGCGCATCACCCGCGCGGGATCCGAACTCCCGGGCCAGCGGTACGGATCCGGCGAAGGGGCTTCAAACGTCCTGAAAAGCATCGGCCGGTAAATCCGGTGGAAAAGATCAATGCCTCCGACGCTCACTGAACCGATCGTGTCTCCGTGATACGCCTGAGACAACTTGACGAATTTCGTTTTTTGCGGACAGCCTGCCTGCCGCCAGTACTGAAAAGCGATCTTTAATGCGATTTCGACGGCTTCCGACCCCGAATCGGAGTAAAAGACACGCGTCAGTCCGCGGGGCGCGAGGGCCGCCAGCTTTTCGGCCAGCTCGATGGCCGGAACATTCGAAAGTCCCAGAAAGGTCGAATGAGCAACCTGTCGCAGTTGACCGGCGACGGCGCGGTCGATTTCGCTCACCCGGTGGCCGTGGACATTACACCAAAGCGAAGAGACTCCGTCCAGGTACTTTTTGCCCTCTACGTCGCGAAGCCAAACGCCCTTCGCACTTCGGATGACGGGGAATTCCTCGGTCATCCAGTCCTGCATCTGGGTGAAAGGATGCCAAACGTGTTTGCGGTCGAGGGCCCTAAGCTTGGAAGCGGAGAAACGCGCCATCGGTCAGCGTCCCGTCGACTGGGCAGCCCCGGGTTTTGGAGCGACCCCGACGATCTTCCTTTGCCCTTCCTGCTTGGCGCGATCCAGCGCGGATTTGGCCCGGATGAGAAACTGGGCTTTATTCTCTCCGGCCTGATGGCTGGTCACGCCGGCCGAGAAACTGATATCGATCTGCTCTTCGGTCTGCGCCAGGAACCGGGCGAGAAATTTTTCCGCCTGCACCAGATCGGTATGGGGCAAAAGAATGCAAAACTCGTCAAAGTGATAGCGGCCGGCATAATCGGTCGTGCGAATGGTCCGGGTCACAAGGGAAGAAAACGATTTGAGGATCTGGTCGCCGCGGACTTTTCCGGAATGCTCGTTGATGGCGCGAAAACCGTCGAGGTCGATCAGACAAAGAGAAAGCGGGTAGCGGTAGCGGCCCGCGCGCAGCAGCTCTTTGGCCAAAATGTTCTCGAACGCTCGGCGGTTAAAAAGCTGTGTGAGCGGGTCGGTGTCGGCATTTTCGATCCGCGCTTCGATCCCGCGCATGACGATCAAAATCACGAGATTGGCGGCAAGCAGAACCGCGAGCCCTCCCAGGACGAGGAAGAAATCGGAGGTCCAAGGGTTGGGCATCGTCAGCATAAGGTAGGCCAGAAGATAAGCAACGATGAGTAGGGCGCAAAGGGTGAGGAAGGCGCTGGCTTTGCGCAAAAGAATTTCTGTATCGACGATTTGCCGGCTACTCATAATAATTAGTATACCCCGGGGCTCCCCGTCGGCCCAAGAAAAAAGAACTCTGGGCAGGCAGAAGCTGTGTTCCGCCAACGTTCGTCCCTCCCCACCGAGGAGGTCCTCACTCGCGCTTCCGGCCTCGCCTTTGCACCATGGAGCTCGGCCTCCAGAGCGTGGCTCCGCACAGCTTCTGCCTGCCCTAGAATAGACGAAGAATTAGAACCGACTAAATGGACTTTAAAGAACAACGAAGGGCGGCGAGGAATGCATCGATGTCGTCATCCGAGTGGGCCGCGCTGACCGTCAGACGAAGCCGTGCTTTGCCCTTCGGGACCGTGGGATAGCGGATGGCCGGCACCAAAAACCCAGCTTCCAAAAGGGTTTGCGAAAGCCGGAGGGCTTCCGCTTCGTCGCCGGTCATAACGGGAAAAATCGGCGATTCGCTCGGCTCGTACGAAAGCCCCGCCGCCGTCAAGCCCTCGCGCATCCGCCGCACGTGGCGCCACAGGCTTTCGAAAAGCCCCGGGTTCCTTTCAAGCACATCAACCGCCGCAAGGGCCGCCGCGCACAGGGCAGGCGGCAGAGCGGTGGTAAAGATGAACGGCCTCGAGAAGTTGGTCAGGTAATCAATCATTTTTGAAGACGCCGCGGCATACCCCCCGAGACAGCCGAGCGCTTTGGACAAGGTCCCCATCACAACGTCGATTTTTTCGGATTGCGCCGGATCTTCCGCCGCTCCCCCGCCCCGTCGGCCCAAAACACCGGTCCCGTGCGCGTCGTCCACCACGAGAAGGCATCCGAATTTTTCCTTCAGCCGGATGAGCTCCGCAATGTCCGCGGTGTCCCCGTCCATGCTGAAGACGGATTCGGTCACGAGAATCTTCCTGCGGAAACCGGGGCTTCGCTTCAAAATCTCTTCGCACCGGCGATAGAGCCGGTGCGGGTAAACCCGGATCGCCGCTCCCGAAAGGCGGGCGGCATCCACCATCGAGGCGTGACAAAGCTTGTCCATCACAACAAGGTCTTCGGGGCCTGCAAGGGCCGTCAAGATCCCGAGATTGGCCAAATACCCGGTCGAATAGACCAAGGCGTTTTCCTTGTTCTTGACCGCAGCCAGCCGGGCCTCGAGAGCCGCGTGGACGGAAGCATGGCCGGACGTGAGCCTTGCGGCGCCGGCTCCGGCGCCATAACGGCGAGCGCCTTCGATGAGGGCCCCGACGACTTCGGGATGAAAAGACAGCCCGAGATAATCGTTGCCGCAGAATAGGCAGAGGCTCCGGCCGTCTAAAATTCCACGGACCGCGCCGGTCCGGTCGATTGCACGGACTTTGCGGTAAAGATGCCGGTCCTGAAGAGTGCGGAGCTCTTCGTCCAAAAAGCTATCGGGCGGGCAAAGGGGCCATTTCCTACAGGTACGGGCCTTTTCACTATTCATAAGAGGCCTGCACCTGTAGGAAATGGCCCCTCGTTAGCTTTGCCGAGTGCAAGCGCTACGGCGTGCCCGCCAAACCCCATGGAGACGGAAATCATTTTCCGGACCTTGGCCGGCCGGGCTTCCCGGGGAACGTAATCTAGATCGCATTCGGGGTCCGGTTCTTCGAGGCCGATGGTCGGTGGCAAAAAGCCCTCGTCGATCGCGACCAGAGAAGCGATGATTTCCACCGCCCCCGAAGCGCCCAGCATATGGCCCGTCATCGGTTTGATCGAACTCATCGGAATTTCGTAGGCCCTTTTCCCGAAAACCCTTTTGATCTGCTCGGTTTCATAGACGTCGCCGAAGACGGTCCCTGTCCCGTGAAGATTGACGTAGTCGATCTCTTCGCTCGCCCAACCGCAGCGCACCATCGCCAGGCCGATGACCCGGGCCAGCGCGTCCCCATGGCGGTCGTATTTGACGGGGTCGGTCGCGTCGCAACCGTAAGCCGATTCGTAGATTTCTCCGTAAATCTTTGCGCCCCGTGAGCGCGCGCTTTCGGGCGTTTCAAGCAGGAGGATCCCCGCGCCCTCGCCGACCATGAAGCCTCTGCGCCTGCGGTCAAAGGCCAGAAGCCCCTGCGGCGAGAGCGCGCCCATATTGTGGTACCCGGCCATCATCAGCGGAACGATCGAAGCGTCGCTTGCCCCGGCAAGGCAGTAATCAACGGTCCCGTCCCGGACCATCCGGGCCCCTTCGTTTACCGCCACCGTCCCGGTCGCGCACGCGGCCACGAAGCATTTTGCGGGCCCCTGGAGCTTCCATCTTCGCGCGACCCACTGGGCCGCAAAATTTGGCACGGAACTGGTGTAAATCCGGGCTCCCACAATGGCGCTTCTGTGTTTTTCAAAGCGGTCCTTGAAGCGCTCGATGGTGTGAACGCCTCCCTTGCTCGAGCTGATGGAAATACCGATCCGGTAGGGGTCGATTTGGCCGATGATCGCCTCGAACGATGCGTTTTCGACGGCCTCCGCCGCGGCGGTCACGGCGTATTGGATGAAAGGATCCAGGGCATGCGCCGTCGATCCCTGGGGGTTGAAATCCTTGACCTCGAAGGCCCGCTTAACCGGAAAATTCGAGCAATCAAAGGAGGTGATCGGCCCTTCGCCGCACGCTCCTTCCCGCAGCGCCCGGCAAAATGCCCGCATCCCGATCCCGACGGGCGTCACGACTCCCATGCCCGTGACTACGACACGACGGTTTCTCGCGGCCTTTTCCATTGGTGACTCCTTATCCGGGAATCGGACGGCTCTCGTAATGGAGGACCTGTCCGCTCACCCCGCTCATCCGGTCCGAACACAAATGAACCAAAAAATCCGCCACCTCAGCCGGATCTGAAAACTGTCCGAGAACGCTCCTTTGGCGATTGCGTTCGAGAACGTCCTCGCCGGCGCTTCGCGTCATGGACGAAAGCATGAACCCCGGGCTCACGGCATTGACCCGGATGCCGGAAGGCCCCAGTTCCAGGGCCAGTGTGCGCACCAAACCAATGACACCGGCCTTCGATGCCGCATAGGCCGAAAGCCCGGCAGTGCCGCAAACCGCAACGCGGCTCGTGACCATCAAGATCTTCCCCCCCCCTTTGTTTTCGGCAAAAAGGGGAAGTAACTGTTGGGTCAGAAGATACGGGGCCTTCAGATTAACGGCCATCTGGCGATCCCAGGCCGCTTCGCTCAAATGCAGGAGCGACGCTTCTTGCGCGATCGCCGCGTTATGAATCAAAACATCCAGGCGGGAAGTCTTCTTGCTTAACGTTCGAACGAGGGCGCCGATCTCCGCGCTCGAGGCAAGGTCGAGGCGGAATCCGAAAGCGCCTGAACGGGAAAGTTTGCGCGCAACTTTTTCATTCCGGTGATAGGTAAAGAAAACACGGGCCCCTTCCCGCAGCGCTCGGGAGACGAAGTGGGCACCAAGTTCGCTCGATCCGCCCGTAATGAGAATGTTCTTACGAAAAAGTTTTTTACTCAAACCCTAGGTTCCAATGGAAGCGCCGATGCGGGAGATCATCTCGAGATCTTTGGACACGGGATTTCCGGCGCTCGTCAGATACCCGCCGACGATCAGGCCGTTGGCCCCGCTTTGCAGGGCCTTTTCCTGGTCGCGCGGGCTCAGGTTCTTTTCCCGCCCTCCCGCCAGCTTGATATTGGCCCGCGGATGAATGAAGCGGAAGATCGCGACGGTCTTGAGAATTTCCGTGACCGCCATGGGCGCCTGATCCGCCAGAGGCGTCCCGGGCCTTGGGTCCAGAAGGTTGATCGGAATGCAATGGGGTGAATAAGGCTTCAGTTCAAAAGCCAGGCGGACGCGGTCCTCGCGCGACTCCCCCAGGCCCAAAATTCCACCCGCGCAAATCTCCATCCCTCCGGCCTGAAGCCCTTTAAGGGATTCGACGCGCTTATCAAAGGAATGGGTCGAAACGATCTTCCCATAGTGTTCGCGGGAGGTTTGCAGATTGTTGTTGATGCGCCGGACCCCCGCCTCTCGGAGCTTGCGGATGCGCTCGGGCTCAAGCCATCCGAGCGAGCCGTCCAGGTTGAGCTTCGTTTCGCGGCGAAGCCGGCGAAACATGCCCAGCACCCGCTCGAACTCCTCGTCCGTCAATTCGGCCCCGCTCGTGACAATGCAAAAATCACGGATGCCGGCCGCTTCCGCGCGAGTGGCCGCAGCCAAGACTTCGTCTGCCGGGACAAGTCCGTACTGCCGCGCCCCCGTGGAATAGTGGAGGGATTGCGCGCAAAAACCGCAGTCTTCGGGGCACAGGTAGCTTTTCGCGTTGATGAGGGAACACAGGGCCACGTCTTTGCCGTGGAAATGCCGGGTAATTGCTCCCGCCGCCCCATAAAGGCATTCGAGGGCCGACGGGTCTTCGAGGCCGGCAAGGAACATCGCCTCTTCGAAGGACGGCTCAGCCCCGGCGAGGACCTTTATTTTCAGATCAAGGATGGTTTGACACACCGAGTCTGTTGGATTCATAGTCTGGAAACAGATTTTTTCAGCGGGGGTTTCAGGCTTGTGCAAAGACTTCCCGGGCAACGATTCCGACCACGCCGAGCGCGACCGCATTTTCCCCGAATGCGGAAGGAATAATCTTGACCTGGGAAGAAGCCTCTTCGACGGCCCATTCTTTAATCGCGTTTTTGACCGCATCAAGCAGCGGGGCTCCGCAATCCTCGATGCCGCCGCCGATCACGACGATTTCCGGATTGAGAAGATTGACTAGAAACGCAAGTTTTTTCCCCAGATTGAGGCCGCAGGTCTCGACCACCCGGAGAGCCAGCGGATCCCGCTCTTTGATCCCACGGACGATCTCGCGAAAGGTAAAGCGCGACATGTCCCCGGCCACGAAGTCCCTCATAATGGATTTCTCGCCCTTTTCCATGAGCGATGCGGCCATGCTGACCATGCCGATTTCCATTTCCCACCGCCCAAGCTGGGTCGCAATGTCATTGGCATAGTCTTTCGAGCACTTGGTGCTCGTAATCCCGAGCTCGCCGGCCGCACCGGTCGCCCCGCGGTAGATCTCGCCGTTGATCAAAATGCCGCAGCCGACGCCGGAAAACATATAAATCATATGGCGCACGTCGCGGTCGAGACCGAGCCACTTCTCGCCGAGCACGGCCGCATTGGCGTCATTTTCCACGAAGGTGGGGATGTCCAGCCTGCGCTCGAAGGTGTCCTTGATCGAAAGGCACACGGAGAGGTCTTTTTCTCCCATGCTCTGTGGCCAGCGGATGGTCCTCCCCCGCTCATCGATGATTCCGGGGACGCCGACGCCGACCCCGACGATTTTTTCTTTTTCCACATCGGCCTTCTCGATCACTTCGGCGGCCATATCCACCATCCGCTCGATCACTTGCTCGTTGTTTTGAGGAGGCCGCTCATGCTTGAGTTCGGCAATCACATTGATCTCGAGATCGACCAGCACCCCGACCGTACTCATCATATTCAGCCCGACGCCGACAATGTAGCCGGCCTTCGAGTTGAGTTCGACCAAAACGGGCTTGCGGCCGCCGGTCGACTCATCGAGCTCGCCTTCCACGACGAGTCCCTTGCGGATGTAATGGTTCACGTAATTGGAAACCGTCACGATATTCAGCTCGGTAATCTTCGAGATATCGGTGCGGGAGATCGGGCCGTTTTTTCGAATCACCTCGAGAATGGCAAGATTCTTGCGTTCCTTGTCGGTCAGAATCCTGTCTTTCAAAAGCATTTGTTTGATCATCGTCATGGCCGAATTCTCCTCATGTTTGACGCGATGAAAAAAAGATTTTTATCAAGACTTTTATCACAAACTAGCAGAGCCTAACCGCTTCTTCAGCTTTACTTTGTATAGGCCCCATTGTAGCCTGAAAAAACTTTATTTCAAAGAATAACTTAACGCTTAAAAAAAGCTTTCTTTCGATAAAAGGTCTTCCGCCTTTTTGGCGATAGGATCCTTGTGAAATTTCTCTTTGATCGCGTCTTTCTTCAAATAGTTGCATAGGGCGACGAGAGTCATTCCCTGATCGAGCGCCAGGTATTGAAGGACGGCCTTTTGGTTGCGGAGATTCAGGGAGTCGTAGAATCCGTATTCGCCGTAAATCTCGTATTCAAGCAGTTTTCGGATATTGGCGATCGCCGCATCCGGAAGAGAATCGAGGGCCAGGAAACTGACGTGCGGCGCAATCACTTGATGGTCAGGATACCCCTTCACCGAAAGGTCTTTGACGCCATATTCGAGATAGCGCCAGGTCCGACCGCTTGCCATAGCCGCAGGGGAAATGCCCCAAACCGGGTATTTCTTGTCTTTGAGCGCGTAATCGCGCTGAAGCTCGGTGGCCACGCGGTCGTTCAAGCCCAACCCCCCGGGAGCGAGCTTTTTTTCATCCATGACCAGGGTGGGCATCAGATACTCGAATAGAGAGCCCCCCCAGCTGGGGACAAATTTTTTTCCTTCGTGTTCGTAATAGCCCTCGAAGACCTCCATCCCGTCCTGTTTGACATACTTGCCTTTAGGCTTTTGGGTCTGCCAATTCCAAACTGCCGGCGGCGTCCTGTACAGGTACCACCAGTGGTCGCGCGGCACATCGCCTTTGCCGATTGCGTAAAAACTCGTCGCCCGGGCCTCGGAGACAAGCATGCCGTAGTGGTAGGTCCCGAAATTTCTTTCTGGGACGTCGAGGCCGATCACCATCTGGTTGTTTTCCGGATCCATGAACTCGCCGAAATTGAACGAGTCCAAAAAGGCCGTGGCCGCCAGGGCGATGTCGCCGTCAAAAGTCTGGCGAAGAACCACGAGCGCAATCGCGAGCCACCCGCTGTCTACGGTCGAAATATAACTTCGGGTCACCGTGAGCGTCTTGGTGTTGTAATAATTGTAGAAGAAATTCTTGTAGCGCCGCATGTCCTGCATCGTATCGAGAATCTTTCCGACGAGCGCTCGCGCCTCTTCCTGAGGGATGAAGCCGAGCTCCATGGCCGAAACCACCGACAGCAGGTCCATGGCGATATTCGTAATGGAGGTGTAGTCAGCCGCAAGCGGATTTTCCCCCAGCCCCAAGTGGTCCACGACAAGCCCGGTCTTTTTGTCCCGGGCCTCGGCAAAAAATCTCCATGTGTCGCGCGCGATGGCGGTGAGAAGCTCGCGGTCATCAGTCATCGCGCGAAGCGCCGTGCGCCGAGGGGTATCCAGCGCAATCTTGGGGTAGTCGGCGAGGTTGTCGCGGTTGCTCTCGAAGGCCACGTTGTTGAATCCAAAAAATGCGATTTCGTCGAGCCAGAGGGCGCCGCGAATATTTTCGTCGAGAGCCCTGAAATCGAACTCGATCGAAAAAATTTGGTTCAAATCGATTCCCTGAAACGGCTTGAGCGAAAACACACCTTCCATCCATTCGCCGCCGTCAGAGGTATCCAGCCGGTCGACCGGAACGGTGACGGACTGGTGTTTCCAGTCCGAGAGGGTGACGTTGAAGTGCCCTTTAAAGTTATGCTTTTCGTCGGTTCGCAATCGATATTTGAAAACGAAGTATTCGGCCTGGCTGACGTCCACCGTCGGCAGAAAAGTCTGGAGCTTGGCCTCTTCCCGGGGGTGGAGATTGAAATTGACCTTCAGTGAATACCCGCGCTGAGGGTTGCGGCCGTCTTTTTTGACCACCGCAAGATCCAGGGCCCCTTCGCCCGGAGTTTTTGTCCGCCACGAAATCCCATTTTTATTGCGGAACGTGCCGGTGTTGAAATCGTCGATGACCAGGAACTGCGGCGAGGTATGAAGCGATTTCGAGGGGGGAACGGTTTGGAAGACGCGGAAGTGATTGTTGGTTCCGTTGACCTTGGGAGGATCCTTGGGCCTTGGGGGGTCCGCGCAAAAAACGGGCGGAGGACTCCCCGCGAGCAAAAGCAAAATCAAGGCCAGGGCTTGAACGTTTTTCACGTGTCGTACCTGATCCAAAAAATCAGGACCGCTAAAGGGGGGTGTTGAGGTTGTTCCGGGTTAGCCCAGCACGACTTCGACCTGATGGACCTTGCCGTCCTTAAACGCGTGAACCAGCGGCGACGTCTGTTTTTTGCCGTCGACGGTCACTTCCGTCACGCCCTGTCCCTTGCCGCCGGTATTTTTGACTTCGATCAAATACGTAGCGCCGCGAAACAACCGGCGGACCTTGAATCCTTTCCAATTTTTCGGGATCACCGGATCGATCCAAAGCCCTTCACGAACCGGACGCACCCCCAGCATCCAGTTCAGGACCACGACCGCATACCAGGCCCCGGAACCGGTATACCACGTCCAGCTTCCCCGCCCGTTGTTGGGCGAATCAGGTCCGTCGACATTGCCCGGAGTGACATAAGGTTCGCAGTAATAAATATCCGGATCGAGTCCGCGCAAGATCGGATTGAAACTTTTATAGACCTCATAGGCCAAATCGCCGTTACGCATCATCGCTTCCGCCTGAATCGCCCAGGTCCCGGCATGCGTGTAAAGCCCTCCGTTTTCCCGGACTGACGGAGCATAGCGGGTAATGTATCCGATCGTCGGATCGGTCTTGTCATAACCCGGCGTCAGGAGAAGCGGCCCGTACGGCTTATACAGGTATTTGCGCGCAGACTCCATGGCCTGCTTCGAGCGTTCCGCGTCCGAGATTCCGGTAATCACCGCCCAGGTTTGGCAGTTCAGGAAAATTTTCCCGCGGTCGCAGGTCTTGCTCCCCAAAGGGCGTCCGTCGTCGCGCGTCGCGCCAAGGTACCACTCGCCGTCCCATCCGTGCCGGTCGACGGCCTTTTTGAGCTCGTCAGCGCGCCGGAGGTATTCGGCGGCCTTCTGTGCGTCGGCGCGCCGTTCCATGACCGGCGCGATCCTCGTCAAAATGCCGTAAAGAAAATGCCCCAGCCAGATCGATTCGCCTTTCCACCGGATTCCAACGTGGCTCAGGCCATCGTTCCAGTCGCATTCCCCCATCAAAGGAAGCCCGCGGTCCGAAAAGCGCGAAAGGACCTTGTCGATCGCGCGAAGGCAGTGGTCGTAAAGTGTTCCTTCCGAGACTTGCTTGGTTTGCGGGTCCGGCAGAAACTTTACCGGCACGTCCAAAATTGCGTCATCGGCCGTCTCGTCCAGATAGTTGAGGGTGATGAAATCGAGCCACAGCAGATCATCCGAACAGTTCGTGATGGCGCCCATGTTCGTACCGTGATGCCACCAGTGATAGACCGTCCCGTCGAGAAACTGCTGCTCGGCATGCAGGAGGATTTGCTTGCGGGCCAACTCCGGCTTCGTGGCGAAGAAAATCTGGCAGTCCTGAAGCTGGTCGCGATAGCCGAAACCTCCGCTCGACTGATAATAGGCGCACCGGGCCCAAAGCCTTGCCGAAATCGCCTGGTATTTGAGCCAAATATTCGTCATGAAGTTGAGCGATTCGTCCGGCGTCTCGACAAAAGTCGCGTCGACGAAAGAATCCCAAAGCGCCTTGACGCGCTCGAGCTCGCGCTCGGTGCTGCGCGCTCGGGAATATTTGCGGACGATGCGTTCGGCCTGCTCCTCGGACCGGGTGGAGCCGAGCATGAACACGACCGTTTTCGACTGTCCGGGCGCCAAATCCACGTTGACCTGCAGGCTCGCGCTGGCGTCTCCCCATTTGCCTTCGGAATTACGGCACGCGCCTTCCTTCACCGCCCGCGGCGCGTGCGGATCTCCGTAGCGGCCGAGGAAAGCCTCCTTGTCGCCGTCATAACCCGACGGCTTCGGCCAGCTCGAGTGAAAACCTTCCAGCGGCTTTTCCGTCATCCCCGTCGAGATGAATCCCGGCACTAGCGGGGCACGCTTCATGCCGTAGAGGATCTTGGTCTTTCGGTCCATTTTCGTCTCGATGAAGGTCTTGTGAAACTCGCGGTGCGTGTCCGACCAGTTCCCAAGGCACCAGTCGAAGTAGGTAAAAAGGCTCAAGCGTCTTTTGGCAGTCCCTTCGTTTTTAAGCGTCACCTTCCAGATCTCGACGGGCTCCTCGATGTCCACGAACACCGTTTTTTCGAACGTAATCCCGTGCAGGCGGCTCGTCAAAACGGAATAGCCCTGGCCGTGGCGGACCTCGAAGAAATCAAACCGGTTCGTGCACGGCTTCCACGTCCCCGACCAAAAGCGCTTGCTGTCGCGGTCACGCACATAAATGTATTTTCCCCAGCTGTCGCGGATCAAATCCTGGTCCCACCGCGTCACGCGCGAGAGGTTCGAGTTGTCTCTCCAGGAGAACCCCGAGCCGGTCTGCGATTCAATCAGGCCGTAATCGCCGTTACAGATGACGTTGACCCACGGGCGCGGCGTATCCGGGCGGGTGATCACGAATTCGCGGCCGTCGGCCGTAAAATAGCCGTAGGGGCTTTCGAATTTCCGCTCTTCCTTTTTCGCCTTGATCGCCGGCAATTTCAAATTGCTTTTTTTCTTTCGCAGGTTTTTTTTGCGCGTTATCGTCTTGGTCATCTTCTTGGATGTCCTTTTCATCGTTTGGATTTTTAGAAACCGCCCCTTTTAGGATTCTTTGAGCATCTGATTGATTTTCGGAGTCAGCTCCGCCGCGACTTCCGCAGCCGTCTTCTTGCCGTTGAACACGAGGTCGAGCTTCGGCCGCAGGTATTTTTCCTCGATTTCCCGCCAGCGCGCGTGAAACGGGCTGAAAACGATCGCGTCAACGGCTTGATTCAGCATTTTTTTATTCGCCGGGGGCGCAGGATTCTTGGCCCAGGCTTCTCCCTCGGCGGCCGCGATCCTGGAGGGCTGCGCAAGTCCGCGCTGGGCAAGGGCCTCCTGTCCGGTCGCGCCGGTCAGGGCCTTCACGACTTCCCAAGCTTCTTTTTTGTGCTTGGAAGATTTCAGGATGGCATATCCGGAGCCGCCCGAGCCGAATGCCCGGATCCCCTTCGAGTTTTTAGGAAACATCGCGACGTCCCATTCGAAATCGTAATTGCGAAGCCCGGGCGTCTCCCAAATCCCGGAAAGAAACATCGCCAGCCGCCCGCTCGCAAACATGAGGTCGACACCCATGCCCGTATTCGCAAGCGCCACCGGCGTTGGCATCACCTCGTACAGGTTGATGAGGTCCGCGTAAAACTGAAGCCCCTCGATGGTTTTCGCGTCGTCCAGCAGGGTCTTCGTGGGTTTTTGGACGTTGTCCACCAGCCCGCCCCCGTTTCCGTAAACAAAATTCTGCCACGCCCAGCCGTAAAAACCGTATTGCGTCACCCGGCCGTTGGCGTCGCGCTTCGTCAAAGCCCGGGCCTTTCGCAGCAGATCTTCCCATGTCCAGTCGTCAGTGGGAAACTCCACGCTCGCTTCCCGGAATAATTTCTTATTGTAAAAGACGCAGGCAAACGGCGCGACATCGCGCGGGACCGCCAACAAATGGCCGTTAACGGTAAACCGGTCAAAAACCGTTTTAAAAAAATCGTTTTTTGAAAACGCGCCTTCCTTTTCGGAAGCAAGAAAGGGGGTCAAATCTTCCAGGACATTTTTGGTTGCGAACGTGACGAACTGATCGACCTCGGTCGCGATGATGTCCGGCGCCGCGCCTCCGGCAATCCGCGTCAAGATCTTGCTGTCATATCCGGTATACGGCGTGTGTTCAAAAATGACTTTGATGCCGGGATTCGATTTCTGCCACTCGGCGATCGAGTGCGTGATGATATCGATTTCTTCGGGGCCGCCCCAGAATGTGACTTTGATCGGCACGACTCCGTCATTGGAAACCGCCGGGCCGCAACCGGGGAGGATTACTAAAGCAATCAACAGAAGTGCCCAAATTTTCTCCCTTGCTTTTTTCATCATCTGGATTCTTTCTATACGGCGTGACGATTGAATTGACCGCTCACGGAGAATTTCAATCGTCGTCGTGTATTGTACCGCCTTCCCATTACATTATTTGTCAGGCGGTACTAGGTTAATCTGTTGATTTGGGAAACGCGCCGGCAAAACGGAAACAAAATTTGTTTTTTAAAACTTTTGAAACGATCTCTGCTGCAATTCGCTCTAATTTGAGAGTTCTTGCAATCGACGCAAATTATATCATAGCCGAACTTTCTGTCAAGGAAGGAACCGTTTTTGGATTTTATTTTTGGCAGTCTTCATTAACTTTTCAAGGAGCGTTGAGGACCCCAGAGGTAAGGAGAAAAACGATTTTTGCCATGCAGGGTCGAGCGACTCGACCTTTAGCCGGGATTGGGGAGCGCGATTTTCTCGAGAACCCTGTCCAGATCATCCAAAGAAAAATACTGAATCTCGATTCTCCCCTGCTTCTGATTCTTCCGTGGATAGATTTTTACCTGCGTCCCAAAATGCTGTGCAAGGCGGGTCTCAAGATCGACTATCTCAGGACGTAAGTTCCTTGCGGACTTGGCTTTACGTTTATGTGCGATGCTTCTGTTCACAATCGCTTCCACTTGCCGGACTGACAGATTTTCTTCTACGATTCTCCTGGCCAACTGCCTCTGATGCTCCGGCGTCAGAAGCCCAAGTAATGCCCGGGCATGTCCCGAGGTCAATTGACCGCTCGCGAGGTATGACTGCACTTCCGGGGGCAGGCGGAGCAAGCGGATCATATTCGTTACCGTCGACCTGTCCTTGCCAACCCGCTTGGCAATATCCTCCTGCGAGAGCATTCGTTCCTCCGAAAGTCTCCGATAAGCATCCGCCTCCTCGAGAGGATTCAGGTCCTCGCGCTGAATATTTTCGATCAAGGCCCATTCTAACATCTCATCCTCTGCGACATCCTTAATCACAACCGGTACCGTCTCAAGCCCGCACAAGACGGCCGCCCGCAGCCGCCTCTCACCGCAAATCACCGTATACTGACCGTCCCCAGAGCGTTTGACGATGATCGGCTGCAAAATTCCCTTTTCGCGAATCGATGCCGCCAGCTCCTCAATCCCTTCCGGTGAAAAATGCTGCCGCGGCTGGCTCGCATTAGGCGCAATTTGAGAAACGGGAATGATGAGCAATCCCGACGCCTTCACATTTTCGCTTGGCGCGTCCGTTTTAATCTCACTTGCACTTTTCAATTCACGCGCATAACTATCTGGTATTAAAGCGCTTAATCCCTTGCCTAGTACTTTTTTCATGGGGGTATCTCCGGATAAAATTAGCTTGGTTGCGAAACAGTTTCCTGGCCCTGTGTTTCACGTGAAACATCCTGCGCGGGATGACGCATTGAGAATCTCTCCGCGAATTCCTTCCCGACCTCGAGATAACATTTCGAACCACGGTTGTGAGGATCATACAAGACGGCCGGTTTTCCGAAACTTGGCGCCTCCGACAATTTCACCGATCTCGGTATGATTGTCCTGAATACCTTCTCCTTAAAATATCCATTCACTTCCTCAATGACCTGTTGGGTCAGATTTGTTCTGAAATCGGCCATTGTCAGCAAGACCCCGCCGACTTCAAGTTCAGGACTTAGATTACTCTTTACCAACTGAATCGTATGCAGAAGTTGTCCCAAGCCTTCTAATGCGTAATATTCGCACTGCAAAGGAATTATGACACAATCACATGCGACAAGAGAATTAATTGTGATTAACCCAAGGGACGGCGGGCAGTCCAGAAAGATAAAGTCGAAATCATTCACAATCTTTTCCATCTGAGATCTTAGTTGGTACTCACGACGATCCCGACTAATGAGTTCAATCTCGGCGCCAGACAAGTCGGCACTTGAAGGAACGATCGAAAGATTTTCAAAATCGGTTTTACGGATAATCTCATTCGGGTGGATGTTTTCCACAAGAAGTTGATAAGTTGTGGATTCAATCGCCGGCTTCTCCTGGCCAAGCCCGCTTGTGCAATTCGCTTGGGCATCCATATCTATCACTAGAACCTTATGATTCATTCCTGCGAGAACTGCGGCAACATTGATAACCGAAGTTGTTTTTCCAACTCCGCCTTTCTGATTACAGAATGCAAATATTTTTTTCATAGGGGCCTTTCCAGGTGAATTGTTTCACGTGAAACATCGGATACGGATCCTACAAAGATGGCTAGTGCGCTGTCAGGATTGAAATTAGCATTTCTATTTCAATCCAGCACTTGTACCGTGATCCCATAAAATCAAAATTGACACGGTGCTAATTTAATCATCGGAAAATTAGTTCCACTCTTGATTGCGTATTGTTCCACGTGAAACATTGATTGGCAAGATATAATTTTTGACTAGTAGGATGACTGACAATCTTCGCATGAAACTGCCTGAAATTTATACTTGCGACAACTCTTAGAGGCTTCGGTAATATTTATCAAGGTGTACGGCGAGGAGCGATATGTCACAGGGGGAAATGCCAGGAATTCTTGAAGCTTGCCCGATGGAGTCCGGTTTCACTTTTGATAACTTTTCTCGCGATTCCCAACGCAAACATTTCAGCGAATGAAAATCGTAACCAGCAGGAATTTTTTTTGATTCCATCCGTTTGAATTTTTTGACTTCGGATAGTTGCCTTGCAATATAGCCTTCATATTTGACTTCTGTTTCAACGATCTGCTTTTCTTCTGGAATCAAATTTGACGAGTGTATCTTGTTTGCTTCCATAGTGTTATAATCATGTCCAGGGCGTCTCAGTACTTTGTCCAGGCTTGAATTGCCGTGACGTTTGGAACGAAGAATTTCGATTTCCTCGCGAACGCGTTTTTGTTTATCTAACATGATTTGATAAACGCCTTCGGGGATCAATCCAAAAGCACGTCCGTATTTCATGAGCCGCTCGTCCGCGTTGTCTTGACGCAGCAGCAGCCGGAATTCCGCGCGCGATGTGAACATGCGGTAAGGCTCATTGGTGCCCTTGGTGACGAGATCATCGATCAAAACGCCGAGGTAAGCCTCGGAGCGATCGAGGACAAAAGGCTCTTCGCCGCGCAGCTGCCGGACGACATTCATCGCGGCCACAAGCCCCTGGCCCGCGGCCTCTTCGTAGCCGGAGGTGCAGTTGATCTGCCCCGCGAAAAACAGGTTTTTGATTTTCTTCGTTTCGAGCGTGTGAAAAAGCTGCGTCGGAGGCGCACAATCATATTCGATCGCGTAGCCCATCTTTAGGATCTCGGCTTTCTCGAGACCCGCAATCGAGCGGACCACAAGCTCCTGCACATCGGCCGCCAAACTGGTCGGAAGGCCGTTGACGTAAATTTCCTTGGTGCTGCGTCCTTCGGGCTCGAGGTACAGTTGATGCCGGAGCTTGTCGGCAAATTTAACGATCTTGTCTTCGATCGAAGGGCAGTAGCGCGGCCCGGTCCCGACAATGCGGCCGCTGTAGAGCGCGGAGCGTCCGAGATTGTTGCGGATGATTTCGTGCGTTTTTTGATTGGTATAGGTCAGATAGCAGGACAACTGATCGACCGCGAGAGTTTTGGTCCTGAAAGAAAAGGGGCGGGGAGGCTCGTCGCCTTTTTGCTCTTCTAGGACAGACCAATCAATGCTGTCGGCGTGCAGGCGCGGACAAGTTCCGGTTTTGAAGCGGACCAGCTCAATGCCATGCTCTCGCAGGGAATCGGACAGCCCGACCGCCGGCGCTTCGCCGCGTCGGCCGCCGGGGGACTGGCTCTCTCCAACGTGAATCAGGCCCTGCAAAAAAGTGCCCGCACACACGATGACGCACGAGCTCCAATAGGTGCCGCCCTGGTGCGTCCGCACTCCGCAGCACCGACCCTCTTTGACAAGAAGGGCCGCGGCCTGTTCCTCGAGGATCGTGATCAGAGGCTCCGCGTGCAGCGTTCGGCTCATGTACGCGCTGTAAGCTTCTTTGTCAGCTTGAGCCCGGGGCGCCCAAACGGCGGGCCCGCGCGAAAGGTTCAGCATCCGGAATTGAATGCCGGTCGCGTCCGTCGCGAGGGCCATCTGGCCGCCGAGGGCGTCGACTTCCCGGACCATATGGCCTTTGGCAAGGCCACCGATCGCGGGGTTGCAGGACATTCGCGAGGCAGAGTTCTTGTCCATGGTCAGGACCAGAACTCGGTAGCCTGAGCGCGCAACGGCAAGCGCAGCCTCGACGCCGGCATGGCCGGCGCCGACGACAATGACTTGAAAATCAATCGTGGTTGGGTTCATGAGAGCACCAGGGGCCATTTCCTACAGGTCCGGGCCTTGGCACCGGCGAGAAAACCATAGGGGCCCGTACCTGTAGGAAATGGCCCCTTTGCGGTTGCTGCTTCAGCTTTCGTCGTCAGGATGGAGGACGACGACGACCCGCTTAACGAAAGTCTGATGGATGATCGACAGCATGTTGTTGACAAACCAGTAGAGCACCAGCCCCGAGGGCATATTGTAGAAGGCGAAGCCGAAAATAAGCGGCATAAAGGTCATGACCTTCTGCTGTTCGGTCGTCCCTCCCATTTGGGGCGTCAACTTTTGCTGCCAAACCATCGAGACGATCATAAAAAGAGGGAGGAGGTTGAAGCTGTCGCCGAGAAAGGGAATCGTCACCGGAAAAGTCGCGAGGCGGTCCGGCGCGGCCAAGTCGTGGATCCATCCCACAAAGCCCGCGCCCTTGAGCTCGATGGCGTCGTTCAAGACCTGATAGAAAGCGATGAAGATCGGGATTTGAAGCACCATAGGCAGGCAGCCGCCCATCGGATTAACCTTATTTCTTTTATAGAGCTGCATCATTTCGCGGTTGAGCTTCTGCGGATCGCCCTTGTACCGCTCCTGCAGGGCCTTGAGTTTCGGCTGAAGGGCCTGCATCTTTTTCATCGATTCGAAACTCATGTGCGTCAGAGGAGTAAAAATCAGCTTGATCACGCAGGTCAGAAGAATGATGGCCCAACCGTAGTTGGAGGTAAATCCGTAAAAGAATTTCAGGGCCACCAAAAACCAAGTCTTGAGCAGGCCGAAGAATCCGCGGGTGAGCAGCCCCTCGAAGCCGAGGTCGAAGCTTTTCAGGACCTCATAGCGCTTCGGGCCCGCGTAAATGAAGAACTGCTGCTCCAGTTTTTCTCCGGGAGCCACTGCAATCGGCGTCATCTTGAGGCGGCCCTCGAGCATGGCGCCATCAATCGCATAGCTCGCCGAGCCGGCCTTCCAGCCCGGCTTGAGGAGGATCGCGTAATATTTGGTCATGACGCCGGCCCAATCGATTTCTTCTACGGTCGAAAATCCCTTCCCGGCGATTTTTCCGGCATCCGCCGACAGAATCCGGTCGGTATGGGTGACCCCTTCGACGGTCGGAATCAAGTCCTTGCGGTGCGGGTCGTATTGCAGACCGTAATCGATTTCCAGGGGAAAAATCTTTTCGCGGCCGGAAAGATTTTCGAGAGTAATTGCAAGCGAAATGACCGGCTGCACTCCGGCCGCCAAGTAGCGTTTCGTCAAACGGAAATCGCCGGCCTTTTCATAAACGAACTCCACGCTTTCGGGCACGGCAGCAGACTTGTGCATCGTAAAGACCGTATTCACAAGATCGGCCGCGTTCCCGCCCAGAGAAGTTCCGAAAAATCCGGGCCGGGTTATTTCCTGTTCGTAAAAAACATCTCTGCCGATTTCAAAGGGAGTTGTTTCTCCCTTATAAACAAGCCTCGTAATCGTTCCGCCAAGCGTCGAAAACTCGAGATCGAAGATCTGGTTTTCATACCGGAAAAGCTCGGGCTCCGCGGGTTTGCCCAAATAAAGATCCTGAGCGGAAGGTGCCGTCGCAGGGGCTTCAGCCCGGGGCCCCGCGGGAACGGCCTCCGGAGCCATTTGCGTAATCCTTGCCTGCGGCTGCGTCGTTTTCGCGCGTGGATGAAGCCAGTTTAAAACGTACGGATACCCAAGCAAAATGGCCAGAGAAAAAACAAGCGCGGCCCAATAATTCTTACCCATTTGCGGTGTCGGATTCAACGGGGTCATAGCCTCCGGGATGTAAGGGGTGGCACTTCAGAAGCCTGCCCAATGCTTTCAGGCTTCCGGCCCACACGCCTTTTTGTTCAATGGCCTCCTGCGCGTAATGCGAACAGGTCGGCACGAAGCGGCAACGGTTCCCGAGATAGAACGAAAGATGCTTCCGGTAAAATCCGATAGCTTTTGCAAAGAGATGATTCATGACCTTTGCCGCGCGTTTTCGATTAATGTCAGAAGTTCCTTTTCGACGTCCTTGAAAACCGGGACCTTCTGTCCGCTTTTGACCTGGACCAGGATTTCGCATCCGGATCCGATTCGGTCCGGATGACACCGGAAGGCCTCGCGGATCTTGCGTTTCCACCGGTTGCGAACGACGGAGGAGGGCGCTGTCTTTCGGCTGATCATGATCGCCAGCTTCGGCTTTTGAAGCCGGCCCGCTACGAGGGAGTGGCGGTACAGCCAAAGATTTAAAAGGGTGCCGCGCGCCCTGCTACCGGCCTTGAAGAGCCGGTCAAAATCTTGTTTTCTTCGGACGCGCTGCTGTCGGGTGAAGCGGAGACCCATTTTAAATCACGATCAGGCGTTTTCTCCCTTTTTTCCGGCGCCTTTTGATGACGTCCCGGCCGCCCTTGGTTCGTTTGCGGGCGATAAATCCGTGTTTGTTGCGCCGTTTCCTTTTGGAAGGCTGATACGTTCTTTTCACTCGAGGTCATCCCTTCTCTTAACTGATGGAACTACCAATGCACTATAAAGTGTTGGGATTATAGCAAAAACGCAGCCGCATTCAAAAAGGTTTATTCTCACGGAGCCATCCCGGTCCAGGCAGTTTTCGCTTCTGTCGACCGGGAATGGTTTCGGAAAAACAATCAGCGCCGCTTGCCGAGACGAGGAGATCGACGCAAAAGAGCGAGCTCCGAGCGAGGCGGCGCGTTTTGAAGAAACCATTTCCGGTCGACATGGTAAAAAAAAGGAAATTTGCGTGGACTTTTCGGGCGCACGGAGTAAAATACGCGTGGAATTGATGCGTGCGGTTTGAATCGCGTTTTTAGGCAGGTCAGAAGCCGCTATCGGCATCGAACACGACTGTGGATAAGTTGTTGATAATCTGTATTGTTTTTCTTGATTTTCCGCCTTCATAAGTAATAGCAACTAACAGCCAATTGTTGATGATCTGTGGATAAAAACCCTAGTTATCCCCAAGTTTCCGCGCCCTCATTGTCTTCGGCAGCGCTCGTCGATCAGGACCCGGTTTCTGCCTGGTCCAGGATTTCTCAGATCCTTTCTCGCGAGCTTTCCGAGAGCTCGTTTAAGACTTGGTTTTCGCCGGTCCGTTGCCTCGAAGTCACGCCCTCCGCCGTCGTTCTGGGCGTGCCCGACAACTATTACGGGCAATGGCTGAAGGACCATTATCAGGATCTGATTTTGAGCGCCGTCAGGGAAACGATCGGCGATCATAAAACGATTGTCTATCAGGTTTTTGTTTCACCAAAGGTCCAGGAGCCGAAAACCGGAAAACCCCAAGCGCGCTCCTCGGCCCCCGTGACCGACGGCGGCTTTTTGAATTCCAATTACACCTTTGACGGCTTTGTCATCGGCCCGGGAAACCGGTTCGCGCATGCCGCGGCCATGGCCGTCGCAGAGGCGCCCGCGCGGCAATACAATCCCCTTTTTATCTACGGGCCCGTAGGCCTCGGCAAGACCCACCTCATGCAGGCCATTGCTCATGAAATTCATCAGAAGAATCAGGAGGCCCGTGTCCTTTACATCTCGAGCGAGAAATTTACGAACCAGCTCATCACCTCCATTCAGACTAAATCCACGCAACAGTTCCGCGCCAAGTACCGGAACGTCGATCTCTTGTTGATCGACGACATTCATTTCATCGCGGGCAAAGAGGCAACGCAGGAAGAGTTTTTTCATACGTTCAATACCCTCTATGACGCCCACAAGCAGATCGTCGTCACAAGCGACCGCTCTCCCAAGGAAATTCCGGGCCTCGAGGAGCGGCTGGTATCCCGGTTCGGCTGGGGCCTTGTCACCGATATCCAGCCCCCGGACTTCGAAACGCGCGTGGCCATTCTGAAGAAGAAAATGGAAAAAGAAACTGTGGTCGTTCCCGATGATGTCTGCTATTTTATTGCCAGTAAGATCCGTTCCAATATTCGGGAACTCGAAGGGGCTTTGATTCGGGTGGTAGCTTATTGCACGCTTACGGGCCAAACCGTCGATATGAAGCGCGCCCAGGAGGTTCTTCGCGACTCCTTGAAAGAGGAGGAACAGAACATCAGCATGGAACGCATCCAGCGAGTCGTGGCCGACTTCTTTAATATGAAGGTTTCTGACCTGCGCGCCAAGCGCCGCAACCGTTCCGTCGCCCATCCCCGGCAAATTGCGATGTATTTGATTCGCACCCTGACTTCTCATTCCTTGCCGGAGATCGGGGAGTATTTCGGCGGACGGGATCATACGACGGTTCTGCATTCCTTCAATAAGATCGACAAAGAAGTCGAGGAAAAGCCGGAGACGCGCCGGGCCGTCGATGAACTCAAGGATCTGTTGAAAAAAGTGGGGTAATTATCCCCAAGTTGTTTTTTGTTTAAATTATTATATAATAAGCATTTACGTTCATTATCCACAAATACACAGCTCTTATGATTAAGACGACTAATTTTTAAAATATAGAATAATAATATCTAAGGAGCCCTGTTTATGGAACTACGCATTCAGAAAAGCCTTTTAGCGAAAGCCGTCGGTCTTGTGGGCAATGTTGCGGCGCAAAGGGCGAACACTCTGCCGATTCTCGGGAACATTCTTTTGGAAACGACCAAAGAGGGAAACATCCAGATGGTCGGAACGGATTTAGAGGTCGGGATTTCCACCGCGGTTCCGGCAACGATCCTTGCCGAAGGAAGCATTACGGTCCCCGCCAAAAAACTCACCGAAATTATTCGCGAACTTCCCGAATGCGAGGTGGAAATTTCCGTCGCTAAAAACAATGCGGTCAGCATCAAAGCCGAGAAGGCCTATTTCAAAATCATGGGGCTTTCCAAAGAGGATTACCCTAAACTCCCCGAGTGGAAGCTCGAAGACGGAATCGAGATGGAGCAGGCAAGTTTGCGCGAAGGACTCGCGCTGACCTCCTTCGCCATTTCTTCGGACGAAACCCGGTACGTCTTGAACGGCGTGCTCGTGTCGGTCAAGGGAAAGAAGATCCGCTTTGTCGCGACCGACGGCCGGCGGCTCGCCTTCATCGAGAAAGATTTTGAAAACGCAAAAGCTAAGAGCTTTGACATGATCGTTCCCACCAAGGCGGTGCACGAACTGCTCAAAATGCTGACTTGGGACGGGATCGTCCACGTCATTGCGACAAAAAATCAGGCCGTATTTTCCATGGGCGACAGCTATCTTTCCACGCGCCTGATCGAGGGCAACTTTCCCAATTATGAGCAGGTGATCCCGAAGGAGGAGAAGACCTCCTCGGTGGCCAACCGCGAAGAGCTTTTGCAGGCGATCCGCCGGACGTCGCTTTTGACGTCGCCCGAATCGCCGGCCGTGAAAATGGATTTTGTCAAAGGCAAGATCCTCATTTCGTCGAGGTCTCCGAACATGGGCGAGGCCAAGGAAGAACTGCCGGCCGAGATGAAGGGTAACGAAATGGCCATCGGCTTCAACCCGCAGTACCTGATCGACGTGTTGAGGAATCTGGATGTGGAAAAAATAGGCATGTCCCTGACGGACCCCGACAAGCCGGGATTGGTTCAGGGCAAAGACGGCTATCTTTACGTTGTCATGCCGATGCAATTGACGTAAGGCCCGAGCCGGAAGGAACGGGGCGAGGGAGCTCATGGAAAGTATCAAAAATATTTTGCCGGGCCTTTTGCGAAATTTGCAGAGTCCGGCCGCGCAAAAGCAAAACGAGCTTTTCGTGCGCTGGGGAGAAATCGTGGGACCGGCGTTTGCGCAGCAGACCAAGCCATCGCTCGGGAAGCGCAAAGAGCTTTTGATTTGGGTCAAGGATTCAGCGCTGGCGTTCGAGATGAATCAGAAATACAAAGGCACCATTTTAAAAAGGGTCCGGGCCCTGCTGGGGGAGGACGCCGTGGAAAAAGTCATGATACGGGTGGGACAGTTACGATGAACGGCAAGGAAAAAACGACTGACAAGACGAGGGTGGCCGCATGGACGCAAGAGTTAAGGGAAAAACTATGAGCAAAGAAAAAAGCAAAAAGGCCGCAGAGAAGGCGGGGGCTTCAGACGCGCACAAATACGACGCCACCAAGATCCAGGTTCTTGAAGGCATCGACGCGGTCCGGAAGCGGCCGGGCATGTACATCGGCGACACGACGCCTCGGGGTCTCCACCACCTCGTTTACGAGGTCGTGGACAATTCGATCGACGAGGCTCTGGCCGGCTTCGCCAAGGAAATCGAAGTCGTGATCCAGTCGGACGGAAGCGTCGCGGTGACCGACGACGGCCGCGGCATCCCGGTTGATATGCATAAAACGCAGAAAAAATCCGCTCTCGAAGTCGTGATGACGACGCTGCATGCGGGCGGCAAATTCGACAACAAGGCTTACCGCGTTTCGGGCGGCCTGCACGGCGTCGGAGTTTCGGTCACCAACGCCCTCTCCGAGTGGTGCGAGGTCCGAGTCAAGCGCGACAGCAAGGTCTACCGCCAGAGCTACGAGCGCGGTAAAGTGGCCAGCAAAGTCGAGGTCGTCGGCAAGGCGAGCGGGACGGGGACGACCGTGACCTTTCTGGCGGACAAGCAGATTTTTGAATCGATCGATTTCAGCTACGATACGCTCTCCAACCGTCTTCGCGAGCTCGCCTTCCTCAACAAGGGCATTCGCATCCTGATCCGGGACGAGCGGAACAAAAAGGACATCAAGGAACACGTTTTTTTATACAAAGGCGGGATCGCCGAATTCATCCAGTACATCAACCGCAACAAGAACCCGCTCCACAAAAAGATTTTCTACGTCGAGCGCGCCAAGGACGGCGTCGAGGTCGAGGTTGGCCTGCAGTATAACGACGGGTTCAGCGAAGAGATCTTTTCGTTTGCCAACAACATCAAT